>Ga0102940_1000939_pt1 | contig 19493 bp, 8 predicted proteins | sample SalPonR2_C_D1_MG_FD_78215 | JGI IMG/M metagenome (GOLD analysis project Ga0102940, IMG submission 78215) | Salt pond soil microbial communities from South San Francisco under conditions of wetland restoration - Salt Pond MetaG R2_C_D1_MG | ecosystem: Environmental > Aquatic > Marine > Intertidal... | reverse complement strand
TCGACGGCGGCGGCGAAATCCTGATGGAATCGGACGACCAGCAGGTCCAGGTCTCCGGCACGCTGGGCCAGTGGGACAGCACCGAGCTGCTGGAACTCTCCGGCGGCGGCTACACGCTGACCGGCGGGTTCTGGCCGGTGAACATCGACCAGACCGACATCCTGTTCCGCGACGGGTTCGAGGGCTGAGCCGGCCGCCGGGGGGCGGCGGCCGGCGCGGCGTCAATTCGACTTGGAGCAGGTCCGGATGCCGAACGGCATGTAGGCCGGACAGCGTCCCGACAGCCCGGTCAGGATCGGGACGATGCCGATCCAGCCCCACGGGGTCTGCGGGCCGAAGAAGACCAGGCTGATCAGGATCAGTCCGGCAAGGACGCGGATCGAGCGATCCAGGGTTCCGACGTTGCGTTCCATCTTCGTGCTCCTCGGGCTGCGGTTGGACGAGGCCTCGACGATACACTCCGGCCGCGCCTGGGGCCAGCCCGCCGTTCGGTCCGACCGAGCGACGTCTCAGCCGCCGCCGGCCAGCATCAGCACAACGCCCAGCGCGTAGAGCCCGATGATGCCGACGCTCTCGAAGCCGATCCCGGCCAGCCCCCGCTCTTCGCGGCGGACCAGGCCCATCATCAGCACGCCGCACATCAGGATCGTCAGCGTCAGCCAGGTCAGCAGCGACGGCGGGATGGCGTGATAGATCGAGCCGTCGCGGTAGGCGATATCGGAGGCCGCCGTGAACAGCGTATCGAACGCGTTGCCGCCGATGATGCCGCCGATCGCCAGGGTCAGCGCGCCCCGGCGCACGGCGGCGATCGAGGTGACCAGCTCGGGCAGCGAGGTCGCGATCGCGGTGAGCAGCACGCCGACGACCGACAGCTCGAGCCCGGCGTCGTCGGCGATCCGGGTCGCCGCCGGCTCCAGCAGCCAGCCTGCGAACCCCAGCACCGCCATCAGCGCGAGGAAGCGCAGCCACAGTTGTCCCCGCGAGGGCATGGCCGCGGTGTCGTCGGGCGTATCCGGCTTCGTGGTCCGGGTATCGGCCGGACGCCACATCGGGTGCTGCCGCGCGCCGCGAACCATCCCGATGCCGTAGACATAGAGCACGAGCAGCACCGGGGTCACCGGATGCACGCCCCAGACGGTCGTCGCGGGAAGACCGGGCGCCAGCAGGATCAGCGCCAGCAGCGAGATCAGCAGCGCGTTCTGCATCATGTTGGCCGCCGACGCAGCGGCGTGCTCGAGATTGGCCTGGCGATGGAAGAAGTCCGCGACGGCCAGGAACAGGGTCTGCACCGCGATGCCGCCGAGCGCATTGCCGACCGCGAGTTCCGGATGGCCGTTCCAGGCGGCGGTCACCGACAGCACCGAACCGGACAGCGAGGTCGCGGCCCCGAGCAGCAGCGCCCCGGCCACGGCCTCGCCGATGCCGGTCCGGTCGGCCAGCTGGTCGACCACCTTCGTGATCCAGGTGCCGAATACGCCGATCGCGACGGCGCAGCACGCGAAGACCACGATGCTCTGGGCCAGCGACCAGTCGTCGGGATTCAACGGCAGCATGAGCACGCTCGCTCGAGATGGCAGAGGATCTACCCTACCCGCTCGCCGCGCCGGTGTGCCTGCGCCGGCCGGCGGCCGGACTCGCGCTACACTGCGGCCATGCGTGCAATGCAGCTGCAACGCGTCGGCAGCCTGGAGCGCGGCGATCGGCCGCTGGCGGCCGTCGAACTCGATCGGCCCGACCCGGCCGACGGCGAGGTCCGGCTGCGCGTCGAGGCCTGCGCCGTCTGTCATACCGAGCTGGACCAGATCGAGGGCCGGGTCGAAACGCCGGTGCCGCGCGTGCTCGGCCACCAGGCCGTCGGCACCGTGGATGCGGTCGGCGACGGCGTGGATTCCGCGCGAGTCGGCGAACGGGCCGGGGTCGGCTGGATCGCCTCGGCCTGCGGCGAGTGCCGCTGGTGCGAACGTGGTGAGGAGAACCTCTGCCCGGACTTCCGCGCGACCGGACGCGACTGCGACGGCGGCTATGCCGAGTTCATGACGATCCCGGCCGCGTTCGCGGTGCCGGTGCCCGACGGGCTGGACGCGGTCCACGCGGCTCCGCTGTTGTGCGCCGGCGCGATCGGGTTCCGGAGCCTGCGCCTGGCGGCGATCGACAACGGCCAGGTGCTGGCGCTGACCGGCTTCGGCGCTTCGAACCACCTGGTGCTGGCGCTGGCCCGCGCCCGGCTGCCCGACTCACCTGTGCTGGTCTTCGCCCGCGATCCGGACCAGCGGGCGCAGGCTCTCGAACTCGGCGCGGCCTGGGCCGGCGGCACCCACGACGACCCGCCGCAGGCGCCGGACGCGATCATCGACACCACGCCGGTCTGGGAGACCGTGCTGGCCGCGCTGACCCGGCTGGCGCCGGGCGGCCGGCTGGTGATCAACGCGATCGCCAAGGAACCGGGCGACCGCGACCGGCTGGCCGAACTCGACTACCCGTCGCAGCTGTGGAAGGAAAAGGAGATCAAGTCGGTCGCCAACGTGACCCGCGCCGACATCCGCGGCGTACTGGACGCTGCCGCCGAACACGACCTGCGTCCGCACGTCACCGAACTGCCGCTGGCCGACGCCAACGAGGCCCTGGAGCGAATCCGGTTCGGCGGCTTCCGCGGCGCGTTCGTGCTGCGTATCGACGCCGCGGACTGATCAGCCCGCCGCGTCCCGCAGGAGCGCTTCCAGACCGTCCGGCGACGTCCAGTCGCGTCCGCAGACGAAGCGCGGCAGGTACCAGCGGTCGCTGGCCTCGGTGACTGGCCCGGCTTCACAGCCCAGCGCGGCCTCGAGGCCGAGCGAAGCACCGAAGGCCGGCAGGAATTCACCACGCAGGTAGTCGCTGGCCTGGCCCCACGGGTACGCGAAGAAGCGCGGGCGGCGTCCGGCGACGCGCTCGATGTAGTCGCTGGCCGGTTCGATCTGGGCCCGGCAGGTCGCCTCCTCGTCGATGGACAGGAAGTCCCGCGGGCGGTCCGGCGGGCCGGCGGTGCGCGCCAGCGACGGGTGGTTGTGATCCCAGCTGTGGTTCTCGACGCTCATCCGGCCGCTGGAATTGGCCGCCGCCCACCAGTCGTGATCCCAGACGCCGAGCGAGAAGTAATCCACCCGGTCCATTTCCGCACGGGCCTCGGGCGAGGCGAGCACGAACACGCTGGCGTGCGGCCGGTGGCGGCTGTCGGCCGGCAGCCCTTCGGTGAATGCGGCCAGGCGGTCCCGGGCCGGCACCTGCGCGCCGGCGGTCGGGTGGTCGAACGGGTGCCAGTCCATGATCGAACCATCGTCCAGGGTCAGGCAGACCGTGCGCTCCGGCAGCGAACCGGCCCGGCGAGCGTCCAGCGCATCGCGCAGCGGCAGGATCGTCCAACCCAGCCGATCGAGGGCGTGCAGATCCTCGCCGAACGCGACCAGATCGTTGGTCGAGTAGTCGGTGCCGGTGACGTTGATCGAATGCCAGGCAAGAACGACGAGCCGGGACGTCATCGGAGTGGGCCGGTGAGATCGCGTCGGTTCAATCGCCGACGTCGTAGCTCTCGATGATGTAGCCGCCGGACTTCTCGTCGTGCTTGAGTTCGACCAGGCCCTCGGACTGCATGTCTTCGAGCAGCTGGCCGAACGACTTGAAGCCGTGGTAGCTCTCGCTGAAGCCGGGACGGCGGCGCTTCAGGGTCTGCTTGACCATCGACCCCCAGACCTTCTCGGCCTCGTCGCGGTCGCGGAACAGCGCCTCGATGGTTTCGAGCACCAGGTCGAAACCTTCCTGGCGGCGCTGGTCTTCGGCGTTCTGCGCTTCGTTGCCTGCCTCGTTGCCTGCCTCATTGCCCGCATCGTTGCTCGTATCGCTGCCGACGTCGCTGGTGCCGGCCTTGCCGGCGGCCTTCTTCTTTTTCTTCTTGGTCTTCTTCTTGGCCGCCTGCTGCTTGCGCTTGGTCTTTTTCTCGCTGTCGCGTACGAGGTCGTCGTAGAAGATGAACTCGTCGCAGTTCGAGGTCAGCAAGTCGGACGTCGAACTCTTGACGCCGACGCCGATGACCAGCTTGTTGTTCTCGCGAAGCTTGCTGACCAGCGGCGAGAAGTCGGAATCGCCGGAAATGATCACGAAGGTATCGACGTGCGCCTTGGTGTAGCAAAGGTCCAGCGCATCGACGACCATCCGGATGTCGGCCGAGTTCTTGCCCGACATCCTCAGGTGCGGAATCTCGATCAGCTCGAACGCCGCCTCGTGCATGGCCGGTTTGAACTCCTTGTAGCGGGCCCAGTCGCAATAGGCCTTCTTGACCACGATGTTGCCCTTCAGCAGCAGGCGCTCGAGCACCTTCTTGATGTCGAAGGCCGAATAGCGCGCGTCGCGAACGCCGAGCGCGACGTTCTCGAAATCGCAGAACAGGGCGAGGTTTCGGGTCGGGGATTGCATGGATTGTCCGGAAGTGGGGGACCGGGTTCGTAGCATAGCAGTCGAACCGGCGATGAACGACGTCGACAACGCGGCGGCTGGGCGACAATGAGCGCATGCAGCCCGACATGGACCCCATCGAACCGGCCGTGATCGACTGGACGGACGGCACGCCCGCTGCGCCGGCGTACCAGGACGCCTACTACTCCACCGCCGGCGGCGCCGACGAGAGCCGGGCGGTGTTCCTGGGCGGAGCAAGACTCGATGCCCGCTTCGACGCGCTCGCCGGCGGCGACGCCTTCGTGCTCGGCGAGACGGGCTTCGGCACCGGCCTGAACCTGCTGCTGGCCGCGGATCGATTTCTGACCCGCTCCGCGTCCGGCGCCAGGCTGCACTTGGTCTCGGCGGAGAAGCATCCTTTGCGGCCCGACGATCTCCGACGCGCGCTGGCTGCATGGCCCGAATTGGCCTCGTGGTCGGCCCGGCTGATCGACCAGTGGCCGGCGCCGACGCCGGGATTCCACCGCATCGACCTGCACGACCGGATCGACCTGACCCTGATGTTCGGCGATGCCGAAGCCATGTGGCAGGCCCAGGAGGTGGCCGTCGACGCGTGGTTCCTGGACGGGTTCGCGCCGAGCTGCAACGGCGCGATGTGGACGCCGGCCCTGTTCCGGCGGCTGGCGGCGCTCAGCCGGCCCGGCGCCACGCTGGCGACGTTCTCGGCCGCCGGCGCGGTGCGACGAGGGCTGGCCGAGGTCGGGTTCGAGGTGCAACGTGTCGCAGGCTTCGGCCGCAAACGTCATCGGCTGGAGGCGAACCGGCCCGGAGCGTGGCGGCCACGGACAGCGCCGCGCGGCCACGCGCTGATCGTCGGCGCCGGCCTGGCCGGCAGCACCGTCGCTCACTCGCTGGCGCGGCGCGGCTGGACCAGCCGGGTGATCGATGCCGCCGGCGTCGCGGCCGGGGCGTCGGGCAACCGGGCCGGCGTCGTCTACACCACGCCCAGCGGCGCGGCGACGCCGCAGAACCGGTTCTACCAGTCCAGCTGGCTGCGCGCGCTGCGCTGGCTGGACCGGGCCGATGCCGTCGGCCGGGGCCTGGGTGTCTTCGACGGCGTGGAACAGATCGCGACCGACGATCGGCACGCCCGCAAGCTGGCCGGCGCGCTGGAGAGCGGTCACTGGCCGCCGGAACTGCTCGAGGCGCTCGACGATGGCCGCGTGCTGTTGAAGCCCGGCGGCGTGCTGCGTCCGGCCGACTGGTGCCGATGGCTGCTCGACGACCCCGCCATCGAGATGGTTCACGATACGGTCCAAGCCGTCGATGTCGAGCGGGGTCGCCTTCGGCTGCGGCGCGAGGGCGAGGTCGAGGGTGACGCGGTCGTGGTCTGCGCGGCCGGCGCGACGGCGGCCCTGTTGCCCGGCCCCATTCTGCCGCTTCGCACGATCCGCGGGCAGGTCACCGACGTGGCGGCCACGCCGGCCAGCCGGCGCCGGACGCGCGCCGTCTGCCACACCGGCTACGTCACCCCGGCGCTCGACGACCTGCACTGCATCGGTGCGACCTTCGATCTGCACCATCACGGCGCCGAACCCCGCGACGCCGACGATCGAGCCAACCTGGAGAGCTTGAAAGGCGGGTGGCCCGAAGCCTGGGCCGAGCTCGGCGGCGACGCGGCCGAGGTGGTCGGACGGCGGGTCGGATTCCGCTGCACGTCGCGCGATTACCTGCCGGTGGTCGGGTCGCTGGACCCGGCCGCGCGCAGCTGGGTCTGCGCGGCGTTCGGCAGCCGCGGCATCAGCGGGACACCGCTGGCCGCCGACCGGATCGCCGACGCGCTCTCCGGGGCGCCGGCGGGCCTGGACACCGCGCTCCGTCGGGCACTGGATCCATCGAGGTTCGATCGAGGCCCCGCGCCGGACGGCACGGGCTGAGTTCGGGAGTCGGCCGCTGGAGGTCGTCTGCCTCGATCGCAAGCCGCTCGTTCCCCGGACCGGCAACCGACGCGTCGTTCATCGGCTGTCCGGTGGACCGGTACCTCCCCGATGCACATCGCCCGCTGCGCGCCCGGCCGTCGGGGATTGCCGACTGGCTGGCGCCGGCCGACATTCGATCCCCTACCCGACCGGAGCCGGGGCGTGCGGCCTCAGGGCCGCGCGCGCAATCCGAAGGCGAGCAGCGCCAGCGCGAGCAGTCCCAGCCCGCCGAGCCCCAGCGCCGGCACGCCGATCGGCTGGCCCCGCACCTCGATGTCGGCATCGGCTTCGCACGGCGTGGGCGTGCCCGCGGGCTGACACTCGACCAGTCCCGGCGGTAGCACCGTGACCACGTTCAGTACGGTCGTCGGCGCATCCAGCGCGACTTCGGCGACGACGGTGTAGACGAGGCTCTCCCCGGCCGGGAACGCAGGCACCCGTTCGCTGATCGCGCCGCTGCCGGAAGCGTTCGGACAGAACGTCCCCGCGCAGGTCCAGTCGAAGGCGACGATGCCCGTCGGCAGCGGATCGATGACGTCGACGTCGAACAGCGTGACCGGACCGGTGTTGGCCACGGTGATGGTGTAGACGACGTCCTGGCCCGGGATGGCTTGCGCGGGTGCGACGGTCTTCTCGACCTCGAGCGCACCCGGACCGCTGAGCACCAGGGCCGAGGCACCGCTGCCGTTGACGGTCAGGCTCAGCGGCGTGGTGCCGCTGACCTCGACCAGGTTCAATGCCTGCCCGGCGTCGATATCGGCCTGTCGAATCTCGTAGGTGGCCGTGCACAGCACGGTGTTGCCGCCGAGGAGCGTGCCCGCGCCGTTGCCGGCGAACGCATTGCCGTCCAGGGTGGTCGAGCTGCAGGTGATCGGCGTGTCGATCAGGGACGGATCGGGCTCGACGAGCTCGATGTCGGTCAGCGTCTCGGAGCGGACGTTGGTGACGATGAAATCGTAGCGGACGATGTCGCCGAGGTTGGCGAACCCGCTGCCGTCGGCGTCGCTCAGGAGGAACGGGCTCTTGATCACGGCAATGCCGGCGCGGCCCTCGAGGTTGACCCGGAGCAGCTGGTCCGAACTCTGGACCGGCAGACCCAGCGCATCGAGCCCCGTGACCTCGACGGTGTTGGCGACCTGGCCGGCGGCGGCCTCGGCCGTGGTGATCACGTGCGTGCGGGTACAGCGCAACGACTGCCCCGACGCCAGCGTGGTGGCCGGGCAGCCGACGCCGCCATCGAGATCGGTCACGGCCAGCGTGTCCAGGTCCAGCGTGCCGGTGTTGACCAGGCGATACGCGTAGTCGATGGTCTCGCCGGCGTCCAGCCGGCCGTCGATGTCGGTGTCGTCATGCACGCTGCTGCCGGCCAGCGACACGATGCCTTGCGGAAAGGCCGCGCCCCGTTCCTGGGTCAGGCGGACGCGGCGGACCTCGCTCGACCCGTCCGCGTAGCGCACCCACGCGGCCAGTCCGGCCTGGTCCATGCCGGCCGGTACGCGCCAGGTGCAGTCGATCGATGCGCCGGCCGCCAGCCTCGCCGGCACGCGGGCGCCGGCGCAGGTCTCGACCTCACCGGCCGAGACGTGCAGTTCGAGCCCGAGAACCGAACGCTCCGCCGGCGCACTCATCACAACCCGGGCCTGCAGATCGCCGTTCGCCGCCCGCCCGTCCGGCACCGCATCCAGCGTGAAGGCCCAGGCCGGCCCGGTCAGCAGAATGGCCAGCACGGTCAGCGCTGCGCGCAGATGGGTTCCGTTCCGATTTCGTTCCGATCGCGGCATGGCCGAATCCTCGTGGCGTTGAAGGGCTTCCATCACTGGAAGCCCGTGTAGACGGCGGTGCTGACCGAGTTCACGACTTCACCGTTCGGGCCGGTGCCCAGCGCGGTGGCGGTGTTCTCCACCCGGCGCCGTGCGACATCCGTCGCGGTCAGTTCGTGCGACGCGGTGCACTGGATCGAGGCCGACGGCGACAGCGACCCGAGACCGCCGCGCTCGAAGCCCGCGTAGAGGATCGCGTCGTGCGGCAGCACGGTCAGCCGCTGCCCGTCGCTGGCTCGGGTCATGCACTGCAGGTCGTCGACCATCAGGTCGATCAGCTGGACGTCGGTCAGCGGCTGATTGCCGATGTTGGTGATCTCGAACGTGTAGAACAGCACGTCGCCGACATCGCCGAAATCGTTGCCGTTGAAGTCCACGCCCAGCTCGACCGTCTTGATCAAGCGGATCGCCACGTCGCCGGCATCGCCGATCGATGCGCAGGCGTCGTCGAAGCGCGCGACCGGTCCGGTCAACTCGGCCTGATTGTACAACCCGTTGCCCGGCGCGCCGGTGCAGCTTTCGTTGAGCAACTGGCCGCTGACCACGCCGAGCGGAATGGACAGGCGGTACCGATGCTCCGCGCCGGCCGCGATCGGGACGCCGGCCGCGGAGACCTGGATCGGAACGTCGATCACCGGGACGAACCCCCCGGAGGTCAGCGCCGGTGCGAGTGTGCCGCCGACGGTGCTGACCAGGCCGGCGGCCCCCGGCTCGACGCCGTCGGTCGTGAAGCCCAGCGTGTCGGTCAGCGTGTAGCTGCTGTCCACTGCACCGGGGTTGGTCACCACGAGCTCGTAGTCGATCCGCCAGGTGTTCGGTCCGGTCGCATCGAGCGCGACCACGGACTTGTCGAGCAGCAGGGTTTCCACCGAGTGCTCGGTATCGCAGCTCGGGCACTCCGGATCCGGGTCGCCGCCGCCGGTCGGGACGACCACGTTGCCGACCGTGCCGGTCGCGTCGGCATCGACGGTTGCGGTGTACTCGACCTCATAGCTGCCCGCCGGGGTCCCGGCCGGCAGCGTGAACGTCAGCGGCGTTCCGCCGGTGTTAGGCGTGAACGCACCCGGGTTCGTCACCGTTCCGAAGGTCAGTCCGGCGCCGAGCGTGTCGCTGAGCACGAGCGGGTCGATCAGCGGCGCACCGCTCACCGCCGCCGTCAGCGTGTAGGTCACCGTGTCGCTCGGCGTAACCACCGTCCCCGAGGCCGGGTCCGACGTCTTCGTGACCAGGACCTGCGGCGCGAGCACCGGCACGATCAGCTGGGTCTCGACAGGATCGGTCTGGTCGCTGTCGGCGCCGGCCATGTTCAGGATCTCGCCGGCCTGAGCGTCGGCTGCGGTCACCGAGTACGTGCCGGTCAGCACGCAGGCGGCGCCCTGCGCAAGCAACGGACAGGCAACGCTCGAGGGCGTGATCCGTGTATCGGTGACGATGACATTCGACAGCGCGACCGAACCGACATTGGTCGCGGTAACCGTGTAGGTCAAGGTGTCGCCGGTGGTCACCGTCATCGAACCGTCTTCGTCGGCGTTCGCAGCCAGGACCTTGGTCAGCTGGAGCTGACCGGCCACGCCGCAGACCAGGCCGAAATCGAGGCTTTCGTCGATCGGTTCTGCCGCCGTCAGCGTCGGACTCTGGTCGGTCAATGGCGTGGTGGCGCCGCAGCCGGCGACCAGGCCGCCCCGCGGCGTCGGCGGCGAGGCCGGGGCGCGCGGTGTCAGCACCAGGCAATTGCCGTCGGCGGCGAACTGCTGGGCCGAGGCCAGGTTGGCCGGGTTGGTGTCGTCGACGACAGCGGTGTAGTCATCGCCTAGCGGCAGTCCGGAGAAGAAATACTCGCCGCGAAGATTGGTCAGGCGCGTGCCGACCAGCGAACCGCTGCCGTCGAACAACTGCACCTCGACGCCGGCCAGGCCGCAGCGGCGGAACTCTCCGTCGTCGGGGTTGCCGTTCTGGTTGAGGTCGACCCACTCGAAGTCGACCGCGCTGATCGGCGTACCGAGCGGGTTCTGCGTCAGAACACCGTTGCCGTCACCATCCCGGAACTCATCGACCACCTGGTCCTCGTTGACATCGAACCAGACGAAGTCGCCGACCACGCCGTCCAGCGTCGGACCGAAGTTGAAGTCCTCGACCGCCGTGCCGCAGCGGACCACCGTGATCGTGCGGACCGGCGGCTGGATCGCATACAGGCCGAAGTTGTTGCCGAGGAACGCCTCGAGCACGCGCACTTCATAGATGCCTTCGGGCACCTCGGGGAAGCTGTAGACCCCGGTGACCGGATCGGCCGTGGTGACCAACAGGTCCGCCGGCGTTGCGCCCGGCGGGCCGAGCGTGACGAACGAGGTCAGGGCCGGTTCGCCCGGATCGATCACGTTGTCGCGGTCCAGGTCGTGCCAGAGCTGGCCCGTCACGTCGCCGGAGTCCAGCGTGCAGATGCCCACATTGGCCGCATCGGTGTCGGTCAGCGGCGGATTGCCCGGCGTGACCGGGTCCGGCGCTTCGGTCGTCGCGGTGTTGACGATGTCGGTATTGGCATCGATGTCGGACTGCTGCACCGTGTAACTGCCGGAGCAGACGAGTTGATCACCCGGGTTCAGCGTGGCGGGCTGCGGCGGCGTGCACGTCAACGCCGGGATCATCGGGTCGCTGATCGTCGTGCCCGGCAACGCCACTGTCGAGGTGTTGGTGGCGGTCAGCGTGTAGCCGATGACCTCACCGACGTCGGCCAGACCGTTGCCGTTGGAATCGTTCAGGCTGGCCGACTTCGTCAGCTCCAGTCCCAGCTCGCCGACCGGATGGTCGGTGTCGCAGCTCGGACACTCCGGATCGGGATCGCCGCCGCCGGTCGGGACGACCACGTTGCCGACCGAACCGGTCGCCGTCGCCGCGACCGTCGCAGTGTAGGTCACTGTGTAGCTGCCCGGAACCGCACCGGAGGCCAGCGTGAACGTCAGCGGGTTGCCGGTCGTATCCGGCGTGAACCCGCCGGGGTTGGCCGTCACCGCGCCGAACACCAGGTCGGCGTCCAGCGTGTCGGCCAGCACCAGCGGCGCCGTGGTGGCCGCGTCGGCCACGGTGGCGGTCAGCGTGTAAACGATCTGCTGCCCGGCGAAGACCTCGCTACCCGAACCCGGGGCTGCGGCCTTGGTCACGACGATCACCGGGTCGGCGACCGGGTGGTCGGTATCGCAGCTCGGACACTCCGGATCGGGATCGCCGCCGCCGGCCGGAACCACGCTGTTGCCGACCGAACCGGTCGCGTCGGCGTCGACGGTCGCCGTGTAGGTCACCGCGTAGATGCCCGGCACCGTGCCGGCCGGCAGCGTGAAGGTCAGCGGGTTGCCGGTCGTATCCGGCGTGAACGCGCCCGGCGCGGTCACCGAGCCGAAGGTCAGACCGGCGCCGAGCGTGTCGGTCAGCACCAGCGGCGCGCTCAGCGCGGCATCGGAGACCGTGGCGGTCAGCGTGTAGCTGATGACCTGGCCGGCGGTCACTTCGCTACCCGAACCCGGGGTCGCGGCCTTGGTCACGACGATCACCGGATCGGCGACCGGGTGATCCGTATCGCAGCTCGGACACTCCGGATCCGGATCGCCCCCGCCGGTCGGCACGACCGAGTTGCCGACCGTGCCGGTCGCGTCGGCGTCGACGGTCGCCGTGTAGGTCACCGCGTAGGTACCCGGCACGGTGCCGGTCGGCAGCGTGAAAGTCAGCGGGTTGCCGGTCGTGTCCGGCGCGAACGCGCCCGCCGCGGTCACCGAAGCGAAGGTCAGGCCGGCGCCGAGCGTGTCGGTCAGCACCAGCGGGGCGCTCAGCGCGGCGTCGGCGACGGTCGCGGTCAGCGTGTAGCTGATCACCTGGCCGGCGGTCACTTCGCTGCCCGAACCCGGGGTCGCGGCCTTGGTCACGACAATCGCCGGATCGGCGACCGGGTGATCCGTATCGCAGCTCGGACACTCCGGATCGGGATCGCCACCGCCGGTCGGCACGACGCTGTTGCCGACCGAACCGGTCGCATCGGCGTCGACGGTCGCCGTGTAGGTCACCGCGTAGGCGCCGGCCGGCGTGCCGGCAGGCAGCGCGAAGGTCAGCGGATTGCCGGCCGTGTCGGCCGTGAACCCGCCCGGGACGGTGACGGCAGCGAAGCTCAAGCCAGCACCCAGCGTGTCGGACAGCACAAGCGGTGCGGTCAGCGGAGCGTCGGCCACCGTGACGTTCAGCGTGTAGCTGATGGTCTGCCCGGCCACGACCTCGGAACCCGGCGCCGGGTTCGACGACTTGCTGGCGACGACTTCCGGTCCGAAGACCGCCACCGTCTCGACGTCCTGTACCGGACCGACCTGGTCCGAATCGGCCGTCCCGGTATTGACGATCGAGCCGGCATCCACATCGCCCTGCTGGACCACGTAGGTCCCGCTGCAGGTCAGTTGCGCGCCTGGCGGAAGCACCGCCGGCTGGACCGGCGCGCAGGTTGGTACGCCGAGCATCGGGTCGGCGATGGTCACGTTCGAAAGCGTGACGTTGCCGGTATTGGTCGCGACCAGGCCGTAGGTCAGCGTGTCGCCGAGCGTCACGTTGCCCGAGGCGTCCTCGTCGGCGTTGGCGATCAGCGCCTTGTCCAGGAACAGCGCCGGGTTCTGAGTCGCGTTCGCCACCGCGAAGTCGCTGTCATCGACCGGATCGCCGTTCGGATCCTCGCCGTCGACCGACGCGGTGTTGGTGAACGAGCCGGCATCAAGGTCGGCCTGCGTCACGGCGTAGCTCGCCGCGCAGACCAGCGTCTCGCCCGGAGCCAGGCTGGCCGGCTGCGCCGGCGCGCATGCACCCACGGTGGCCTGCGGGTCGCTGATGACCACGTCGTCCAGCGTCACGTTGCCGGTGTTGGTCGCGGTCAGGTCGTAGGTGATCGTGTCGCCGACACTCGCGTACGGATCGCCGCCGGTGATCAGCTTGGTCAGTTCGATCCGCGGATCGAACGCGGTCGGCACCGTCTCGGTGTCCGAATCGCCGACCGGCGGATTGTTGATCGGGTCGACCGGGTCCGGCGCCGCGACCGTGGCCACGTTGACAATGCCCGGGCCGTTGTCGAGGTCGGCCTGGCTGACCGTGTAGGTGCCCGTGCAGGCCAGTTGTTCGGTCGGCGCCAGCGCGGCCGGCTGGGCCGGCGTGCAGCTCAGCGCACCGATCAGTGGATCGACGATCTCGACGTCGGTCAGTGTGATGTTGCCGTCGTTGGTCGCCGTCAGCGTGTAGTCGATGGTCTCGCCGATGTCGGCGAATCCGTTGCCGTCGGTGTCGTTCAGGCTGGCCAGCTTGACCAGGTCAAGCGACGGCACCGGAACGACCGGGGTCGAGGTCGAGGTGGTGTTCTCGATCGGCGGATTGTTGATCGGGTCGAACGGATCCGGCGCGATCACCGTCGCGGTGTTCACGACGAACCCGCCGGCGGCGACGTCGACCGCGGTGACGGTGTAGCTGCCGGTACAGACCAGCTGTTCGGTCGGCGCCAGCGTGGCAGGCTGGGCCGGGGTACAGCTCAGCGCACCGATCAGCGGATCGGTGATCTCGACGTCGGCCAGGGTCACGTTACCGGTATTCACAGACGTGATGGTGTAGTCGATGACTTCGCCGGCGTCGGCGAAGGTATTGCCGTTGTCGTCATTCAGGCTGGCCGTCTTGACCAGCGACAGGGCCAGCGTCTGAACGGCGGTCGCGACGGCCGTATCGGCCGCGCTGACCGGGTTGCCGTCCGGATCATCGCCCTCGACCGTTGCGGTGTTGCTGAAGCTGCCGGCATCGACGTCGGCCTGGACGATCGAGTAGCTCGCGCCGCAGGTCAGCGTCTGCCCGGGAGCCAGGCTGGCCGGCTGGACCGGCGAACAACTCCCGAGCGTTGCGCCCGGATCGCTGATCGAGACGTTGTCCAGCGTCACGTTGCCGGTATTGGTCGCGGTGATGGTGTACAGAATCCCGTCGCCGACGTTCGCATAGGGATCACCGGAAGTGATGACCTTGCTGAGATCGAGCGCAGGCGACTGCGCGGCGTTGGCGGTCGCCGATGACGTGTCGCTGACCGGGTTGGCGCCCGGATCCTGCGCGGACACGGTCGCTGTGTTGGTGAAAACGCCCGCGTCCAGCTCGGCCTGGGTCACGGTGTAGCTGGCGGCGCAGACCAGCGTCGCACCCGGCGCGAGGGCGACGGGCTGGGCCGGCGTGCAGCTGCCGATCGTCGCACCCGGATCGCTGATCAGCGCGTTGGTCAGGGTCACGTTGCCGGTGTTGGTCGCCGTCAGCGTGTACTCGATGACGTCGCCGACGTTCGCATACGGGCTGCCGGCGTCGATGGTCTTGACCAGGTCGATGAGGCCGTTCTGGTTCGCGGTCGCCGTGGCGGAGCCGATATCGGTGACCGGGGTACCGCTCGGTTCCGAACCTGTACCGGTCGCGATGTTGGTGAACGACCCGGCGTCCAGGTCGGCCTGGGTGACGCTGTAGCTGGCCGGGCAGGAAATCGATGCGCCCGGCGCCAGCGTCGCCGGCTGCGCCGGCGTGCATGAGCCGACGACGGCCTGGGGATCACTGATCGTCACCCCGCTCAGCGTCACGTTGCCGGTATTGGTCGCCGTGATCGTGTAGACGAGTTCGTCACCGACCGCGGCGAACGGATTGCCCGAGTCGATCACCTTGACCACGTCCAGATCCGCCGTCCGTGCACCGCTGGCCGTGGCCGAGTCCGAATCGGCGACCGCACCGCCGTCCGGGTCCAGCGCATCGACGCTCGCGGTATTGACGAAGCTGCCGGCATCCAGGTCGGCCTGGGTCACGGTGTAACTGGCGTTGCAGACCAGGGTGGCGCCCGGCGCCAGTGCGGTCGGCTGGGCCGGCGTGCAGCTGCCGATCGAAGCCAGCGGATCACTGATCACGACATTGCTCAGCGTCACGTTGCCGGCGTTGGTCGCGGTCAGGGTGTAATCGATGACGTCACCGACGCTTGCATACGGGCTGCCGGCGTCGATCGTCTTGACCAGGGTGATCAGCGGGTTCCTCGGCACCGGCGTGGTCACGGTGTCTTCGTCCGGGCCCAGCGGCGGCGACACCGCGCTACCGGCCCCGGTGTTGACGATCGAGCCGGCGTCGACGTCGGCCTGCGTCACCGTGTAGGTGCCGGTCAGTACGCAGGTCGATGCCGGCGGCACCGAGGCGCAGCTGGTGCTGCTCGGCGTGATCCGGGTGTCCGTGACGGTGACGTCGGTCAGCGTCTGGTTGCCGCTGTTGGTCACGCTCACCGTGTAGGTCAGCACGTCGCCGAGCGAGATGTCGCCGGAGCCGTCGCCATCGGCATTGCCGGTCAGGGCCTTGACGGTCGAGAGCCCCGGGCTCTGACCGGTCGGGAGGTTCAGCGTGTCGCTGTCCGGGCCGGTCTGGTCGGAATCGCCGGTGCCGGTGTTGCTGATTCCTCCGGCGTCGACGTCGGCCTGCGTCACGGTATAGGTCCCGGTCAGCACGCAGGTCGCACCCGGCGCCAGCGAAGCGCAGCTGGTGCTGTTCGGCGAAATCAGGTTGTCGGTGACCGTGACGTTGGTCAGCGTCCGGTTGCCGGTGTTGGTGACCGTGACCGTGTAGGTGAGCACGTCGCCCAGGCTGACGTCGCCGGAGCCGTCGCCGTCGGCGTTGCTCGCCAGCGCCTTGACGGTGTCGAGTCCGGGCTGCTGGATGGCGTTGGCCACGGCCGACGAGTCGTTGCTGGTCGTACCGCCGGCCGATGCGGACGCGGTGTTGGCGACCGAACCGACGTCGATGTCGGCCTGGGTCACCGTGTAGCTGGCCGAGCAGACGATGGACTCGCCCGGGTCGAGCGCGCCGTCGCCGTTGCCGACCGTGCCGAGCGCCGGGCAGGACTCATCGGCAGTGAGGTCGTCGTTGATGGTCACCGGACCGGCCAGCGACACGTTGCCGGTATTGGTCACGACGAACTGGTAGGCGATCACGTCGCCGACGACGTCATAGGGCGCACCCGAAGCAACCGACTTGACCAGCGAAAGCGCCGGCAGCAGCGCGAAATTCTGCGTGTCGCTGTCGGAATCGCTCGCGCCCTCGGCGCTGCTCGCGGTGGCCGTGTTGGTGAAGGCGCCGGCATTGATGTCGGCCTGGGTCAGCACGTAGCTGGCCGTGAAGGTCACCGAGTCGGAAGCGCCCGGGGCCAGGCTGGCGATCGGCCCGCCGACCACCATGACCTGCGGATCGTTCAGCGTGACATCGGTCAGGGTGATGTTGCCGGTATTGGTGACCGTGAAGCTGTAGCTGATCGTATCGCCGGCATCGGCCACGCCGTCACCGCCGTTGTTCAGCGTACCGGTCTTGACCAGCGTCAACGCGGGATTGGCCGCCGGGCCGGCGGCGGTGGCCGAATCGGTGTCCTGGACCGCGACCGGACCAGGCGCGACGCCATCGGCGCGACCGGTATTGGTGAAGCTGCCGTTGTCGATATCGGCCTGGGTCACCGTATAGCTGGCTGGACAGGAGATCGAGGCCCCGGGCGCCAAGGTGGCCGGCTGCGCCGGTGTGCAGGCGCCGAGGGTCGCCTGGGGATCGCTGATGACCACGCTCGACAGGGTCAGCGCGGAGTTGTTGGTCGCCGTCAACGTATACTGGATCAGGTCGCCGACGTTGGCATAGGGGCTACCCGAGGCGATGGTCTTCTGGAGCTCCAGCGACGGCGTCGAGGCGCCGGTGACGATGGTGTCGGTTGCGCTTCCGGTGAAGTCACGCGCCGGGAAGGTCGCGGAGTTGTGCTGGAATTCCGAGATGTTGACGATCTCGGTTCCGGTGGGCGTCCCGGCGTCGACCACGACGCGGAACGCCCGCACGCCGATCTCACCGGGCGGCACGGTCCCGCCGCTGGTCGTGTTCGCACCGGTACCGCTGCGGAACACCACGCGATTGTTGCCGACGTCGAACTCGGCCGTGTCGTCGCCCACCGCGTCGCTCAGCGGCGTATTCGGCGGCAACCCGCCCGGCGGGTCCTGGACCGAGAACAGGCTGCCCGGCACGTAGGTCGTGTTGGCCGGGATCGGATCGGTCAGGACGAGGTTGGTGGCCGCATCCTGGCCGATGTTGTCGAAGAACAGCTGGACCAGGATTTCGTCACCCGGCTCCAGCGTGCCGCCGTTGATGTCGGTCAGCGTCTTGCTGAAGTTGGTCTCGACGTCGGGCACGAACAGCTCGGCGGAGAATGCGGCGACGTTGGCGAAATAGGTATCGCCGCCGGTCTGGAAACGCAGCGTGGTGTCGGTCTGGCTGTTGCCGAGAATGCCGCTGGCGTCGAACACGTCGATGTCCATCGCCAACTGGTTGACGAAGTCGGGCGTCTTGTCGGTGATCCGGGTGCCGAGCCGGGTGATGCTGCTGTTGAACGCGTTGTTGGCCGGGTTGAGGGCGTCGGACAGGGTCACGAACGGCCCGGCGCCGGACTCGATCGCGATGCTGTCGCCCTGGATGCCTTCGTCCCCTTCCCAGACCAGCGCGCCGAAACGCGCCGAAACCGGGCCGAACGCCGGCGTCAGCAGGCCGGAGACGGGAATGTCCAGCGAACTGACACCGCCGGCGGACAGGACGGCCGCACCGTCGAAGACCCGGAGGCTTCGGAACGGTTCGTTGTTGTCCTCGGTCACCACGACCAGCGACCAACCGCCGTAGAAACCGAGACCGTCGTTTCCGGTGGCCAGCTTGGCATTGCGGACGATGTACGTGCCGCTGCCGGCGCTCTGGACGATTGAGGTCACGTCCAGGAAGGCCTGGTACGGCCGTGAGGTCGCGCCGCCGGTGGTGGTGTAGGTGTCGAGCGCCGCGCCGGTCAGGGTCTGCGCCCCGACGCCGGGCGCGATCAGTTCGACTGTCGCGCGGTCCTGCTGCAGCACGCCCGGCACGTCGTTGGTCGGATTCGCGCGTCCGCCCCAGTAGAGGCCGGCCCAGGTCACCGTCGCGCCGGCCGGGATGGTCAGATCGGCGCGGGACGAGTTGAGCCCACCGTCGGTCGTCACGTAGACCATAGCCTGGCCGTTGCTGCCGCTCCGCGTGCCGTCCTGGATTTCAGTGCAGACGAAGCCGAGAAAGCCGCTGTCGTCGCAGGTCAGCAGGACGTTGCCGGTCTGGATGATGTCGCCCGGCTGGTCGAACGAAACGCGATCGGTGAACGGGCGCACGACCTGGGCCGACGCCGCGGCCGATCCCAGCAACACGAGAACGGCGAACGCAACCCGAGCGACAGCGGCCCGATGCGCCATGGCGCGTTGAACGAACGTACGAGACCCGGATCGGGCAAACGGTGAATTCGACATCTTGAAGCTGGCTCCCTGCTCTCGACCGTGACGACGCGGCCGTCACCGCGCACGGCGTCCGCATGCACATTGCATGCCAGACAGGCCGCGCGCATTGCATTTCGTTCCGACGCAGACCACCGCGCCGGCTGAGTGCCAACAACTTTCGAAGATTCCCCGAAACCCCTTTTTGTGACGCCCCGCAAGGTTCTGCTACGAAAAGTCGCAGAACATGCCGCTCAGCGTCAGTCGCGGAGTATAGGGAAACGCGGGAGCCGGTCGACAGGTCGATGCGATTTCATCGATCGGAAGCGCGGATCGAGGTCGGGAACGCGCGATCGATCACACGCGAAGCGGGTCGAGGTCCCGGAAATGGTCCAGCGCGTCCGGATTGGCCAGCGCCGAGGTGTTCCTGACCGGCCTGCCGTGGATCACGTCGCGGACCGCCAGTTCGGTGATCTTGCCGGACACGGTGCGCGGCAGCTCGGGCACGGCGATGACCCGGGCCGGGACGTGGCGCGGCGTGGTGTTGGCCCGGACCTGGCTGCGGATCTTCTGGATCAGCGCGTCATCGAGTTCCAGCCCCTCGCGCAGCACGACGAACAGCACGACCCGGACGTCGCCCTCCCAGTCCTGGCCGACGCACAGCGACTCCAGTACTTCGTCGAGCTTCTCGACCTGGCGGTAGATCTCTGCGGTGCCGATCCGCACGCCGCCAGGGTTCAGGGTCGCATCCGAACGGCCGTAGATGATCACGCCGCCCCGCGGGGTCAGGCGTGCGTAGTCGCCGTGCGCCCAGATGCCTCCGCCGTTCTGGTCGGAGAAGGTCTCGAAGTAGGCGGCCTTGTATCGGGACCCGTCCGGGTCGTTCCAGAACGCCACGGGCATGCAGGGAAACGGCTTCGAGCAGGTCAGCTCGCCGGTCTCGTCCTCGACCACCTCGCCGGCGT
>Ga0102940_1000938_pt1 | contig 19505 bp, 14 predicted proteins | sample SalPonR2_C_D1_MG_FD_78215 | JGI IMG/M metagenome (GOLD analysis project Ga0102940, IMG submission 78215) | Salt pond soil microbial communities from South San Francisco under conditions of wetland restoration - Salt Pond MetaG R2_C_D1_MG | ecosystem: Environmental > Aquatic > Marine > Intertidal... | reverse complement strand
GCGACAACGGCGAGCGCTGCCAGTAGTGCTCGAACTCCTCCCACGGCAGGCCCGGAAACTGGTGTTCGATCTGCGTGGTGTAGGTATCGCCGGTCAGCGTCTTGGAGATCCAGTTGATCACCGGCTTGGCCACCGCCGCCGCGCGGAAGCGATCCGTCAATCCGATCGCGTAGGCCGTTGCGATACCGCCGGCCGAACCGCCGGTGACGAACAGCCGCTCGGGATCGACGAAGCCCTTCTCGATCATCGCGTCGATGCCGGACATGTGATCGCCGAAGTCCTCTTCCGACGAGTACTTGTACTCCAACAGCATGCCGAACTCCTCGCCGTACGACGACGAGCCGCGATGGTTGTCGTAGAACACCACGTAGCCCTCTGCGGCAAAGCGCTGCATTTCGGCCGAGAAGTGCGGGCCGTAGGCGAGGTGCGGACCGCCGTGGATTTCCAGGATCAGCGGGTAGTCCTGCTCGGGGTCGAAGCCGGGCGGGGTCAGATACCAACCCTGGATCTCGGTGCCGTCGACCGAGGACGCATAGACGATCTCGTGCACCTCGGCCAGCTCGCGCTGCCCGAGCAGGTTGGCGTTCAGGTCGGTCAGCCGGCGTTCCCCGCCCCGTCGGCTGCGCACGTGCACGTCGGCCGGGCGCTGCGGCGTGCCGGCGGCGAACGCGATGGTGCCGTCGTCGGCCACCGAAAAATCGCCGGAAAGATAGGGCCGGCCGATGGTCGTGCCGCTGATCCGCTCGATCAGCGTCTCGACCTCGCCGTCCAGGTCGACCCGCGCGACCTTGCGCTCGCCGCGGTCGTCGAAGCTGAAATAGACGTGTCGACCGTCCGCGCTCCAGGTCGGATCGGCGGTGGTCCGGTCCAGCTCCGAGGTCAGCACGCGCAGGGCACCGCCGTCGGCGTCGACCACGGCGATCGTTTCCACCGAGTACTGCCGCGAGCGGTGGTCGTCGCGCTCGAACGCGATCCGCTCGCCGTCCGGTGAGACCCTGGGCGAGGCTTCGACGCCGGGCAGGTCGGTCAACCGGACGATCTCACCGCCCAGCGACACCCGATACAGGTCGGCCTCGTCGCGCTCGTACTGCCAGTTGTCGTCGCGGTTGGCCGAGAACACGATGCTCGTGCCGTCCGGCATCCAGTCCAGCGGACCCTCGTGATTGAAATCGCCCGAGGTCAGTCGGCGGGCCGCGCCGCCTTCGGCCGGCACGACGAACACGTGGTCGAAGCCCGGGTCGATGTAGCCGCGCCCGTCGAAGCGATAGACCACCGAATCGATGACCACCGGGTCCGGCGCCCAGTCCGCGCCCTCGGGCTTCTTCGGCGCCTCGGCCAGCGACGGCTTCTCGGCCGGGACCCGCATCGTGAACGCGATCATCGTGCCGTCCGGCGACCAGGCGATCGACGACGGCGATTCGACCAGGTTGGTCACCACCGCCGTGTCGCCGGAATCCATCCAGCGCACGAACAACTGGCTCTTGTCGTTGGCGTCCCGGGACGAATAGGCCAGTCGATCGCCCGACGGCGAGAACGCCGGCGAGGATGCATTGGCCCGACCCGAGACCACCGGCCGATGATTGCCGCCGTCGGCGTCGATCGCCCACAGGTTCGACACCGCCGTGTCGCTCATGATGTCGTGGATCGTGCGCACGTAGACGACTCGCGCTCCGTCCGGGGAAACCTCCACGTCGGTGACGTACTGCAGATCGAACAGGTCGGCCGACTGCAGCGTCGGACGCTCGGCCGGCTGCGCGAACGAAGAGAACGGGATCAGGGCCAGGACGAGAACGAGCAGGGCGAAACGCGGCATGGGTCGGGCTCCGGGGTCGGATACGGCGGGACAGTCTATCGGATGGAGAACCCCGGCCCGGAGTGCGGGCCGGACCGCGCCCCGCTATGATGACCGGCCCTGTTTCCGCACGAGAACGGATTCGATGAAGCCGAACCTGCTTGCACTGATGATCACCGGATTGCTGACGACCAGCGTCCACGCCCAGGACGACGACGCGCCCCAGGGGAGCTTCGGCGGCATGAGCGGCGCCGATCTCTCGATCGAGGCCATGGAGCCCAGCGACGAGCCGATCGCCGTGGGCCTGGCCGGCGAAGACCCGGCCGACATCGCCCGCTACCTGCTCGCCTCCGGCGCCGGCAACGGTCAGCTGAGCCCGGACGGCACAACGCTGGCGTTCAGCTGGTCGATCACCGGCGAGCCGCAGCTCTGGACCGTTCCGGCCGCCGGCGGCCAGCCGCAGCGGCTGACCTTCGGCTCGGGCATCACCTTCTTCCGCTGGACGCCGGACGGCGAGCGCCTGGTCTACGGCGCCGACAACGACGGCAACGAACAGCCGGCGTTCTACTCGATCGCCGCCGACGGCAGCGAGGAACGGCTGGTCCTGCCGGCGGCCGAAGGCGGGTTCCGCGTGTTCGGCGACTTCGCCGACGACGACATCGTCTACTCCTCCACCGAGCGCAACCGGCTGGACTTCGACGTCTGGCGCGCCAGCCTCGACGGCGAGGCGGAGTTGATCTACGAAGGCACCTTCGCCTACTACGCCCGGTCCGTCTCCCCCGACGGAACCCGCGTGATCGTGACCGAATCGGTCGGCGAAGACAGCGACAACCTGTACCTGCTGAGCCTCGAGACCGGCGAGATCGAATCGCTGTCGAGCCCCGATCCGCGGGCCAACCACAGCGGCGCCGGCTTCGCCTGGGCGCCCGACGGCTCGGGCTTCTACTTCGCGACCAACCGCGATCGCGAGTTCGCGGCGCTGTCGTACCACGACCTCGAGAGCGGCGAGACCCGCGTCATCGCCGAGCCGAATGCCGACGTCGCCGCCGTCGCGCTGTGCGGCCGCGACGACGACCGACTGGCCTGGACCGAGAACCGCGACGGATTCCATTCGCTGAAGGTCCGCAACCTGGACAACGGCGCCATGCTCGGCCTGCCGGAGCTGCCCGAAGGCGTCTACGGGCTGAGCTGCGCGGAGAATGCCGATACGCTGGCCGTGACCGTCAACGGCTGGCGGACCCCCGGCGACATCGTGGTCGTCGACCTCGTCTCGGGTCGATCGCAGCCCGCCTTCACCGCCAACCTGGCCGGCCTGGACGCCGACCGCCTCGTTCGGCCCCGGTCGATCCGGATCCCGGCGCGCGACGGCGTGGAGCTGCAGGGCCTGCTGTACGTCCCCGATGCGGCCTCGCGCAACGGCGACGGCCCGGCCCCGGTGGTCTTCGACGTCCACGGCGGCCCGACCGCGCAGTCGCAGGCCACCTGGGAGCCGTCGATGCAGTACCTGCTCGATCACGGCATCGCCGTGTTCCAGCCCAACGTGCGCGGCTCGACCGGCTTCGGCCGCACCTACGTCACGCTCGACGACCGGGAGAAGCGGCTGGACTCGGTGCGCGACCTGGTCGACATGCTGGCGTTCTTCGAGAACGACCCGCGCATCGACGCCCGCCGCGCCGCCGTGCGCGGCGGATCCTACGGCGGCTACATGGTCAACGCCGTGCTGGCCGAGTATCCCGATGCGTTCGCCGCCGGCGTATCGCTGTTCGGCGTCGCCGACTGGGTCGCCGCGCTCGAGATCGCGTCGCCCGGCCTCAAGGCCTCCGACCGCATCGAGTACGGCGACATCGGCGAAGAACGCTGGCGCGAGTTCTACCGGGAGAATTCACCGATCAACAAGGCCGACCGGATCAAGGCGCCGGTGCTCTATTCGCACGGCGTCATGGACCCGCGCATCGACATCGCGGAGACCGAAGTCATGGTCAAGGCCCTGCGCGCCAACGGCATCGACGCGCCGTTCGTGCGCATCCCGGACGAGGGTCACGGCTGGCGGAAATTGAGCAACCAGCTGTTCTACTTCCGGCGGGAGGTCGAGTTCCTGCGCGAAACGCTGGGCGCGGAGGAATAGTTCGGCGTCCGGGTGCCGGCCGGGATCGCGCCGAAGCGGCGAGCGGGTCGTCCGGTTTTCAGCCGTCGGTGCCCGATCGTGGACTCCCGGACCGCTGCTCGTCGGTCGCCGTTTTTTCGCCCCGATCCCCCGGACGGCCACCGCGCACCGGCCTATCGATCCCTTCCGTCGCCTACCGCTCGAGCGATCGAAGGGCTCGGTTACGATAGCGCCATGTCCGAGTCGTTGCGTACATCCTGGCAGGCGGTGCTGGTCCGTGCGGGGCTGTTCCTCGTGCTGTGGCTGGTGCTGACCGGGGCCGATCCGGCCGGGCTGGTGTTCGGCGCCGTCGCCGTGACCGGAGCCACCTGGCTCAGCCTGCGGCTGCTGCCGCCGGGCCGCGGCCGCGCGCCGTGGCGCGCGCTGCCCATGCTGCCAGAGTTCCTGTGGCGCTCGCTGCTCGGCGGCGTCGACGTCGCCCGGCGCGCACTCGATCCACGCATGCCGCTGGCGCCTGCCTGGACCCGCGTACCCTGCCGGCTGCCGGCCGGCGGTCGCTTCATCATCGGCGCGGAGTTCAGCCTGATGCCGGGCACGCTGATCGCCGGCTGCACGCAGGGCTGCTACCTGGTTCACCTGCTCGACGCACGGCAGCCGGTTCTGGAGGCCATCGGCCGGGAAGAACATCGGCTCGGACGGGCACTGGCCGAGCGCGACCGGCCCGACGCCCGGGGCGCGCGATCGCCGTGACCGACGGCTACCTGCTCGCCGCCACCGGGCTGCTGGTCACCATTGCCGTCGCGCTGTGGCGGATTGCGCGCGGACCGGACCCGGCCGACCGCATGATGGCCGCCCAGCTCGTCGGCACCAGCGGCATCTCGATCGTTCTGCTGCTGGCCGCGGCCGGCGACGACTGGGCGATGCTGGACGTCGCGCTGGTGCTGGCGCTGCTTGCCGCGCTGTCGGTGGTCGCGTTCGCCAAGAGCGTGCGCCGGGCCGGCTTCGGCGACCCGGAAGATGCCCCCGACCGCGATCCGGACGCCCGGCCGCAGGAGCCTCGCCGTGGTTGACGCACTGACCTTTGCGCTGATCCTGATCGGCGTCGCCTTCTTCGCCGCCGGCAGCGTCGGCCTGATCCGGTTTCCCGACAGCCCCAGCCGGCTGCATGCGCTGACCAAGGCCGACAACCTCGGGCTGGGCCTGATCGCGCTCGGCCTCGCCTTCCAGGTGCCGGACCTCGGATCGTTGCTGAAGCTGGTCCTGGTCTGGGCGCTGGCAATCTTCTCGGCCGGCGCGGCGGCCCAGCTGGTCGGCCGCATCTCGGTCGAGCCGGGCGACGACCGTCCGGATTCGACGGAGCCCTGATGGCCACCCCGTTCGACCTCGCGCTGTGCCTGCTGATCCTGGCAGTCGCCGCCTTCGCGGTACTCGGCCGGCACGGATTCATGGCCGTGGTGTTCTTCATCACCTGCGGGCTGCTGCTGGCGCTGGCCTGGCTCCGGCTCGACGCCGTCGATGTCGCGCTGGCCGAAGCCGCGATCGGTGCCGGGTTGACCGGCGTCCTGCTGCTCGTCGCCCGCTCGCGGCTCAAGGCGCTGGAGCCAGGCCTCGCGCCCGCGCCGCACCCGGCCCTGCGCGCCACCGCCGGCGTCGGTGCCGCGGCGGTCACCGCCGGACTCGTACTCGCAATCCGGGCGATGCCCGAGTCCGACGGGCTGAAGGCGGCGGTCGCGGAACGGCTGCCGCGGGCCGGGACCGACAACCCGGTCACCGCCGTGCTGCTGAACTTCCGCGGCTGGGACACGCTGCTCGAGACCCTGGTGCTGCTGGCCGCCCTGCTCGGCGTCTGGACGTTGGCGCGCGACGACGACTGGCCCGGCCGTGCGGGCCGCGCCCACCACACGCGGCCCGACGGTGTGCTGGCCCAGTTCGGCCGCGTGCTGCCCCCCGTGGCGCTGGTCATCGGCGTGTACCTGGTCTGGGTCGGCGGCCATCAACCCGGCGGCGCGTTCCAGGGCGGGACGGTCCTGGCTGCGGCCTGGGTCGTGACGGTGATGGCCGGCCTGCTGCCGGCGCCGCGCGTCGACGACCCGGCGCTGCGCGCCGCCCTGCTCGCCGGCCCGGTCGCCTTCGTCGTGCTCGCCGTGGCGGGGCTGCTGGCCGGCAGCTTCCTGGTCTTTCCGCCGGACCGGGCCAAGCTGCTGCTGCTCGGCCTCGAAGCGCTGCTGGCGGTGTCGATCGCCGCCACGCTGGCCCTGCTGGTGTTCGGCGCGCCCGAGGACCGCAGCGAGGAAAACGCATGAACCTGCCGATCTGGATGCCCTATGCGCTGTGCGGTGCCGGCCTGGTCGGCCTGGGCCTGTACGGCCTGCTGGCCCGCCCGCAGCTGCTGCGTCGGATCCTGGCCTTCAACATCATGGGCGCGGGCATCTTCCTGCTGTTCGGCGCGCTGGCCCGGCGCGGCGCGGTCGTCGGTGCGATCGTCGATGCCGACCCGGTGCCGCAGGCCATGATCATCACCGGCATCGTCGTGGCCATTTCGGCCACCGCGCTGGCGCTGGGGCTGATCGTCGCGCATGCCCGCGCCGGCGGCGGGGAAGGCCTGCCGGGCGACACGCCGGGAGTCGGCGAGCGCGACGAACCCGGCGCCGACGAAGCAGCGGACGACAGCGGCAGCGCCGATCGCGACGGGCGCCGGGACGAGCGCGAAGGAACACGGCGGTGAGCCCGGTGCCGCTGGTGCTGGTGCTCACGCTGCCGCTGATCGGCGCGCTGGCCGCGGTCGCCGTCGGGCGCCACGGCGGACGCGTCGCCACGGCGGCGGCGCTGGCCACGCTGGGCGCGGCGTTGTGGCTGGCGGTTCGGGTCGCCGCCCACGGCACGGTATCGGTCACGGTCGGCGACTGGACGCCGCCGCTCGGCATCCGGCTGAACGCCGACGGTCCGGCGGTGCTGTTCCTGGCTGTCACCGCCGTGATCATGGCCGCGGTCGTGCTGTATGCGCGCCGCTCGATCACCGGGCCGAAAGCCGGCGTCGATCGCGGCGGACCGATGGCGCATACCTTCTGGGCACTGCTTCTGCTGTTGTGGGGCGCGCTCAACGTCATCTTCGTCTCGCGCGACCTGTTCAACCTGTACGTCGGGCTGGAGCTGGCCAGCCTGGCTGCAGTGGCGCTGGTCGGCATCGAGGGCCGCCGCGAAACCCTGGCGGCCGCGCTGCGCTACCTGCTGTTCGCGCTGACCGGTTCGCTGCTGTTCCTGCTCGGCGCGGCGCTGCTGTATTCGGCCCACGGAACGCTGGACCTCGGGCTGCTGGCCGGACAGCTTGGCCGCCACCCGAGCGACCTGCTTGCGCTGGCCGCGATGACCGCCGGGTTGGCCGCCAAGACCGCGCTGTTTCCGTTCCACGTCTGGCTGCCACCAGCCCATGCCGGCGCCCCACCGGCGGCCAGCGCCGTGCTGTCGGCGCTGGTGCCGAAAGCCTCGCTGTACATCCTGCTGCGGCTCTGGTTCGACGCCGCGCCTGACGGCGCCGGAACGATCGGGCCCCAGCTGCTCGGTGCGCTGGGCGCCGCGGCCGTGCTGCACGGCTCGCTGATGGCCTTGAGGCAGCAACGGTTGAAGCTGGTCATCGCCTACTCCACGGTGGCCCAGCTCGGCTACCTGTTCCTGATCTTCCCGCTGGCTGCCGCGACCGCTGCAATCGACCCGGCCGGCGCCGACGCGGCCTGGCGCGGCACCCTGTTCCAGGCGCTTTCGCACGCGCTGGCCAAGGCCGCGATGTTCCTCTGCGCCGGGCTGATCATCGAGGCCGCCGGCCACGACCGGCTCGATCGGCTGGCCGGCACCGCCCGGGCGCTGCCGATCACGCTGTTCGCGTTCGGCCTGGCCGCGATCTCGCTGATGGGACTGCCGCCAAGCGGCGGCTTCGTCGCCAAGCTGCTGCTGATCGACGCCGCGTTCGAGCGCGGCGCGGCGGCCTGGGCCCTGGTCGTACTGATCGGCGGCCTGCTGGCCGCGGCCTATCTGTTCCGGCCGCTGGCTGCCGCGTGGCGTTCCCCGGACGGCGACGACCCGGATTTCGCGCCGGTGGCCCGCCGCCGCCAGGCCCTGCCGATGGCACTGGCGCTGGCCGCGCTCGGGCTGGGATTGTTCTCCGACGGCCCGGCCGGACTGATGGGAGGGCTACCGTGAGCCAGTGGCTGCCGCTGTTGATCCTGGCCACCTCGCTGGTCCCGGCGCTGGTCACGTTCTTCCTCGACCAGGACCAGCACCGCCTGCGCAACACGCTCAACCTCGGCGGCGCGCTTTTCAAGCTCGGGCTGGTCGTCTACCTGCTGATCGAAGTGGCTCGCGGCAGCTTCCACGAGGTCCGCTTCGACCTGCTGCCCGGCCAGTTCCTGCTGCTGCGCGTCGATGCGCTGGCGCTGCTGTTCCTGACGCTCTCGGCGCTGCTATGGCTGCTGACCACGATCTATGCCATCGCCTACTTCCATCGCAAGCCGAACCTGTCGCGCTTCTTCGGCTTCTTCGGTCTCTGCGTGTTCGCGACCACCGGCATCGCGCTGTCGGGATCGTTGCTGACCTTCTTCGTGTTCTACGAGCTGCTGACGCTGAGCACCTGGCCGCTGGTCGTCCACAAGCAGAACCCCGAATCCATGGCCGCCGGCCGCACCTACCTGCGCTACGCGATGCCGTCCAGCGCAGCCCTGCTGCTGGCGATCCTCTGGCTGCAACACCTGGCCGGGCCGATCGAGTTCACCGGCGGCGCCGACCTGTCCGGGCTGGGTTCCGACACGCTGCGCGTGATCTTCGTGCTGTTCGTGGTCGGACTGGGCATGAAAGCCGCCGTGGTGCCGCTGCACGGCTGGCTGCCAGCGGCGATGGCCGCGCCGGCACCGGTCAGCGCGCTGCTGCACGCCGTGGCCGTGGTCAAGGCCGGCGCGTTCGGGTTCGTCCGCGTGATCCACGATGTCTTCGGCATCGATCTGGTCACTACGCTGGGGCTCGGCCTGCCGCTGGCCGTGCTGGCCTCGGTCACCATCATCTACGGCTCGCTGAAAGCGCTTGGCCAGCAGGGCATCAAGCGGCGGCTCGCCTATTCCACCGTCAGCCAGGTGTCCTACATCCTGCTCGGCGCTGCGCTGGCCGGACCGTTCGCGCTGATCGGCGGCCTGGCCCACCTGGTCCACCAGGGACTGATGAAGATCACGCTGTTCTTCTGCGCCGGGATCTACGACGAGCGGGCCGGCATCCGCCGGATCGACGAGCTCGATGGCATCGGGGCGCGCATGCCGTGGACCTCGGTGTGCTTTTCGCTCGGCGCGCTGGGCATGATCGGGCTGCCCCCGATGGCCGGCTTCGTGACCAAGATCTACCTCGGCATCGGCGGTCTTGAGGCCGGCGCGCCCTGGGTAATCGGCGTGCTGGCCGCCTCGACGCTGCTCAACGCGGCCTACTTCCTGCCGCTGCTGTACCGGATCTGGTTCGTCGAGTCGCCCAGCCGCAGCCGCCCGGGCGAACGGCCGCTCGGGATTGTCGCGCCGGCCGTCCTGACCGGCCTGGCGGCGATCGCCGTCGGCCTGTTCGCCGGCGCGGCCGTCAGCCCGCTGGCCTGGGCCTCGCTGATCGTCGAGAGGACCTACTCGCCATGACGGACACCGGCCTGTTCGAGTTCGCCGCCGGGTGGCCGCTTTGGCAGGGCGCGCTGCTGCCGCTGCTGTCGCTGGCCTGGCCGCTGCTGATCAGCGCGCTGGCCGCGCTGCCACCGGTGCGCGCGCACGCCATCCGCCTGCTGCCGCTGGCGCCGCTGCCGGCGCTGTGGCTGGCCCTGGTTCCGCCCGATGAAGCGGCCACCCGCATTCCAGTGCTGCTGCTCGGCGTGCAGCTGGAAATGGATGCCGCCGGCCGGGTGCTGCTCGGCATGTCCGCAGCGCTGTGGCTGGCCGCCGGCGTGTACGCCGCGGCCTACATGACCACGCCGCGCAAGCCGGCGATCTTCAGCGGCTTCTGGTGCCTGACCCTGGCCGGCAATCTCGGCGTGTTCCTCGCCGCCGACGCGGTCACGTTCTACGTCGCGTTCGCCGCGGTCTCGCTGGCGTCCTATTTTCTCGTCGTCCACGAGGGCACACGCGAGGCCCTGCGCGCATCGATGGTCTACATCGTGCTGGCCATCCTCGGCGAGGCAATGCTGTTGATCGGCTTCGTGCTGATCGTGGCCGCAGCCGACGCCACCGCCATCCCGGCGATGCGCGACGCACTGGCCGGCGATTCGATGACGCCGGCCCTGCGCGCGCTGGCGATCGGTCTGCTGGTGGCCGGCTTCGGCATCAAGGCCGGCCTGATGCCACTGCACCTGTGGCTGCCGCTGGCCCATCCGGCGGCGCCGACGCCCGCCTCGGCGGTGCTGTCCGGCGCCATCGTCAAGGCCGGCCTGGTCGGGCTGATGCGTTTCCTGCCCGAAGGCGAGGTCATGACCGGCAGCGTCCTGGTCGCGCTCGGGCTGGCCGGGGCCTACCTGGCCGCCCTGTTCGGCCTGGTCCAGGCCCGTCTCAAAGCGGTGCTGGCGTATTCCACTGTCAGCCAGATGGGGCTGGTCATTGCCGCGATCGGCGCCGGCCTGCTGGCCGACCGCAGCGGCGCGATCCAGTCGGCCACGCTCTACGCGCTGCACCACGGCTTCGCCAAGGGCTCGCTGTTCCTGGCCGTCGGCCTGCTGCCAATCGTTTGCGGCCGTGCGCGCTGGCTGCTGCTGGGTTTCATCGCGCTGGTCTCGGCCTCGATTGCCGGTCTGCCCGGCACCGGCGGCGCGCTGGCAAAGGCGGCCATCAAGCCGGGCTTCGACGATCCACTGAAGCTGATCGTCACCCTCTCGGGCATCACCACCACGCTGATCCTGGCCCGCCACCTGTTCCTTGCCGCGCGCACCCGGGCGGAGGACGCGACCGATGTCCCCGTCGCGCTCTGGCTCCCGGTCGTTGCCTGCGGCCTCGCCGCGCTGGTCCTGCCGTGGCTGCTGTGGTCGGCCCACGACCCCCGTCCGCTCGCCTACATCCTGAAGCCGGAATCGATGTGGACGGCGCTGTGGCCGGTGCTGGCCGGGCTCGTTTTTGCCGTCGTCGTCGGTCGCCTCGTCGCAACGCGGAAGCCTGCGCTTCCCCGGGTCCCGGAAGGCGATCTCGTCGTCCCGCTCGAGCGCCTGTTCGAACGAATGATCGATGCCTTCCACCGGCGGCCCTCGATCATTCCCGGCACGTTGCCCACCTGGCACGTGCTCGGCCTGCGACGGCTGTCGGCCTCGCTGGAAACCGTGCTCGAAAGCTGGCCGATCGCCGGCATCCTGCTGATCGGCGTGCTGGTCATCGTCGCGATCGGCGCAATGGTCTAGTGGGCGTCGATCCGGGGCACGCTCGAAACACCCCATGGACCACTAGCTGCCCATTCTCCAGATGTCGCTCTGCTCCACCGAACGGCTCCGATGCATGACCAGCCACTCGCTGTGCTCGTCCAGTGCGGCGCGACCCAGCGCGCGCAGGATCTGGCGCTGTTCGAGCGGCGTCCTGGCCGCGTCGAGCCGGACGCGGGCATTGTCGAAGAGGCGCTGCATGAACCGGTACTGCTTGATCAGTTCCTTTTCGGCCAGCGCGTAGGCATAGCCCTGCCGGATGCCGTAGACGAGCAACAGCGCACCCATCATCGCCAGCAGCGGGCCGATCCAGGCATCGGAAAGGCGGTCGCCGATCACGACCACCAGGAGGATCAACGCCACGCTGGTCAGCAGGCTGATCACGCCCAGCGCCTCGGTCAGGCGATTCCAGCGGACCCGGTCGGCGGTACGGCGATTGAAGTAGGCCAGCTGGCCGCCGGTCTCGTCGCCGATCCATTCGCCGAGCACGAACTTCAGCCCGCGTTCATCGCTCGTTCGTGCCGCGTCGGTGCGAAGGCCGGCCACCCGCATCTCGTTGCGGATCCAGCCGACCTCCGGCTCCTGCGTGCGCAGGAAATTGTCGTGGACGAACTGCGAGTCGTTTTCGTCGCAGACCCCGGCCACCGCCCAGTAGAACTGCACCCGCAGGCCCTCGGCCAGCGCGCGGTAGTCGAGGTACTTGCGGTGCCACTGGCGTCGCTTCGCGATCGCCTGGAACACCGCCGAGATCATGAACAGGCCGAGAAAGACGACCATGAATGCGCGTTCGGTCTGCACGTCCGCATAGAGAATGAAACTGAGACCCATGAAGAACGCCAGGACATGGGTCGCGCGCAGCGTGCGCAGCACCTTGCGCTGGTAGTGGACAGCCAGCACGTCGGCGGTGCAGAACAGGTCGTTGATATCGGCGACATGGGCCGGCAGGTCCGGCGCGTGCGCCTGTGTGTACAGGGGGTGTGCGGCGTCTTCGATCAGGGCCGAATGACGCATCCGGTCGCGACTGAACTCGGCGCTGCGCGCGAAGATCGCCTCGTGCTGAGGCGGCATGGACCGGCTGCGCGGCGCATCTGCGTCCTTGCTGAACCACCAGGTCTGCAGCGGCTCGAAGCCGGACGCGGGTCGGCCATCGTCCTGGTCGCGCGAGCAGACCACGTGGTAAACGAGGTCGCTTTCGTCGTCGATCAGCATTTGCTGGGTGGCGAACACCGAGTCGGTGTAGCCGGGCATGTGGCTGTCGTGGTGGAACTGCACCACGTCGGCGGTGCCGCCGACATGATCGCTGGGCTTGCCGTCCCAGATCGCCAGCAGCAGGTGGCAGTGGGCGGCCAGGAACACGCCCAGCTGGGCGTACTGCGCGTCGCGCTCAGCGCCCGGTTCGGCGTGGGCGTCCGCCGCATGGCCCTGGACGGGCGGAAGTTCGATGACCTCGTGCATCCGGGCCAGCTTCAGGTCGAATGCCTCCAACCGGTCCGGCGACGGAAAATCGTCGCGGTACGCGCTGGCGCTCATCGGCAGTACGGCGATGACTTCGAGCCCGAGTTCGAGCGCGACATCGGCCGCCAGCTGGTCGGCTCCTTCGGCCAGCGGCGTCAGCAGCTGCAGCCGTCGGTCGGGAAAGCGATCGCGCATGTCGACCAGGAAGTCGCGCACGGACCGGCGCAGGCCGGGCAGTTCCTCGGCGCACAGGTTGCGGTGCCCGGTCACGGCGATGACCAGCGGCAGTCGGCGGGGCGTCGTGGACTCGTTCATGCGTTTGGTCGGTATCCGGTGCGACTTCCGCCGCTTCCCAGGGACCGAGCGGGAAACGGCGGCGTTGCTATCGATGGCCTCAGCGCGGCTCGATGATCACCGAATTGTGATTCCTCGGAGCTTGATGGCCATGGCCGTGATTGAAGTTGATCGGCGAGGAAGGCCGGCCACGGGGCCGGTCGGCGAACTGCAGCACCAGCGCACCGGCCTGGCTGTCGTAGAAGACCCTGGTGACGTCTTCGTGGTATTCCGACAGCGGCGGCTGCGCGAAATGGTCCAGGTCACCGGCGAACTGGATCATCACCGGCCTGACATCCGCCGCGCTCTGGAAGGCCGGAATCCGGATGTCGTTGGTGTCCGCGCGATTCGGGTCCGGGCTGGCGATCGAGGCCAGTTGCTCGGCGCTCATCGCCGTGCCCGCGGTCCGGTAGTCGGCGCTGCCGAAGGGGCTCACGTTCTGCGAGGCGTCGGTCGGACCGGTCCAGCCCTCCACGGCCTCGGAGTCGCCGCCGGTGCCGCCCATCCGGATGACCATGTACGACTCGGCGTACGCGGCCGCCAGGGTGGTGGCATCGGTCGTCATCATCGGCAGCAGCGTCTGCTGGAACTCGGTATTCGTCCATTCCGAGATCGAGGCCGAGCCGCCCGACACGTCGATCTTCTGCGGTGCCTGGTACGGGCCGGTCACGATGCCGACCGCGGCCATCAGGTTGCTGGCGCTGGGCACGACGGCGCGCTGACCCGTCAGTTCGAACACCGTGGCATTGCGGCCCGGGGCGAACCCGCTGGCCACCCAGCGCCCGTGGACGCTGTAGTCGCCGTCGTCCTTCCGCGTCAGTGTGCCTGTGATCGTTCCGTCGCCACCGACCTGCACCTCGAGCGCCGTGGTTCCGTCGAGGCTGCAGAACGCCCAGGGGATGTTCGTGCCACCGATCGGCGGCACGGCGACCGTGCCCGGCTGGGGCTGGCCCGGGTTGTTGGCGAGGTGCGCTTCGGTATGGAAGACCTTTCCGCTCGCGCTCGATACCGACTGCACCACGACGTCCATCGGCCCCATGTTCGGAGCAGTGCCCCGTATCAGCCCGCACAGCGAGACGAAATTCGGCACGTCGCGTGCCGTGTCGTAGCTTCCGCTCAGGCACAGGTTCGACGTGGCCCGGTGGATCCTGGAATTGGAGGCCTGCCACGTCCCGGTCACGGGATACTCGGTACCCATGTAGGTAACCGTGCCCCAGACGCCGCCGTTGTCGTTCTGCAGCAGATTGACGGTGACGGTCGAATCGTCGTTGACGAAATTCCAATGCATGATGACGTGCTCCTGTTATCCGTTGTCGTTGTCGTTTTCGTTGGGAGGCTGGATGGTCGTCTGCGTCGCGATGCCGACCCCGGGGCGGCATCGCGCGTGTTCGATATCGACGGTCGAGTCGCGTCGGCGCTGATCGAGATCTCGAGTCACCTGCCGAACGGCGGGGTTCGAGGGCGAGGACGCGGCCTCGGCGGTCCGAAGGCGCGTCGCCGCGCGATCCCACCGACCGCGGGCCGCCGCCATGTTCTCCGCCAGCGCATCGGCATCGCCGTGCAGCAGCAGTGCCCGGGCCGCGACGAGCGCCATCTCGGAGTCGTTCGGATGGTCCGCCGCCAGCGCGTCCAGGCGGTCCGCCGCCGGCCCGATCGATACCAGCGCGGTTCGACAGGCCGCCGGCGTGGTCGAACGCCGAGCGGCAAGACGCGCGGCGAGAACGCGTTCCGCGCCCCGCAGCGGCCCGGACCACGCATGGCGCCCGGCGTCGATCCCGACCAGCCGGTCGACGAGCTCGGCGGCGTGCTGATGGGCGGCCGCCGATGCGTCCAGCCGATCCAGCGCCAGCGATGCGTCGGCGACCACCAGGCGGGCCCGGGCGGTCGTTTCCAGGCCGCGGGCGTCGGACGGATTGGCGTCCATGAAGACCTCCGCGTCACTCACCGCGGACTGCGCGAGGTCCAGCGCGGCCTCGCGATCGCCGGCCTGCAGATAGGCCTCGGCTCGGTTGGTCCGGTTGATCGCCCGGCGCCGGATCGTCGGGTAGTTGACCTCATCGTCGTTCAGGATGGCGGCAATGAGCGCTTCCTCGTCCTGCCAGGCCGCCTGCGCTGCGTCCACGTCGCCTTCCAGCAGCAGCGCGCGCGCCAGCCAGGCCAGCGTCAGCGTCAGGTCGTAACGCGCCGCGAACAGGTTGTGGGCGTCGTCCAGCACGGCGCGCTTCATGGCGACCGCTTCCCGGAAGCTGTCGACCGCTTCGTCCAGCGCATTCGAATTGAGCCGCATCACGCCGAGGTTGACCAGTGCCGAGCCGTGCTCGCCCAGCCACTCGGGATCGTCGGGCGCCAGCGCGCGCAGCCGGGCCGTCAGCGTCACCGCCTCCCGCATGAAGGCCTCGGCCTCTGCGATTTCACCGCGCTGGTAACTCAGGCTGCCCAGCCCCTGCAGGCCGTGGGCCTGTTCGACGATGCGCTGGGGGTTGTCGGGATCGCGGCGCAGCAGCTCCGCCGACGAGGCCACCGATTCGCGCAACAGCGCAAGCGCGGCCTCGGAGTCGCCGAAATCCTGCTTGATGTCGCCGAGCAGATCGAGCACCCGGGCCCGGCGTCCCAGCGCATCGTCGTCCATGCGCACGTCGGTCTGGACCACGTAGTAGGCCTGGGCCCGGCTGGCGATGTCGGCCAGGACCTCGAGCTGGACGTCGTCTTCCAGCTTGTGGCGCAGGTCGTCGATCATGAACTCGATCAGTCCCTCGGCCTGGTCGCGCTGCACCTCGGCCGTGGCCTGCATCTCGCGCGCCAGGTCGCGCTGCTGGACCGCGACGATGGCCAGCGCCGTCATGCTCGCGGCGATCGTGCCCATCGCGATCGCGCTCCAGCGCAGCCGTGCGGCCCGGCGGCGGTCGTCGCGCCGCAGCAGGGTATCCAGGCCCAGCCCGATCAGGGCCGCGGCCAGTTTCAGCTTCGCGCGCCGCTTGCCGTCGCCCTCGCGGCGCGCATCGGCCGCCAGCGGGAGGTCTTCGGGCGTCGAGGTCGGCTGAAGCTGCTCATCGACCTGGTAGAGCAATGCCGGCGGGAAACACTCGGTCGCCGAGTCCTGCGGCAAGACGCCTTCGGCCAGGCTGCTGCCCGGCTCGCCGTCGACGACCAGCGCCAGGATGCGGGACTTCGAGCGATGCGTCTTGAACCAGGCGATTTCCTGGTTGACCCACTTCGAGCGCACCGAGCGCGGGGAACAGACCACGATGAGAAACTCGGCATCGGCCATCGCGGCCTCGATCGAGGCGCGGATGGCATGGCCGGCCGCTTCTTCTTCGCGGTCCTTGAAGATCGGGTGCAGACGAACGGGTACCGGGCCGACCGGCGTCTCGCGGCCGACCAGTTCCTTCGGCGGTCGATAGGTCTCGAGCGACCGGTGCAACCAACCCGCCCAGGCCTTGTCGGCCCAGCTGTAGCTGATGAACGCACGATATCGACGCGTCATCTCGGCGTCTCCCTCAGCGACACACCGCCTTGCTCCCGAGCCCCCGGAGAAGTCGATGCCGTTCGGCCCTTTGCCGGACCACGACGCTCGATTGTAGACGACTTTCCCGCAGACCACCTCCGGGCCCCGGAGAGTGTTCGAAACCGACGGGCCAGCGGATGAGCGCATCGACGCCTCGAACCTACAACCAACAACCAGACTCCTTTCGCAAAAGCGCAGAGAATGGATCGAGGACGATCTCCGGGGGCGCGTTCCGGAACGTCGTTCGTCCCCTCTCGGGTCCGGAGTCTCGCCCGTTCGCGGCGCCACCGTCACGCACGCGGACGACGAGATGTGGTACTACATGCACGACCACTCATGGAGGGACTTCGATGAACCGAATCAAACTCTTCGCCGCCGGCGCTCTGCTGGCCGCCGCCGGAACCGCCGCGGCCGAACTCACCCAGGACCAGGCCGAGCGCGCGGTGGAAACGCGTCAGTCCGTGCTGCACCTGATGGCCTGGAACATCTCTCCGCTGGGCGCGATGGCGCGTGACCGGATGGAGTTCGACGCCGATCGCGTTGCAACCAACGCCGAACGGCTGCTCGCGCTTTCGAAGATGCTGTCCGACGCGTTCGGCCCCGACACCCGCGGCAACGACGTCGAGACCGAAGCGCTGGACGTGATCTGGGAAAACCCCGCGGACTTCACCGCCAAGGTCCAGGCGAACATGGAAGCCGCGAGCGCGCTGGTCGAGGTGTCGGCCACCGGTGACGAGGGCGCCATCAAGGAAGCCATCGGCCGGCTGGGCAGCACCTGCGGCAGCTGCCACGACGACTTCCGCGTCGACGACTGACGCGCCTGCGGATGGATCGGGCCCGGCCGGATCCATCCGCAGCGCTCGCATCAGGACCGTCCATCGTGACTGAATCCGAACAGGGGCGGCGGGTCTGGGACTGGCCGCTCCGGCTCTGGCACTGGCTGTTCGCCGTGGCCGTCCTGGGCGCCTGGATCACAGGCGAGTGGGGCGGCTTCGACTGGCGGCAGTGGCACTTCTGGTTCGGCCAGACTGCCATCGGCCTGCTGATCTTCCGCCTGGCCTGGGGATTCGTCGGCCCGCGCCACGCCCGGTTCTTTCACTTCCTGCCCGGCCCGTCTCGACTGTTCAGATACCTGAAGACCCTGCCCCACCGCGACTCGCGCGAGACCGTCGGCCACAACCCGCTCGGCGCGCTGGCCGTCGTCGTCATCCTGGGCGTTGTCGGGGTCCAGGCCGCGAGCGGCCTGTTCGTGTTCGACGACATCCTCTACGAAGGTCCCTGGTACGTCGCCGTCAGCGAAGACACCGCCGACTTCGCCAGCACCATTCATCACCGGCTGGCCTGGCCGGTCGGTATCGTGATCGCCCTGCACCTGGCGGCCATCGGGTTCTACCGGTTGTACAAGCGTCAGCGCCTGACCCGCGCCATGATCACCGGCCGCAAGCCTGCGGAAGCGGTGCCCGAGTCCGAGTCGATCCCGAACTCGCGCACCGTGCTGGCGCTGGTCCTGATCGTCGCCGTGGCCGCGTTCACCTGGTGGCTGCTGGCCGTCGCCCCGCCCGAACCGCCGCCGGCCGACGACTTCTGGTAACGGCGCGGCCTTTCCCGTTTTTCGTCGTCCCGGGCGCGGGCCTTCCACCATCCGTCATCCCGGGGCCGGCGCCTCTCACTCCTCGTCGTCCCGGGGCCGGCGCAGCCGGAACACGGAACCTCGTGACGCAACCGCCTGCCGCACCCTGGCGCCCCCCATCGGGAAGATCCCGGGTTCGCCTCCGGCGCCGCGGGAATGTCGGGAATCAACGAATGCCGCCGGCCGTCTCGACGGAACGACGGCAATGACCACGCTTCGGTCCGCCCCGTGCATGATGAGCGAACGGCACCGCCAACGGCTCCCTGCTCGAACCCCGGCCCACCGATCGGACCCGCCCATGACCGCATGCATCGTTCGCCACCCGCAGCAAACCATGGCCGACCAGTTGCGCCAACTCGCCGAACGCGCCGGGAACGCGCCCGGGCCGGACGTCTACGGCAATGGCGAGCTGATCGAGACGTTCGAAGCGAAGGTCGCCGACATGCTGGGCAAACCGGCCGCGCTGTTCCTGCCCAGCGGCGTGCTCGCCCAGTGCATCGCGTTGAAGATCCACTGCGACCAGCGTGGAAACAACACCGTCGGCCTGCACCCGACCTCGCACCTGCTGCTGCACGAGCAGGACGGCTACAAGCACCTCTGGCAGCTCGAAGCGCAGCGGATCGGCGATCCCGAAAAGGTGCTGACATACGCGGACCTGGACGCATGCTTGCCGGACGGCCTGGCCGCCATGGTGCTGGAACTGCCGATGCGCGAGATCGGCGGCCAGCTACCCGACTGGGAAGATCTGACCCACCAGGTCGGCTGGGCACGCCGACACGGCATCGCCGTGCACTTCGACGGGGCGCGGCTCTGGCACTGCCCGACCCGATACGATCAAAGTCTTGCAGAGATCAGCGCGTTGGCCGACTCGGTCTACGTCAGCCTGTACAAGGACATCGGCGGCATTGCCGGCGCGGTGCTGGCCGGTGAAACCGAGTTCATCGACCAGGCCCGCATCTGGAACCGCCGCGCCGGCGGCAACCTGATTTCGTTCTATCCGTACATCCTGGCCGCCGAACAGGGCTTCGATGACAATCTCTCCAGCATCGATGCGGCCGTGACCTACGCAGGGAAGCTGGGACCGTTGCTCGCGACGCTACCAGGCATCCGGGTCAACCCGGAACCACCGCAGGCGGCGATGTTCCACCTGCACATCGACATCGATCGCGAGCGACTGGTCGAGGCGACCGCGGACTACGCCCGGGAACACGACGTGGTCGTCCTGCCCAACCCGCGTGCCGTCGACAAGGACGGCCACAGCGTCTGCGAAATCAGCGTGGG
>Ga0102940_1000934_pt1 | contig 19540 bp, 16 predicted proteins | sample SalPonR2_C_D1_MG_FD_78215 | JGI IMG/M metagenome (GOLD analysis project Ga0102940, IMG submission 78215) | Salt pond soil microbial communities from South San Francisco under conditions of wetland restoration - Salt Pond MetaG R2_C_D1_MG | ecosystem: Environmental > Aquatic > Marine > Intertidal... | reverse complement strand
GGCGTATGAGGCGGCAGTGGAAACGGCGGCAGAGGTGGCGCGGACCACCAGTGTCGGAAGCGCTCATGAACACGGATCCCATATCGGCCCTCTCGTAAGTCAGGCGCAATTCGACAAGGTACAGTGGCTGATCGAGAAGGGCATCGAGGAAGGGGCGCGGCTCGTGGAAGGTGGCGTTGGCCGGCCGGACGGACTCAACCGAGGCTATTTCGTGCGGCCGACGGTCTTCGCCGACGTCTCGTCGGACATGACGATTGCACGGGAGGAGATCTTTGGCCCGGTCCTTTCGATCATGCCGTTCGACACGGAGGACGAAGCCCTTAGAATCGCCAACGAGACGGTCTACGGCCTCACGAACTATGTGCAGTCGTCCGACCCTGAACGGCTCAAGCGGCTGGCGCGCGGTCTGCGGTCGGGCATGGTCGTGATGAACGGCAAGGGCAGGGGACAGTCCGCGCCCTTCGGCGGCATGAAGCAATCCGGTAACGGACGCGAGGGCGGCAAGTGGGGCCTCGATGAGTTCTGCGAGGTCAAGTCGGTGGGCGGCTGGCCGGAGTGATCCGGTCACAGCTCATGTGCGCAGACGCGCGCAGACCGCGCACTCCTGCGTAGTTATCTGCTTTTCTGCACGGCCTATATCTCGGACAACGACATTGTTCCGGGAGACATCCGATGCTGAACCAGATCAAGGGCCTTCACCACGTTACCTCGCTCGCCTCGGGCGCTGCAGAGAACAACGCGTTCTTCACGAAGACGCTCGGCCTGCGTCGCATCAAGAAGACGGTGAATTTCGATGCGCCCGATGTCTATCACCTGTATTATGGTGATGCCGTCGGCTCGCCGGGGTCGGTCATGACCTACTTCCCGTTCCCGAACGCCCGCCGTGGCCGCCGCGGTGTCGGCGAGGTCGGAACGACAGCCTTCGCTGTCCCCAAAGGGACGCTCGATGCGTGGCAGGAGAGGCTTTCTGCCCTCGGCGTCGCCGGGCTGTCTCGCGACACGCGCTTCGGCGAGAGCCGCTTGCTCTTCTCCGGACCGGATGGGGATGGCTTCGCTCTCGTGGAAACCGACGACGATCGCGAGCCCTGGACTGCGAACGGCGTTGACGCCGGTGTCGCGATCCGGGGATTCCACTCGGCCTCCCTGCGGCTGCGCGACGAGGGGGCAACGGCGGAGCTGCTGAGGTTCATGGGATATGAGGAGGTCGACGCCCAGGGTTCGGTTCGCCGCTTCGCCGTGCCCGGCGGGAACGGTGCGGACGCCATCGACGTCGAGACGCTGCACGGGGTGAACGCGGCGGAGCAAGGGGCTGGATCGGTGCACCACATCGCCTTCGCTGTCGAGAACCGGGCGCGGCAACTCGAAGTGCGCGAGGCGCTGATGGACACCGGCTGGCAGGTGACGCCGTTGATAGACAGGGACTATTTCTGGGCGATCTACTTCCGCACGCCGGGCGGGGTGCTGTTCGAGATCGCGACGAACGAACCGGGCTTCGACCGCGACGAGGACACCGCGCATCTGGGCGAGACGCTCAAGCTGCCGTCGCAGCACGCCCACCTGCGCGCGGCGCTGGAAAAGCATCTCGAGCCGATCGGGGACTGACGTGATCTGAAGTTCTTTTCCTGGCGGTCATCTGGGGACGTCTCTGCGAATGAGCAACTGAGGAACAACAAATCCAACCCAGTGGCGCAATGAACGCAAGACCTCGATGCGAGGCTGCGCTCGGTATTGGCAACATCGCGCTGCCATGGGTACTGGCGACATGAACAGACTTTCATGCAGAATGCGGTATTGTCGGCGGGGGCTCGCTGCGGCATGCCGGGATCATGCCGGCCACATTCGGTTGATTATCTGGAAGACACAGGGGTTCGGGCAGTGTTCGAAGTGATCACCATCAGTTTCGCGTTCTTTTTCGGTCTGGCCGTCCGGCAGATCGGCTTGCCGCCGCTTGTAGGCTTTCTCGCCGCCGGGTTCGCCATCAACATCTTCGGGCCGGGCCTCGATCTGCCGGACTACACCGGCGAAACGCTTGGGCATGTGGCGCATCTGGGCGTGCTGATGCTGCTCTTTACCGTCGGACTCAAGCTCAAGCTCGAACAGATCGCGCAACCCCAGGTCGTGGGCGGTGCACTCTTGCATTTCACCATTTCCGTGGCGGTGTTCATGCCGGGACTCAGGCTTTTCATGGGACTCGACTGGAACACCGCACTGCTGCTGGCGATCGCGCTCTCCTTCTCGTCGACCGTGCTGGCAGCGAAGCTTCTCGAGACCAAACGCGAACTGGGCGCCTTTCATGGTCGCACCGCCATAGGCATCCTGATCGTGCAGGACATCATCGCGCTCGTGGTGCTGGCGGTCTGGTCGGGACAGACACCGAACATCTGGGCGCTCTTGATCTTCGGTGTGCCTCTCCTGCGCCCGGTGCTGCACCGGCTGATGGATTTCGCCGGGCATGACGAATTGCTGGTGCTCATGGGGATGATGCTGTCGCTGGTGATCGGCGGCATGGGGTTCGAGGCGATGGGCCTGTCGTCAGAGATCGGCGCGCTGGTGATGGGAGTACTGCTGTCGACCCATAGTCGGGCCCAGGAACTGGGGGAATCTCTCTGGTCGCTCAAGGAGATCTTTCTCGTCGGGTTCTTTCTCCAGATCGGACTGACCGGCCTGCCTGACTGGGATGCGACGGTCTTCGCTCTGGCTGCGGGCCTCGTGCTGGCGCTCAAGGGCGCGCTCTTCTTCGCGCTGATGGTCGCCTTCAAGCTTCGGGCGCGCAGTGCGTTCCTGACCGCGCTGAGCCTGACCGCGTATTCCGAGTTCGGCCTGATCGTCGCAGCGGGCGTGCTGCCGGAGTACCTTGTGCCACTGGCCATCGCGGTATCGATCTCCTTCGTGGTCTCCGCGCCGCTCAACCGCTTCGCGCATCCTCTCTACGAGCGCTTCGAGGACGCCTTGCGCGACTACGAGCGCGACACGATCCACCCCGACGAGCAGCCCGGGGACATGGGCGATGCGGACGTACTGATCTTCGGGATGGGCAGAACCGGCAGCGCCGCCTACAAGCATATCGAGGAACAGGGATACAAACCGCTCGGCCTCGACGCCGATACCTACAAGGCCAAGGTCCATCGAGAGGCCGGACGCAACGTGCTCTTCGCCGATGCCGAGGACAGCAATTTCTGGCGCAGCTGCAACCTCGGCAAGATAAAGGCGGCGATTCTCGCCATGGACGATATCGAGGCCAAGCTGATTGCAGCCCGGTCGTTGCGGCAGCGCGGCTTTTCCGGGCCGATCGTGTCGCACGCCCTGCACGAGTCGCATCAGGAACAGATACGAGAGGCAGGGGCCGACTTCACCTATCTGACGATGACACAGGCCGGTGTCAGCCTCGCCGAACAGACCGCCCACGCGATGAGCACGCGTTGAAGGCGCCGTGCAGGTCTACAACCAAACCGAAACGCCGCAAAGCGGATCGCCGCGATTGACACCGTTCGGAACAAGAATCCGTCCAGAACAGCGGATTGAATAGCCGGCCTTGGCGAAGGCGCTTGACTGGACAGAGGTCAGCGCCGACCTTCTCATGATGTATCGCCGTTCGCTCTTCGCGCTCATCGCATGGGTCCTGACGACCGCCTCGCCGCTCGCGGCGCAGACGACGCCCGAGCATGTTGCGGTGGTGCCGATGCCACACCCCTCGGCGGCGGTGGGCATCGTGCTCCGTGGCGGGAAGGGTATGTGCACGGGAACCCTGATCGGGCCAGATGTCTTCGTGACGGCTGCGCATTGCGTTCGCGCCGTCGAGAGTTCCGGCGAGATCGATCGCCTCGCATTCCGCACCGGCGCCTATCCAGGGACATCGCCCATAGAGGTGAAGGCCGCAGAGATCGTGTCGCATCCGCTCTACGTCTTCGCCAAGGGGCTCGAGCGGTCGACCGGTTATGACCTTGCGCTGGTTCGGCTTGCGGAGTCAGTTCCTGCCGAAGCCGCGACGCCGGTAAGCGTCACGAAGGATCCCGTGGGCTCGCCGCGCCTTCTCGTGGCGAGCTATCGCGGCGGGCGTGGCGAACGGGCACGGGAAAGAACATGCCCTGTCATCGAAGCGTCCGACCGGATGATCCGGATGGGCTGCGACGTCCGACCGGGCGAATCCGGCTCGCCGGTCCTGCAAAAGACCGAGGACGGTCTCGCCATCGTCGGCGTTCTCTCCGCACGGGCCGAGGACGGTCCGCAAAAACTGGCCTTCGCCGCGGGATCACAGCGGATCGGACAGGTCATCGCCTTGATGGGACCGGTGCTCTCCAACCCTTGAACCCGTGAAAGCGGCGACTTATTTCAGCCGCGCCGGACGCCGAATTCGGGTCCGGCAATTTCGTGGCCCGTCCGTTGAGGAGGGCCTAAAAATGTTGTCGCTCAAAGGAGGATGACCCTATGCGCACATTCGATCTTGCACCGCTCTACCGTGCAACCGTCGGCTTTGATCAGATCGCCGACCTTATGGACCGGGTTCTCACCGATACCGGAACCACGCCGTCCTATCCGCCCTACAACATCGAAAAGCTCGGCGACGATGCCTGGCGCGTCTCGATCGCAGCGGCGGGCTTTACCGACGAGGATCTTACCGTCGAAGTCCGCGAAAACGCCCTGATTGTCGCGGCGAAGAAGGCCGATGACGACGAGGGGCGCGTCTATCTCCACCGCGGGATCGCCACACGCGCGTTCGAGCGCCGCTTCCACCTTGCAGAGCACGTCCGCGTGACCGGCGCATCCTTCACGAACGGGATGCTCCACATCGACCTTGCGCGGGAGGTGCCCGAAGCGCTGAAACCGCGCCGGATCGAGATCGCGAATGGCGGTGCCGTCGAGGGCAAGGCGATCGAGGCCGAAACGGCCGAGTAGTGCGTTTCCCATGATCGCATGCGGGCGCGTCTCAATGGGCGCGCCCTTCGCGTCGGTCGTCGACCCGCGAGGCCTGAGAACTCGTTAGCACAAAAAATCAGTCGAGGCTGAAGAACCAGAACATCGTCTCGCCGGAATGATCCTCGACATCATCGTTATCGGTCGACATTCAGCCTCTTCCGTCGCCCATGATCGCGATGCCATCGACCTTGTTCAGAACGTCGCCGATCGGTGATGTCGACCGTGCCGATCACACCCAGCGAACTGTCGGAGTAGAGGAGCGTCATGCCATCCTCGGTCACCGTCATGATCTCGGCGGAGGTCTCGCGCGGTGTCCTCGCCATCGGCCATGTTGAGCGGCGTCGGGAAGCTCGCGATACGGTTGAAGTTCATCTCCTGCGCCGTCGCGGTGCCGACAAAAATGCCAGGACGGATGTCGGGCATAGAAATCGGGTCGTCATTGCGGTCCCCCAAACGATTGTTATCCAGAGAAATCCTGTGGCGCCCGCATGTGACGCGCGCGTATCGGTTATGTCTCAAAAAAGAATCGCGTCAGGACGTGCGCCCGAGCGTGTTGGCCTTGACGGCTCCGCGCTCTCCCATCGGCACCTCGTCTCCGACCGTGGAGTCCCGGCGGGTCTGATGTTCGATCTCCGAATTGAGCTCGGCCCCGAGCAGGACCGCGAACGCGGAGAGCCACAGCCACGTCAGCAACACGATCACCCCGCCAAGCGCACCATATGTCGCGTTGTAGCTGCCGAAGTTCGCTACGTAGATGGAGAAGGCAGCGGACCCGAGCAGCCAGAGAAGTGTCGCCGCCACCGCACCCGGTGTGATCCAGCGCCAGCGCGCGTGTCGCCGCGACGGGCCGTAGCGATAGAGGACCGACAATCCCAAGGTCGCCAGGACGAAGAGGATCGGCCACGGTGCCCATGTCAGCAGCATGTCGACCCGGGGCACGAAGTCGAAGACCGACGCGACGGCCGGCGCAACCACCGCCGCCAAGACCGCAAACACGAGGCCGGCGATCAGGAACAGCGTGAGTGTCAGCGCCATCGCATTCAGGGCAAGAAAGCCGCGCTTCTCGTCCTCCTCGTAAGCGATGTTCATCCCCTCCATGAGTGTTTTCACACCCTTGGACGCCCCCCATAGCGCGACCAGGAATCCCAGCGCGGCGCCCCATCCTGCCGCGCTGTCGCTTTCGGCGACCTGACGGGCCTGCCTGTCGATGATTTCGGCCGCACCTGACGGCAAGGCCGACGTGAATTCTGCGACCTGCTCCTGCATCGGGGTGGGGTCCATGACGAGGCCCGCGATCGAAACAAAGGCCGCCAATGCCGGGAAGAGGGCCAGAAAGCCGAAAAAGGCCACGCCTGCCGACACGACCGAGACATGATCGCTTCCGATCGACGCCCATGTGCGGTGGCCTATGTCTCGCCACCCCGTCCGCGGAATGCTCCGCGGACCGGCGGCATCACGGCCGCGCGTCGTATCCTTCCGGTCCGTCATGACCTTTGAACCATGGCGGGTGCATGCGGTTCCAAACACTCACGGCGTGCGGCCAAGCGTGTCGGCTTTCACGGCCCCCCTCCTGCCCATCGGCTTGACCGGACCCACGGTGGAATCGCGTCGTGTCTGGTGCTCGACCTCGGCGTTCAGTTCGGCGCCGAGAAGGACGATATAGGAGGTCAACCAGAACCAGATCATCAGGATCGCGACACCACCGAGCGTTCCGTAAAACTGGTTGTAGGCGGCAAAGTTTCGCACGTATAGCGAGAAGGCGAGCGATGCGACGATCCAGATCACCGTCGCCACGACCGCGCCGAGGCTGATCCAGCGCCAACGTGCATTCGTGCGGGACGGACCGAATCGATAGAGCGTGGAGAGCCCTGCCAGGGCGAAGGCGCCCATCACCGGCCATCGGAGCCAGTCCACGATCGCGCCGGCCCAGCCGAGTCCCGGCTGAAGCGCAAGCGTCGCCGGCACGACGACGATCGTCGTGATCGCGACAATGAAGCCGACAAACAGACCAAAAGTCAGAAGGGCCGCGACAATGTTGAAGGACAGGAAGTTCCGACTCTCTTTCTCGTCATAGGCAGTGTTAAGCCCTTCCATGAGCGTCTTTGTCGCGGCCGAGGCCGTCCAGACTGCGAAGACAATCGCGATGATCGCACCCGTGCCCGCCGCTGTGTCCTGGGATGCGACTTGCGCAACGCGGTCGTTGACGAGGCTCGCCGCTTCGTCGGGCAACGGAGCGGCAAGTTCCGAGATCTGGTCCCGCATGGCGCTTGGCTCGAGCACGAAGGCCGACAAGGCGATCAGCGCGGCGATCGCCGGAAAGAGCGCGAGCAGCGCCCAGAACGCGGCACTTGCCGCAAGAATGTCGATCCGGTCGCGATTGGTGCGCCGGATGGTGCGGATCAGAATGTCGCGCCACCCCGCCCGCGGCATCGCGAGCGGAGACGGCGCCTCGCGTCCCCGGGCTTCGTCGTTCATCCGAACCTCCACCGCGAAAACAAGAGCTTCCGGTGGGAGTTCCGTCGTCAGACGGACATGCAGATGTATTTCATCTCGAGAAACTCCTCGATCCCGTGGCGCGATCCCTCGCGGCCGAGCCCTGACTGCTTGACCCCGCCGAACGGCGCCACCTCGGTCGAGATGATCCCGGTGTTCACGCCGACGATCCCGTACTCCAGCGCCTCGGCCACCTTGTAGACCCGACTGAGATCGCGCGCGTAGAAATACGAGGCGAGCCCGAAGATCGTGTCGTTCGCCATCGAAATCACTTCGTCCTCATCCTTGAACCGGAACAGAGGCGCGAGAGGCCCGAACGTCTCCTCTATCGAAACTCTCATATCCTGCGTCACACCGGTGATCACGGTCGGTTCGAAGAACAGCGGGCCGAGGTCGGCCTGATTGCCGCCGTAGAAGACCAGCGCGCCTTTCGAGGTGGCATCCGCGATGTGTTCCTTCACCTTCTTCACCGCATCCTCGTCGATCAGCGGGCCAAGGTCCGCGCCATCAAGCCCGTCGCCCACCTTCATCGTCTTGAGGCGCGCCGCCAGCTTCTCGGCGAAGGCGTCGTAGACACCGTGCTGCACGTAGATCCGGTTCGCACAGACACAGGTCTGTCCGTTGTTGCGGAACTTGCAGGCGATGGCACCCTCGACCGCCGCGTCGAGATCAGCGTCGTCGAACACGATGAAGGGGGCGTTGCCGCCAAGCTCCATCGAACACTTCATGACCTGGTCGGCCGCCTGCCGCAGGAGGATGCGCCCGACCTCGGTCGAGCCCGTGAAGGTCAGCTTCCGGACAAGAGGGTTTTCGCAGAACTCCTTGCCGATTTCCGACGACGACTTCGACGGTACGACCGAGAAGACGCCCTTCGGTATTCCCGCCCGGTCCGCGAGTACCCCCATCGCAAGCGCCGAAAGCGGCGTCAGCGTCGCTGGCCGGACGATCATCGCACAGCCCGCCGCAAGGGCCGGGGCCGCCTTCCGCGTGATCATCGCGTTGGGAAAGTTCCACGGCGTGATCGCCGCCGCGACGCCAACCGGCTGCTTGATCACGGTCAACCGCTTGTCCGGCTGGTGACCCGGAATCGTCTCGCCATAGATTCGTTTGGCTTCCTCTCCGAACCACTCGATGAACGAGGCGCCGTAGGCAATCTCGCCGCGGCTCTCGGCCATGGGCTTGCCCTGCTCGGCCGTCAGGATCGTCGCCAGGTCCTCCTGGTGTTCCATCATCAGATCGTACCAGCGGCGCAGGATCACCGCGCGTTCCTTCGCCGTCTTGCTGGCCCACGCCTTCTGCGCGGCCGCCGCTGCCGCGATGGTATCGGCGGTCTGCTCGCGTCCGATCGACGCGACCTCGGCGATCGTGTCGCCCCGCGCCGGGTTCGTCACCGGGAAGGTCGCGCCATCTGTCGCATCGACCCACTCACCCGCAAGGTAGGCCTTGGTTTGAAGAAGCTCGGAATCGTCGAGCAGCGATCTGAGATCCGTGGTCGTATCGAGCATGAGATCCTCCCGTCTGTGCGTCGTCCTGTGTCATGAACCTCTATATCCTTCCGCGGTGGACGCGGAAAGGCGGTCAGCGAGCGAACACCTCGCGCCAACAGGGCAGCAGGTCCCCGTCTTCCGTCCGCGCGAGGTGCACAGCCCTGGCGACCGCGCGCGACAGGCAGACCGACGCCGCGTGCCCGACGATCGCGGCATCGACGACGGGATCGCGCAGCGGTTTCGCGCCGGTCGCCGCCGCGAAGACTAGATCGCCGTCGAACGGTGTATGGGACGGGAGGATCGCCCGCGCGAGCCCGTCATGCGCGGCGATCGCCATACGCTTGGCACCTGCCTTCGAGAGTTTGGCGTCCGTCGCGACCAAACCGATCGTCGTGTGCGCTCCTGGCGCGATCTTGGTGGCGGGGAATTCCTGAACCTCGCCTGCGCCGGGAGGTCCAAGCGCGCCGAATTCGCCTCCGATCTCGAACGGGGCGGCCCAGAACCTGCCTGACGGATCGGTGACGCCGCCGACGGCGTTGACCGCGACCAGCGCGCCGACCGTGACACCGTTCGACAATACGGCGGAGGCCGAGCCGAGCCCGCCTTTCAGCCCCGCCACCGTCGCGCCGGCCCCCGCACCTGCCGTGCCGAGCGCGAAATCGGGCGCAGCCGCTTCGAAAGCCGCGCGGCCGAATGCCGGATACGGGCTCTCCCGCCAATTCTTGTCGCCTCCATTGGCGAGATCGAAGAGGATGGCCGCCGGAACGATGGGGACCAGATGACCGGCGGCGACAAACCCTCGGCCTCTCTCTCTCAGCGCCGCCGTGGCGCCCGACGCGGCATCAAGTCCGAACGCCGATCCGCCGGAGAGAACCAGCGCGTCGACCTCCTCCACCAAATTCTCCGGCGCCAGAAGATCCGTCTCCCGGGTTCCCGGCGCGCCGCCCATTACATGGACCGCGGCGGTGAAAGGACGTTCTGAAGTCACCACCGTCACGCCCGTCTTCACCCGGCCGTCCGACGCATTCCCGACAAGGAGGCCGGAGACATCGGTGATGAGGTTGCGCGGCCCCGGCTGCATGCGTCTCATCGACATGTCCTTCATCCTGACTCTACGCCGAGGAACACCGGGGGCGTCGCCCCGGGCTCATATGCAACGCCCGCCGTCCACTTCCATCGCGACGCCCGTCACCATCGCGGCCTCGTCGGAGCAAAGGAACAGCGCCGCGTTTCCCATGTCCTCTGCCGTCGAGAATCGCCCCAACGGGATCGTCGAGAGAAACCTGGCGCGGATCTCCGGCGTGTCCTCGCCCATGAAGGACGTCAGCAACGGTGTCTCGCCCGCGACAGGCGCGATCGCGTTGACGCGAATCCCCGAGGGCGCGAGTTCGACCGCCATCGTCTTGGTCGCGGTGATCATCCAGCCCTTCGACGCGTTGTACCAATTGAGCCGCGGCCGCGGAGAGATCCCCGCGGTCGAGGCGACGTTGAGGATGGCGCCGGTCCCGGCCGCCTTCATCTCGGGAACGAGGTGCCGCGCGGTGAGGTAGACCGACTTGGCGTTCACCGCGAGAACGCGGTCGAACTCATCTTCCGACACCTCTTCGAGCGGCTGGGGCAGATGCGTGATCCCGGCGTTGTTCACCAGAATGTCGACCCGGCCCCAACGACGCAGCGCCGCCGCCGCCATGACACCGACGCTCGTGTCAGACGCGACATCGACCTCCTGCGCCACGCCCCCGATCTCGGCTGCGACATCCGATGCGGCCGCCACAGCAATGTCCGCGACCATGACCTCGGCCCCTTCCTCGGAGAACCGGCGCGCGATGCCCGCACCGAATCCCGACCCGCCACCCGTGACGATCGCGGTCTTCCCCTCAAGTCTCATTGGCACCCCTCCTTGCCCTGACGCTCAGTAGGCACGAGCAGAAGCCCGCTTTCAATCCCGCGCCGGACATCGCTACAGCGGGACCGGGCTGCGCAAGACGGCACGATGCGATATGGTGCCTCCATGACACTCGACTGGGCGCTTCAGACGCTTATCCCTCTGGCACTTCTCTCGGCTGGCGCGGTGATCCTGCCGATGCTCTTCTATCGCCGTCATGGCCCGGACCTTCGATCCCTCGCGCTCAACCTCGTCGCGTCGGCGGCGATCCTCATAGCATTCGGAACCGCGATCTTCGCGGTCCTCTATCTCTGGGCAGGTGCGGATCTGTCCCGACGACCGGCCGCGGCCGCCGGACACCTCCTCCGGCTCGGACTTTCGGCCGCTCTCATCTGGCTTCCGGTCCTCCTTTTGACAGGCATATCCCTCGGCATCCGTTCGGAAGCGCGGCTGGCGAAGATCCGTGAATCGCAAGAGGCCTCCCGATGATCGTTCCCGTTCTCGTCGCTCTTGCAATCCTGACGGCGATCTACGTTGTGCTTTCCATCTGGTCCCGGTCGGTCCGGAGGGAGAAGCTCGAGGACGAGTGGGATCAAGAGATACGGACCGGGGATCGAAATGCATTCGTCGAGGAAGGTCTCCGCAACTATGACCAGAGCCTCAGGCGAAAACTGATCCTCGGGGTCTATGTGGTCCCCGTGGTACTCGTCCTCGCTATGATCTATGTCGTGAACTTCATGTGATCCGGAGAGACCGATGGCCTACGTCAAATGGACGTTCCGCATCCTCGTTCTGCTGCTCGTCTTCGCCTTCCTGCACTACACGCTGCCGCAGCGCGATGTCGTGCGGGTGGTCAACACCTACGAAGAACGTCAGGACTTCAGTGATCTCGGGATCACCCGCCTCTTCTGGCAGGACACTTCGGGATCAGACGTCTCGCCTGTCAATCGCGATGTCCTCTTCATTCAGACGGTCAGGGAAAACGGTCGGCCCATGGTCTACCGCAATCAGGACACGGGCTGGGGCTGGCCGCCATATTCCAAGTTCGACACGGCGAACCTTCAGACGGAAGCGGCCGATCTGATATCGAACCGCGACGCCCCCCGCTGGGCCGTAATGACGCACTACGGGTGGAGGAACGAACTGCTCTCGATCTTTCCCAACGCGGTCGGGATTCGAGAAATCGAGGACCCGGACGTGACCCTCATTCCCTGGTTGAACATCATCATCCTCACGATCCTCGGCGGTCTGCTGCTCTGGGTCTGGATCATCTGGCGACAGTTCCGTGAACGCACGATCAATCCCGCCATGAGCGACGCATCGCAGGCGTGGGATCGGCTCGACCAACTCGACGACCGGGCCCGCGGCCGATTCTGGTATTGGTGGGACCGGCTATTCCACAGGCGCGGGCGCTAGCGCCCGGCGCAAGCTTCGCCGCTCGTGTGGAGGCTCAGGCTAGATCCTCGGAGGGAACGATGGGGAAGAAGTCGCCGCCCGACCAGACCCCGAACCAACCGTCCCTGTGGGTTCCGAGATCGACCAGACGATAGAAGCTTTTCCGGTCGATAAGCGCCTCCAGATTCGCCCGAACATGCACATAAGGGGCGGGTTCGTGCGTTTCGGGATCGTGTGCCACCCGGATCGGATGGTCGGGCCCGGCTGCGGCTTTGTCGCCGACATTCGTCAGGAAGGTCAGGATCTGGTCGGCCCCCGTTCCCGTCGCCTCGAAATCCACGGCAACGAACGGAGCGTCTTCGACGGTGATCCCGACCTTTTCGACCGGCGTCACGAGGAAATAGTCGTCGCCGTCCTTCCGGAGAATCGTCGAGAAGAGCCGGACGAGCTCCTTCCGTCCGATCGGAGTTCCAAGATAGAACCACGTCCCGTCGCGAGCGATCCGCATGTCGAGATCGCCGCAGAACGGCGGATTCCAAAGGTGCACCGGCGGCAGACCGCCCTTCGATGCGGCACGGGCGCTTTGGGCTAATCCTTCGGCATCGGGTTTCACGGACATTTGTGGCCTCGTCGCTTTCGGCGATTGGACTATGTGAGATAGTGCCCTTTAATGGCGAGCGAAACACCACAGGAGTGACGACATGGCCGAATCGCAGGACCTCGTGGCCGAGATCGAGGCGATGGGAGAGAAGCTCGCCGATGCGACGTCGAGTATCACGAAGCGCTTCATCGGCCAGGAACGGGTCGTCGACCTTGTCCTGTCCGCCATTCTCTGCGGCGGCCACGGCCTGCTGATCGGCCTTCCCGGCCTCGGCAAGACACGGCTGGTGTCGACGCTCTCGACCGTGCTCGGCCTCGACGGCGCACGCGTCCAGTTCACGCCGGACCTGATGCCCGCCGACATTCTGGGCTCAGAAGTGCTCGAGACGGGTGCGGACGGCAGCCGCGCGTTCAAATTCATCGAAGGTCCGATCTTCTGCCAGCTGCTCATGGCCGACGAGATCAACAGGGCCTCTCCCCGGACGCAGTCCGCACTTTTGCAGGCGATGCAGGAGAAATCGGTCACTGTCGCCGGTCAGGCGCACCCGCTCGACCAGCCGTTTCACGTGCTCGCCACGCAGAACCCGATCGAGCAGGAGGGCACGTATCCGCTGCCCGAGGCACAGCTCGATCGGTTCCTCGTCCAGATCGACGTGCCCTATCCGACGCGGGACGCCGAGCGCGACATCCTGATCGCGACCACCGGAACCTCGGAGGAGGCCGCCCACCAGGTTTTCACGGCCTCCGAACTCATCGCGGCGCAAACGCTGATCCGGCGGATGCCGGTCGGCGAGGGGGTGGTCGAGCTTATCCTCGATCTCGTGCGCGCGTGCCGCCCCGATGACGAGACCGCGCCGGAGCTTGTCCGGGCGAACGTCAGTTGGGGTCCCGGACCGCGGGCGGCGCAGGCTCTGATGCTGACCGTCAGGGCGCGGGCGCTACTTGACGGGCGGCTCGCGCCGTCGGCCGAGGACGTGGCCGACATGGCCGCGCCGGTCCTCACCCACAGGATGGCCTTGAGCTTCGCCGCCCGTGCACGCGGGGTTTCCCTAGGCACGGTCATCTCCGATGTGGTGGGACAGGTGACCCACGTCGAGGCGGCGGCTTGAGCGAAGCAGCCGATCTCCGTTCCCACGCCGAGGATCTGGCAGGACCGCTGCCGCCGCTTCTGGCGGCGGCGGACCATCTGGCGTCGACGGTGCTCCTGGGCGAGCACGGCCGCCGTCGCGCCGGGCTCGGCGACGAGTTCTGGCAGTACCGGCAGGCGATGCCGGGCGACGAAGCCCGCATGATCGACTGGCGTCGGTCCGGGCGCTCGGACGTGCATTTCGTGCGAGAGAAGGAATGGCAGGCGGCGCAAAGCGTCTTGCTCTGGATCGACGGTGCGCAGTCGATGGGATTCTCGTCCTCGCCGAAACTTCAGTCCAAATCGGAACGGGCGCGGCTTCTGGCGCTCGCACTTTCGAGCCTTCTCATCCGTGGCGGCGAGCGCGTGGGCCTGACGAGCAGTGAAATGCCCCCGCGATCGGGGGAACTGCAACTGATGCGTCTCGCCGGGGCGCTGGCCGATACAGCCGGCCAGGAAGACTACGGAACGCCAGAGGTGCGGGGCGTGCTGCCGCATTCGCGCGCGGTGTTCGTCTCGGATTTTCTCGGCGACATATCCGGAGCCGAGGCGGCGATCACGAAGGTGACGGATCGCGGGGTTTCGGGGGCAATTCTCCACATCCTCGACCCGCAGGAGGAGGCGTTTCCGTTCGACGGACGGACGATCTTCGAATCGATGGGGCGCAGCGTCAGCCACGAGACCATGAAGGCGGGTGATCTGCGGAGCCGGTATCTCGAGCGGCTCGGCGAACGGAAGGACCGGCTTTCGTCGCTGGCCCGTGCCACAGGCTGGCAATACGACTGCCACCACACCGATACTCCGGCCTCGGCAGCGCTTCTCTGGCTCTACCGGTCGCTCGAAAGGGTTCAGCACTGATGTGGACGCTCGGCCCCATCGGCTTCACGGCGCCCTGGCTCCTCGCAGGCCTTCTGGCGCTGCCGATCCTCTGGATCCTGCTCCGTGCCGTGCCGCCAGCCCCGATTCGCCGGCGTTTTCCCGGAGTCGCGCTGCTTCTCGGTCTCTCGGACGACGAGAACGAGACCGACAAGACCCCGTGGTGGCTGCTTCTCCTGCGGGCGCTCGCGATCGCGGCGGCGATCATCGGCTTCGCCGGTCCTATCCTCAATCCAAAGCCCGAGCGCGACGGAACGGGGCCGCTCCTGGTGCTTCTTGACGGAACATGGGCGGATGCCCGCGACTGGCAGACCCGAATGACCCGAACAGAGGCGCTCTTGGAGGAGGCATCGCGCGCCGGACGGACCGCGGCGGTGGTCGTCCTGAACGATCCGCCGCAGGGCGACCTGCCGTTTCAGGCGGCCGACGCCTGGGTCCAGCGGCTGCCGAGCCTCGAGCCCAAGCCTTGGGCGCCGGATGCTGACGCTCTGGCCTCCTGGACCGACGCGCTCGAAGGGTCGTTCGACGTCTTCTGGATGTCGGATGGCCTTGCCTACCCATGGCGCGAGGACCTCCTTGGCTCCCTCGAGGATCGCGGCGGCGTCACAGTCTTCGAATCGCCGAGACCGGTTGTCGCGCTTCGGCCCGCGGTCTTCGCGGACGGAATCGTGACGGTGACCGCTGTGCGTTCCCGGACGGGCGAGTCGGGCGAACACACGATCAACGCCCACGGACCCGACCCAGCCGGCATTCCGCGAATCCTCGCCTCGGGAAGTGTCACCTTCGGTGCAGGCGACGCGGAAGCGGAGATCGACCTGTCCCTGCCGCCCGAGGTCCGCAACCGCGTCAGCCGGTTCGAGATCGGCGGCGCGCGGTCCGCGGGGACAGTCACCCTGGCCGATGACGGGCTTCGGAGGCGGGAAGTCGCTCTGATCTCGGGCAGCGAGGACCGGGAAGGGCTCGTTCTGCTCTCGCCGACGCACTATCTCGAGCAGGCTCTGGAGCCGACCGCGGAGCTGATCGAGGGAACGCTCACCGATGTTCTGCTCGCCAATCCGGACGTGATCGTGCTCGCCGATGTCGCGACCCTCGCAGAAGGCGAGACGGAAGAGGTGCTCGAGTGGGTGCGGGAGGGTGGTCTTCTGCTGCGCTTCGCCGGACCACGCCTGGCGGCGAGCGACGTGAGCCGGACCGTTGAGGATCCGCTTCTGCCCGTGCGGCTGCGCGCCGGCGGCCGGAGCGTCGGCGGGGCGATGAGTTGGGGAGAGCCCAAGGTGCTTCGGCCGTTTTCGGACACCTCACCGTTCTTCGGGCTCTCCATACCCCAGGACGTGACCGTTTCCGCCCAAGTCATGGCCCAGCCGGACCCAACCCTCTCCGAGCGGGCCATCGCGTCCCTCGCCGACGGGACGCCGCTGGTGACCAGAAAGCGCGAAGGGCAAGGCCAGATCGTCCTGTTCCACGTGACGGCGAATGCCGAATGGTCGACGCTCCCGCTCTCGGGACTCTTCGTTCAGATGCTCGACCGGCTTGCGGTGTCTTCACGGGCCGAAGGACGCTCGGCGGAAGACCTGGCCGGGACGACCTGGGTTCCGGACCAGATCCTCGACGCCTTCGGCGTGGTGAGCGATGCCGGTGCTTTGCCGGGTGTCGCGGGCGATGTCCTGGCCGAGGCAGAGCCGGGTCCCGACCTTCCCCCCGGCCTCTACGCCGGCGAAGAGCGGCGCATCGCGCTCAACGTAACGGATGCCGAGACGACGCTGACGCCTGCCGTCTGGCCGTCCCGCATCCCCGTTGAAGGCTTCGCGGTCGTTCAGGAGACGCTTCTCAAGGGGACACTTCTCTCGATCGCGCTGGGCTTGCTGCTGATCGACATCATCGCTTCGCTCTGGCTGTCGGGACGTCTGACGGGACCACGTAGCGCGGTGAGCGCCGCTCTGGCCCTCGCGCTTCTCGTTCCTCAGACGCATCCGGCTGCGGCGCAGGGCGAAGACGAGATATTCGCGATCGAGGCGACGGCCGAAGTCGTTCTTGCACATGTCGTCACGGGCGACTCGCGTCTCGACGAAGTCGCACACGCTGGACTTCGGGGCATTTCGCAGACTCTGTTCCAGAGAACCGCCGTCGAACCGGCAGAGCCGATCGCCGTCGATCTCGAGACGGATGAAATCGCGTTCTTCCCGTTTCTGTACTGGCCGATCACGCAGGATCAGCCGATCCCCTCGGACGAGGCCTACGCCAAGCTCAACCGTTATCTCAGGACCGGCGGCATGATCCTCTTCGACACGCGCGACGCGGATGTCGCGCAATTCGGCGGATCAAGCCCGAACGGACGCAAGCTGCAGCTACTCGCGGCGCCTCTGGACATTCCGCCGCTCGAACCGATCCCACCGGACCATGTGCTTACGCGGACATTCTATCTGATCCAGGATTTTCCGGGCCGGCACATCAGCAGCGACGTCTGGGTCGAAGCCTCGCGGCAGGATGCAGAGCGGGTCGAGGGGATGCCGTTCAGGAACCTCAACGACAACGTCACGCCCATCGTCATCGGCGGAAACGACTGGGCCTCTGCATGGGCGATCGACGAGCGCGGAAACCGTATGTTCCCCGTCGGCCGCGGCTTCGCCGGTGAGCGGCAGCGCGAGATCGCGCTGAGGTTCGGCGTCAATCTCGTGATGCATGTGCTGACCGGCAACTACAAGTCGGACCAGGTGCACGTGCCCGCCCTTCTCGACCGTCTGGGGCAATGATGAACAGCACCGTCGTCTTCGATCCGCTTCTCGCGATGCCCGTTCTCTGGGCCACCGCAGGCTTGGCTCTGGCGTTCGTCGCCTTCGCCTTGTGGCGCGGCCTCACCGGTTGGTGGCTCCGTGGTTTCGCGCTCATCGCGCTCCTCGCAGCGCTGGCTAATCCTTCGCTCCAGACAGAGGAGCGCGAGTCGCTGACCGATATCGTGATCGCCGTCATCGACGAGAGCGCCAGTCAGCAGATCTCCGACCGCCCGGACCAGACCGGGGAGGCCTTGGCAGTGATCGAAAGTGAGATCGCATCCCTGCCCAACACGGAGTTGCGCGTGGTGCGGCTGGGCGACGCCGTAGGCGACGGTGGAACGCTTTTGATGACAGCTCTGTCCGAAGCGATGGCGGAGGAACCGAAGGCGCGGCTGGCCGGAGCGATCCTCGTCACGGACGGCCAGCTTCACGACGTCGAGCGTGCGCCGGAGCTTCCCGCGCCGCTGCACGCGCTCCTTACGGGACGTGAAGAGGACTGGGACCGCCGGCTCATGGTCCAGAACGCTCCCGCGTTCGCGATCATCGGCGAGCCCGTGACGCTGACACTCAGGATAGAGGATCAGGGCGCGGTGCCAGGCGACCAGTCCGGCACCGCGCCGTTGCGCATCGCCATCGACGGCGGCGAGCCCCAGGACTTCGACGTTCCCGTAGGCGAGGATCTCGAGCTTCCCGTGACGCTCCCTCACGGCGGGATGAACGTGATCCAGTTCATCGTCCCCACCGCCGAGGGAGAGCTTACCGACCGGAACAACGCCGCAGTCGTGCAGATCAACGGCGTTCGCGACAGGCTGCGCGTTCTGCTCGTCTCCGGTGAGCCGCATGCCGGAGAGCGGACGTGGCGCAATCTGCTCAAGTCCGATTCCTCGGTCGATCTCGTCCACTTCACGATCCTGCGTCCCCCCGAGAAGCAGGACGGCGTACCGGTCGCCGAACTGTCGCTCATCGCGTTTCCGACGCGGGAGCTTTTCCTGGAGAAGATCGACGAATTCGATCTCATCATCTTCGATCGTTACAAGCGCCGCGGCATCCTGCCATCCATCTACCTCGACAACGTCCGGCAGTACGTCGAGGACGGAGGCGCCGTCTTGATCGCGGCTGGCCCGGATTTCGCGACGGCGGCCTCGATCTGGCGCTCGCCGCTCGGGGAAATTCTTCCCGCTGCGCCCACGGGCCGTGTCCTCGAGGAGGGGTTCGCGCCGGCGATCACCGACATCGGCGAACGGCATCCTGTAACCGAGGGGTTGCGCGCACATTCTCCGCTCCTCACCGAAGACGAGGACGAAGCGCCCTGGGGCCGCTGGATGCGGCTCGTGGATGTGACGGCGACATCCGGCGAGGTCGTCATGAACGGCGTCGACGACCGCCCGGCGCTCGTCCTCGACAGGGTCGGTGACGGACGCGTCGCGCTACTCGCCTCGGATCATATCTGGCTCTGGTCGAGAGGCTACGAGGGTGGGGGACCGCAACTCGAGCTTCTCCGCAGGCTGGCGCACTGGATGATGAAGGAACCGGAGCTGGAAGAAGAAGCTCTCACCGCAACCGCCGAGGGTCAGACGATGACGATCACACGGCGGACGCTGTCGGACGAGGTCGGCCCCGTCGAGATCACCGGACCGGATGGGTCGACGGTGACACTCGACCTCGAGGAGGCGACGCCCGGCCGCTTCACGACGGAATGGAGCGCCCCCGAGATTGGGCTCTATCGGCTCGTGCAGGGCAATCAGGATGCCGTCATCGCGCTCGGTCCCTCCGCGCCACGGGAATTCGAGGAAACGATCGCGAGTGGCGGAAAGCTGGATCCGGTGATAGGCCCGACGCGCGGCGGTACGCTTCGCCTCGAGAACGGCGCGCCCGACATCCGGTCCGTGCGCGAAGGCCGGCCGGCGGCCGGACGTGGGTGGATCGGGATCACCCCGCGCGAGGCATATCTGACATCCGGGGTGACGATCGCGCCGCTGCTGCCACCTTGGGC
>Ga0102940_1000932_pt1 | contig 19559 bp, 8 predicted proteins | sample SalPonR2_C_D1_MG_FD_78215 | JGI IMG/M metagenome (GOLD analysis project Ga0102940, IMG submission 78215) | Salt pond soil microbial communities from South San Francisco under conditions of wetland restoration - Salt Pond MetaG R2_C_D1_MG | ecosystem: Environmental > Aquatic > Marine > Intertidal... | reverse complement strand
GGTACGTTGCATGCTGTCTTCGCAGACCCCACCGCTGTTCGAGCCAATGAGTGTAATGACCGTATCAATAGGGTTGTTGGTGGTGTTGTACAGCGTAATGGCTGCAGGCGACTGAGCAGAAGAAAAGACTACATCCTCTTTTTTCCATGTCCATGTATCAATACCACCTGATGAAGTGTTGGTAGGCCTGATTGTAAAGGGCGAACAACCCTGGGCAGTATCGAGGGTGAATGCAATATCGTAATATGGACCCACATCCACGGTTGTGGTGGCCGTGTCTTTACAACCGCGGGCCGTTTGCACGGCCAGTTCCACGTCGAAAGTGGTTGTGGTATTGTTAAAGTGCTGATAGGTGTGGGTAATGGCACTGTCGCTGCCCGAAGAAGCATCACCAAAATCCCAGCTGAGTTGCACATCCACATTATTGGTGGGTGTGTGTGCAAAAACCACATCCAGCGGGTTGCAACCACTAAGTGGTGCTGCGGTGAAGGTGGCGTCGGCTACGGGATAAATTTCTATAGGTTGGAATGCTGTATCAGTACATCCTGCGGCATTGTCTACTACCAATTGAATAGTGTCCTGTATGATATTGTCTGTTGGGTTTGTGTATGTATGTGATGGTGGATTCGTAGCATTGCTAACAGGTGAGCCATCGCCCCATGTCCATTCATAACTATTGATGGCACCTGCTGATTTGTTGATAACAGATATTTCAAGATCTGCACAGCCCTTAATTTTATTGGGTGTAAAGCCGGCTTTTATATACGGATGCACGGTAATGTTGTTCTGTGCTGTATCCTGACAACCATTTGTTGAAGCAATGATTAATTGCACGTTGAATGTTGTATCGGCTCCGCTGTAGTTTTCAAACTGATGAACCGGATTGAGTTGATTGTTAATTACGGTACCATCGCCCATAAACCATTTTTGTTCGGCAATTGCACCAGTAGAGGTATCCTGAAAAGTTACTGGTAATGGATGGCATCCAATTAATAAATCCTGGTCGAAACCAGCCTCTACACCGGGGTAAACCCTTATGTTTAATTCTGTTGTGTCGGTACAACTGTTTTTAATGGCAACCAGTTTTAATGTGTAAATTTGTTCAATTCCGGTGTTATTCGTGTATGTATGTGAGCCGGGATTGTCGGTATAAGTTGTGTCTCCATCTCCCCATATCCATTTATAGGAGTCTATTGAGGCCGATGGTGATGATAGGTTGGAAGGTGTAACTTCCAGTGGTGCACAGCCCATATTTTTATCCACATGAAATTGTGCATAAAGTGCTGGCTCAACTGATACCGTTTGGGTCATGGTATCTTTACAAAAATAGGAGGGTGATTTTGTTACAAGTTGGGCTGTATAGGTTTGAATATTATTGGTGAGATTTTGGTATTGATGCACGGGTTCTGACTCAACTGAAGTCGCTCCGTCGCCAAAACTCCATTCAAAAGTAGCGGTGTCGCCACTTGATAGGTTCCGGAAAGGTACTGTCAATGGATTACAACCTGCTGTATCGGGTTCGAAGTCAGCATAAATTGCAGGATGTACTGTTACATCGGCATACAATGAGTCTTTACACCGGAGAATGTTTTCTGTGCGAAGTTTTATTTCGTAAGTTATAGGTGCGTTGGTTGTATTGTCAAAAGTGTGATATATTGTATCAGGACCTGTTGTGTACTCAGGTATATTGTCTCCGTCCATGTCCCATTCATAGTCAGATACAGGATAATTATCTTCAGAATGATTGACAATGGCAACATCCATGGGAGCACAACCAAGTACATCGCTTAAGGCAAAAGATGCTTCAATTGGATCGGAAACAATAATATCAACATAGGCTGAGTCTCTCAGGTTGCATCCCCCTTCCACTACAACTTTGTATTTTCTGTTGGTTAATGGCGATACAATAGGGTTCTGGCTTGTAGGGTCGTCGATATAATATGGGGTAGCATCAGCAGTCCATAAATAAGAATTACCTGTACTTGCAATTAATTGGGTGCTTTTACCGTAGCACAGTACTTTTGAGCCATCAATTGTACCAACAATTGTGGCAGAAACATCGAGCTTATTAAAATCGCTGAAATAGCCATAAAAACAGTCCGTTGATCCATCACCATTAATTATGCCCAGGTGAAAAACATCATCGTTTGATAGAACCTGGGGCGTTTGTGTTGCGACAATTCCTGTTGCATCTACTGTTCCGGCCATCCACTCGTTTGGCACAATTTCAGTCCATCCACCTATGGGATTGATAAGTCCGCCTACACCATTGAGCTCAAAATTATTTTCAGCTCCTTTTCGCACCAGTATATTCATGTAAAAGTCAAAGTTCTGGGGTCTTGTAAATACAACTTCTTGTGAACCTGTACAAACATCAATTTGTGGCAAAATACTGCCACCCATTTGTCCTGCAAAACCAGAAACATGATATACTGAAACCGGATGGTCGGCTTCTATCAAATTAAAATTTGATCCTAAATTATCAATCCTTATCGCCATTTGCTCTCCGGCATTGAGAACTGGTGCTTGCGGAGTTCCGTTTAAGCTAACTGTAGTTGCATTTTCGGTGGCAAGTACGTAAACATATTCCGGGACTGTTGTGATTTGTCCCTGCATAACTACATAAGTTTGCCCGAGCAAGCTTGCGGGAACCAACTGATCAGCCACATAGTCTACATCTCCTCCGCAGCTGTTACAGTATACACCACTTTGGTCGTGCACCAGATCGTCTTTGGTTTGCACCACAAGTGCAGAGTCATTTGACCATACACGCGTGCCGGCAAGGCGGTCTCTGCGGCTGATGTTGTAAGTGGCATTGTCACCGGTTCCATATGGGACAGCTGTAAATGTTTCGCCAGTATTCAGGTTAACGCTGTAGGTTGTAAAAGCAGGAATTACAACATCCCCACCTGCATCAACTATCAGCATATCATTTGTGGGTCTGATATTGACTGTTGTGGCTTGCGTTGCAAGTATGTCAATTGCACTGTAAACCAGGGGGTAGGAGCCCGTAAGATAATTGTTGAAGTTGGTTTGAAAAGGCACATAAAAATTTCTGCCTACAGCATTGCGGCCTTTTAGCGCCACAATTTCGCGGTTTAAATTAGAGCTTATTTCATAATAGGCTGTAATATTTGATGTGCTGGAAATTTTAAGTCCTACATTATTTATGTTTCCTACTCTGGTGGGTGTAGGCGACTGAATTTCATTCTCAATTAGGTTGAGGTCGTAAACTCCGGCACCCCCACCTCCGGGTCTAAATTCAATTGAGCGTGTATCATTGGCAGGAATATTAATTACTATTGGCGTGAAAGCCGGGTTTGCGGGTTGGCTTATTGTAACTTCTGAGGGCAGGTCGTAGGTAGCAATGCGTAAATAAGTAGGCTGACCGCCACCACCGTGAGCATCGTTTACTTCAGGGGCTATGAACCAAAACTCCTGGTCTGTTTGTGCATAAATGGTGCTGTTTATCAACAGAAAGAGCAAGAGGTTAATTGCTAAAGCGAGTATACGGGATACGCGATTTTTCATAAATGTTTTTTGCTTTTGGCGTTTTTTACTAAAAAATGCCTGAATAAATGTTTTACAAGTCTCTGAGTGCTTCAGTATAATTTTGTTTCTTTGAATTTTAAGAACTCATTAACAGGTCAATATTACAAATAAATATTCACATTGTGAAAAACATTTACATGAAGAAAAGATTGATTTTTATGTTTCAGGATTGCTTACTTTGGTGTAAGTTTGCTCATTGGTATAACCATGGTGATATCAGAAAAATGTATTGACCTTTGTTTGTTTTTGACTAACTTTAAAAAATTGTTGATTATTCAAAAAAACAGATTGAATTACTGACCGTATAAGATATCAAAAAACCACAGCATGAAATATTTAGTTACTCTATCTGCTATAATTCTGGCTTGTGTTGGTTCAATTAAAGCCCAGGTTTTTTTTAGTGAAGATTTTGAACAGGGTATTCCCATAAACTGGACTCAAGAATATCTGACCTCAAGTGCCTCATGGTATATTGAGAATGGCGGCCTCGGAGGTGAGCATCCTGATACCGCCTATCAGGGCAACTACAACGCAATTTTACAACAAAATGGTTCGTCAAAAATTACGCGGTTGATTACACCTATGATCGATTTGGGTGATGTGGTAAAAGCACAGTTGCAGTTTGGTCATGCCATGACCGAATATGTTGGAATTGACGAACTTACTGTTGAATGCCGTGAGCATCCCGACAGTGCGTGGGTGGAAATTGCTTATTACGGTACAGCGGTTCCAAATTGGGTTTTTGAAGAAATTCAAATTCCTGATTCATTAACCAGCTCCACATCTGCAATTGCTTTTAAAGGTAAGACAAACTATGGTGGTGGCATATGTATCGATTTGGTTGAAGTTATTGAGGTTGGAATTGTGCCATTGCAGGTAAAATCAATTGATGCTGCAAATTTTGCATATACAAGCGTACCTTCAGGCTCGAACAATAACCCGATTTTAAGAACCATAATTAATGTAGTGGGTAACACAGGGACTTTAAATTTTGAAGAAATTACATACCAATCTCTGAATACAGACAATGCTGATATTCGGGATGGAGGTTTGTCGCTCTTTTATTCTAAAGATACATTGTTGAGAAATGTTGAGCTCGTGGCCGGAAATGTGAATTTCGAAGACGGGGCTGCAACGTTTAGCGATCTTACAGTACCTCTCTCTTTTGGCACCAATGTTTTTTGGCTAACCTATAATGTTGATTCAGCGCTTTCGCATGACCAGCACAACCACGTGTTAGATGCTAAAATTAATGCAGATAATATCGTTATAGAAGGTTATACTTATCCATTTGAAGATTTAAATCCTTCCGGTAATTTGTGGCTTAAAGAATCACTGTTTTTTGATAATTTCGAAGGTGCTATTAACTGGAATCTTATTGGAGAGTTCGAAATTGACCAGCCCTCCGGACTTGGGGTTACCGGCGATGGAAATCCCGATCCAGAATTTGCTACAAGCCCGGTGAATGTACTGGGTACAGATCTTACAGGTTTGGGCGAAACCGAAGGTGCTTATGAAAATAATTTAACCGAAGCTGAAGATCAGGCTGTTTCTCCTTATGTAAATGTCGACTATTATAAAGACCTGAACCTGTTTTTCTGGCGTTGGCTAAATGTTGATTTTTTCGATGATGCTACTATTGACGTGCGAAAAAATCAATCGAACTGGGGTACAGTCTGGATAAATAACAGTTATAATAACGATAATTTCTGGCGGGTGTACGAATATGGCCTGCACGATTCATTGTTTTACAGAGATAGCCTGCAAATGAGATTTGCGATGGGCCCTTCTGACGAAGAAAACAATCAAAGTGGTTGGAATATTGACAATTTCGCCATTACGGGTGACTATATTGCATATGATGTAGGCGTTTCAGCATGGATTGCTCCCGGCGATGGATGTGGACATACAGATCAGGATTTTGTAACAGTAAAAATAAGAAATTACGGCGGTGAAGCTTCGCCGGCAAACATTCCAATTGAATATTCTATTGATAATGGAGCAAATTGGGTTCAGGAGGTGTATCCATCATCCATACCTGTAGGTGGTGAGGCTACATTCACTTTTTCCGGCACAGCCGACATGTCTCAACCCGGCACTTACAATGTGATAGCACGTACTGTGATGTCTCAGGATGAATTTTTTGAAAATAATCGGTTCGATACAACCATTTTTGTAACACCATCTTATAAATTACCTTATATCCAGAGTTTTGAGTTGGGGGCAGATTATTGGATCAGTGGGGGTGAAAACAGCACGTGGCAAATAAAACAACCGCATCAAGCGATTTCAGGGCCCTATATTGATACTGCTTATAATGGTGTAAGGTGCTGGGTAACAAACTATGAAGGCAGTTACCTTGCCAATGATTCCAGCTTTATTCAAAGTCCATGTTTCGATTTCACCGGAACAGAAGCTCCTATACTTGAATTTGCAGTTTTTACTGACTTTCAGGCGGGTGTTGATGGGGCAAATGTGCTTTATTCCATTGATAATGGGCAGTCATGGAACCTTTTGGCAACAAATGCCGATTACAGTCAAAATTGGTATACTAATGCCAGTGTTGTATCACTGGATAATCCGGGATGGGATCAGCCCAATACAGGCTGGTTTATTGCCAGAAACCTGCTTCCCCAGGCACTCACCGCCTATGAATCAGTGAAGTTTCGCATTATGATTGAAGCTGACCAGACCATTGAGAATGAGGGTGTTGCCATCGACCGCGTCCGGCTTTATGATGCACCTTATGATATTGGTTTAACCGCATTGAATTATCCGGTTACCGATTGTGAGATTGGCGATGCTGTCTATCCGGAAATTGAAATTCAAAATGATGGCGTAAGCTCTTTGCCAGTTGGTTTGGAGGTGCCTATTAATTTGTATTTCAAGGAGAATTTTATAGTGCGCGATACATTTGAACTTAGTTCACCTTTGGCTGTAAACAATACGCGTTTACTGACTTTTGATACGGCACTATATATGGATACTGCCGGAACCTATGCATTTGAGTTTATTAATAAATTCAATGAAACAGCTGGCTTTTATACTTCAGATAACGATACGCTTTATACTCAGGTTAGTGTGGAAGGAATGCCGCAATACAACCCTTTCCCCGATGTAACCGGAAAGAACAGTCCATTTGTTGAATTAGATGCCGGTGCTGGTTATACTTATTCCTGGAGCACAGGACATGACAGACAGGTTTTGCAGGCATATACAGAAGGTACATTTTATGTGACAGTTACCAACGGAAATGGCTGTACAGCCATTGATTCTACGACAGTAATAAATTCAGTAGATGATATGGAATTGACCCAGGTACTTACCTCTATTCCGGACCAGTGCCAGCGACCAGATCCGGTATTTGTGGAGATTGAACTGACAAACTATGGTGAGGCCTTTACTGCTGGTACAGAACTACCCGTAGCCTACCAGGTAAATCAGGAAGCCGAAATTTTAGATACCATTACACTTTCAGGTGATCTGGCTGTGGGCGCATCAGTGCAGTATACATTCAGTGAGGGTATGGATTTGAGCGAACCCGGACAATACAATATTGCCATTTACAGCAATATTGATAAAGACCTTGATAAATCGAATGATACAGCATATTTGCAAGTTAATACCTGGGGTGAGCCTGTTATTGGGTTTTTTGGTGATACCATTTATACTGGACAACCAGATACTGTTGTGCTCAATGCCGGGGCTGGTATGGATAGTTATCTTTGGCAGGATAATACAACTAATCAAACATATAATGTAAGTAGCGATGTTTCTCAGTGGTATTATTTAACTGTAGACGATGTTTATAATTGTGGCCCTGCAACTGATTCAATTTATTTGAATACTAGCGATTTAGGTATATTGGGAATTGAAGCACCATCTACTGCATGTGGACACACAGCTGCTGAAACTATAACTGTGCAGATTGAAAATCGTAGTGGCGATTATGTTAATGCCGGCGAGCAATGGAGTTTTGGCATACAACTAAATGAAGAAGGGCCTGTCTATGAACAATTCACCCTGAACGAAGCCATAGAGCCTAATACCTCTGTATTTCTTGACCTGAACACAACAATAAATTTGCAGGATACCGGAATTTATGAGCTAACGGTATGGATCGATAAAGAACTTGATAATAGCTCTTCAAATGATACTGCAATAACAAGTATAGCAACGCTGGGCTATCCGGATGTTGAACTGGGACCGGATACAATATTCACGACACAACCCGACACACTGTTTTTCGATGCTTCTGAACAGTTCAGTAGTTATTTATGGCACGATGGTTCAACAAATCCATACTTTATGGCTAATCAGGATACTTCGTATCTCTATAAAGTTACTGTCAGCAATGAAGATGGATGTGGCACCGACAGTGATTCTGTACAGGTTTTTACCTATAATGTGGGTTTGGCAGAAATTATTAATCCGGAGAGTAACTGCGAATTATCTGAAGCGCAGCAATTCGATCTCAAAATTACTAATTATGGCCCCGATAATCTATATCCTGGCGAAGTTATTCAACTTAGTTACCAGGTGAATTCCACAGGATGGAACAGACAGGATATTACCCTGAGCGATACACTGCTTTCTGGAAATGATATTATCAGACGTATAAGCGAGCCCTACGACATGTCTGCATTTATGCGCTACGATATTGCTGCAGCTGTGCATTTTGAAAAAGATGCCACGCTGAATAACGATACCATCGCCGAAACAATTGAAACTTTCGGATATCCACCATTTGAAATTAATTACGACATTATAAACAGTACTCAGCCCGATACCATTGACCTCATCGTGACACCTTCTAATTATGTAAGTTATTTGTGGCATGTAGGGATCGACAATGATACGCTACAGCTCGACACATTAAATGAACCATTTTATGCAGTTACAGTATCAGACATACATGGGTGTTTCACGGTAGATACTGTACCTGTAAATCAAAAGAATATCGGGTTTCATCAGTTGTTGTCGCCAGAATCGGCCTGCCAGCATACCCCCGATGAAAATATATCTGTCCGGTTACTCAATAGTGGTTATGATACAATTGATGCTGGTTCAGTAATTACCCTTAACGTTACGAGTCCGGAGCTTATAACGGAAAACCTGACCCTTTCTGCACCACTCTATCCAAATGACTCTGTTGACTATACATTTACACAAGGTATTGATTTAAATGCAGAGGGTAGTTATGATATTGCAATAAATTTGGAAGCAGATTTCGATGCTGCGGAGGCTGACAATCTGTTGAATCAAACAATTGAAACTTACGGACCAGCTGAAGTGGACCTTGGTAACGAGATAACCATTGATGAGCTGCCTTATTTGCTTGATGCCGGAGCAGGTTTTAGTTCCTATTTATGGCACGATGGGTCGACAAATCAATCATTCAGTATCGATGAGACAAATATTACAGGTACAGGACTCTATTCTGTAACGGTTGTAAATGACATGGGTTGTGCCGGAAACGATAGCCGCCGGGTTAATGTAAATATTTTCGACTGGGCTGCCGAATCTATTACCGAGCCGCAAGGCGATTGTTTTAATAGTTTCCCTCAGGTCACAGCTATGTTTAGTAATCAGAGCAGCGTTCCCGTAAGGCAGGGAAGACAGTTTTACATCAGCTATGCACTCAATGGAGGTGCTATTGTTGAAGAGGTTTTTACACTTGAAGATAGTGTTTATCCGCAGCAGATGTATAATTATATATTTGACCAGATTCCAGCCTATGAGGCAGAAGCTGTAGGCGTTCTTGAGGTGAATCTTGATAATGGTGGTGACCAGGATCCTGCCAACAACAGCGTAACCCAAACATTTACCATGCACCTCAACACCATGGCTTTTGAGAGCGATACATTGAGACCCGGAAGTTTTCCGGAAACCATTACTGCACCAGGAGGTTATGCCTCGTATGAATGGAGTACAGGCCAAAGCGGACAAACAATTTCAGTAATCAATCCGGGGTGGTACAGTGTTACAGCTTATGATTATGAAAGTTGTGCTGCCACAGATTCCATTTATGTGACCGATCCCACTGGAATAAATGATTTAAATAAGCATCAGCAAATTACTATTTGGCCAAATCCTGCATCCAAAACCTTGTGGGTTAAGTTTCATCGTGAAACAGCCGGCTGGATTCATTATGAATTGGTTTCTGCTTCAGGAGATGTAGTGCTATCCAATGAAAAAACCATTAGGAGTGGAGAAATAATTGAAATCCCAGTCCATGCCATGGCAGAGGGAATTTATATGTTACGTTTTTACGACGATGATGAATATGGTACAGAGAACCTTATTATAGCTCATTGACAAATCATAGCAGCAAAATACAAAAAAGCGGCTATGCGTATAAAGCATTTAGCCGCTTTTGTGTTTTTAGAATATCACTTATTTGCGAACCGTAGTAGTTGAATTTCCCTGAGCTGTTGGGGTAATTAGTACGTCATTTATATTTACATGCGGTGGTCTTGAAGCAATCCATACAATTGTTTCTGCAATGTCTTCAGCTCGCAGGGCTTCCAGTCCATCGTAGACTGAGGCAGCGCGCTCCTCATCACCCTTAAAGCGTACCATGGAGAATTCTGTTTCGACGAGCCCAGGGCTCACTGAACTCACTCTTATGCCATGTTTAAGCAGATCAAGCCGCATGCCTTTCGTGATTGCTTCTACTGCGTGTTTAGTGGCGCAATAAACATTGCCCTTTTCATAAACCTCTTTACCTGCAATGGAACTTACATTAATGATGTGACCACTTTCACGTGCCACCATTCCGGGCATTATTTTGCGCGAAATATAAAGCAACCCTTTTACGTTGGTATCAATCATTTGCTCCCAGTCATTAATGTCACCTTCCTGTAAATGTTTTAGTCCGGCTGCAAGGCCTGCATTATTTATAAGCAGCTCTATGTTTTGCCATTCCTCCGGCAGGTTGTCAATGGCTTCATCTACTTCTGCCCTTGATCGAATATCAAAAGTGAGTGTTAAAACTTCTACATTGCATGATGATTTGATTTGTTCAGCAAGTTTTTTAAGCCGCTCTTTGCGCCTTCCGGTAATAATTACATGGTATCCTTCACCTGCCAGTTGCATGGCTGTTTCTTCTCCAATACCCGCAGTGGCTCCGGTAATAAGTGCTATTTTGTTCATCTTTTAAAATTTATCTGTTTAGATATAGCGAAGTTAGTAAAAAATATGGGAGCTGATGTGATGTTTTTTATTCCATCTGAACACAAAGAACCCCATTCTAAAAACTAAGCATTAATTAAAAAGATAGTGTTCCAGTTTCATTTCATACTTTAACACTACAGCCCATTTCCTTTCTAGCCTGTTTGTTATAGCATCCCAGTTTATACTCATTAACAGCAGCGCATACAGAAAGGGCTGTGCTGGAATTTTATATCTTACCAATGCTCCTAAAACCGGAGTTGTCATACCAGCAAGCGCAAAAAGTATAACTGTAAATGACATTAGGAACAAGAGCGATTTGGTATGCAATTGTTTGTTACGGAAAATCAGCGATGCAATTATCAGCAGAGCAGTAATAACGTTTTCCAGTGTGGCGGGAATCGTCGCTAAATTGTGCACTTCAAAAGGGTGAGGTCTGAAAAGTGTAATAAACAAACCACGAAAACCATGTAAAATGAAATCCCAAAAATTTGTACTCAGTTTGGGACTTTCAATGTAACTGCCTACGTGATTGAGCGAATGTACATAGTTAATGAAATCATGCTGTTTTTTACTGATTAGTTCAGGGATGTCGGGTAATCCGATATAAGGCAAAATGAAAATGCCAATAAGCAATAGCAGATGCACGCTTAAAAACGCCAGCCAGTCTTTACCGGTTGTTTTAGCTGCATAAAAGCTTAACATGGCGGGTATAACGGCCAGGAGTACATAAAATTTCGAAATACTGAAAACCGCCAGTGCAAACATAAGTATGAAATAGGGTCTGAATGAATATTGGTTTCTGGATATTTGCGCAATGGCAAACAGTAGCATACCAAGTGCAAACAAAACAATGCCCTCTTTAAGCAATCCTGACCCCCAGAACAAAAGGGAGGGGGGAAGGGCCACGACAATAAGTGCTATGAGCTTTTTGGTTTTTATAATTTGCCGCAAAAAACGATATATTCCAACAAGTCCGGCCAGTGAAAAAATATTGATGATATAGGTATGAACAAAAATATTTTTGAATGAAAAGAGCATTACAATGGCGTTGAAACGAATTACTGTTTTATTGTCATTGAACATGTTGTAGTTAAAATCTTTCAACCAAAAGTTCATTTTGTCGTAGTAGTGCATTAAATGCGGAGCATCGTCACCTATTCCGGTAATCATGCTTAAGTAATCGTATGGATTGATAGCCAATGCGCTATGAAGTACTTTACTATCATTAAAGTAGTTGAAAATATCGGCACTTCCGGGTGGGTAGTAATAACGATACACTAAAATTAGTGCAATACCCATAATGACTTTAAGTGCAAAAAATATTCTGATACCACTTGCAGATATCCCTGAGTTTTTAAAAAAGGGAATTTTTGGCATAATCCATATAAATAATGCCAGGTATACTAAAGACCAAAGTAGCTCCATATGTTTTGTAATAAATTGTGTGCAAAATTAACCAATTGAGGCGAATATTTAGAAAAAAATTGCAGCTCATAGTGAACCATCAGATATACTCAACCCAAATAAAATAATTTATATTGCAGTCATCCTGTTAAAGTGTTGATATCTCTTCTATTGTTTTTTACACTATCAATCAGGACGCCTCAAAAAATTTATTAAGTTTGCGTTCGTATTTTTCATTCAAACGCCTTATTAAAATGACACAAAACCAGGTCGATATAAATACCGCGAAATCGCTGGGTTTATTGCCAGAAGAATTCGATAGTATAAAAGAAATACTCGGACGCGAACCCAATTTTACCGAGCTAAGTATATTTTCGGTAATGTGGTCGGAGCATGCTGCATATAAAAATTCCATTAAGTGGCTAAAAAAATTGCCAAAAGACGGTAAAGCTGTATTGGCTGCAGCCGGTGAAGAGAATGCCGGATTGGTTGATATTGGTGGTGATATGGCATGTGCATTTAAAATCGAATCACATAATCACCCATGCGCAGTAGAACCATATCAGGGGGCTGCAACAGGAGTTGGCGGTATTAACCGCGATATTTTTACAATGGGAGCAAGGCCAATTGCACAACTGAACAGCCTGCGTTTTGGCGATTTAGAGATTGATCGTACCAAATGGCATATGAAAGGTGTTGTGAAAGGTATTGGCGATTACGGCAATGCCTTTGGTGTTCCGGTTGTTGGTGGTGAAGTAGTTTTTGACAAAAGTTACAACACAAATCCACTGGTTAATGCCATGAGCGTGGGTGTAATGAAAAAAGGTAATGTGGTAAGTGCAAAGGCTGAAGGTAAAGGAAATCCAATATATATTGTAGGTTCCTCTACAGGTAAAGATGGAATTCATGGAGCTACCTTTGCTTCAGCAGATATTACTGAAGATTCTGCCGAAGATATTCCTTCAATTCAGGTTGGAGACCCGTTTCAGGAAAAATTATTGTTAGAAGCCACACTTGAAGTAATTGAGACTGGCGCTGTTGTTGGTATGCAGGATATGGGAGCTGCCGGTATTATTTGTTCCACCAGCGAAATGTCAGAGAAAGGTAATAGTGGTATGCGAATCAATCTTGATAAGGTTCCGCTAAGGCAACAAAACATGGATGCATGGGAAATTCTGCTTTCCGAAAGCCAGGAACGCATGCTGATTTGTGTTGAAAAAGGACGTGAAAGTGAAGTAGAAGCTGTTTTCGATAAGTGGGATTTAAATTGTGAGATAATCGGCGAAGTAATAGATGAGGACAGACTATATTTCAATTTTAACGGAGAACAGGTTGCAGATGTACCTGCTTCAGCACTTGTTTTAGGTGGCGGAGCACCACAATATGACCGTGAGTTCCGTGAGCCTGCCTACTACAAAGAGTATTTAAAATTTTCAATTGATGAAGTACCCAAACCAAAAGACCTTAAGGCTGTTGCAGATGAACTGCTGAAACATCCGAATAACGTAGGCCGTGAATGGGTTATGGAGCAATATGACTCCATGGTTGGTACTAAAAATATGACCACTAACCGGCCGGCTGATGCAGGTCTTGTAAACATAAAAGGTACAAATCGTGCACTCGGACTCACAGTTGATTGTAACGGGCGCTACGTAAAGGCAGATCCGGAGATCGGTACAGCCATAGCTGTAAGTGAAGCTGCGCGCAATCTGGTTTGCTCAGGAGCAAAGCCACTGGCTATAACGAACTGCCTTAATTTCGGAAACCCTTACAACCCTGAAGTTTATTGGCAGTTTGTAGGGGCAATAAAAGGTATGAGCCGTGCCTGTAAAAAATTCGACACCCCCGTTACAGGAGGTAATGTTAGTTTTTACAACCAAAGCAGTATCAGTGGCAAAGAAGTGCCTGTACATCCAACACCAACTATTGGAATGCTTGGACTTATCGAAGATAAAAACAAGGTAATGACCCTTGATTTTAAGCAAAAAGGCGATATGATTTACATGTTGGGTACCTCTAAAAATGATATCGGCCAATCTGAATATCTTACTTCATACCATGGAGTCGAGGCTAGCCCGGTACCCGATTTTAACCTCGATTTTGAATTTAAACTACAGGATGCCATCTTAAAACTCATCGATCAGGGACTGATTCAATCAGCACATGATGTTTCAAATGGGGGATTATATGTTACGCTTGTAGAATCTTCTATTCCGCGAAAGCTTGGTTTCGATATTACCACAGATGCGGAGATTAGAACCGATGCATTTCTTTTTGGTGAGTCCCAAAGTCGCGTTGTGGTGACCTGTACTGAAGAAGACGAAACCGCGTTTATTGACTTATTAATGAAACTTGGCATTCCATTTTCAGCTCTTGGGCATGTAACTAAAGGGGAAATGCGCATTGATGATAATTCCTTTGGTTTTGTCGATGAGGCTAAAAAAATGTATTCAGAAACACTAGCAACATATCTTGAAAAGTAATACGGTTACACCATACAAGAACAGGTTGTCGAAGAAGGAGCAGGTGGCTGGTATGTTCAATCACATTGCACCGCGGTATGATTTTTTAAATCATTTCTTATCGCTCGGGATCGACCGTGTTTGGCGCAGGAAGGTTGTAAAAAAGCTAAAACAAAACCCGCCGGAAAGAATGCTTGATGTGGCCTGTGGTACTGGTGATCTGGCCATTGCCACAGCAAAAAGAATACCCGATATAAAAATTGACGCAGTTGATATTGCAGCTGTGATGCTGGAGCGTGCCAGGGTAAAAATAGACCGACGTAACCTTGGTTTTAATGTGCATCTGAATATTGGCGATGCCGAAGATCTTCAATTTCCGGATGGAAGGTTTAATGCCGTAACTTCGGCTTTTGGAGTCCGTAATTTTGAGGATTTGGAGAAAGGATTGAGCGAAATGTATCGTGTATTAAAAAAAGATGGCAGCATCATAATTCTGGAATTTTCACAACCTCGTAAAGGGCTGTTTGCCATGCTTTTTAAACTCTATTTTAATGCAATTTTGCCATTTATAGGAAGAGTTTTTTCGGGTAACAATCGAGCCTACGCCTATTTGCCAGAATCTGTTAATGCTTTTCCTGAAAGAGAAAATTTCGTTAAATTGCTTGAGCAAAGTGGATTTAAAAATAGCTATTATAAAACATTTACTTTTGGAGTGGCTTGCATGTATTACGGAAAAAAGTAAATTCGCACAATAATTGGTCGCCACAACGTTTTAAAATTTATGATTAAGCGCATTAGCATACTTTGTTTATTGGTTATTCTTATTATGGGAGCTTATGCCCAGGAGGGTAAACATGTATGGAACAAGCCGAACTATGATGAGTACCCTTTTCATTTCGGATTTGCCGTGGGCTATAATCAGATGAATTTTAGAATTATACCCCGCGAAGAACTGTTGACCAGTTTTGATACGGTTTATGGTGTAGAGAACAGGCCGCGCCCCGGCTTTAATATCCATATGGTTGGAAACCTTAGGTTGGGCGAAAATTTTGACCTTAGATTTATTCCCGGATTGGCCTTCGGGCAACGCGATTTAAATTATACCCGTGTCAATACCGTACAATCCGATACAGTGCTCGAAAATCACTTGATGCAGATAGAATCAACCTTTTTATCTTTTCCTTTATACCTGAAATACCGGGCAAAGAGGCTCAACAATTGGCGGCCCTACCTGCTTTTTGGCGGAAATTATGCTTTTGATCTCGAAGCCAGAAAAAAGATAAAAGAAGAAGAACGCCCCAAAATCAGACTCATGCAACAGGATTTTTATCTTGAAGCCGGAGTTGGAATTGATTATTATTTCCCGTTTTTTAAACTGGCTACGGAACTGCGTTTTTCATTTGGTATGATGAACGTTATCAAAGATGACAATACCGAGTATACAAGGTTTTATGACCGCCTCAACTCACGCATGTTTACCTTACTGATTTTCGTAGAATAAAAATATATTTCATGGCCCATCAAATACAATTAACGCTTACTCCGGAAGAGGCAGCGAATTCTGAAATCTATATACCTAAATTCGCAAAAAATGCAGGTATCAATGTTGACGATATTGTTAAATTTCAAATAACCTCCAGGTCTATTGATGCACGAAAGCCCCCGGTTAAGGTTAATATGAATGCAAAGCTTTATACCGATATTAAAGATCATGATTACATTATTGAGCCTTTTGCAGCTAAAGATGTTTCAAAAGCACCCGAGGCGATTATTGTGGGTGCCGGGCCGGCAGGATTATTTGCTGCACTAACTTTTATAGAACAGGGAATTAAACCTGTAATTATTGAACGAGGCAAGCGAGTGGGAGAACGCAAACGCGATGTTGCTGCAATTAGTACCAAACATTACGTCGACCCTGATTCAAATTATGCTTTCGGAGAGGGAGGCGCAGGCACCTTTTCTGATGGAAAACTCTATACCCGAAGTAAAAAACGCGGTGATATAAGGCGCATTTATGAGCTATTGTATCTTCATGGTGCTCAGGAGGAAATTTTATATGAATCGCAGCCACATATCGGGTCAGATGTGCTGGCTCAGGTGGTGGTAAACATCAGGCAAACTATTCTCGATGCCGGAGGAACAATATTATTTCAGCAGCGGGTAACAGATTTAATAACCGAAGGAGAACAGGTTACTGGCGTAAAGTTAAGCGACGGCCGCACAATGGCCGCAGCTGCTGTTGTGCTGGCCACTGGTCACTCTGCCAGAGATGTATATGAAATGCTGCAAAACAGAGGCGTTATGCTTGAAGCCAAAGGGTTTGCCCTTGGTGTGAGGTTGGAGCATCCACAAGAGCTTATTAACCAGATTCAATACCATAGCAATGAACCAGATCCGCATTTACCTCCCGCAAGTTATAAGCTTGTTAAGCAGGTTGATGACCGTGGTGTATACTCTTTTTGTATGTGCCCCGGCGGCTTTATTGTGCCAGCTGCAACAGCAAACGACCAATTGGTTGTGAATGGTATGTCGCCCTCAAAACGCAATGGAACCTATGCAAATTCGGGAATGGTTGTTGAATTGCGAACAGAAGATATTCCAAATGCCGAAGGAAATCCACTGGCAGGTATTCGCTACCAGGAGCAACTCGAAAAAATGGCATTCATGAATGGAGGTCAGGGACAGGTTGCACCAGCCCAGGGTATGGCCGATTTTGTAAATAACCGGGTTTCTGCCGACATGCCTGAGAATTCATATTTCCCGGGTTTAATATCATCCCCGATGCACTTTTGGTTGCCAGAGCATGTTAGTTCGCGTCTTAAAATTGCATTTAAGGCTTTTGGGAAAAAAATGCGCGGTTTTTTAACCAACGATGCTTTGGTTATTGGACTCGAGAGCAGAACTTCCAGTCCCGTTCGTATATACCGCGACAAAGAGGCGCTAACATCTTTCCCTTATGATGGTTTGTATCCAACAGGTGAAGGTGCAGGCTATGCCGGGGGTATTGTCTCCAGCGCACTTGATGGAGTCAGGGTAGCCCGTAAAATAGCTGAAACAAGTTAGTTTTTGGTTATGCACTAATTCTAATGAATTAAAATGTATGCATATAAAAAAATACTTTTCAGGTAATTACGAACAGAATTTATCCTACTGGCTATTATTTCTAACAGTCATCATTACTGTTTTAATTCGGTTTCATTTTCTCGAAATCCCCTTCGAACGCGACGAAGGATCATATGCCTACCTTGGACAGCAAGTTTTAATTGGGAAAGTACCTTACGTTGATTTCTTTGAAAGAAAATTTCCGGTTATCTTTTACGCTTATGCTGCTATTGTGGCGCTTTTTGGATATTCGCTCACAGGTGTGCATTTGGGTTTTCTGGTTATAAATGTCATCTCCATAATTGTCGTTTTCCTGATAGTTAAAAAACTGTTTAACCCATTAACTGCATGGATTGCAGCTTCCGCATTTACACTGTATTCTATGAGTCCCTACGCATCAGGATTTACGGCACAGTCTGAGCATCTTGTAATATTTTTCCTCCTTTTAGGAATATGGGCAATGGTACATGCTTGCGACAATGGCAAAGCATGGTTGTACATAGCTTCCGGTGTTGCTATGTCACTTGGTCTTTTGGTAAAACAAAACGGCATTTTTTTTATCCTGTTTTCGGTTATTGCACTTGTAACATGGTTGGTTAAGCAGCGGCTCAGTACCAGCCAAATTTTTAAATATATAATCTTCTATGCCATTGGTGGAGTCTTTCCTTTGGCTCTGGTGGCATTTGTTTTATGGTTGCAGGGCGCTTTTGAAGAAATGATATACTGGACCATTTATTCATCAGCAGATTATATTTCAGGATCAGGATTGGATAAGGCTTTTGCAAATATAACCTATATGCTAAAACGCATCAGTCAAACCCACCTCTTAATTTGGGCAACCTCTTTAATGGGATTAATATCTTTTTGGTTTTTGAGGAAACCTCTCCATATAAAAATTTTGTTAACCCTTTTCGTTTTATTGTCGTTTGTGTCTGTTGCCCCGGGATTTAGGTTTTTTGGTCATTATTGGCTTTTTATATACCCTGCCATGGCTCTGTTGTCAGCTATGCTTTTTTATGCTTTGTCTATAATCATCAGAAAAAGCAAAATACCTTTGCTCATGGCATTTCTTCTGATTTTTGCTATGAATATATTCCAAAATGCAGATTATTATTTTACAGATGATGTAAATCAGCCGGTTAAGAATACTTATGGCTCCGACCTGTTTCCTGCCACGAAAAAGCTCTCTGATTATTTAAACCAACAGATGCAAAAACGCGACCAGCTGCTCGTGCTGGGTTTCGAACCGCAAATCTATGTTTATACCCACAAGGAGGCTCCTGTTAGATTTCATTTCATGAAGTTGCTCACAAAAATTGAAAACAAGCAACTATACGAGGAGTATAAAAATGCTATGTTGGAGAAATTAAATGTGAATCCACCTGATTACATCGTTTATATGGCCAATTATATGAATAAGGATTATGCTAAAGATTTAAAATCAGAATTAAAACCACTTTTGAAAAAATATGAACAAATAGCATTGGTTGAATTACGCAAGTGGAAAGAAACGAGGTTCTTTTTTAATGAAGGCAGAAGCACAATTAAACACGGTAAAAACTATATCTCTATCCTCAGTAAAAAATCTGAACTTTGATTTAATCCATTGCCCTTCTCCTGAATTCGGCTACCGTTATGGCAGTAGCAATGGCCACATTCAATGACTCCATTCCGCTTGTTTCTTCCGGGAAAGAAGGAATTTTAATTTTTTTCACTTCCGCCATATTAATATTTTCGGTTAAACCCTGGGATTCATTGCCCATAATGATAAATCCTTTATCAGAAATTTCAGTCTCGTATAGGTTTTCTCCATCAAGAAGGGTGGCATAAATATTAAAATCTGGTAAATCAGAAGTTTGTGCT
>Ga0102940_1000930_pt1 | contig 19586 bp, 13 predicted proteins | sample SalPonR2_C_D1_MG_FD_78215 | JGI IMG/M metagenome (GOLD analysis project Ga0102940, IMG submission 78215) | Salt pond soil microbial communities from South San Francisco under conditions of wetland restoration - Salt Pond MetaG R2_C_D1_MG | ecosystem: Environmental > Aquatic > Marine > Intertidal... | reverse complement strand
GAGGTCGAAACCCTTGAACAGCTGGGAGTCAACATCGAGACCAACAGTGTTGTGGGAACAACGGTCACCGTTGACGAGCTCTTTGACGAAGGGTATGATGCCGTTTATGTGGGCGTCGGCGCAGGGCTTCCACGCTTCATGAACCTTCCCGGCGAAAACGCCATCGGTGTCTTTTCGGCAAACGAATACCTCACCCGGGCCAATCTCATGAAAGCCTACCGCTTTCCCGAGTATGACACCCCCATTGCCATTGGTAAAAATGTGGTGGTACTTGGGGCGGGCAATGTGGCCATGGATTCGGCAAGGACAGCCATGCGCCTGGGCGCTGAATCGGTAAAAATTGTCTACCGAAGATCCAGGGAGGAGATGCCCGCCAGAATCGAAGAGATCCACCACGCGGAAGAAGAGGGCATAGAATTCTGCCTTTTGACCAACCCCACACAGTTTTTCAGCGATGACAAAGGACGGCTCACAGGTATGGAGTGCCTGGAGATGGAACTTGGCGAGGCCGACGATTCAGGAAGAAGACGACCGGTGCCCAGGGAAGGATCTGAATACCGTTTTGACTGCGACCTTGTCATTGTGTCTGTGGGGGCAAAACCCAACCCCATCCTGACCAATTCAACCCCGGAGATCCAGCTGAACCGGTGGGGTAATATCGATGCCGATCCGGCCAACGGAAAAACCAGCAAACGAGCTGTATGGGCCGGCGGAGACATTGTAACGGGTATGGCAACGGTGATTCTGGCCATGGGAGCGGGAAGGGATGCGGCCAACTCCATCCATGACTACCTGAAACGGGGCTGGTAAGATCAAGCAGCCCGCACGTTGAAAAAGGGAATGAAAAGGCCGGAAAACCATGTAAGACTTGCCGTCCGGCTTTTTTTCCCTGCTCCTCGATGATCCGGTTTTTGTCTAATTGATTTCGGGCTCAGAAACCCTGCTCCTGGAAAAATGATAAAACCACCGGATCATCGAGTCTTTATAAAAACCTTGTGGTCAACAAGGGAAAGGGAGTGGATATGCCCCTTGATGAATTTTTGATCGCCAAAAATACTGATAAGGCGAACTCCTCCCTCTTCCGGTTCCACCAGATCCACCGCTTCCATGAGCAGCTCCGGCTCGCTTTCCGTAAGAAGATACACATTTGCCTCACACATCATCAAACCTCCTCGTAATCTTGTAAAAACAGTGTCAATTGCTTGTCAATGAGCTCGTCCACAAGCATTGGCAGGGGCATGGAGCAGAGTCCTGCAATTTCGATGTTCTCCTGGGTAAGGGGAACAAGAATCTTCTTGGCCGGGGAAACGGCAATGGCCTCTGCCATCTCACAGGAGAGCTCTCCCATCATGGCGTGGGGCATGATAATGCCCACCGACCCGATAATCACATCCGCCGTTTTCACCGTATGAACAATGGCATTGACCCCGGAAGCCCCCCTGTTGGCACGGGACTTGAGCATCTGGGCTGTGGCAATGGCATTGGTGCCAAGGGCGAGGATCTCAACAGCCTCACCAAATTTCTCCTTTAATTTCCGTATAATGGTGGAACCGATGCCCCCACCCTGACCGTCTATTACGCAGATTGTGCACATGGTATTCTTTTTCATGGGTTTCCATTAACCGAATCGAGGAATAATGTCAAGAAGATTCAAGCCGTAACAGCAATTCTCACTATCCACCAGGGGCTTGATCATATAAGGAGCTTGATCATAAAAACGGCATGACCGGCTGAAGGGGGCAAACCCAAAAAAACATCGACAAACCGATAAAAATCGGGCATACTTGTTCAAATGCAGTCTGGCCTTGATCATAAACATAAGCCATGGGATCAGTGAATTTGGCCGACGTTATGATCAAGCCCCAGGGTCTAACATGACAAGGGGTAATGTTCGATGTCCGGTTGAACCTTTCCCCTTTTCTATGTCTGATCAGCATTCATCTGCCGGCACTGAAAAAATGCCTTGATCACGTGGGATAGAATGATTTGGCTGATGGTATGATCAAGGCGCTAAAAAATTCAAAACAGACACAGGAAAAAAAATGGATTACGATGTCATTATTGTGGGTGGTGGACCGGCAGGTCTTTTTGCCGCATTCCACCTTGTGGAAAACAGCAGCCTGAAAATCCTGCTGGTTGAGAAGGGAAAAAAAGCCCTTTCCAGAAAATGCCCCAACCACAATCTTCAAAAATGCCTTGGCTGCAAACCGTGCAATATCCTTTCAGGCGTCGGCGGCGCAGGACTCTATTCCGACGGAAAACTCAACTTCATCCCCAGACTTGGAAAAACAGATCTCACCCAGTTCGTCCCCCTGTCTGCGGCCCAGGAGCTCATCGATGAGACCGAGGCGATCTTTACCCGGTTTCACATGGACGGAGCGGTTTATCCCACCAACATGGACGAGGCAAAAGAGATCAGGAAGGATGCCAAGCGGTACGGCATTGACCTGCTGCTGATCAAGCAGAAACACCTGGGCAGCGACAACCTTCCCACGTATATCAGCGATATGGCCGAGTACATCCAGTCAAAGGGGGTTACCTTCCACACCTCGGAAGAGGTAAAAAAGGTAACCGCCGAACAGGGTCAGGTCACGGGAATTGTCACGGAAAAACAGAGCTATTCTGCCAGCAATGTCATTCTCGCCCCGGGCCGGGTGGGTGCCGGGTGGGTGGCCGGCGTTGCCCAGGAGCACAACATCCAACTCTCCCAGCGGGGAATCGAGGTCGGGGTCAGGGTGGAAGTTCACAACGATATCATGGATGATCTTTGCAACATCATCTACGATCCCACGTTTTTCATCCAGACCCCCACCTACGATGACCAGACAAGAACCTTCTGCACCAACCAGGGCGGGTTTATCTCCCTGGAAAACTACAGGGATTTTGTCTGTGTCAACGGCCATGCCTACTCCAACACAAAATCCCAGAACACCAATTTTGCCTTTCTGTCCAAGGTGGTGCTCACCGAGCCTGTGACAGACAACCAGGCCTACGGCGAATCCATTGGCCGGCTGGCCAGCATTATCGGCGGGGGAAAACCCATCCTCCAGAGGTTTGGCGACCTTAAACGGGGAAGGAGGTCCACCTGGAACCGGGTGAACAAGGGGTACATCGAACCGACCATGAAAAATGTGGTGTGCGGAGATATTGCCATGGCGCTGCCCGAGAGAATTCTCTCCAACCTCATTGAAGGGCTTGAGACCCTCAACCTGGTGATCCCGGGGGTTTCCAACGATGAAACCCTGCTCTACGCCCCTGAAATCAAATTCTTTGCCACCCAGGTGACAACGGACAACAACCTTGAAACCGCTGTAAAAGGGATGTATGTTGCAGGGGATGGACCCGGCGTTGCCGGCAACATTGTATCGGCTGCGGCAACAGGAATCATTCCTGCAAAACAGATCATAAAGGGAGATTAAAAGATGAACCTTAACGAATATTGCCCGGAAAAAGTGCTCACCCCTGAAAAGGGGGTAAAAAAAATCAAAAACGGAAGCCGGGTCTTTATCGGCACAGGATGCGGAGAGCCCCAGCAGCTGATCCGGTCCATGATCAATGACAAGACCATCCAGGATATCGTTGTATACCAGATGCTTTCATCCACCTTTGGTCAGTACATGGATGACAGGGATTTTCTCTGCCGTTTCTCCCTGAAGCTCTTTTTCATCAGTGTGTACATGCGCCAGGCTGCCTTTGAAGGAAAAATCGACTACCTGCCGGTTTATCTCTCCCAGATCCCCGAAATTTTTGCATCCAAGGAGATCGGGCTCGACATCGCCCTGGTCCAGGTAAGCCCCCCGGACCGTTACGGGTTCTGCAGCCTGGGCATATCCATTGACATCACCTCCTCGGGCATGCAGAATGCCGAAACGGTGATTGCCCAGGTCAATCCTGCCATGCCGAGAACCTGGGGGGACAGTTTTGTCCATGTGGATGACATCGACTATTTTGTCCCCTATGAAGAGCCCATTGTGGAAGCCCTTCCCTCGGACAAGAACCAGAAGGTGGTGAAACGCATCGGCCATTATGTCAACCAGCTGGTGGATGACGGCGCCACCCTGCAGATCGGTTTCGGCCATCTTCCAGACGCCGTTCTCTCCTCCCTTGAGGACAAAAAGGACCTGGGCATCCACACCCAGGTGATCACCGATGGACTTCTGCCACTGTTCAAGAAAAAAGTAATCACCAATAAAAACAAATCCTATCTTCCCGGACGGGTGGTTGCCTCGCTGTGCATGGGCTCCAAGGCCCTTTACGATTATGTGGACAGCAATCCCATGTTCTACTTTCGATCGTCTGAGTTTGTCAATGATCCCAATGTCATTGCCAAGAACGACAATTTCATCTCCATCAGTTCGGCCCTTGAAGTGGACCTCACCGGCCAGATCTGCACCGACTCCAAGGGTTATCTTTTTTACTCCGGCATCGGGGATCAGGTGGATTTTATCCGGGGCAGTGCCATGTCCAGACAGGGGTTCTCCATCATCGTTCTGCCCTCCACGGCGAACAACGACGAGGTATCGAGGATAGTACCCCACCTCAGTGAAGGAGCCGGTGTTGCCACCACAAGGGGAGACATCGATATTGTTGTCACCGAATACGGCATTGCCGAGCTGAGAAGAAAGAGCATCTATCAAAGAGTTATGGAGCTTGCCCAGATCGCCCACCCGAAATTCCGCCAGCACCTCATCGAAGAGGCCAAAAAGAGACGATACATCTTTCCCGATCAACTCCCCCCCACCAGCCAGGATCTTCTCTTTCTGGATGCATATAAAGACGACATGAAGCTTGCCAACGGCAGAAACATCGAATTTCGCCCCCTGCTTCCTTCGGATGAGTTTGAATCGAGAAATTTTTACTACTCCCTTCAGGAGACCAGTATCTACTACCGGTTTTTCAACAAGCGCAAGGTCTTTTCCAGGGATATGCTCCAGAAGCAGTGGGCCGATGTGGATTACAAAAAAAACATGACGCTGATCGGCCTGATGCAGATTGGCAAACGCAAACAGATCGCAGCCATCGGCTCCTATGCCGAGGCTGAAAACGACATTGCAGAGGTGGCATTCCTTGTCAAGGAGGAACTCCACGGCATGGGGATCGCATCAAAACTACTGGAAATCCTTGAGACCATCGCAAAAAAGAACGGGTACAAAAGCTTTGTGGCAACGGTTCTTGCCGAAAACAAAAAGATGATCAAGGTGTTCCGAAAACGATACCCCGATGCCAAACTCCTCAGGAGCGGAGGGGGAGAGGTTGAAATCGAGATGGTCTTTGACGGCGAAAACCAGGAAAACAAGGAAAACAAGGAAAAGACGGAGAAACAGGAGGAATCAGACGGTTAACCGGCAAAGAAGTGTCGTCTCCTTCACAGGTCCAGGTGCTGCCCTGGGAGTTTTTTCAGTTTATAATGGAGAAGCTGCCGGGACATGCCAAGGCTCTTGGCAGCCATGGAGATGTTTCCCCCATAAATTTCAAGGGCCTGCTGGATTGCCTGCCTTTCCCGCAAACGACTCAGCTCTTTTAAGGAGAGAATATTTTCTTTCCATGGTGGCTGGCCGGCGGTGTCAAGGTCCGCCGCCCCTGATTCGACCCTTGGAAAAAAACACGACTTTAAATGGTCCATCCCGATGCACATGTTATTTTCCACCATGTTGGCGGCGCTTTCAATGACATGCTCCAGCTCCCGGATATTGCCTGGCCAGTGGTAATGGTGAAACAGGTTCAACACATCATCGGTGACACCGGCAATGGTTTTGTTCATGGCAGAGCTCTGCTTTTCTATAAAATGGCCCACCAGCAGGTCAATGTCCTCCTTGTGCTCCCGTAAAGGAGGAATGGCGATGAACACCACACTGAGCCGGAAAAAAAGGTCTTCCCTCAGCCGTTCTGCCTCGATGGATGCCCGGGGAGGTTGGTTCACAGAACTGATAATTTTCAGATCAAGCTCCCGCTCCTCGTGGGAACCGAGCCGCCTGACCCTCTTTTCCTGAACGACCCGTAAAATCTTGGCCTGGAGCTGCCGTCCCATGGCATCGATCTCATCGAGAAAAACACTTCCCTGATTTGCCTTTTCAAAAAGTCCCGCCCTGGACTGGGCCCCTGTAAAGACCCCTTTTGTGGTACCAAAGAGGATGCCCTCCAGGAGATTTTCCGGAATGGCCGAGCAATTGATGGGCATGTACTGTCTGTCACCTTTGAACCGCTGGTTGTGTATCCCCTGGGCGAACAGCTCCTTGCCCGTTCCGGTTTCCCCGAAGAGCATCACAGGAGAAGGAGAGCAGGCGGTTTTCCGGGCCATCTCCACGGCTTTCAGGTAGTGGTAGTTTTTACTGATGATATTGGCGAAGGTAAACCTGGTCCCGTTGCTGTAACTCTTTTTATCCCTGGGCATCACCATACTGGCAACGGTCTCTTCAAGCACCGAGTACTCTTTGACAAAACAGATCGCCCCGTTGAGCCGGTTCTTCTTGAACAGGGGATAAACATTGTGAATGGAATTGACCACCTTGCCCCGCCGTGTCTTGTACAGCAGGGAGTGATTTGTCACCGGCTTTTCCGTTCTAAGGCAGAGGAGAATCTTGCTCTGGCTCTCATCAAAATCGTAAATATCCGTAACCCTTCGCTCCAGGGCCTCTTTTTTCGGGATATCATCGATTTTTGCCATGGCATGGTTGTAATACCGAATCACACCGTCTTCATCGGCAATGATCACCCCTTCTGTAAAACGGTCAAAAACAGGCAGCAGACGGAGATTTTCAAGATCGAGTGATTGAAAGGATGGCTTTCCAGGAGGCATTTTTTCACCTCTTAAATAACAAATAGACCCCAAATGACAATAACACAATTATCAAACCTCGAACAGGGGAGCTTCATGGTTTGATTATTGTTATTGGGTTATTGAATGTTATTTGCTATCGATTTGGGATATGGTTTAAACATAGCCCCCTCAAAACAAAAAGTCAACATCAGAATCCTCACTGGGGCTGTGCATTTTACAATATTTTACACGACTTTACATTGTTTTACACGATTTTACATCTTTACCATCCAATCCATTTATTGATGCCTTCATTTTAGACTGCTCCTGCAGAGTAGCAACCGGCCCATCCTTTTCTTCCTGCCCGTTGCCGGACTGGCACACTATTTGCGATTGTTTTAACCAAATGACAGCTCAGAGCGATGTCATATGGAATCCGGCCTCCATGCCCCCCTGTCCTACGAAATATCCAACTGAAGGTCCTGGCAGGCGAATCCCAGGGGTCAGTGACAGGCAGGCCTGGCAATGTTCATCAGTAAACCAAAGGAGCCAAGAAATGAAGACTCATGCAAGGGTTGTGATCATTGGCGGCGGTGCCATCGGGGTAAGCATCGCCTACCATCTTGCCAAATCAGGCTGGACAGATGTTGTACTGGTGGAAAAACATGAACTCACCTCCGGCTCCACCTGGCTGGCAGCGGGAAATTGTTCCTTTCACCACGGCAACTACTATGGATCGGCCATCAACAAAAAAAGTGTTGAGATCTACAAGTCCCTTGAGGCTGAGACAGGATATCCCCCGGGGTGGCACACAACCGGCTCCATCCGCACGGCGGACAACCGGGACCGGATGGATGAACTGGGATACACCTATTCCATGCACAAATGCCTGGGCATTGATGTCTCCTTTGTCTCCCCGGACGAGATGGCAGACCTGCACCCCTTGATGAATGTCAAGGGCCTGACAGGCGGCCTTTACTGGCCCGATGACGGCGATGTGGACCCCAGCGGCATCACCCAGGCCTTTTCATCGGGTGCGAGAAAGCTGGGGGTGGAGATCCATCTGCACACCCGGGTAACAGCCCTCACCCAGAAGGAAAATGATGAATGGATCGTCACAACGGACAGAGGAGAGATCGTCTGCCACACCGTTGTCAATGCCGGCGGCCTGTGGGCCCCCCAGGTGGCCGCCATGGCAGGCATCGAGATCCCCTCCATCCCCATAGAACACACCCACATCCTCTTTGAGAGCATCGATGCCGTCAAAGACCGGAAAAACTACCTCCCCCTGGTCCGGGACGGAGACCGCTCCATCTATATCCGGCAGGAGATGGACAGCCTGATTCTCGGCATGTACGAAAAAAATGCCAAGCAATGGTACAAGAACGGGGTACCGTGGAACTATGCCCAGACAGAGCTGGAACCGGACCTTGACAACATCTCGGAAAACATCGAGCACGGCATCTACCGGTTTCCCATCATCGGGGAAACCGGGTTCAAACACGTCACCGCCGGTCCCATCACCTACACACCCGATGCCGATCCCCTGGTCGGCCCGGCCTACCCTCTGAAGAATTTTTTCCTTGCCTGCGGGTACAGTTTCGGCATCACCCAGGCCGGGGGAATCGGCCACTACCTTGCCGGGTGGATCATCGAAGGGGAACCGGAAATCGATCTCTGGGCCGTGGACTCCAGGCGGTTCGGCTCCTTTGCCAACTGGGCCTACAACCATGAAAAGATCAATGAGACCTATTCAAAACTCTACGACAGGATCTATCCCAACGAGTGGCGCAAGGCTGCCCGTCCGGCGAGAACAAGTCCCATTTACCCCTTCCAGCAGGCGGCCAATGCCTCCTTTGGCAACTACCTTGGATGGGAATGCCCCAACTGGTTTGCCCCGAAAGGCGAACCCACCGATGAGATCCCCACCTGGCGCCGATCCAACGCCTTTGACCATGTGGGCAGAGAATGCCGGCATGTGATGAACCATGTCGGGCTCATCGATTTGACACGCTTTGCCAAGGCAAAGATCATGGGCAGCGGGGCGGAGAAATGGCTGAACAGCCTGACATGCCAGAGGGTGCCTGAAAAAAAAGGAAGGGTGGTCCTTGCCCCGGTTCTGGACCACCAGGGACGCTTTAAAACCGACATGACCATTGTCAAAACGGGGGAGAATGAATTTTTCCTTGTGACGGCCAGTGTGGGCAAACGCCACGACCACCATATGCTGAAAAACGCCCTGCCCGAAGACGGGTCCGTTGCCATGGAGGACCTGACCTGCAGGATGGGATGCTTTGTCCTTGCCGGCCCAAGAAGCGGTGAACTCATGGAAAAGATCTGTTACGGAACGATTTCCACCATGGGATTTGCCGCAAGCCGGACCATGCATGTCAGCCGGGTGAAATGCATCGTGAACCGGATGAACTATGTGGGAGAACTGGGGTATGAGCTCTTCCATCCCATCGAGCAGCAGATCCCCCTGTACCAAGCCCTGATGGAGGCGGGCAGGGAGTTCAACCTGGAGATGGTCGGCATGTACGCCATGGAGTCCATGCGCCTTGAAAAATGCTTCCTCGGCTGGAAGTGCGAGCAGACCCGGCACCACACCCCCCTGGAAACCAACCTGGCATGGACAGTCAAATGGGACAAGGAGTTCATCGGCAGGGAAGCACTGCAACGGGTCAAGGAAAACGGGGTGCCCCAGAAGCTTGCCGCCCTTGAAATCGAAACCAGGGGGGCCGAAGCCCTGGGATTCAATGCGGTTTTTCACAATGGCCAATGGGTCGGCATGACCTCCTCCGGCGGCTACGGCCACCGGATTGAAAAAAGCATTGCCCTTGCCTATGTAAAGCCGGAACTTGCAGAACCAGGTACACGCCTGGAGGTGAACATTATCGGAACCAACTGCCCTGCCCGGGTGAAACAGATGCCCTTGTACGATCCAGGCAACACCCGGATGACAGCCCGGCCAGTGACCCAAAGCATGAAAGCCATCTGATTTGAGAGTCATCAGCCATCAGTAATCAGAAAAAAGATACTGACGGCTGATGGCTGATAGCTGACGGCTTTCATATAACGCCCATGAGCAGGATGCTCACAACAAAGCCATGATCAAGCCCGAAAGGAGTCAACCATGAAGATCTATGTATGTGTCAAGCACGTACCGGATACAGCCGCCTCGATCACGGTGAACAGCCAGACAACAATTGACACCTCCATGCTCAAATTTGTGGTCAACCCCTACGATGAGTACGCCATTGAAGAGGCGGTGAGCCTGGTGGAAAAAAAAGGTCCAGGAGAAGTTGTCCTGGTCTGCGTCGGCCCTGAAAAGGCCGCGGCCACCCTCCAAAGCGGCCTGGCGGCAGGGGCTGACAGGGGGATTCTTGTGGTGACAGAAGTGCCTTTTCCCGGGAGTGCTGCAACGGCAAAAGCCCTCCAGGCGGCCATTGAACAGGACGGCCGGCCGGACCTGATTTTTGCCGGCAAGACAGCGGTGGACAGTGAAGGGAATCAGACCCTTTACCGCCTGGCTGCCAACATGGACCTTCCCGTTGCCAGTGATGTCTCAAGCCTCGATATTGCCGGGGGAACCGCCGTGGCGGAACGAGATATCGGGGGCAATGCCCTCCAGGTCATTGAGATGGATCTTCCCTGTGTCATCGGAGCGGCCAGGGGACTGAACCAGCCCAGGTATCCGAAATTTCCCGATATCATGAAAGCAAAGAAAAAAAAGATCACAAAGATACCCCTGGCCGACCTTGGTGTTGACCTTTCAATACCGGCAAACAACCTGGAATCACTGGAAAACGCCCCTGAAAGGGCAAAGGCAGAAATCATCCAGGGCAGCAGTGCCAAAGCCTGTGCCGAGCAGCTTGTCCATATCCTGGAAGCAAAAAAAGTTTTAAACTGATGACCCAGGGACATTTCAGACAATTGATGGGAACCGGTGAGGGAACAATGACGAAAAATACCTTGAACACTTTCCGGTTCTGATACCGTTTCAATCCCCTTTTAAAAGGAAGGTTCCCCATGCGCAACATCGGTGTTTTGCTGGAGATGGAAGACAACAGGATAAAAAACATCAACCAGGGACTTCTGACGGCGGTCCAGGGAGCAGACAACAGGGTGATGGCCTTTACGGCCGGGGAGTGTGACAAAAACCATGCCGAGGAACTCCTCTCCTCCCATGGGGCCTCGGACCTGATTGAGCTTTACGGTGACAGCCAGACGCTTTCCCAAAACCCCGATCTTCTGGCCAGGGGCCTGTGCCAGGCGGCAGAGGCTTATGAGCTGGACGCCCTCCTCGGGCTGGCCACCCTCACCGGCCGGGATGTTTTCGCCAGGACAGCCGCCTTAAAGGGAGTTTTTCTGGCATCGGATCTGTTAAGCATCGATATTTCCGCCGGAAAGGGGGTGAAATCCCATTTTTCCGGAAAGGTCATGGCAACCCTTGCCCTGAAAGAGAATTTTATCCTCTGCACCCTGAGGCCCAATGCCGTGGCACCTGTGGAGAAAAAAACAACCACGGCGTTCTCGAGTTTCACCGTCCCCGGCAATGCCCAGCCGAAAATCAGGGTCAGAACGGTGAAAAAAGAAGGTTCAAAAAAGATGGATCTCACCGAAGCCCCGGTGGTGATTACCGGGGGCAGGCCCATTGGGGCTGCTGAAAACTACCAGATGCTCGAACAGTGCGCCGCCCTTCTCAACGGTGCCGTGGGCGCCTCCAGGGCAGCCGTTGACGCAGGCTTCGCCCCCCCTTCCATGCAGGTGGGCCAGACCGGCAAAACCGTCAGCCCCAATATCTATATTGCCTGCGGCGTTTCAGGGGCTGTGCAGCATTTTGCCGGCATGAAAACCTCAAAAATCATCATTGCCATCAACAATGACAAGGATGCCCCCATATTTGAAAAATGCGACTACGGCATCGTGGGCGACATGTTTGACATCGTCCCGGCCCTGACAGGGGTGTTAAAAGCGAGACCTCCGGCAGAAAGATAAAATGGGTTGCAGGCCGGCAGAAAGATGGCAGACATCAATTCATAGTTTTCAAGGGAAAAAATTATGAAAAAAAGGTACAAAAAAATCCTGCGGCTTTTTGATGTTGCCGTTGAAGCGGAAAACCTCTACCAGTTTCAAAAAGCCAAAAAAAACTACCAGTATATCGTCAAGGATTACCCTTACAGCCCGGAAGCTGCCATTGCAACAAGCCGCATCGAGGACATGGACCTGCTGGCAAAGGAAAAACGACTTTACAGAAAAATCGACAAAAATGCCAGAAGGGTCTTGACCGAGATCGGCATGGACATCGCCAACAGCCCCGAGCTGATGCAGATGTTAATGGATGTCGATGCCATCGATTTTGACAATGAAACGGCCCTGTTTGTGCCCCTGAAGGAGGAGTATATCGAGGAGTGCCTGGACATGACTCCAGGGGAACTGGCAGAAGACCCCGGTGAGAATGCCTTTGGCACCGGCGCAACCCCTCCGTTTCTATGGCGACGGCATCAAAATGGCCTGGCCCCTGCCAATGCCGAAGAGTTCAAAGAGATCGTCAAAACGGCTGAACGATACACGGACACCATCGGCCTATTCAGCCTGCCCGTGCAGACAGACAAAACTCTCACCCCGTTTCAGTGCGCCACCCTCATGGAAAAGCACTTTTCAGACTTGAAAATGACCTACAGCAAAAATATGTCAGACGATGAAATGGATTTTTTCCACGACAAGGAGGACTGGCTTGACGGCACAAGCCTGATCACTTCCATGACCTATATGCCCAGCATGGTAAGGTCTTTCATGAGAACCTGCCGGCATGTAAACAATGTGTTGCTGCTGGACCTTACCATTGCCGGCTCCACCGGTCCTGCCTCCCCCGAGGCCCTTCTCACCCAGGTACACGCCCAGGTGCTGTTCATGATCGTAGTGGCCCAGACCATCAATCCCGGTATCTGCTGTGTTCACGGCGGCATTCCCGATGTGTTGGGCAGCGGAGGGGACCTGGACTACAGCGATCCAGGCCAGCCCATCATCAATTCGGCAATGGCCAGACTGAACATGTGGGTCACGGGCCTGCCCTCGGCCCAGTCCGGGGGCAGCACCAGCGTCATCAACAACATCCCCGCAGCCGTTGCCGAATCGACCCTGAGCCGGAACACCCTGCGCCAGTACGGGGCCCACATCGTCCGCCACTCCCTTGGCGCCCTTGGCAGCCTCAATTTTTTCAGCCTGGAAAAATTTATCCAGGACTGTGAACAGGAGAGGATAACACGAAACACCTGGCTGCAGATACGACACGACTTTGTGCTTCCCCTTCACCTTCCCGAGGACAGGCATGTGATCAGGGGGATCAGGGAGATCATGGAAAAAGGGGGACCGAAGAATGCCCAGCACACCCTGAACAATATCGATTCCTTTAACCAATGGCATGGAAAACTCATGGAAATGGCAAGAAAGAAGGTGTATTACCCTGACCTGGATGACACGGTCAAGCACCACATCAAAAACAGCATCCGGCGAACATCTCCGGCAAATCAGGAGACCCAGCTTCAGAACTCCAGAAAGAGAATATTTGGCGAGCCAAATGGCGAAAATCCGCCTTGATCACATGCCGGGAAGGCATCAATGGACCAGTGGATCCGGCCGGTGTTGTGATCAAGACCGGCGAATTCGATCACAAACCAAGACAAAGGGAGGAGAAAATGAACACAACCTATGATGCCATCATTATCGGGGCAGGCGCCATTGGAACGCCGGTGGCCTACGAATTGTCAAAAATGGGGTACAAAACCATCACCGTTGACAGGGGAAGCGACGCTGGAGAAGGCTCCACATCGGGGTCCTGCGCCATTGTAAGGGCCCACTATTCAACCGAGGACGGTGTTGCCACGGCCTATGAGGGGATGAAATACTGGCTGGACTGGGAGAACTACCTTGGCCGCGTTCATGATGAAAAGGGGTATGCGCGATACATGAACACCGGATCCATCCTCGTTAAAAGCAAGGGGCATGACTGGAAAAAGGTGAAACGAAATTACGACGCCGTGGGGGTTCCCTATGAAGAGTGGGACAACGACCAGTTCAAGGCCCATGTTCCCGTTGTAAACACCTTCCAGTACTGGCCGGTGAAGAGGCCTGAAAACCCGGGATTTTTCGATGCCCCCACCGAAGAACTCCAGGGAGCGATTTTCTGTGCCGAAGGGGGATATGTCAACGACCCGGTTCTCTCCTGCCACAACACCATGAGGGCCGCCGAGGCAAACGGGGCCACCTTTCACTTTAATGCCGAGGTGGTCGAGATCACCAGTGAAAACAACCGGGTGACGGGAGTGGTGCTGGGGGACCAAACCCGGATACATGGAAACATCGTTGTCAACTGCGCCGGTCCCCACTCGTTCAAAATCAACAAGCTTGCCTCCGGGGTTTACGAGGGGTGCAAGATCAAGACCAAGGCCCTGCGCCATGAAGTGATGCACTGCCCATCACCCAGAGGGTACGACTACCTCCACGACGGGTATCACATATCAGACGGGGATATCGGATGCTACTACCGGCCCGAGGTGGGCAACATGTTCCTCATCGGCAGTGAAGACCCGGAATGTGACCCCCAGCACTGGGTGGATCCAGATCAATTCTATTCTGGCCAGGGGGCCTACGCCAGGAACAACCAGTTGACCGGGGAGCAGTGGCGTGCCCAGTGCTACCGGCTGGGATTGAGGATCCAGTCCCTGCAGGTGCCTGAACAGCCGGGGGGGGTTGTTGATCTCTACGACTGTTCCGACGACTGGATTCCTGTTTATGACAGATCCGACATGGACGGCTTTTACATGGCCGTCGGCACCAGCGGCAACCAGTTCAAGAACGCTCCCGTTGTGGGCAGAATGATGGCCGAGCTCATAGACGCCGTTGAAAACGGGCTGGACCATGACACAACCCCGCTGCAGTATCAGCTCAAATACCTTGCCGGGCGATGGGTGAACATGGGTTTCTATTCCAGAAAAAGGGAGATCAACTATGAATCGAGCTTTTCCGTCAATGGGTGAGATTTTGGTTCCCAGGTCGGGTTTTGACGGGCTTGTGAACCATGGCCGGGTTAGGATCAAACCCAGAGAGGAGTTACCGTGAAAATTTATGTGTGCGTCAAACAGGTGCCGGATTCGGCCGCCTCGATACGGATCAGGGGGGAAAACCGGATCCATGAGGATCTCACCTTTGTCATGAACCCCTGCGACGAGCACGCCCTGACCGAAGCGGTGGTGATCAGTGAGACATTCAAAGGGTGTGAGACCATTGCTGTCTGTCTTGGCCGTCCCAGGGCCAGGGAGACCCTCATGTCTGCCATGGCCATGGGGGCAAACCGGAGCATCCTCATCGAAAGCGAAACCGACCACGACAGCATCACCACTGCCAGGGCCCTGAAAAAGGCCATCGACCTTGACGGAACACCGGATCTGATCTTCACGGGAAAAGAGGCCATGGACACCGGCGGCATGCAGACCATGTTCAGGCTTGCCGCCCTTTACAGGATGCCCGTGGTCACCAATGCTGTTGATGTCAGGGTCGACGGAAAAGAGGTGCTGGTCACCTCAGAGGCAGAGCAGGGAGTCCGCTGTACCTGGAAAATGAAGCTGCCCTGCGTTGTCAGTGCCGGAAAAGGGCTCAATTCACCAGGGTATCCCACCCTGAGGCAGATCATGACGGCAAGAAAAAAGAAGATGGAAATTATCGCTTTTGGGGATCTTGATCTGGAAAAGCCCATGGGTGGGGCGACCCTTCTCAAACTCGAGCCCTGGGTTGAAAAAAGAGAGGCCACCTGGCTGCAGGGCGCTTCCAGTGAGATCGCCGACCAGCTGGTCACGATTCTTCACCACAGGGCCAAGGTGATTTAACCAAAAGGAGGCGGCAATTCCTCCCCAGAGCTGAAAACTCTGGGGGTTCCTTGCCGATTTTTTATGAAAAGGGCAGCGGTTTTTATCGAACAGGGCAACAACAGGCCGAATCATGGCGATTTCGGCATGATCTCATATTTAAGACAGCTGGGGTGCCAACTCTACGCCTTTGTGTTGAACCAAACCAGTACCGGATGGGAAAAAAAACTGGCCGACTACGGTCTCAACAGAGTTGTAACGCTCTCCTTCGGTGGCGCCCCCCGCCCCAAGACCCCGGAACTCAAGGCCCAGGCTGTTGCAAGGGCCATGGAAACCATGGGGATACCGATCCTCTTCGCCCTGGCCACCCTGCCGGGCAAGGAGCTGCTGGCCCGTGTGGCTGCAGAGCTTGAGGCCCCCCTTTTGATGGACTGCACCGCCGTCGACCTTAAAGCCAAAACAGCCACCACTTCCCTCTATTCGGGAAAGACCCAGGCGGTAATACAGGTTGAGGGAAACCATTTGGTCTTCGGCATCAGACCCCATTGCCATAAACCGATAAAACAGCCCCTGGCCCTGGAAACAGAACAGCTGAGGCTGCCCCCCCTGCCCGGTGGAAGGATGGAGCTTGTGGCCAGCCAGGCAGGGATTCTGCCCCACATGGACCTGAACGAGGCAGAGGTGATCCTCTCCGGGGGACGGGGGCTTGAAAATGGTGACAATTTTGACATCCTCAGGCAGTGTGCCAAAGAGCTCAACGCAGGGGTTGGGGCATCACGGGTGGCCGTGGACAAGGGGTGGGTCCCCTATGCCATGCAGATCGGCCAGACCGGGCTCAAGGTCAGTCCGGTGGTGTACATTGCCTGCGGAATTTCCGGCTCGGTGCAGCACTTTGCCGGCATGAAAACCGCAAAAATCATCATTGCCGTTAACAAGGACCCCGATGCGGCCATCGTGAAAAAATCCGACTACTTCACCACCAACGACCTGTTTGAGGTCATTCCCCTGCTGACACAGGCCCTGAAAACATTCAGGAAAAACCGGGAATAGATTCCTTGATCAACGGTAGTGATCACAACGCACCAACGATTCTGGACGGGGCAGGGACGGCGGGTCAGGCTCTTCAGCAAAATTTAGGGCTTGATCAGAACGTCGGCCACATCCGATGGTTCATGGAGCTACAGGATCAGGCATAACACAAGCTTGACCCCTTCCCGGTTCGCGGCATGGCCGGTGTGATGATCAAGGCCGGAAATTACGATCAAGCCCTGTGAAAAGAACGGGGCCGGGAGTGGCTGAAAATAGCCTCCCCCGGCACCGGCGTTACCCGTGGGCAGCCAGGCTGCCCGGGAAAATCAGTTCTTCTTTGAACTCAGTTCCGGGAAATCCCAGTAGAAGAACTCTTTGGCCTGGGCCTTCTCTCCCTTCTCCTTTCTCGCCTCTTCGTTCTCCCTCAGTTCGATCCTCCGGATCTTGCCGCTGATGGTCTTTGGCACCTCCTCGACAAATTCGATGATTCTTGGAATCTTGAATTTGGCCAGAAGCTCAACGGTCTTTTGAAAGAGTTCCAGGGCAAGCTCCCTGGATCCGTTATGCCCCTTGTTCAGGATAATGTACGCCTTGACCAGCTGGTGCCTCTTGGGATCTGGCACCCCGACAACGGCTGCTTCGGCAACGGCCTCATGCTCAACCAGGGCACTCTCCACCTCAAAGGGACCTATCCTGAAATCCGAGGATTTGATCACATCATCGGCCCTTCCCACAAACCACCAGTAGCCGTTTTCATCAAAGGAAGCCCTGTCACCGGTATAGTAGTACTTGCCCACAAAAACGCTGCTCATCTTTTCAGGGTTGCCGATATATTCCACAAAAAGCCCCAGGGGACGCCACCGCTCCAGGTTGACAACGATGTGCCCCGGCTCGTCAGGGGTGGTGACCTCTTTTCCTTCGTCGTCCACAAGGGTGACATCGTACATGAACGACGGATACCCAAAGGATCCGCTGCGCATTTTACCGGCCATCCACGGAGGATTCCCGATCATTGCCGTGGATTCGGTCTGGCCGTAAAAATCCCTGATCTCGGTTCCTGTCTTTTCCTTCCACTGCTTGATCACTTCGGGGTTCAGCGGCTCGCCGGCGCCGATGGACTGCTTAAGGGCCGATAGGTCGAATTTTTCCAGATCAAGGCTGATGAACATCCTCCAGGCAGTGGGGGGTGCACAGAACACACTGACCTTATGGGTTTCCAGGGCCTTCATGTACTGGTTGCCGTCAAGAACGGTAAAGTCAAATCCAGTGGCCGTTCCCCCGACATTCAGCGGTGCAAAAAAACTGCTCCATCCCCATTTTGCCCAGCCAGGAGAGCTCAGGTTGTTGTGGACATCCCCGGGCCTGATGCCGATCATCACCGATGTTGATAAATGGCCAAGGGGATAGAAAAGAGCCGAATGGCCTACCCTCTTGGGCAGTCCGGTGGTGCCGGAGGTGAAAAAGCAGAACATCAGATCTTTGGAGGTAATCTTTGCAGGCTCTGCCTTGTCCGCCTCTTTTTCAAGGTCGTCGTAGCTTACCCATCCGGGCTTGCTTCCAAGAACAATTTTGATTTTGGGCTTTGAATTGGTGACGGTCAAGGCTTCGTCCATCAGGTCTGTGTACTGCTCCGCGCAGACGATGGTATCCGGCGGATAGGACTCAAACCGGAACTGCATCTCCCTCATGGTCATGGACGTTGCCGTTGGAATTGCCACAATCCCGCCCTTTGCGCATGCAAGGGTGGAAAACCATGTTTCCGGAACAATGGGGAGCATCTGGTACATGTTGTCCCCTTTTTCCGCCCCGGCATTTCGAATGGCGTTGAGGCACTGGTTGCTCTTGGCAACAAGCTCGCTGTAGGTATAGGTTTTTGCCTCCTGGGTTGCAATATCCGTCCAGACGAGCGCTGCCTGATCCCCCCGCTCCTTTGCATGGAGTCCTTCAATAATCTCATCGGCCCAGTTAAAATTTTCAGGTAACTCCATAAAATTCAACGTTTCAAAGAAAGCTTTGGCTTTTTGTTCTTTATCGTCAGTGTCATCCATCTTATTGATAGCCATTACTTCCTTGAATAGATCTTGCATACCCATAGAATCACTCCTTGCAGTTCTGGTTTTTGTTTATACATGCGGAACAGATCTCGTGTTCTCGTCTCCTGCGGCCATTCTTACCGAGCGCTCGGTCGGCCGGACAAAAAACGGCATCTCCGTTCTGATTCCCGGTGCTTCAATTGACGAGCGAGCGCTCGGTCTGTCGAATGGTAGAGGTATAAATGAATACAATTACATTTGTCAAAGACTTTTTTATTTTTTTAACAAAGTTTTTTGGGGTAACCGGCAGGAGCAGGGCGTGCGTACATTCTTCTTCCCCCTGGCGAGCCTTTGGAAAAGGCATCCCCCGGTGAATCTGGAGTTGCATGGAATGCCATCAAGTCTAAATTCTGGGAACCATGGGAAAAGACACTTCCCGTTGAGTACCCGGGGCTTGATTATGGGAGAGAACCCCGGGGTGGCGATGATTTATGACCAAATCTGGTAAAAAGACCCGTTGCCCTGGTATATTTTATTGTTTTAATGGCCCTTCTTCTGACCAGGCCTCAACCAATACAGCCCTATTATCCGGCAAAGGCCGCCTCGGGCATCTCCATGATGGCGGTGATGTTGGACTGAACAGCATCCATTTTGCCCATGGTTGACGGTAGCGTGTAGGTAATAAAATATTCGGCTGTTTTAATCTGGCCCTGGTAAAAGGGAAGATCTTTTTTTCCGGCCTTTTCTGTTTTTTCCGCAGCCACAGCGGCCCTCCACAATTCCATCCACGCCAGGCAGACATCCCCTGTGGCATCAAGAAAGGGGTGGGCCGAGGCAAAGGCATCGAGAACCTTCTCGGACATGGCTGTTGTGCCCATGTGCATGGCTGTTTCTCCGAGTTTG
>Ga0102940_1000928_pt1 | contig 19678 bp, 20 predicted proteins | sample SalPonR2_C_D1_MG_FD_78215 | JGI IMG/M metagenome (GOLD analysis project Ga0102940, IMG submission 78215) | Salt pond soil microbial communities from South San Francisco under conditions of wetland restoration - Salt Pond MetaG R2_C_D1_MG | ecosystem: Environmental > Aquatic > Marine > Intertidal... | reverse complement strand
ATCACAGGCGAACGCAATATTTGCTCCCGCTCCGGCAGCTGTACCCTGTACGGCGCAGACAACCGGTTTGTCAAGCTGCCGGATTGCCCTTATAATGGAATTATAGGTTGTGCGTACAGTTTCTGCAAGCTCGTAATTTTTGTCTTGTCCTCGATCCACAACTTCCGGCAGATCCTGCCCTGCGCAAAAAGCCTTGCCGTTTGCATTCAAAAGAACACAACGAACCTGATCATTTTCTGCGTCACTCAGAGCCTGCTGAAGCTGCAGGCCCATCGGCTCTGTAAAGCTGTTAAACTTATCCGGCCGGTTCAAAGTAATAGTAAGAATACTTTCGTTGGTGGTTGTATCAATTAAAGACATATGTTTATCCGGCGATGAAGTTTAAATAAAAGAATTTTATATGGGCAGGCAGGGAAGGAAATCATTTATTTTAAATCAATTTATACTTCAGAAAATTGTCAAAAGAAATGAGAATATCCAGAGAGATCTGCATACAGAAAATTAATAAATAGCAAACATCCCTGATAAGCGCTGACGATCATTGCTGTTAGTTTCTGCGTAGAGCATTTGCGTGTAAACGGTGCCATTATAGTCACCATTAATACTTTTCAGGATTGCTAAAACAGAAATGCCATATAACGTAGTTATTTTGGCTTTCAACGTAATAAGAAACAGGATGGAGTGTCGTCGTCTAAATCTTTCAGATGCATTTAAAGTGTTCAAACGGTTGCTCGCAACCTTTGCAATAATAGAGCGATTTGCAGGCAGTTGAGCCAAATTCGCTCTGAAGGACCGTATCCATCGAATCGCAGTAGGGGCACGGTACAACTTTTTGGGATCCTTTCAGTTCTGTTAAAAAATCATCGCTCTCTTCAGTATCTTCGGGAGGGGCTATCCCATACTCTTTTAGCTTTTTCCTCGCATGCGCCGTCATCCAGTCAGTTGTCCAGCTCTCTTTGAAATCGGTGAGCACCTTAAAGTTTTCAACGCCTTTCTCTTTCAGCTTTTTATGAATCTCCATCTCTATTGCGTTCATGGCGGGACACCCTGAATAGGTTGGTGTGATTTTCACGACTACCGTATCACCCTCATAATGAACATCCCTCACAATTCCCATCTCCACCACATTAAGCACAGGTATCTCCGGATCGATAACCTCTTCGAGCCATGACCAGATGTGAGATTTTGATAGAGTTTTAGTTTTGTTCATAAAGTAATGAGTCGTGAGAATTGAGTCATGAGATTCGAGTCTCACGATTCGTATCTCAAATATCTTATTTCCATTCAGCCTCGGGATGCGATCGTCTTAAAAACTGCATCTGAGCCAGTAGTGGCCCAAGATGTTCCGTGTGGCGTCCCTGCCTGGACCCTGAAAACATGTATTGATCATCATCAGGCATTTCAATCGTTGCTTCTTCTAGAGTTTCAGCCACTATTTTTTTCCATTCAGGCTTCAGGGATGTAACGTCTATAAAGTGGTTATGTTTGATTGCAGCCTCATCAGCGTCATCCAAATCAAATAGTTCACCCGTGTACATCCATATCTCATCAATTGCTTCCTGTATTTTTTCATGGCTTTCTTCAGTGCCGTCACCAAGTCTCAGCACCCATTCCCGGCTGTGCCGCAGGTGATATTTAATCTCTTTCAGATGCTTTTGAAGCATCCCTCTGAACTGCTCATCCTCAACTTTTTTGATAAGTCCTGTATATAAAAAATAGCTGAATGTGCTGAATAAAAATTGCCTTGCGATAGTAAATGCGAAATCACCACGCGGCAGCTCGACAAGTGCAATATTCTTAAAATCGATATCATCTCTGAAGTAAGCGTAATAATCTTCGTCCTCCTTGCCCTCAAGTTCGGCGGCATATCCGTAAAGAGAAGCCGCGTGACCGATCATGTCTAGAGCTACGTTGGCAAGCGCCAGGTCTTCTTCAAGCTCCGGGCCATGTCCGGTCCACTCTGATAGTCTTTGGCCATGAATAAGCCGATCATCTGCAAGGCGCAGAAGAACTTCTACAAGTGCGTCCTGATTGGTATTTGGAATCGTGTCGAATGTGCTCATATGTTTAGTATTGGGTACCAGGTAGTGGGTATTGAGATTGACTAATGTGCTTGATACTCAATACTCTCTACACATTACTATAACTATTTTCGTTTTTTGACGGCTCTTGGAACGCTGTAGAACTGTGGGTGCCGGTAAGGCTTGTCGTTTGCGGGATCAAAAAAAGGACCCTGGTCTTCAGGCGTTGACGCGGTGATTTGATTGGATGGAACTACCCAAATACTGATCCCTTCATTACGACGGGCGTAAGTATCCCGTGCATTTTGGAGAGCCATTTCCGCATCGGGTGCGTGGACGTTGCCTGCATGTTCGTACGGTTTTCCGTCTTTTGGCTGGTAAAACACTTCCCAAAGGGGCCATTCTGTATTGCTGGAATTTTCAGACATAACTGATGAAGCTGTTAGTGATCAATATCAAATAAATCGTACTACTGGTTTGGATATTTTTGGCGGTCTCACACCTATATCAGGATGCTTTTTCTTCTCTTAGTTTCTTCTTCCTGGCGTACTCCATAGCGGCTTCCCGGACCCATTCGCCCTCTTCATAGGCTTTTCGGCGGGCTTTCATACGTTCGCGATTCATCGGTCCGTCACCTTTTACCACGCTCCAGAATTCATCCCAGGGTATATCGCCAAACTCCCAGTGGCCGGACTCATCATTGTATGTGAGATCCGGATCGGGAAGTTTCAGGCCAATTGCTTCGGCTTCCATCACGCTACGATCCACAAAACTCTGCCGCAGTTCGTCATTTGTCTTCGTTTTAACACCCCACTTGATAAGCTCTGCGCTGTTTGGTGAGTCGCTGTCGTTAGGGCCGAACATCATCAGGGTTGGCCACCACCAGCGGTTCACAGCATCCTGGGCCATTCTTTTCTGCTCATCGGTGCCGTCTGCCATTTTAGCAAGCATCTCGTAACCCTGCTTTTTATGGAAGCTTTCTTCTTTACAGATTCTCAGATTTGCCCGTGCATATGGCCCGTAGGAAGATTTGGCCAGCATCGTTTGATTAATGATAGCTGCACCGTCTACCAGCCAGCCAATCACACAAATATCAGCGTAAGTGAGGGTAGGGTAGTTAAAGATGCTTGAATATTTAGCATTTCCATATAAATACCCTTCAATAAGATCCTGACGCTTTACACCCAGTGTTTCTGTTCCGCTGTAAAGATAAAGGCCGTGACCCGCCTCGTCCTGAACTTTCGCAAGCAGAACCATTTTGCGTTTCAGTGACGGTGCCCGGGTAATCCAGTTTCCTTCTGGAAGCATACCCACGATTTCGGAATGAGCATGCTGACTCATTATGCGTGTGAGCTGCTTTCTGTACCGTTCAGGCATCCAGTCTTTTGGCTCAATCTTTTCACCGTTATCGATGCGTTTCTGAAATGCGTCTAATTTTTCCTGGTTATCCATAAAAGCGCTTTTTTTACTGTTTACGATCGACTTATCATGCTAATACAAAACCAATATACGAATATCTATTTAGAAAATTATTTGGCAAAGAAATTATATCAGAGCATTGAGAAGAGAATGAATCGCAGGACGAATACCTGAAGTACCTTTTGCAGTAATATGAGACTCCTTTACTTAAAATTATACCTATAGTGTATTGTCATCGATGAAATGTCGTGTGTCCCGAATGCTTTCAAGATGGGTTTTTCGAAAAATCGAGTCGTATCAATTCAATAAACCATTCATGGATGACTCATCCGATGACTCGCTAACGGCATCTCACCATTGATATGACACTAGACTCGTGTGAATCTTTTTTAAAACAACTATTAGCAGTCAGGAAGTTTTGTGTCAGAAATATTAAGAAATAATTAAAAGTGTAATGAGTTGTCGATTTTAAGCTCATAATAGTAGAGTACAATATGGAACAGTAAATAAAACGCAATTAGATTGGTGAGACATAAAAGAAGAAAATCCATCAGTATAAAGAAGATGAAGAAGGCTGGTGTGAATCCCGGGGTAAATGTACGTCTGGATCGATAAAATTCAATTTATTAGCACACCAGAACATTGGATATTTACCTATAAGTTAATCAGTCATCTAATTGCAGAATCTTTTCAATTGTTGAGTGTTTTTGCATAATTCTGCCAAAGAGTATTTGGAAAAAAAGGTAACATAGCCGCCTCTGTGTTACACAAAAAAGAACTAATCCCTGATTTTGGCTGTGTTTTGAGAGGAACTGTTAGGCTGTTAAACGTACGGTAACGGTAAAATATCGAATATGAAAAATCAATGGTGGGTACGGGGCAATTTCATATAAGCCATCTTTTATTTACGTCAAACTGAGAGTAAAAGTCATAAATCATGAAAACTCAATTTAATAATTTAGGATTCACCATTATCATATATGCAGTCTCCATAATTTTTTGTCTGCTAACGGGCTATCAGTTTACTCAATCAGTTGAACATATTAGCACAAATGAACACTGGAGATTTAACTACGCTCTGATCTCTTTTCTATTAGCTTTGACACTTTTTTTGGCTTTGATAGTCAGCTCTATTTATAGTTTTATCTCTAATCTGGTTGAAAATAATGTTGGAAATATTTAAAAACCGGATGTAGATAGGTTGCTGCATATTTTATAAACAGTGTTTTCAGTTTAGAGTTATGATATGAGTTCCCTTAGATATTTCGATGTGTCGCACACGTTGTTTCCCTTTACAATTATTCTCTTATTTTAAAGCACTCAAAACAATACCTTCAAAATAAACAGCTTAATGAACCGTAAAACATTTTTATCGCGAATGGGAATTACTGCATTGGGCGGGGCAGCTCTGTTTTCAGCTCCATTAGGATTAACAGGTTGCGCTACAAACAGGTCAAATGAACTTTTCTTTGATATTTCACTTGCTCAATGGTCGTTGCACAAAACTTTTTTTGGTGACGCTCTAGAACAAGGATGGGAGTATTTTGGGAACGCCCTGCAAAACAGTCCGGAAGACGTTCTTCGTGGTGAAGAGGACCCCATCAACTTTGCGAAAATTGCGCGTCAGCAGTTTGATATCGGTGCCATTGAATATGTGAACACATTCTATTTTGATAAAGCGGAAGATGAGGCATACCTGAACAAGCTGAAGAACGTGGCAGAAAATGAAGGAGTTGAAAATGTACTGATTATGGTTGATGCCGAGGGAAACCTGGGTGACCCTGACGATAAAGCCCGGCAAACCGCAGTGGAAAATCACTACAAGTGGGTGAACATGGCCAAATTCCTGGGGTGCCACACTATTCGAGTGAATGCAGCGAGTTCTGGAAGTTATGAGGAACAAATGCAGAGAAGTGCTGATGGATTGAGAAGCCTCAGTGAATATGCAGCGACAGAGGATATCAACGTGGTAGTAGAAAATCATGGCGGACTTTCAAGCAATGCAGAATGGCTTGCCGGTACGATTGAAATGGTGGATATGACAAACTGCGGGACGCTGCCGGATTTTGGTAACTTCACTATCAGTGAAAATGAGACCTATAACAACTATCAGGGTGTTGAAGAGCTGATGCCGTATGCAAAAGGGGTCAGCGCCAAATCGTATGCGTTTGATGACGATGGCAGTGAATCGACACTCGACTACCCGCGACTTCTTCAAATTGTGAAGGATGCAGGTTACACCGGACACGTTGGGATAGAGTACGAAGGGTCTGAACTCAGCGAAGCTGATGGGATTATGGCAACAAAAGATCTTTTGATGAGTGTAGGAGCAAACCTTTCATAAAGGAGTATAATTTGTAGCTCTCTATGGATTGGTATGGGTAACATATAAAATCCTATAATTCATGTAGAAAACGGCAAGCAATAACCGTACTCAGCACACTTTTTACTGACCCTGGCAATACCAATAATAAGTTAAGGTTTTGCAAAGCCCTGTAATGCATAGAAACCCGGCACCCGCACTGATCCAGATAGAGCCTAATTTGTATATAACTCATCTCATAAGAACTGTTGAGGTATCTGTTTAACCCGCTCCGCTTGAAGCACCGCCGCCTGCTGTACCTACAGTGGCCCCTGATCCTGCAGCGGTTGATCCCGTAAATGATGTAGACCCCGTTGCAGCAAGGGTGGAAATTGAAGATGCCACGGAGGCTGCATTTAAAGTGGACCCATTCATGAGAATAATCCATGGTATTACGCTGTTTGCAGGCTCACTGGTTGAATCGAGCAGTGTCTCAATCTGTTTCTTATTGAGATGCAGCGCCATTGCATAGATAAAATGCCTGTCGAGATACTCCATTCTGATGGTACGTTCATCTGCGTTTTTCAGGCCATCGGCATAGGCTTTCCATCTTTTATGAGTCTCCTCACCTTCAGGTGTGCGTCGAATAATTGCGAATGATGCGATTGCTGCCAATGCCGTAAAGATCAGGGCAGTGAGTGCTATGGGTGTTCCGTTCACCAAAAGGAAGACTGACGCGATCAGTAACATACATTGAAGTATAAAATTAATGGCCACACCGGTATAGCTATTCTTGTCAATCCATTTCTTCTCCTCAAACTCTTGCTTCACCTGTTTTGTCCATTTACTGTACCACTTCGAAACGTCGCTGTCAGATCCCTTGAATAGCTCATCAAATGTTTCATTTCCCTCTGATATTCGCTGCTTTGCGAATTCAACAACCATCTCCTCATGTTCAAGAAGTGACGAATCAGGCTCTTTTTCACGCGCCGGCATTTCCACCCTGAATTTGGCTTCTTCTGATGAGAGCCATCCATCACTCTCAGATTTTTCTTCTGTAATTGTGAACCATCCGCTCCGGGCTAAGTTAAAGAGAGTTGCAACAAGATGGTTAGATGTCGTTTGCTGCGCTGTCATCAGTCTGCCAATAACAGCAGGTGGCTGCTGACCGGGAATAACGAGTGTTTCTCTGTCTGATAGAGAGGAGGTTGAATGCCTCTTTCCGTATTTCCGATAGGCCGTGACAAATATGAGCAGACTAATCAGGCACAAAATTATTGTAACGGCCGGAGTTATGGAGGCGTAATATGCATCTCGTTCTGCCTGTTTTTCCATTTCATTACGATAGTCCTCTTCGTCTTGCAGTACGTTGTTTAGACTAAGGTCGGGATTAGAAATGTCGACTCTGGCCTCATTAAATAATGATGTGGGAAAAAGAGTACGTATTCTGGCCGATTCACGCCTGGAGATAGACTGCCCGGCCACATCATATCCATTGGCAACATAGTTAAAGCCGAAATCATCGGCCTTGCTGCGCGTAAATATGTACAAAGAATCTTGTGATACCGAACCGGGAAGGCGAAATGAAAGGCTGAAATCGTCTGTGGATTTATTCCGGTTAGATGACAGATAATTCCAGAAAAACTCACTCCATTCCGACCCAATTGCTATAGCCCCATCTAAAATATATGAAACAGTAAATGTACGCGATGTATCGGAGGCCGAGTAATGCCACTTTACGGTGAAATAATTATCACTTTCAGAAACCGAAAACGTGCCGGGTTCTTCATTGTTTAGGTTGATGTAGTCAGAGTTATTTTCAGATACCTTAATCGAGTCTATTCTCGAAAATCCTTCTTTTGGTAATCGGTGATCAGCCCAGCTAAAATTACCATCAAATACGTAGGTAAGATGTTCAACGATTTTTACCCGCCCATCTTCTGTGACAGTAACATCTACATCGACTGCTGGAATTGAGTAGTCATTCGCAAACGACAAGGCCGGAATCGCCAATAAAGTAACTGCAATGATAGTATATCGAATCATAGATTTTATTTACTCAGGGTTGTAATTAAATAACTTAGATTGATACGAATATTTTTAAAAATTGTTGAGCAAATTCTCTGTTTAATGTGACTTACAGTTTGAATCATTAATGGCCTGACGAATGAAAACTTCAAATAGTTGATAATTGTCTCAAAAAGAATAATAAAAATACTGTGACAAACAGAGTGTGATCATGTATTTTCAAAGCAATCGGTCACTCATAACGTTTTAAACAGTTTAAGACCAACCATTTATACAAGCCGAAATTTAAAAGCCATAAGGCCTAACTCTTTTGATCCTATTAAATTTATGATTCAAAATACTATTTTTCGATCTAACATTTTCTTGCTGCCGGCTGTCATTCTGCTGGTAATTCTTTCAGGTTGTGAACTAAACGATTCCCAAACAGAGGTTAACTACACTATTCCAGCCCAGCCTGAACTATCAACAGGCTACACTGAAAAACCGGGCTGGCAAACCTCTGAGTTTGCTGTAGCCGCCGCAAATCCGCTTGCGACCGATGCCGGGTATCAAATTATTAAAGCGGGTGGTTCGGCTGTTGATGCAGCCGTTGCTGTACAGATGGTGTTAACTCTCGTAGAGCCACAATCAAGCGGAATTGGAGGCGGCGCATTTGTTCTGACGTATGATGATAACCAGCGGTTTGCCTATAACGGCAGAGAGCGGGCACCTGAAGGAGCTGACGAAGAGATGTTTTACAGCGAAAGTGGTGAGCTTTTATCGTTTGGAGAATCGGTAAGAAGCGGTATGGCGGTGGGAGTACCCGGAACCGTGGCTGTTTTGGGTGAGGCACATGCAAAACACGGCCGGCTTCCCTGGGCTGATCTGTTCACGCCGGCAATTACACTTGCAGAAGAGGGATTTAGTATCAGTCCGAGACTACACGGCCTTCTTGATGCTGATGAATCACTTAGAAACGATCCTGTCGCGCGCGATTTATATTATGATGAAAATGGAGATGCGCTTCCGGTTGGAACAACGCTTCGGAATCCGGCACTTGCAGAAATTCTTAGAACTATTGCCTCAGACGGTGTTGCCGGTTTTTACAATCAGACTGTAGCACAGGATATTGTCGACAGAGTTCAATCTCACGAACGTCCGGGATCAATGGCGGTGTCTGATGTACTTCAGTATCCCGATCAAACATTTGAGGTTCAGATAATGTGCAACAATTGGAAGTCCTACACGGTATGCGGTATGCCGCCACCGTCATCAGGTCATATTGCCGTCATGCAAATTTTAGGAATACTTGAGCAGTACGAACAAGATCAACCATTTACCGCATTTGGTGACTCTCTTCCCACAGCAGAGTGGATGCACGCTTATTTTGAATCATCAAAGCTGGCATTTGCTGACAGGGCACTCTATATAGGAGATCCCAAATTTACGGAAGCTCCGGCAAATGACTGGAACAGCCTGCTCGATCCCGAGTACCTTGGTAAGCGATCAGATTTGATCACCGATGTGAGTATGGGCGAAGCAACGGCCGGTGATCCGGGCGATGGAACAGCATTTTGGGGTGTTCATCCTGATCAGCCTGAAAAAGGGACGTCACATATCAGCATTGTGGATCCGTTTGGTCAGGCAGTATCGATGACGACAACGATTGAACAGGGATTTGGAAGCCGGATTATGTCGGACGGCGGGACCGGTTTGCCCGGTGGATTTCACCTGAACAATGAACTGACCGACTTTTCCAGGACACCCACTGACGAACAAGGCCGGCTGATTGCAAACAGGATCCAGCCAAATAAACAACCGCGATCAAGTATGAGTCCATCGTTAATTTTTGATGCCGACACCGGTGATTTTGTGGCAAGCGTGGGCTCACCCGGCGGATCAGCCATTATTCACTATACAGCCAAAGCAATTGTCGGTATGCTCGACTGGAATTTAAATGCACAGGAAGCTATAAACCTTCCTAACTTCGCCGCCTACAACGGACCCCGTATAGCGATGGAAGACCGTTTCCCACAAGAGTTAATCAATCTGCTCGAATCAATGGGGCACGAGATTACACTGCAGGAGCTCACAAGTGGACTCCAGGCGATTCAAAAAACAGAGAACGGCTATTATGGCGGGGCAGATCCCCGCAGGGAAGGCGTGGTTATGGGAGATTAATGATAATAGGATCAGAATTAACTAAATATAAAATGAGGAGATATGACATTTCTTGAACTTCTATTCTTACTGCTGATCGCCGGAATTTGTGGATCAATCGGTCAATCAATAGCCGGATACAGTCGTGGCGGATGCATTGTATCTATCGTGCTTGGGTTCGTGGGAGCACTGTTGGGATCATGGATGAGTGTTCAGCTTAACATGCCTGAGCTTTTTAACGTAACTATCGGGGGAAATGAATTTCCTGTTATCTGGTCTATTATCGGGTCGGTCATATTTGTAACCATTGTCGGGATGTTAACAAAAAAGTAGTAGCATTATGAACGACCAGGCAAACAGGGTGGGGTTTGACCGTGAATTTCTTATACGGATGGTACAATTTAAAATGCCGTTCGGACAGTATGAAGGACGATATGTAACGAATCTCCCTGTTCATTATCTTGAATGGTTTCAGAGAGAGGGTTTTCCGGGGGGCGTTCTCGGACAATATCTCGCAACGATGTATGAAATTAAGATTAACGGGCTTGATGACATACTGAAACCGATCAAATATAAATATCAGTCGAGAAACTAGTGCCGGTTTAAGCGGCAGTTCACTAACAAATCTATGACAAAACAAAACTCCTGGATTGCTACATATACCTATATTTTAGCGGCAATCATGCTGACTGTATACGCAATGATTGTAGCAAAATCGTTAATCCAGCCTCTTCTTTTTTCGCTCTTTTTCTCAATTCTTTTATCCCCGGTATGTGGATGGCTGGAGGAGAAAAAAGTACCCCGGTACTTGTCTGTTCCACTCACCATTACAGGAGGGATACTTGTACTGGTGGCTATCGGTTTCTTTTTTTACAATCAGCTAACCGATTTTGCCGGCGATACCGATATCTACCGAGAGCGGTTCCAGGAGATTGCGGCAAACCTTCAGCTTTTCCTTGAAAACCGGATTGGAGTTGAGCAGGCCATTGATGTGCAAATGCTGTTAAATTCGGTACAGGAATTTATCAGGGATAATACGGCTACGCTTACCAGCGGTCTGGCGGGTGCGGCTTCGGCGCTGACATCAATTTTCCTTGTCCCGGTTTTTATGTTTTTTATGCTGGTATACCGAGACTTCCTAAAGCAGTTCTTTATGAGGATGTTCGGCACATCCGGAAAGAAAGAATACAAATCAACCCAGCAAATAATTGATAAAGTGAAGGTTGTTGTTCAGGGGTATTTGACGGGCATCATTGCTGTGATATTTATCCTGGCTATCTTAAATTCACTGATGCTTACAATAATAGGTGTGGAGCACGCCCTGTTCTTTGGTACTTTCGCAGCTATGCTAAACGTAATTCCGTTTGTCGGTCCTTTGTTTGGCGCTATTTTACCGGTTCTTTACTCTCTTTTCACAATGGATTCTCTGATCATACCCGTCGTAATTATGGCCGGATTTTATGTTATACAGATGATGGAAGGAAATATCTTCACCCCCATAATTGTGGGAAATAAAGTAAGCATTAACGCTTTCGCAGCACTTCTTCTTCTTTTTATCGGGGCACAAATTTGGGGCATTATCGGAATGATCCTGATTATACCCATTGGGGCCATATTGAAAGTTGTATTTGATGAGATTGTATATCTCAAGCCCATAGGATTTGTAATGGGAACTGTTCCAAATGAATATAAGTCCGGGAAAACAATTCTATCTGAAAAAATGAGTCAGTTTTCTGAGCGGGTAAAGAAAGAGAAGCTCGATAAAGAAGAGTCATCTGATGAATCAGAAACCGTAGAAAACGGTAATAGAGAGGCATAAAAAAGCCTTTGGTTGCAAATACAACCAAAGGCAGACATATATTCAAAAACGTTGAGATCAGGTTTTTTGCTTTTTACTGAGCTCATTAATCTTAGCCTCAAGGCGTTTGTAAATACGCTCAGCTTCTTTATCGTGCCCCATCTCTTTTAATTTGAAAAGTATGGTTGCGAGGGCAAAAAACGTTTGCGGCCATAATCCAATAAAAATGCCTGTGCGTTCCGCATGAGCATTTTCTTCTTCATCATCCGTTTTTTCCGTGTACCACGCAGCAATACTTGCAGCTATTGATGTAAATCCAAGTCCTGCGGCTAGATATCCTAATTTGTCAAGCATCGTAATCCTCTTTTGGTTAGTTGGGGTTCGCTTAAATAACTAATTTTTAGATACGTACGTTTCGATATGAAATTAAATGTCTATGGAAGTGAATGACCATAACTATTGAATGACTTCTGCGACCGTACAGTGGGGGAGAAGCAATGGAACTGGCGCAACCTCAATGCTCCAATGCCGGCAGACCTGTCAGGTTTAGCCAATTTGTTCATTTGACTAAACTTACAAGCTACTAAAACCTGACAGGTCTTTTATGACAGGACATGATTGAATAAGCGCAATGGGTTAGAGATATGGAGCTTTGTGAGCTGTTCGCAGTATGAAAGATACAGCTTAAACCGGGCGCTGAAAGGACGCGGGAATATATTCCGGTGGCGATGTCGTGCCCCTTATAAAATGTGATTCACAAAACGATGTTTTCTAATCTTTTCTACGAATATTCTCTTCGGCGATCTCAGCATTTCTAGTAAACCATTTATGTGTAGCCCGGCGTACGGCAGACCCTTCAAACAGGTCATCGAATAGTTCCTGATCGATGCGGCTCCAGGATTTGTCATCCGGCGGCGAAATAATTTGTGGGCGCGGTTTGAAGTCGTCAATAATGCTGTAAGCTGCTTTTCGATTCCACGGGCATACATCCTGGCAAATATCACAACCAAATGCCCATTCACCCAGATTCTGTTTAAGGTCGTCCGGAATTTTATCCTTAAGTTCTATAGTGAGGTAAGATATACACTTTTCAGCATCAATCTTGTATGGTTCATAAATGGCATCGGTGGGGCAGGCGTCGATACATCGGGTGCAGGTTCCGCAATGATCGCTTACCGGTGCATCGTAAATAAAGGGAATATCAACGATCATCTCACCAATCAGAAACCAGGAGCCGAGCTCTTTGTTGAGCATATTTCCGTTCTTTCCCATCCAGCCCAAACCTGATCGCTCGGCCCATGCTTTGTCCATTACTGGAGCAGAATCAACAAAAAAACGGCCATCTATGCCGCCGTTTATCTCTTTGGTGTAGTTGAAGAGTCTCTTAAGCTTTCCTTTAAACGTTTTGTGATAGTCGCGCCCGCGGGCATATTTAGCAATTTTAGGATGATCGGCGCGTGCATCAGCTAACTCATTTTCATCAAACCGATAGCTTGCAATTACGCTCACAACACTCTTGGAACCGGGAACAAGTTTCGTAGGATCGACACGCTTATCAAAATTTCTTTCCATCCAGCCCATTGTGCCGTGCCGTCCCTCATTTAGCCACTGCTCAAGCCGATGTGCCTCCTTGTCGAGGTGCTGAGCTCTAGAAAATCCGCAGGCATGGAAACCCAGGTCGCGGGCTTTTTGTCGAACTTTCATAGTAAGGGTGAGTGTATCCATAGTCATTTAACATAAAAAAATCGCCCGGCAATTTCTTACCGGGCGATGTATAACTTCTATAATCTGAATTTTAAAGACCGAGCATTTCAGGTCGCTGGAATCAGCTGTTACTCTTTTACATCGATAAGTTCAACTTCAAAAATAAGAACTGACCCTGGTTCAATAATGCTGCCCGGAGGTGGATTATTACCATAGGCGAGATCAGCCGGAATAAAAAACTCATAGGTGGCACCCTCACTCATTAACTGAAGGCCTTCAGTCCAGCCCGGAATAACGCGATTTAGTGGAAACGTTGCGGTCTCATCTCTGCTGTATGAACTGTCGAACTCCTCACCGGATAAGAGTGTGCCGCGATAATGAACTTCAACTTCGTCTTCTGCGGTGGGGCTCACGCCGCTCCCTTCTTCAATAACACGGTATTGCAGGCCGGATTCCGTAACCATTACGTCATCTTTCTGGGCATTTTCTTCCAGAAACTCCCTGCCTTCCTCGATATTATCGGATGCAGCTTCCTGTTGTCTTGCCTGCCTGTTCATTGTGAGTTCTTGCTGAAAACTTCGCATTACTGTTTGCATCGTCATTTCATCGATAGCGGGATCTGCTTCATCCATTGCCTGATTTAGGCCGGCAATGAACTGGCCATTCTGAAGGGAATCAACTCCTTCTGTAGCAAGGGTTTGACCATAAAAATAGCCAAGCGAATAGCTTACTGAATCCATACGTGATTCAAGTGATGAATCAGCAGAACCTTCTGGCGCTTCGCAGCCGCTAATGACAAGTGTAAAAAGGAGAGCAGTTAGCACTGCATACATTGATAATTTCATAAACTAAGTAGAGATTTTTTGAAATATTTCAGTTTTTTAAAAAAAAAATTAAGCGGAAACGTGTTGCCGCTGCCGGTGTGCCTCAAAACAATCAACCGGATGGAGGACTCAGAGGCTTAAAAAACGTTCACACGCAGCCTAAAAAGGTATCACTTTTTGTTTGCGAACCAAAGGGACAAGAACAGTTTTCTTGATGTTCATTCTTTGCGCTTAAAACCCTATATTTAATGATGTCGCAAAAATTATAGAACCAATTGTCTGCCATTATTTAATACTCCATGTTGCGATTTTGTGATGGCTGTTTTTAGATAGCTATCAGATACTCATTTTACTTTATGCATAATGCTATTGTTTACTACTACTTAATTTTACTGAAAAAAGGAATCATTTGAAGTTTACCGATTTTAATTTATCCGACGAACTAATCGCCGGTCTGAACGATCTCCAGTTTAAAGAGCCCACCAAAGTACAAGAGCAATCAATACCAATTGTAGCAGAAGGCAAAGATCTTATTGCAGCTGCCCAGACCGGTACAGGAAAAACCGGAGCCTTTGTAATACCAATTATGGAGAGGGTCCTTAAAAGTGACAGAAAAGGGATTAAAGCATTAATATTGAGCCCCACACGTGAGCTTGCTACACAGATTGATGAGCAGATTTTTGCCATTGGGTATCATGCAGGCATCTCATCAGCTACGGTTATTGGCGGGAGCGACTTTTCGCAGCAAGCGAGAGCATTGAAAGCAGGTGTGGATATTATTGTAGCCACACCCGGCCGACTCATCGATCAATATAAAGTGCTTGGGATTGATTTTTCATCACTCGAATATTTTGTGCTTGATGAAGCCGACCGTATGCTTGATATGGGATTTTTGCCCGATATGAAAAAGATTATTTCGTGGCTGCCCGAGAAGCGTCAGACCCTTCTTTTTTCAGCAACAATGCCGAATGAGATCAAGAAGCTGGCCGGGTCCATTATGAAGAATCCGGAACTGGTGGAGATTGAACGCTCCAAGCCAAGCCAGTCTGTCGAACAACGGGCCTACAGGCTTAGGAGCAAGCAAAAAGTAAGTCTTGTTAAAAAGATTTTTGATGACATAAAATGGGACTCCTGTATAATCTTTACATCCACAAAGAAAGGGACAGACGAATTGCAGAGGTTGCTGAAACGCGAAGGCATCAAAGCTGCCAGTATTCATGGCGACCGATCGCAAGATGAACGAAATAAAGCACTGCAGGCTTTCAAAAACGGCCAGGTGCCGGTAATTGTGGCCACCGATGTATTATCACGCGGGATCGACATTAAAGAAGTCTCGATGATTATAAATTACGACGTGCCAAATAATACGGATGATTACGTGCACCGAATTGGCAGAACGGGCCGCTATGATAAGTCTGGCATTGCGGTAACGTTTGTGAGTAAACGAGACAGCGGAACATTCTCACAAATCGAGAAGATTAAGGGTAATTCTATTAAAACAATTAGCCTGCCGCAAAACTTTGGTGACAACAGTGACTTTTCCTGGGAAAGTGACTTCACAAAAGGTAGTCAGAAGGAAAGCCAAGAGAAGGATCAGAGCAAGGACCAGAATCAGCTGAAGAAAAAAAGCGACAAAGGACGGAGTAAATCCTCGCAAACCAAGCATGTAGACAGTAAAGATCGTTCTGAATCGAACGGACGGAAGAAGCAGACTGCACAGGATAAGAGGAGCGCGGGGAAAACTGCAAAAAAATCACCTGCTGAGTCAAAAAGGAACTCAAATTCTTCTCGGTCAACAGGTAATAAGAATCGACAGGACAGGCAGACGGTTAACCGGAGTAAAAAATCTGCCCCCGATGATAGCAGAGAGCTTGAAGAGCGAAAAAAACGTGAGCAGGCTCAAAAAGAGAAAATTGCTGAATTAGATAAAGTTGCGATTCCCCCTTCCATCTCTAAAGCAGCTGAGCGAAACAAAAACAGCCTGAAGCCTGCCAAAGGTGTCTGGGGAATTATCAAAAGCTTTATTCCGAAACTTTAATTAGCTATGCGTCAAAAATTATTTTCCGTGCTTATCTGGACGGGAATTGCGCTCTTGGTTATTGCCTGGCTACCGGCTATGGCGTTGGTGCGACTGTTCGACAGAGACCCTGTCCGGTATTCAACCGGCCGTTTGTTCAGGCGTCTTGGATCCGCTATTTCCCGCATCAACCCAAACTGGAAAATTACTATTGAAGGCGAGGAGGAAATTAATGACCGAAATCCATACATCATTGTCTGCAACCACCTGTCGAATGCAGATATACCCCTGATATCCAATTTACCGTGGGAGATGAAGTGGGTTGCTAAAAAGGAGCTTTTTGATCTGCCGGTTCTTGGATGGATGATGAAAATGGCGCAGGATATTTCAGTCGACCGCTCGGCAAGCAATAAACGAATTGGCGTATTTAAAATGTGTTCGTTTTATCTGAAGAATAACTGCTCAGTAATGTTTTTTCCAGAGGGAACCCGATCGAGAGACGGACGCATGAAACGGTTTTCACTGGGTGCCTTTGATCTTGCTATAAAGAAAAACATACCCATTTTACCGCTCGTCATTGACGGCACACAGGATTGCCTGCCTAAAAAGAACTGGGTGTTTACGACTGAGGCCTATGTCAACTTGAAAGTGTTAACTCCAATTCCCACCGAGAGACTTGAGGGTGACGACAGCATGGAGCTAATGAAGCGGGTTAGAGGTGAAATGTTGGCACAGCTGTCTGAATGGAGAAATCAGCCGGAAACAACAATTGATGCTACTACGGGTTAACATTCGGAGTATGATGTTTTTTGGATGATGTATCAGTGTCAGCCGGTGATTCTACCTGTTCTGTTTTGAGCGTTTTGTTGCGGCTGAGAAAAAATCTCCATACCAGCACCACTGCCAGTAGTGAAAACACTAATGCGACGATTGGCAGCAATAACTCCTGATCCATCGCAAAGTGAATCTGGCCATACCGAACGGCCATCAGCCAGATTGCGAACATGATAAGCCCGAGCTTTTTATTAACATTTGTATAGGTTACCGCAAAAGCTCCACCCAAAAAGCTGGTCACCAGTGTAAGTGCACACACCAGCAGACTCCATGTTAATCCCGGATAGATGTTGTACAAAAAGAGGGACAGATCGCTGTCCAGGCTAATGGAAAGAATCACCCGGATAATAGTATCAGCCGCAACAACAATTGCGACTCCGATTAGGCTGCCAATTAAATTTTTTTTCATGATGATGTCGGTTTGATCAGTTATTTATTCAAACGTATGGTGCCTCATCCTGTTATAAGTAACGGATTTAGTACTAATAAAGTTGGACATCCGGCCTGATTTAAATATAAGAAAAATTGCCGATGCCGGCGCAGATAAACTCATCAAAAGGGAGATCAATTCTTTTAATGCTTAACTCAACTTTGTTATCTTCATCAACACATAATTTTCATTAAAATGAATTGATACGGAATGCCAGAAAACGATTATCTGAAGCCAGAAGGTGAAATTAAACTATCCGACAAGCAGCTTATGGAATCTCCCGAAATGGAGAAAATTGCGGCTGATGTTATTAAAGAAAACAAAATTGAAATGGGGCCTGCAGAGGTTGGGTACCTGCTTGTATACCCAAATATTTCCAAGCAGAGAGCGGCAAAATGCATGAAGGCAACAAGAGAAGTGAAACACTACTCAGGCAACGACTATCTTGTTGAAATATCCGGTGAACTGTGGGATATGCTTGATACAGATACGAAAAAAATGCTGCTGTATCATCAGCTGTTACATATTGATCCGGTATTTAAAGCAAAAAACGAAGAGTGGAAAATGAAAATTCGTAAGCCGGATTTTTCTGACTTCTACGAAATTAACGACAATTTCGGAAATAAGTGGTACAAAACCATTCAGGCTACCGTATCGTCGCTCTATGATCTTGATCCACGGCAGGAGAGTAAGGTAACCATGTAATGTGCTCTGAATAATCAGGTTACTGCTTGACGGTTGCTGGAAAATGAGCTGCCGTTAAGCGTAATCTGCTTTAGCCTGCCCAAAAATGAGGATGGATACTCAAAGGTGATCAGCGTTTGGGCATGACGTCTCATAAAATTCGTTACGGCGTGGCGGTCTTCGAGAGAAATAAAGTAAACTTTTTCGGTAGATGTGATTTTACCTATAAGGTATTTCTCCTGCGGCGTGGCATATCGCCTGACAGAGGATGAATACCCGGTATACACACCGTCAAGTTCATCGCCATGATCTAACCACACATATTTCTTGTCGGTAAGAGAAGCGATCATTTCGTCAATCTTTTCATAGCTCTCCTCCTCAACAGCACTGATAACCGTGCGTAAATCAATAACTTCCAGCTCGTCTCCGAATTCCTGTTTAGCCTTTTTGAAAAAAGCGTTTTTTGCAGATCCGTTTTCACCTGCCAGCAGCGTAAGATAGTAGCTTGAATCCACATTCATCTGCTTCGCGTTTTTTAAAAACGTGTCTGTTTCCTTGTCAGAGTGTGCGAATGTCTGGAGCGATTCGTTTGAAGCCATGAGAGTCATTGGTTTAAATTTCTTTCTATCACTAAAGTTACACAGAGCTGACCTATTTAAACAATTCTTTTTATTTGGATTGATACGATCCGGTAGAAATTAAAGGTTGGGTTATGAACCGGATATACAGTGATACGATACGCTTATGTTTGATCCTAAAATGTCGATAAATGATGATGATGAGATCTCATTTCGTTAATTAATCGACGTATTATGCCCAAATTTCGTTTAAAAGCCACATCCAAGGCCGGTAAGTCTATCAAGACCGAGTTTGAAGCGGGAACAAAGAAAGATGCCAAGGCGAAGGTTGATAAGCTCGTGCAGAAAAACGGGATCAGCGTTCAGGCACTCGAAAAGAAAGAGATCTTTGAATATAAGGTTCAAAAACCGGGAAAAAAGAAAATTGTCGGTGAAAAAGAAGCCTACAATAAGGAAGAGCTTGAGCGCGCTCTTACAAAGCTCGGCTACAAAGTTCACCGGATTAATAAAAAATGGTTCGATTTTAAAGGCGGTGTGCCAACCAATGAGATTGTAACATTTGTAAGTCTCTCGGCTGATCTTTTACGACAGCAGCTCTCTTACGATGAGATTCTTGATCTTCTGTATGAGGATACGGAAAACAAAAAGATGAAAGATGTCATCAAAGAGATCCAGAAAGATCTTAAAGATGGTAAAGAGGGAAGTGAGGTTTATGGCAAGCATGAAGATGTCTTTGGAAAGTTTGCGGCTTACATGCTTAGCGTTGCATCTACATCAGGTAACATGGCGCTCGTATTTGAAAGTACAGCAAAGTTTCTTGAGCGGGATGCCGAATTTAAAAAGAACCTGCGCCGTTCACTTTTGATGCCGACGGTAACCGTACTCGCAGTTGTTGCAACT
>Ga0102940_1000927_pt1 | contig 19679 bp, 20 predicted proteins | sample SalPonR2_C_D1_MG_FD_78215 | JGI IMG/M metagenome (GOLD analysis project Ga0102940, IMG submission 78215) | Salt pond soil microbial communities from South San Francisco under conditions of wetland restoration - Salt Pond MetaG R2_C_D1_MG | ecosystem: Environmental > Aquatic > Marine > Intertidal... | reverse complement strand
TGGCGGGAAAAGCAAAATGACAAGGAAACTCTCGTGATCCACAGAATTAGTAGATCTCTTAGTCTCCTTGTCACCAGGTTCCCTGTTTTTTTTCAAAAAAAGAGGAGAAAAGACAGGTGGGACAGTCTTCTGGCCTTGTCATTCAGGTGTATCACCGAATTGGCCTCATTGGGCATTCGAAGTAGATGCCGGCATGCTCAAAATCATTCAGGTCTAGTTCTTCTACGCGACAGACATCCTGGTATTTGTACATGTCTACGCCGGCTTTCAGGCTAAAAATGTTCCAGCGACCGCCGTTGTAATCCCTGTCGCCGGGTTTGGATTCGGAAATTGCACCGAGGCCGTCTTTGAAAACGGCACCGTTGTAAAGTTTGTCAAAATTGCCGGCGCTGGGTTTGAAGTTGGTACTGGTAAGGATGGTGCCGAAGGGAGCGCAATCCCCCCAGATGGCGGGAGTCTTTCTGCTCCGGAAGCCGATTACCGGTCCGGTTTGATTCGGTGGCGCCAGGATATCGGCCAGGGTGAGTTCCTGGGTGGGGGTGGCTTCCTCTGCCAACCCCAGACTGGCATCCTCCTTGTTACAGGCCGTGAAAGTTAGCGCAACAATAGCTGCAATGCCTAGAAGTTTGATTAAACCTCTCATAATCAATGTTTTTTGTTTGAAAAATAATTTGATTCAAAGGTAAGAGCTTAATCAAGGGGAGGCATCACAAAAGAATCACAGAAGGGTTGTGTTTTTGTAAAGGGCGGGATGAAAATGTAAGGAAGCGGACAAGTTCAGTCTTTTGGACGGGGAACTAATGGATGTTACTGCGGGAACCGGGAAGAAAATCAGGGTGTGAGAATGTTACAGGCCATCTCATAAGAACCACAATGAAAAAAAGCGGTAAATTTTATTTCACCACAGAGCACACTGAGATTACAGAGGAAATTTTCTCTGTGTACCCTGTGACTCTGTGGTGAAATATTCTGTGTGATAAGTTGCGAAGCAACTTATGAGACAGTCTCTAACTTTCGAATTGGCATTATTTCCCCGGCGTATGATCCCGTTTGACGACCGGCAGCCGTATCTGCGACGGGAATTCAGCGCTGTGATGAATTTGATTGTGTGCTACCACCCCTTCTTTCTCATCAAAGTTATTTTCGCCCGTATTGAGGTTTCGCGTAAAGCGTGGGAAGTTGCTGCTCGAAATTTCGATGCGGATACGATGGCCCTTTTCAAAGTAGTTGCTGGTAGACATCGGTGTCAGATCCAGTTTGTACACTTCGCCGTCTACCATGAACACCTCCTTGTTGTAGCCCTCGCGGTAGCGGGCGCGCTGTATGGTTTCGTCCAGGTTGTAGGCGCGGCCGTCGGGATAGACGTCGATCAGCTTGATGGTGAAATCCGTGTCTTTGGCGTCAGAAGCAACGTAAAGAGTGCTTTCGATGAAGCCCGATACTTCCACCCCTTCTTCCAGCGGTTCGGAGGTGTAGACCAGAATATCGTGCCGGGTTTCCATAGCTTGCTGATCAAAGGAGCCGCCTTTGATGGCATTGCCCGTACAGCAGACGTTGCCGCCGTACGAGGGAACGGGGTTCATCGGATCGTAGGTGAAGCTGTCAGGTGAGCTGTTTTCGCCGGCTTTCGTCCTGCTGAGTTTTCCATCCCCGTAGAGGCTGTTGGCCTGGCCGCCGCTCGTGAGGTAGAACGTCGTCATTTCGGCCTCTTCAGGCGGCCATTGTTCGGCCTGTTGCCATTTGTTGAGCCCCATGGTATAGTACTGCACCCGGGGTGTTTTTTCTTTGAAGTCATTATCCTTTCCTTTCAGCCACAGGTCGAACCAGGCATAGATCTGCTCGTCGTAATTGAGCCGGGCGTCACCGACGCTGCGTTCGCCGACGATGGTATTCTCCGTGGCGCGCGTATAGGCGCAGTGCAGGGTAGGGGCGATGACCAGGTACTGGTTGTCGGCCACCTCCGGATCCTCGATATTGTTGCGCACGTGATTGAAGAGGGCCAGGTTGGGGCTGATGGAGACATCGTACCAGGAGCAGAACCAGAAGCTCGGTACGCCGAAACCCATATCATCGTGGTAGAGGCCGCCCTCGTACCAGGCCGGATCATTGGGTTTGCGGCGGATCATCTTGTCGTAGATCTCTGATTTGCCGTTGATGTTTTTCAGAATGCTGGAAACGGGCAGATGGCTCAATGCATCCGACATGTCCACCGGTGGATTTTCGGGGGCCAGGTCGTAGTAGCGCGAGAGGCGGATGAGGTCCTCCTGCGTTGCTCCGGGGGGAATGCGGGGTTTGAACTTATCGTGTTCCACTCCGTAGAGCCAGGCCGTGAAAAGCATTTGCTGAGCGCCGCCGCGATACCAGTTGCCCTGCTCATAGTAGTCGCCTACGCGGCCTACACCGGCGCCGTAACCCATGGGCACCATGGCGGCGTGTGAAGGATGGTCGAGCGCGGCGACAGCCATCTGCCACTCGGCGGTGGAGGAGCAGCCGTAGGTGCCGATCTTGCCATTACACCAAGACTGGTCTTTCATCCAGCTGAAGGCGTCGTAGCCGTCGGTAAGCGGAACGCCGAGAATGTCCCACTGCCCTTCGGAGAAATAGCGCCCGCGCTCGTTTTGCACCACATAGGCGTAGCCGCGCTTCACGGCCTCAAAGGCGCGCTGAGCGCTGCGGGTTTTCTGTTCTCCGTCGCCCCAGGAATTAAAATTATAGGGTGTGCGGGAAAAGATGACCGGCACCGGCTCATCGGTTTTGGGCCGGTAGATATCGGTGGCCAACCGAACGCCGTCGCGCATGGGCATCATTACCTTCTGATCGATGATGGCAATGGCTTCGAGTTTTTCCCAGATGCCGTCGTTGCTTTGGGCGCTCAGCTGAGAAAGATTGCTGAGGCATAGAACCAGGAGAAGAGGCAGGAATAAGGCTTTTTTCATGAAAATCCTTTTGTGCATGCTTGAAAATTTAAAATCCGATGCCGTTAAAATACAAAAAGGAAGGAAATGGGAAAGCAGCAACTGAAAAAAGAAAAAGGCCGGCGCCTGGAAGGCCCGGCCTCATTTGGAATCAAGGAGTCATACAAGAGGACAGTATATGAGAAAACGAGTTAAATTAGGAATCAAAGCCTGGGATGTCGGGAACAGATATGCTCCTACTCGGTTGCCAGTTTTTTCTGATTGAAGTATTACAATGGCGATAGAGCTGATGGTTTTGAATGATTCTGAGCAGTTTTGAGCATAATCTTTATCGATTCCGATATCCCGGTTTTTTACCTTGGGCTGATCTATCTGGAACAGGGCGCCTACCGCCGGGCGGCCGACCTGTTCGACTCGGTGAGCGACAGCCCGGTATTTCTGCAAGAGAACAAACAACTCGGTGAACTGGCGCGCCGCTACCGAAATCAGGCTATTTCCTCAATGACGGGATAGCCCCGTCAATACAGGTACAACTTATGCTCCTTGATAATACCCATTAACTTTTCCCCATAATCGGGATCGGTTGCGTATCCCGAAACCTCCAAGCCAATAGCCCAGCGGTCGAAACGGTGCTTCGGAATGCGGAAGAGCCAGTTGTATCGCTTATTTTCCATTAGGTGCCGGGCCAGGTCCTTGTAACAAGCCAGCACATTCGGATATTTGCGAAAGCTTGCTCTTTTCAGAGATGCCGGCCTGTCTGTCTGACTTTCATCGGTAAAAATCCAATACACCGGTTCCTCTTCCGGGTTGCCTTTGATGCCGAAATGATTGTTGGCTTCGAGGGCAAGTTCGCTGGTCCCCCAGCCGGACTCCAGTCCGCCCATGGCCAGAATGATGGAAGCAGGGATACCGGAAAACTCCGAAACTTCGAGAGCTTCATCTAGGTAATTATCCAGGTAAATGGAGACGATGGAAGAAGAGTCACGCTCAGTAGTGGCTTTGCCGCTGGCAGTATCCGTTTTCTGAATCCACCAGGGGGGATTGCTGGTTAATACGAGAAGCAAAGACAGAGCAACCAATCGGGAAGTTTTCTTTTTTAGCAGGTTGGGAGGGAGCATGTGTCGGGAGATTAATTTGATGGAAATAGAAGAAAATCCCACTTTCTCTTGTCTGAGGCAGAAAGCGGGTAAAGCTGCTTTACCATCGATCGTTACCCATACTGGCTGTTATATGAAGGCTTTTTTTAACGTATAAAGAGAAGAGGATGTTCTTTGGGAGCACTGTTCTTTAGCTTCGTCGGAGCTGCTTATGGAAACACTCACCATCACTTGTCACTGTTTGCGAAATGGAGAGGTAGTGCCTGATGACCTTCTCCTGCGATTCATCGGCGAAGCTGATGTGTGCCTCCATCAGCCAGAACTGGTGTATAGGTAGAGGGTAGGGGTAGAGGGATATGCTCGGTATTTCAGCTTCAGGCTTAGAATTGGTGACAAGTAATCTATGATTCATTTCACCGGATTATCGACGTTTAAACATTAAATAGAACAAAACCTCTGGTAGAATTGTATTTTACAAAACAATACTTATATGAGTTCCAACGCTATCATTCGCATTAAGCCGCTGGGTTTTCCCTGGGAAACCAGCGATCCCTTTATCTTTTGTGTTCATCATGATGATCTTTTTCCCGAGGGGAATGAACACATGGGACCCGACACCTCGCTGGCGGGTCGCAACCTGGGCAATGATTTTGTTACCAAAGACGGCTGGCGTATGTATCACGGGCGCACTGTTCCCGGCTTTCCCGCGCATCCGCATTGTGGCTTTGAAACCGTGACCATTTGCCGCAAGGGCTTTATCGACCACGCAGATTCACTGGGCGCCGCCGGCCGCTTCGGCAACGGTGATGTGCAGTGGATGACCGCCGGTAAGGGGGTGCAGCACTCGGAGATGTTTCCCTTGTTGAAAAAGGACGAAAAGAATCCGGTGGAGCTGTTTCAGATCTGGCTGAACCTGCCCGCCGCAAAAAAGAAGGCTGAACCCCATTTCGCCATGCTATGGGCGGATACTATTCCTACGGTGAAAGTAAGGGATGAGCAGGGGAATAGCACCGGGATAACCCTCATCGCCGGCCAGCTCGGCGAGGTGCAGGCCCCGCCACCCGCTCCCGACTCCTGGGCCGCTGACCCCGCAAACGAAGTCGCCATTTGGACCCTTCGCATGGAGCCTAATGCCCGATGGACGCTTCCGGCCGCGTCGGAAGGTATCAACCGCAGCCTGTATTTTTTCGATGGGGAAAAGATGAAAGTCGCTGATCAGGAAGTAGCCTCCCCTCTCGCCGTTGAGCTGCAGGGCCATCGGGAAGTGGTACTCGAAAACGGCACGCAGGAAAGCCAGTTACTGCTCCTTCAGGGCCGGCCGATTGATGAGCCCGTCGTGCAGTATGGTCCCTTCGTAACCAACTCACGCGCCGAAGTGCAAGAGGTGATGAACGAATTCCAACGCACCCAGTTTGGCGGCTGGCCCTGGCCCCGCCCCGATCAGGTACATCCACGGGAAAGAGGACGCTTCGCGAAGTATCCGGATGGAAAGGTGGTAGAGGCTTGATCCCCGATGTTAATGCTGAAGGCTATCTTGGCTGGGGCTTTCCCGAATACATATTCTTTTTTATCATAAAGCTCTGCTTGTCAGTTGAAAAAGCGTAAGGGTTTGAAAAAATAATTTCAAAAAAAATATTCAGCGGAACTAAATTGAGTATAAGTTGTTTTGTAGACTAATGGATGAATGAATCCAATTTTTTTTAAATGGCAATAAGCATCACTTAACTCGCAGATTTTTTCTTCTCTCCCCAGCGTTTGCAAGAACTAAATTTTCCCGTTAAATTTTACTGTTGTCGGATTGGCCCTTCGTTTATAAGGTGCTGGTCTTTACAGCCTCCTGTTTAAGGACAGAGGCGTAATGCCGCTCACGACTCGGAAGGTCCGGTCAATTTTTACTTATTTAATTTTTTGAGATGAACATTTTTGTTGCAAGACTGAATTACGATACCCAAAGTGAAGACCTGCAGGAAGCCTTCGAAGAATTCGGAGAAGTTTCTTCTGCCAAAGTCATTACAGACAAGTTTACCGGCCGTTCCAGAGGCTTCGGTTTCGTTGAAATGGATAACGATGACGATGCACGTACGGCTATTAACCAAATGAATGACACGGAACTGGACGGCCGTACCATCGTCGTCAAAGAGGCGGAACCCCGTAAGGAAAACCGCAGCTCTGATAACAGATGGTAAGCATAAGCTTCCTGTAAAGCGATAATTCTTTCCCGCTGGAGGCAGATGCCCGGTATTTTACGCCGGGGATCTGCCATCCTTCGGGATAGTTTTGATTTAGGACAAAGCATAGCGCTTCACAAAGTGATTACGCTAACCAATCGAGGGAATAACATATAATACTTTCTGCTGTCAATACCCTTCAGCCAACCCCTACTGTAGTCATAAACAGATGATTGTAGGTTGCCTTCCCGGATTGAATCTGATCCATCCGGTTGATGCCGTACTCACCGCATCAGCCGCTAAATAATATTTAATGAACGATCTTCATCTGAAAGAAACTCTCAAGAACTGGCGGGTAATGATAAAAGACTATCAAAAACCCAATACCAGAAAAGCTGTTATTCAACTGCTCAACTCCTTTCTTCCTTTTATAGGCCTTTGGGTACTGATGTACTTCAGTCTCAACTGGTCCTATCTGATCACGCTCGGTCTGGCGGTTGTAACTGCCTTTTTCCTGGTGCGCATCTTTATCGTCCAGCACGATTGCGGGCATCAATCCTTTCTGAAATCCAGAAAGTGGAATGACGCCATAGGTTTCGTCGCCAGCTTCTTTAGTACCATACCTTACAAATACTGGGGACGCTCACACAGCCACCACCATGCTCATAATGGACAATTGGAACACAGGGGAATGGGGGATATCTTCTATCTGACAACAGAAGAATACCGCAATCGCTCCAAATGGGGAAAGATTAGCTATCGGATTTTCCGGCATCCTGTTGTACAGTTTATGATTGCTCCAGTTGTCTATCTAACTATCTCCCTGCGTTATCCTTTTCTCAAGCTGAAAGGATGGAAGAAAATCCGACGTTCTCACTTCATCAATAACGTGATGTTTGTTCTGGTCTACGGATCGTTAGCTGCCTTGCTCGGATGGAAACAGTTGTTATTGGTACACGTCCCCGTTTTGCTGATCTTTGGAGTAATTGCCTTTTGGTTCTTCTACATTCAACATCAGCACGAGGAGAACTATAATGAAAAGCACGAAGAATGGGATCATTTGCTGGCCTCTATTCGCGGTAGCACTTACTACAAACTACCCAAATTGTTCCAATGGCTTACTGGCAATATCGGATTACATCACATTCATCATCTCAATTCCCGCATACCGAATTACCATCTCGAAGCCTGTGCAAGAGATAATCCCATTCTGAATAAGTATGTTACCACGATGAATTTTCGTGAAAGCCTAAAGTGTATGCAACACAAGCTTTGGGACGGAGAACAGCGGCGCATGATTTCTTTTGGGGAATATGAGAAAGCCCGCTAGCTCCCGGCGTACTAGTTCCCGAAGCACTAGGGTTTTTCTAAAATGAGGCTGTCTCTAAAGAACTACGGTCAAAAGAGACAGCCGCATTTTAACTTCTTTTTCTACTCTTCTTCTTCCATCCACTCTTCCATCTGCTCGGGATTCATATCCGCCTCTGTCCAGGAGCGTAGTAAGTGACGGGTGCGACGGGCGTTTTCCTCATTGAGAATGAGATCGATCGTCATCTCGTCGATGGGATCGTCAACACCCTCCAGCTCCGTTTCCTCAAAAGATACGTCGAACTCCGGTGCATCCTCGTCATCGGGATCGTATTGATTGATACGCAAAGATTTGCCATGGGACGGAAAATAGGCATCGAAGATGGGATTGCCGTCTTCATCTTCCTCTTCCCCTGTCTGATAATTCATTTCTACAGGAAAATCATAGGCGTCAGACCATTCGTCGATCTCTTCTTTCCAGAAATCCTTAGCTTCGTCGTATTGTTCCTCGTTGTCCAGAAAGTCAGGGAACAAAGGATCTTTTTCTTTCTTATTTTTCTTGTTGGCCATACTTCTTTTTTTGGTTCAAATTTCTCCTTTTACACAAGATTAACGGGGTAATATGTTCATTTTCGATGAGTTTTTAATAAAAATATTTCCTGCTGCTGCTTTCTGCTCTGCTCATCCTTTATAAATCCGGCTGATCAGGTTATCAATCACATATGTCCTGGAGCGCGAAAAGAAGGTGTCCAGGTCTTCCAGGTAGCGGTGATAGAAGAAATTGAGCACCAGGCCGACGAGCAGGGCGACCAGCGTGGTGTCAAAGGCGACGTTGAGCTGGCTGCTGATCTCGGGCATACCTTCCATGGTTCTGGCCGCTTTCGCTCACCGGCATCGCTGTCGCTGCGCTTTTCAGTATCTCTTTTCCGGTGTTTTTCGCTGCGGGAAGGGGCACCCCGTTGGGAGGGGGCGCCGGCGGGGATTCTTCTCTGCCGGGCTTCGGTTCCGGGGGCTTTGTCCGATTTCGTTCCACGCGTTTCTCCTTCTCGAGGAGTATCCCTGCGGGAGTCGGGCGTCCTTGCCGGTGTACCTTTTCTACTCACCGGTGGCTGATTGCTTGTTTCAGTGCTCGTTGCGGGCTGCGACACGAATATTTTTCCGTTAATTCCAGCAAGGAACAGGCAAGGCGTCTACCTATCCCCTGAAATCAAAATTATACGTCAGCGCCACCTGCAGGGTATGATTATCCTCCCGCCGTATACCGTCTCCTTTGAATACTTGATGGAAGAGATAGCCTAGCTGAAGGTTGCCGTGTTCATTAAACTGATAGCCCAGAGCGCTGTAGAGGCGGTTCTGGTCCAGTATGTTTTTTTTGGAAACATTTTTGCCGAAGCCGAGGAACACTTCGTCGTATAGTCCCAGGAACCAGGCGCCGGGGCCCATGCGTAATTGATTGAAGGGGATAGCTACGAACAAGCGGTAGCGGGCCCGGTTCTGGTAGCGTCGTCCGGTGCTGACGGGGTCCCCGCTATCACTGGCTTCCACTTCTTCCAGCCATCGTTGTTCAAGGCGGTAACGGTGCTGGAAATTGAAGCGGCCGCTGCGTTGAGTGAGGATGAGTTGCTGCCAGATGCGGTGTTCATCGCTGGTAAAGTCGATGGGTTGTTCGCCATAGGGGAAACTGACGATCCAGGCATAGCCGGCGGTGACCATGACATTATCGCTGGTCCGGTAATCCAGGCCCACGCGCGCCAGAGATTGTTGCCAGTCTTTGATTACATCAGAACGCCGCCACTGGTATTCCGTATGCAGACTCCACTTTTCAGAAAGCCGGTGATTGCCGAAATACATCCACCAGCTGTTCCACTGAGTGGCGACCTCTTGTTCCTGTGCACGGAGGGTAAAGGCGAATAGCGTAATCAAGAAAAATGTGCTGAATAATCGGATCATTGTTTTGTTGTTGATTTAAAATCAATAACGGGTATTTCGCATCATTGGTTGAATTCGCTTCCGGCTCACTTCCAGGACTATTCTCTAAGTGAAAACAGCAACGTGATAAGGAGTACAAAGCGGTGGGTGTGAAAAGCGCTATATTTGGAATAGCCGAACTGAGCTGAATAGTAACTATACTCGACGTAAATTGGTTGGAGAAACCTCTCCAACCAATTAAGTCGGTATATGCCGACGATAAATGTCGGCATGCTGACCGCAAGCGTCAGTATACCTTTAACAAAGAAACAGCAAGCAATATGTTGCCCAAGATTTTCACCCGCAAACGGATCAGCCCGTTGGATATGTCGCCGGAGGAATTCCGGAATGCTGGCTACGCTTTAGTTGATCGCATGGCCGAATTACTTAAAGCGTTACCCAAGAAGCCGGTAACCACAGGGGAAGCACCTTCCGCAATTCGCGCCGTCCTGGGGCAGGAATCTTTGCCGGAAAAGGGAGTACCAGCGGGTAAGCTGCTGGAGGAAGCGGCGACTTTGCTGACGGAACATTCCTTATTCAACGGTCATCCCCGTTTTATGGGATACATCACGGCTTCTGGAGCACCGATCGGTGCTTTAGGGGATTTACTGGCCTCCATGGTCAATCCCAATGTAGGAGCCTACGCCTTGTCTCCAATGGCGACCGAAATTGAACGTCAAACGGTGCAATGGATTGCCGAGATGATTGGCTATTCCCGGGATTGTGGCGGCTTATTTGTCAGTGGCGGGGCCATGGCGAATTATATCGGATATCTGACGGCCCGCCGTGCCCGTGCCGATCATGATATACGGAAGAATGGTCTGAAAGATAAGCGCCCGCTGCTCGTCTATTGTTCAGAAGAAACCCATACCTGGGTGCAGAAAGCAGCCGACTTGTTCGGGCAGGGTACCGATGCCATCCGCTGGATTGAAGCAGATGAGCAACAGCGTATGGATACTGCTGCCTTGGAGCGCCGGATCCGCACCGATCTTTTAGAAGGGCATCAGCCTTTCCTGGTGATAGGTACGGCGGGTACGGTGAGCACCGGCGCGGTCGATCCATTGGCTGACCTCGCCCGCATTTGCCGGCAGTACAAGCTTTGGCTGCATGTCGACGGCGCCTACGGTGCACCGGCGGCCCTATTACCGGAGCTTAGCGAATTATTTGATGGTCTTTCTCTGGCGGATTCTATTGCGCTGGATCCGCATAAGTGGTTGTACAGCTCGCTGGAGGCAGGCTGCGTACTGGTTCGCAATCCCAATCATCTGAGAGACACTTTCGGTTACCAGCCGGTATACTACAACTTTGAGGGTGATGCTGAAGATCCCGGCCTGAACTTTTACGAGTATGGATTACAAAACTCCCGGGGCTTCCGGGCTCTGAAAGTGTGGCTGGCTATTCGTCAATCGGGGCGCAGCGGCTATGTCCGTATGATCCGGGAAGATATCGAACTAGCTGATACACTGTACAAAAAGATAAAGAACTCTACTGAACTGGAAGCTTTTTCGAGGTCATTGAGTGTGACAACCTTCCGTTATGTTCCCCCCGGATGGGATAAGGATTCTGTCGAAGGGCAGCAGTACCTCAACCGCTTGAATGGCGAATTGGTGAATCGCCTGCAGGATAGCGGAGAAGCTTTTGTCTCCAACGCCTTAATAAAAGGCAATTACCTGCTGCGATCCTGTATCGTCAACTTCCGGACTTCTCTTTCGGACATTAAGGCGCTGCCGGAGATCGTCATTCGTCACGGAAGAGCCGTACATATGGAAATGCAGCAGGAGAAAGGGCTGACTTAATCCCGGATATCCGGGCTGTCAAAATACAAGTATTTTCCCTCTTTGAGTTTGATGTATTCAGGTTCTACTCCGTAAACAGCCCGGTAGTGGTAATGAAAGTCGACGCGTGAGCGCGAATCGATAAGCTGACCCAGCCGTACTGCGCCGGTCTTTGGATCGCGATACAGGTGGAACTGAGGATCGGCCCGGGTCAGGGCGGTGCGCAAGTCCCCGATAGATTGCTGGTAAAGCAGGTCGAAGTAGTGCCGGATGTATTGTGCCCGTTCGGTTTGGCGGTAGTAGCCATAAACCAGGTCCTGCAAGCCCCGCCATACATCGTAGTACTGGATGCGATCACGGCGGTTGACCGTGCAGAGCCGCAGGGCATCCTCGAAGGCCGTCTCGTTAAAGGATCGACCCAGGGTTTGTCTGACCTCCTCCAGCAGATCCTGGCGGTCGATAGCCACGCCGGGCCGGCTGCTGCCGTCGGCCTGTTCTATCCAGCGGTCGTTCCGGTCTCGAAGGGGTTCTACAATCTCGCGAATCGCCTCGGCCGTCCGGATTACCCGGACTTGCTCTTTGGCAAAACGTTGCAGTACGGACATTGCCTCGCACCTTCTCCGGATCTCGGAGAAAATTTCTTCAAATTGATAGTGAACCATGCGTTATGGATTATAGGATTAACAATGGAAAAATCCTTGCACAGGGTTCATTGCCGAAACTGCAGTAAACACGAGATTTACTGTTTGAGGAGTACAACTTTTTCGAAGGAGATCGCGACTAAATAAACTGTAGATGTATTGTTTATTGCAATAAAGGTACGGTGTTTACGTGGTAAAGTCAAGGGGGCTCCGGATTTTTTTTCCAATACATCAAAACGGTATCCGGCATGCAGGTGCAGGATGTGAACGGCGACTGTCTGCCCGATTTGATGCTGGTTGACAACTTTTTCCCGAATAATCCGGGTTAAACCAGCGTTGCGACAGAACCTTCCGGTATTTACTTCCGGCGCTCACCGGGTTTTTATTTTCAAAAATTATTGAAAGTAATGAAAATTAGTTTTATCTTGAAGGAGTATTAAAACCTGACGGCTTATGAATTACTTTCAGTACAGCATCAAGATATGGCTGACCAGCCTGTTCCTTTCTCCTGTATTGTACCTACTGATAGAGGAGGGGAGAAGTGTATTTGAGGATCCGGATGGTGGTATGGGATTTGTAGTTTTAGCTGTCTTTTTCGGAGCGATCTTTTCTTTTCCCAACTGGCTGTTGCTCACCTTCGGCACCTGGGGAATCAATCGGCTGGACTGTTCGGAGAGCGCCCGCCGGCTGCTGGTGCAGTTGTGGGCGACAGTGCTGACCTTTGGCCTTTTCGCCTGCATGTCCGGACAAGAGGACGTATTTTCCAAGAAATTTCTTCTAGATCCGATGCCGCTTTGCTACTGGCTTACTATTACGTTCGGCGTATGGAACTACGACTTTCCTGGAAAGCAGAACATATAAAATACCTTTGAGAGTTGATCCCTCTGTGATTTTCACCATGGCTATTGATTCGTTCATCGAGGTGTGGCCGGCATGCTGTTCCTTAACCGGAATAGCGAATGCCGGTTGTTATGCTCAAAGGGAAACCGCTCCGATTCTGTTAAGGACGGAATCGGGCGGTTTTATATATTTGTTGCTGAGTTTCACAGAAGGCTTGCAGGCTAATCTAATCTACTGATGAAACGCGGTATTATGTGCGAGTGCGGCGCCGCACTGGGAGCAGTTGCCTGAAGCGGCAGCGCCCCCTGAACATCCGTTAGAGCAGATGTAGTGGTATTCCCCGGCGGCATTTTGGGATGAGGCGGCGGGTTGAGCCTGACTGGGATCTACAGTAGTACTTTGATTGGTAGCGTGGTAAGCCGAGTTGTGCTGATATTCCGTGCCGCAGGTGGGGCAGGTACCGGCGTTTTCTCCGCCGCTGCCGGCGCAGCCGTTGGGGCAGACGTAGTGTTGAACGCCTGCTACGCCGCCGGCGTCGGAGTTTGTTTGAATGGTCGATTGTGTCTGATTAGGCTGGGCATCTTTAAACAGGGGGCTTTTGTTCATTTGCGAATAGTCCGGCGCCGGTTGAGCCGGCGTATTATCAGCAGAGTGAAAAAGCGCGTTGTGTTGGTATTCCGAGCCGCAAGTTGGGCAAACCCCGGCTATCGAGCCGCCGCTGCCTTCGCAATTGTTGGGGCAGACGTAGTGCTGTACGCCTCCCGCGTCGGCGCTACTGTTCTGATTGGTATTTAGCAGAGGAACGTTAGGATCAGGTTGCTGACTCTTCTCTTCCGGTTGTTTATCCGGGGAGCAGGCAAAGAGAAGGATAGTCATGAGCGCAAGAAAATAAGTCGTTACTGATTTCATGTTATTATAATTTATATTGGTCAACAATAAAGATAAGGTTATTGCAGGGGTATTGACAAATATCACCAGCATTTAATCTTACTCGTCGTATCTTTTTTAACTAAAAACGAATGATCCGATGGCCCCTGAGGCTTGTGTATGGAATTTTTGGAAAACATTGAATGGGATGCCCAGTTATTGAATGCGATCAAGGAATTACTGATCGTGTTGGGTATAGGCATTCTGTTGGGAGCGGAACGGGAATATTCGAAGCAGCAAAAGGACGAGCGACTATTCGCCGGGGTGCGTACTTTCCCCATTGTGGGGCTGCTCGGTTATCTGACCTTATTCCTTTCTGAAAAATACTCTTTTCTCATTTACGTGGCTGCGTTTGTCGGGGTGATGATCCTGGTAGGATTGTCCTATCACCGGACTCAGCGACAGGATGCCGGGACGACCACGGAGTTTTCGCTGATCATCACCTTTATTTTGGGTAGTCTGGTATTCGCTAAGAGCTATCACCTGGCGGTTACCGTGGCGGTAATCGTCACTACTTTGCTGACCCTGAAGATTCGGTTGCACGCAGTGGTACGACAATTGTCGCAAAGTGATATCTTTTCCATTATTTACTTTGTGATTATCACTGCCCTGGTTCTCCCGCTCTTGCCAAATCAGGATTTTGGTCCCTACAATGTATTCAACCCCTACAAAATCTGGTTGATCGTTTCCATTTTCGTGGCGCTCAACTTTGTGGCCTATTTTCTCAGTAAGTTTATCGATCACCGGCGATCGGTGATCCTGACCGGAATCCTTGGAGGTTTTGCTTCCAGCACGGCCACGGCCTGGTTTTTTTCCCGGCAGAGCGGCCGGAGCAGTAAGGGAGGAGCAATACAGGCTTCGGCGGTTGTATTGGCCTCCTCCATTATGTTTCCCCGATTATTGATCTGGTTGCTGCTGCTCAACATATCGCTTTTCCAGGCCCTGTGGGCGCCGGTGCTAATCATTGGCTTGCTGGGAATAGGCTTGGGATATTACGTCGGCAAAAAAGAGCAGGAAAGTGCGCCCGCCACAGAGCATGAGATCAGTAACCCTATCAACTTTAAAGAAGCACTTATTTTTGCGATCATATATGTAGTCATTCAGTTTGTGGTCGGCTACGCAGAAAGCAGATACGGTGACGAAGGCGTGTACCTGGCGGCCGGCATCTCGGGCCTGACCGACATTGATGCTATCACTATATCTATGGCCAATTACGCAAAGGAATCGGTGGGGCTGTCGGTAGCTGCGGCAGCTGTGATGATCGCCGCCTTTGCCAATACCCTGGTGAAATATGCCTTTTGTCTTATTTTTGGTAACAACAACATGCGCAAGTACGCCAGTTATGCCTTTGTTCCTCTCTTTCTGGCCATAATCGGATACACTATCTTCCAGTTATTTTTTTGAAAAAATGGCTGGCTTAAAACAACTCTATTTATCAGTTCATCGTAAAATACTGATCACCCGGTCTACTGCTTGCCGTTCGCCCAGGCGCACCAGCATCAGCCCCATTCGAAACCAGAATTTGGGAGGCCCCAGCACCTTTTGGCCGAAATCAAAAACTCCTTTATCTATTTGCTCAATAGCGGCGGAGCGCTGTTCGGGCGGCAGCGTGCTCAGCTCCTCGGCCACGGCCCAGGCCTTATCGCGCGACAGGTCGATGCCGAAACGGGAGAGCAGCTCATCCAGGTCGCCGGCAACGAGGTCGAGGCGGCGCAGGAGAGGCCAGACTTCGGCGAGCTCCTCCTGTACTTCATCGATGAGATGGTGCAGAATGTCATTGATGGTATTGAAATCATTGCGTAGCGTGGGCAGCTGATTGCCAGGCGCCGTTTCCGCGGCGGCGATACCCAGGTCCAGGTTGATGTGGGCATTCATCCCCAGCAAAAGGTGTTGCAGCACGATCGGCCACCAGTGGCTGGCCGAATCAAAGGCCAGGCGCCAGGATTGGGTGACGGGCTTGCCGGTATGAAAGGCATAGTAGGCCTCCAGATAGCGGTTGGCGAAGCGCACGTCGAGATGCTCCATCCGCGGGCCGTCTTCAAAGCGGCCGGCGGCGATGCCTTCCTTCACTTTGACCGTGACTTTCCGGTACAGCGCAGGGAAATAACCCATTCGGCTGCGGTCGCGACTGCAACGATCGATGATCTGGTCCAGATGGAAGATGACCTCGTCGATGGTCCGGGCTGTGGACATAAGGAAAAATGGGCCTTGGTTCGGGGATCAATTTACGGTTTTTTCTTTTCTTCAGTATTCCGAAAAAACAAAGCAACTCCTCCGAATGGATAAAAATGTAAATACTAGTATCCTGGTTTTACGGAAGCACTCCCTTTTGGATTCAATCCGATGCGCAGACCGATATTGATACCTACATTACTGGCATTCAGATATCGGGTAGGCAGCACGCGCGGTTCATCGGCCGGCGGTTCCTGGGTGGCGGATTGGGTGAATTGATCTTTGAAGATAAATTTCTTCTCGGACACCGGCAGGTCCTCCAACTGACGTCCGGGCAGGAGGTTGGTTTCATCATCGCTGACAGCCAGGGAGGTGAATTCCTTTATTTCTGCTTCCTCGCCTTCCAGGCTGAAGTTATTGTACTGCAATTCACCAAATACGCGAAGGGTTTCCGTAATGGGAAAGGTCACCCCCGCAACGGCGCTATAGCCGATACTAAAGCGGGGTTGCACCTCCGTTTCTGCCCGGATGCGCAAATCGGCATTGGGGCCGATGCCGTTAGCCTGGTCGACGGCTGTTTCCACCGTCAGGTCGCCACCGGCGGAGAGGATCAATCCAAACCGGGTATAAGGGTTGATACCATCCAACCCGGGCGTGAGGATGATCGCGGGCATTACGTCGAAACCGCGCAGAAAAGCTACTGCTTCCGATTGCGCGGAAGGGCTCTGAAAGCGTCCGATGAGGGTCTCTCGCCCGTGAAAATAGGTGCCTGTAAGCTCTACTCCGAAATAGGGGGCAAACATGTATCCAACGGTCGCCATTGCTTTGTAGCCTTCCCCGAGGGTGCCGTTCAAGGCTTCGATGGTGACCGTGCCGTCTGCGTTCAGGGTGACATCGGTAGATTGGCGTATCCTGGTTATTTCATTGGGATCGGCGTCGTTGAATTCGGTTTTACCCGCCTCCCAGGCATAGCCCCCGCTGAGTCTGAAATACAACTCTTGAGCGTCGATTCGTTGGGAGAAGAAGGATATTAGTAGAATAAGGAGCGGTAAGTATCGCATTTTTCGTCGGGCCATAGGTGATTAATTTTGATGATGTTGTACTAAACAGTTAGTTGTCATACGGATATGGGGTTTTTCTTTTTTAACGAAGCGATCTTATCTGATGTTTGATATAGAAAAGCGGCTCAACTGGAATATCGGCCGGAAGACGTTTTTCCGAAGAAGTAAGGTCCTTAATTTCTTCCTACCTTTGCAGCACAAATAAATTGTATGATCGAATTAGGAAAATACAACAGACTGCGCGCCTGCCGGGTAGTGGACCGCGGAATGATGCTTTGTGACGACGATAGCGGAGAAGAAGTTTTGCTCCCCGCTCAGGAAGAGCCGGAAGATCTGCTGGTGGATGACAAACTGGAGGTATTCATTTACAAGGACGGGGAGGATAACTTGATCGCTACCCTGCATACGCCCAAGATCAAACGAGGGGAGTTCGCTTACCTCAAAGTGGTGGAAGTAACTACTTACGGCGCTTTTCTCGACTGGGGGCTTCCCAAAGACTTACTGGTGCCTTTCTCGGAACAGGCCCGTAAAATGACCAGGGACAACTGGTATATCGTTTACTGTTATCTGGATGAAATAACGCAACGGCTCGTCGCCTCCAGCCGCATCGATCGCTTCCTGAAGGATGAACCCGAGGACCTGGAACGGGGTGATGAAGTGGAACTGCTTATCGGACCAACGACGGACCTGGGCGTCAATGTGATTATCAACGATAAGTACAAAGGACTCATCTTCCACAAAGACATTTACCAAACTGTCGAAATCGGGGAACGCCGAAAAGGGTATATCAAAAAAGTTAAACCGGAAGGTAAAATTGATGTTTCCCTGCAGCCGCCCGGCTATAAGCGTGTACCCGGAAATGCTGATAAAATTCTGACCAAACTGGAGAAAAATCAGGGATTTCTGCCCCTGACGGATAAGAGTGACCCGGCCCGAATTCACGATGAACTCGAGATGAGTAAGAAAACCTTTAAAAAAGCCATCGGCGCCCTGTACAAACAACGGCAGATCAGAATTGAACCCGAGGGGATTTATCTCGTAAAAGAGGAATGAAAATTAAATCTGCCCACTAGCAGCCGGCAAAACTCTTAGTCCCCAAATGAAGTTGTACTCTAAAAATTAGTTCAAGCAGATCCTATGAGCGCAAAGCTATTACGTGTTGGCGTTTTCTACGACGGTAATTATTTTTTCCACGTCAGTAACTACTATAATTATGTTCACCGGGTGCGAAGCCGCATCAGCATCGACGGCCTGCACCGTTTCATACTTGAATACCTGGCCGACCAGGAAGAAATCGATGAATGTTATTGCCGGATTACTGACGCCCATTATTTCAGAGGTCGCCTGAGCTCTCACGAAGCCCGGGAGGCCAATCGCCTTTTCTCCGAACGCCTCTTCGAGGATATATTAATCAACGAAGGGGTGATTACTCATTACCTGCCACTCCGCTACATCGATGGACGTTACGAGGAAAAAGGTATCGATACCTGGATGGCTCTGGAAGCGTACGAATTGGCTATTCATAAGAAATTTGATGTCCTGGTGCTCATCGCCTGCGACGGTGACTACGTGCCGCTCGTCCAGAAACTGAATACGCTGGGCACTCGCGTTATGGTGCTGGGCTGGGATTTCGAATACACCGACAGCCGCAACGGCCGTCTTCGAACAACCACTACATCCATAGACCTGCTCCGCGAAGCAACCTATCCGGTCGCGATGCATCGTCTTATTAACGGGGAACTGGACGGCAAACGCTTCAACATCGAAGATCTCTTTGTTAACAAAGATCCGGATATTCCGCAAACGGAAGGGGAGCAGGCCCCCGGGCAACGCGAGCAGAGCTTCATCCTCAGCCTGAAAGAAGGCTATGGCTTTATCGCCAAACCACCTAATAATCTTTTCTTCCACTGGAGTGACGTCATCGGAGCGGACTTCAATGAGCTGGAAGCTCATGACCCGGTAGAATTCTCTATCGCTTTCAACGAGCGAGGACAGGAAATCGCCGTTGATGTGGAAAAACTCAAAAAGGAGTAGAGGAGCCCCCCAGCTTTTAGAAAAATATCTGCGGAATCCGTTTGGCTTTTTCTTCAAAAGGGGACGCACTACCCGCAGCTACCTCGTAGATACGTTCGTGCGTACGGCGGGCGGCGCGGCGCAAAGGCGCATAGGGGCGCAGGCAGATATCCAGGAAACCGATATTATAATTCTCGCCGTCGAAGCGGCCGAAAACCGGTTGGTCGTTCCACTGGAAGTAATGCAAGGCGATCACTTCAGGACGCGCAAATCCCTGCTCAGTATAATAGCGATAAGCGATGCCGCGGTCTTCTTGCGTAGCTACCCCCTGTATGCCGGTTGAGGGCAATCCCGCGTCGATGGCGCCAAAGTGGTACTCCCCGATGAGCACCGGCTTGCCGCTGCGGCGGGCGATCTCCTCTGTCGCGGGTGGTCCGGGAAAGCTGTAGCCGTTGATAGAGAAGACATCGAAACGCTCGCCGGCTTTGTACAGCAGGTCGGAGCTTATCCAGGCGTAACGCATGCCCAGGTTGAGGTGGTTGGGGTCAATGCGTTCCACCGCGTCGCAGACCACATCTACATAGCGGGCTACCATCTTTTCGGAGAATGTGCGGAAGTCGGCTTCGGCGCGGCCGCCCGGCATGTCCTGCAGGGTGAGCGTATCGAAGGCCTGGAAAGCGGGAAGGTCCATTTGCCAGGCTTCGTTGAGCGCGCTGATCTTTCCTTCGTATTGTTTGCTGATCCATTCGGTAAAGGCGCGGCGGGTGGCCGAGCTGTCAGGGGTGGCGAACATT
>Ga0102940_1000923_pt1 | contig 19737 bp, 21 predicted proteins | sample SalPonR2_C_D1_MG_FD_78215 | JGI IMG/M metagenome (GOLD analysis project Ga0102940, IMG submission 78215) | Salt pond soil microbial communities from South San Francisco under conditions of wetland restoration - Salt Pond MetaG R2_C_D1_MG | ecosystem: Environmental > Aquatic > Marine > Intertidal... | reverse complement strand
CCCCTTATGAATTCCGTGTGGTGGACAGCACCGGCCTGGTCAAATGGGTGATGGAAACGGTCACCGCCGTTAAACACGAAGGAACCCGGGCAGCCTTGGGCTATTTCATGGACATCACCCAGCAGAAGCAGATGGCAGAGGAACTGCGGGACAAGGAAAAATTACGGGCCATTCTTGAAATGGCGGGTGCGGTGAGCCATGAGCTGAACAATCCCCTGCAGGTACTGTCGGTGGGAATCGAAAAACTGGGGGATCCCTCCCTGGATCCATCCCGGCGAGAGACGCTGGTCCAGCTTGTCAAAAGTCACACCCAGCGGATCATAGAATTGTCTGCCAAAATTCAGCGCATTTCCCAATATGCCACCAAGGACTATGTCCAGGGGAAAAAGATCTTTGATATCGATGCTGCCGCCACTGAAAAATAAAAGAATCCAGCTTCGTCAATGAAAAGCACATTACGCTTGCCCTCTGGGGTCTGGTGTGAGCGCAGCAGCAATCTTTTCTGCCGGAAAACCATCCCGTCCACGTGTGCCAGACAAATGTTTCTATAAACAGAAACATTTGTCTTGACAACCTATAGCAAATCGTTTAATTTGCGCGTCAACCTGTAACCACCGCTAACCACATTAAAACCAGGACATGCAAAAAATCCCATGAAACAAACCCGTATGACAATTCTTGCAATGGCCTCTAAAAAGAGAGCCCTTCATATCAGCCACACCTTTGTGACGATACAGCCCCTTGTAACCACCCGGCCCCTCATACCCATGGCCGGGTCCGGCTTTGCCCTTGGGAGACAGTCATGATCATCTCCCGATTCCCGGACAGGGAACGGTTTTCCCGCCTGGCCGGAACCCACAATGTGGTGCCGGTGTGCACCCGGATTTTGGCCGACACCCACACCCCGGTATCCCTGCTGCAGAAATTTCATGCCAGGAACACGGCCTGTTTTCTGCTGGAAAGCGTGGAAGGCGGAGAGCGCTGGGCCAGATACAGTTTTCTGGGGGTCCGTGCCCATGGCAGCCTGCGGGTGTTTTCCGATCATGTGGAACTGGTCACCGGCAAAAACACCGCCTGTGCCCAGTCCAGAACCATTGCCCATAACAACGATCCTTTGGCTGTGATCAGACAGATCATCCAGACATACATTCCGGCAAACATAAGTGAACTTCCCCGGTTCTGGACCGGCCTGACCGGATATGTAACCTATGAGATGGTCACATTTTTTGAAAATATCCCGGTATCCCTGCCCCCGAATACCCCCTATGCCCAATTTTTCATTCCAGACCAGATGATCATTTTTGACAATATCCAGCAGACCTTGACCTGTGTGCAGATCTGTTATCTGGATGATGGCACAGTGCCGGATGCCTCTTTTGACCAGGCATGTCAGCACCTTGAACACCTGCTGGCCGTCATCCATACCCCGGCCGGGGCTCTGGATTCTGTAAAAACACCGCCTGCAGCACTTGCCTGCCAGGTTCCGGACCAGCAATACCTGGACGGGGTCAACACCATCAAACACCACATCCGGGAGGGCGATATTTTCCAGGCGGTGTATTCTCTGCCCTTTTCCTGTACAACCAGCCTGGATCCGGTCCTGTTCTACCGGGCCCAGCGGTATATCAACCCCTCTCCCTACATGTTTTTCATGAAGTTTAACGACATGGTCATTGCCGGGTCATCTCCCGAAACCATGGTGAGACTGGAGAACCGGGTGGCCACCCTCAGGCCCATTGCCGGCACCCGCCCCAGGGGTGCCACCGAGCAGCAGGACCTGGCCCTGGCAGATGAGCTGCTTTCGGATGAAAAAGAAAAAGCCGAGCATATCATGCTCATAGATCTGGGCAGAAACGACCTGGGACGGGTGGCGGAACCGGGCACTGTCCAGGTGACAGACACCATGGTCATTGAACGCTATTCCCATGTCATGCACCTGGTATCCAATATCACCTGTGATCTTACGCCTGGATACGATGCCCTGGATCTCTTCAGGGCCGCCTTCCCGGCCGGCACACTTACCGGAGCCCCGAAGATCCGGGCCATGGAGATCATCTCCGGCCTGGAAAACCGCCCAAGGCGGGTATATGGCGGTGCAGCCGGATATATCTCCTTTACCGGGAACATGGATTTTGCCATCACCATCAGGACCGCTGTCATGGAAGGCAGCACCCTGACCGTCCAGGCCGGGGCCGGCATTGTGCATGATTCAGACCCGGCCGCAGAACTGCAGGAATGCAGGAACAAGGCCAAAAGCGTTGAAGCCGCTTTGAGATTCGCCCTTTCCCATACAAATGGAGACTGAAAAGATGCAGGTGGTCATTATCGACAATTATGATTCCTTTACTTTTAACCTTGTCCACTACCTGCTGCATACCGGGGTAACCGTGGAGGTGTTCAGAAATGACAGGATAACCGTTCCAGATCTTGCACAGATGAACCCTGGCGCCATTGTGATTTCCCCGGGCCCAGGACGGCCGGAAGACGCAGGGGTCTCCCTGGAGGTGGTGGAACAGCTGTCCGGTAAAATTCCCATCCTGGGGGTCTGCCTGGGCCACCAGGTCATTGCCCAGAGCTTCGGCGGCACCATTGTCCATGCCCGCAGGATCATGCACGGCAAAACATCGGTTGTCACTTCCGACGGCACCCATATTTTTACAGGGCTTTTGCGCCCGTTTCCGGTCATGCGCTACCATTCCCTTGCCGTACAGGAATCAGATCTGCCAGACTGCCTGAAGATCACCGCCAGGACCGATGATGGAGAGATCATGGGAATCCGCCACCAGCAACACCCCACCCAGGGGGTTCAGTTTCATCCGGAATCCTTTATGACCACTGTGGGCAAACGCCTGATCCGCAATTTCATCAAAGGGGCTGCCAAATGAATTTCACCCAACGTCTCAACCGCATCATCGCAGGCCGGGATCTGACCGAAGACCAGGCCGCAGACATGATCACAGATATTTTTTCCGGTACCATTACCCCGTCCCAGGTAGGGGCGTTCATGGCAGCGCTGGCCACCAAAAAAGAAACCTTTGAAGAGCTGGCCGGCGCAGCCCGGGCCATGCGCACCAAAGCACGGCGCATCCAGGCCGTGTCCAAAAAGGTCATTGACACCTGCGGCACCGGCGGGGATGCATCAGGCTCCTTTAACATCTCCACTGCCACCGCCTTTGTGGTGGCCGGTGCCGGCATTACCGTGGCCAAGCACGGCAACCGGAGCGTTTCCAGCAAATGCGGCAGTGCCGATGTGCTGGAATCCCTGGGGGTCAACCTGGACCTTGATCCGGAAATCGTGGAAGAGGCCGTGAACGACATCGGCATCGGCTTCCTGTTTGCACCGGTTTTTCACGGGGCCATGGGATATGCGGCCCGGGCCAGGAAAGAATGCCGGATCCGCAGCATTTTCAACATGCTGGGCCCTTTGACCAACCCGGCTGCCGCTTCCTGCCAGATCCTGGGGGTGTATGCCCCACATCTTACCCAGATGTTTGCCAAGGCACTCAAACTGCTGGGGGTGGAAAAAGCCTTTGTGGTCCACGGCCATGACGGCATGGATGAGATCACCACCACAGATCTGACCCGGGTATCGGAATTGTCCTCCGGCCAAATCAAATCCTATGACCTGGATCCACTGCAGTATTTTGATGACTATGCTGATCCTGCAGACCTCAAGGGCGGGGACGTGCACACCAATGCCGCCATTATCCAGTCTGTGCTGGCCGGGGAAAAAGGCCCGAAGCGGGACATTGTACTGATCAATGCCGGTGCCGGTCTTGTGGCAGCCGGTGCTGCCCCGGCCATCCACCAGGGGATCCAGCTGGCAGCAGATGCCATTGACGCAGGCAGAGCAGAACAAAAACTCAGTGACCTGGTGCAGTTCACCCGGGAGAATACATGACATGAAACCGGAAGGGTTTTTACAAACCATGGTCCGGATCACACAAGATGCGGTGGCGCACAACCGCCGCACCCTGCCCCTGGCCATGCTGCGCAAACAAGCGGAAAACCGGCCCGCCGGACCCGACTTTTACAAAGCCATGGCCCAAAGCACATCTGAGGATGTGGGTATCATTGCGGAAATCAAAAAAGCATCCCCCTCAAAAAAAGATATCTGCCTGGACCTGGACCCGCACACCTATACCAGGGAGTGTGAAAAGGCAGGGGCCAGGGCCATATCCGTGCTCACGGAACCGGTGTATTTCAAAGGCAGCCTCACGGATCTGAAAACCGCCTGTGCTGCCACCCATCTGCCGGTACTGCGCAAAGACTTTGTCATCAGCGCATACCAGATCTATCAGGCAAAACAGGCAGGCGCCGGTTCTGTCCTGCTCATCACCACCCTTTTGTCCCGAAACCAGCAGGCAGACTATACACGCCTTGCACGGGAGCTGGGCATGGAGCCTTTGGTGGAGATCTCTTCTGAATGGGAATGTGAACAGGCCCTTATAACCGGTGCCAGGGTGATCGGCATCAACAACAGAAACCTTGCCACACTGGCAGTGGACCCTGACACCGCCCTGCGGGTGGCACCCGTTCTGCCCGCATATATCCTTCCAGTGGCAGCATCGGGGATTTCCTGCCGCCAGGATATAAAAACCGCTGTGGATGCCGGCATATACAATTTTTTGGTGGGAGAAAGCATTGTCAGGGCCACAGACCGGAAGGCATTTTTGTGCGCCCTTTTGCAGGATGCTGCGGTCTGATGCACAGCGCTTCAGCCATATCCCGGTTTCCCTTTCTGCCGGACCATTCCCCGTTCATCAAAATCTGCGGCCTTACTGATCCAAAAAATGCCCGGGCATGTGTCCAGGCCGGAGCGGATATCATAGGTCTGGTGTTTTATCCCAACAGCCCCAGGTATCTGGAAATCCCCCGGGCTGCCAGGGTAACCCAAACCCTTTCCGGCCAGGTGCCGGTGTGGGGGGTGTTTGTGGATGCGAAACTGGACACGATCATGGCCCATGTAGACGCCTGCGGTCTCACAGGGGTACAGCTCCACGGCAGTGAATCGCCGGATCTGGTGGCGGCGTTAAAGGAAAAAGAACTGACCGTGACAAAAGCGGTTTTTGCATCCCGCTCTCCCGGTCTGGACAAGGCCCACACCTATACTGCTGCCGACTGTATTCTGGTGGAATGCGGGCGGGGAAAACGCCCCGGGGGCAATGCCAGAACCTGGGACTACCGCACGGCAAGGAAAATATCTGCCCGATATCCGGTACTGCTGGCCGGCGGACTGAGCAGCACCAATATCACAAAAGCCATGGCTGATGCCGATCCCCGGGGGGTGGACATCTCATCAGGGGTGGAATCCGGTTTCGGCATCAAGGACATGCAGCAGGTAGCCCGCCTGGTCAGACTGGTGAAAAAGTCTGGTGCCATGCAGAACTGTCATACAGCCAAGCGGTAGCGGGTCAGCGCACCATCAAATTGGTGCCCGGATAGATATCAGCACCCGGGTCCAGGTTGTTGAGTTTGCGCAGCGCCGCAACCGTGGTATTGTATTGCTGGGAAATACGCCACAACGTCTCCCCTTTTTTCACCGTATGAAATATGCCGGAAGATTTTTTTTCCTGCACAGCTGTGGATTTTTTGACCACCGGTTTTGTGTCTGCAGGCTGGCTTTCAACCGGTCTTGAAGCTGCAGCCATTTTGCTGACAGAGGACAGCTTTTGTTCCAGGTTTCCCATCCGTTCGGTCAGAGAATCTAATTTTATCTGGGCTGCTGCCTCGATCCGGGACACCTGCTGCTGTATCCGGGCCAGGGTTTCTTCCAGGGAGGCATCATTGGTAGCCCCCACAGCAAAGGTTAATTTGGCCTGCATGTTTTCCAGACCAGATTCCAGAGATGACAGCCGTTCTTCCAGATCTTCGGGCACAGTCTCCCCGGGAAGGGAGGACACTGCCGGTGTCTGGGGATCGGATGTCCTGAAAAACAAAAAAAACACCACCAAGGTTGCAACCAGGGCTCCGGCAATGATCAGGGTGAATTCATTTTTCTTTAACAAGGATGATCCGGCTGCCTTGGGCCCTGAAGGGGCAGGCTTTTTTTTGCGGTTCGGGCTGGTCTGGGGGGCTGTATTTTTTACACCTGGTTTGTCTTTTTGTTTCATACCCTGCTCCTGTTTTCTGGCTTTGTTTTTCTCTTTTCATATCATCCTGAGCATTTTTTTAAAACCGTTTCACACATTTTTGTGCTGCAGTTTTCTGCCTTGATGTGATTCATGGTTGGACAGACCCCCGGATATATGGTAAAAGATGTGACATAACCGGTTACCCGAATTTTTCAGGAAACTATATTCATGCATTTCGTTGTCCACCGATTTGTGCAGACCCTGTTTTCTCTTTGCATTGTATTTTTGTGCATGGGCAATGCGCTTGCTGAGGAACCCAGAATCTATACCAACCAGATCGGCATGCGCTTTGTCTTGATTCCGGCAGGCACATTTGTCATGGGCAGCCCCCCATCTGAAAAAGGCCGGCAAAAAAATGAAAAACAACACCGGGTGAGCATTTCAAAAAGCTTTTACATGGGGGAAACAGAGGTCACCCAGGGCCAGTGGAACCGCCTGGCTTCCCCCAACCCCTCTGCATTCAAACTGGGAAATCGATACCCGGTGGATTCGGTGACCTGGCATGAGGCCATGCAGTTCATCTCATTTCTCAACAAACTGGAAAACACCGACCGGTACCGGCTGCCCACAGAAGCGGAATGGGAATACGCCTGCCGGGCAGGCAGCAACACCGCCTTTTCCACCGGCCCCATCACCACTATTTCCTGTGTGGATCCGGAACCGGCACTGATAAACACGGCCTGGTACTGCTACAATTCCGGTCTGGCCGGCCCGCCCAGGGATTTCAAACCCCATCCGGTCAAGCTGCTGCAACCCAATGCCTGGGGGCTGTTCGACATGCACGGCAATGTCCAGGAATGGGTTTTAGATGCATGCAAAAGCCGCAGTTTATGGAAAAGAAGCATAGGGCCTGTGACAGATACCTACCAGGACAATATGGTGGACCCTCTGGAAAAAAATGGGGACCACCGGGTCGTCCGCGGAGGCGGCTGGTTCCAGAACGGCAAATACCAGAGATCTGCCTTTCGCAGTTTCTACAAGCCGGTGGCTGTGAGAAACAGCCTGGGATTCCGCGTTGTTCTTCGCCGCTGATATATCCATCGGACCCATGGCATAAAACCCCATGCATCACAACCCACCGGTCTGAATCTGTATGGATTACAACACCCTGGCCTGAATCCGATGGAACAGCCCCAGCCGTTTTTGCAGGATCAACAGCCGGACCCATTCTTCCAGATGCGCTGCCACCCGGGTTTTGCCGTTTTTGCTGTCTGTGTGGTGGTTTTGTTCAGCAATGTGCATGCCTGTGGACACGGCATTTTCCAGGGCGGCTTTCATGCGTGCACAGGCCGCCTGAATGTCTGTGTCTTTTCCCTGAAATTTTTCGTTGCACCTGTCATAGATCTCTTTTGCATCCTGATAATATCCCTGGCTTTCATACACCTTTGCCAGGGTCAGGGTATGGTATTCATAGTCCATGGTTTCTGCCTTGTATTATTTCTGCTGTTTGAAAATCAGCTCATCCGGTCCTGCCATGCCATGCTCATGCCTGGCCAGGTGTTTGATGTATGTGATATCCTGCTTCAACCGCAGGATTTGATTTTCTATGACGGTATTTTCCTGTTTTGTGATCTGAATCCGGGATAATGCACCCGCTTTTTTGTGTTTCAACCGATTGTAATCTTTGATCCCGTTTTCAGAAAATACCGTCAAAAACAAAATCAATACCATGAAGCCCAGTGCCAGAAAAAAAACCGTCTTTTCAATCAGTTTCATATGAATCAATCTGCTTTTGCCCCCCTTTTCCACCACTGTGCTGCCATGTCAAACTCTGGAAACCGCAGAATTTTTGTAAAAATAACAACCAGAATCATGCCCATTGCCACACACCCCAGCACCCCTGCCCCCAGCAGCAGTTTTCCTTGTGTATCATGGATGAGAAATCCGGCTGCCCATCTTACGGCAACTGCCATTATAGCAGACAAAAAAAGGGCTCTGCAAGCGGAAATAACCAGATGCCTGCGTGAAAACCGAACCTGTGCCGGGGGGTGAAAAATCAAATAAACCAATCCTGCGGCGCCTGACAGGGATACGGACAAAGCCAGCCCTGTAATGCCCATGGGACCTGTCAACACGGATGCAGACACAAGGTTGACACAGATACAGAGGATGCCGGCAACAAAAGGATGCCGGAAGCTGGACACCGCATAATGAAGGGTGACAAAAATGCGGGATCCGATAAATGCCCACAATCCTGTGGCCAGATAAAACAGACATTGCGCTGTCTGGACAGCAGCAGCCTCGCCGAATGCGCCCTGGCCGAACAAAAGCTGGACAATGGGGCCATTGAGAACCATGAGCCCTGCCATGGCCGGCATGGCCGCAAACGTCACCAGCCGGATGCCGGTGTCAAATACCGGCGCAATCTCATCCACATTACCGGCGGCCGCTTGCCGGGAAAAAAAGGGCAGCAGAACAATGGAAAAGGAAACAGCAATCAGCGCCAGGGGAAACTGCACCAGCCGGTCTGCATAGTAGAGAAAAGAGACCGTTCCCTCGGGCAAAAAAGAGGCGAAAATCGATGCCACAAGCATATTCACCTGATAGGGAGCGGCCCCTACCATGCAGGGCACCATCTTTCGGACGGTGTGTGTAACACCGGGGTGGCACAAAACAAACCGGACAGGCTTGAGCATGCCGCTGCGGACCATAAAAGGAACCTGAAGTCCAAGCTGCACCAGCCCGCCGAAAAAAACCCCCAGGGCAAGCCCTGTGACCGGAATATCATAATACCCGGTGGCGGTCAGGGTGAACAGAATCACCACCAAATTGAACACAAGGGGGGTCACCCCTGGTACAAAAAAATTGCCCAGTGTGTTGAGGACCCCCATGCACAGGGAAATCACCATGATCACATACACATAGGGGATCATGATTTTAAACAGCACAAGGGCAAGAGCGTATTGTTCTCCGCCGGGCACAAACCCCGGTGCCACGATCCGCAGGATCCAGGGTGCCAGCAGCACCGCCGATACCACCAGAACACCCCCCAGGGCAGACAAGACAATAAGCGCGGAAAAAATCATGGAAACCGCCTGTTCCCTGCGGCCGGTTTCCAGATACCGGGAAACCTGCGGCACAAAAAGGATACTGAAGATGCCGTCGGAAAACAGTTTTCTGAGCAGGTCAAAGGGCCTGAATGCAACAAAAAAAGCATCACTCTGGGCAGATGTGCCGATCACCATGGCAATCAGGGCATCACGGATGACCCCGAAAATCCGGCTTGCAAGCGTAAGACCGCTGACAGCTGCGGTGTTTTTCACCAGAGACATGCTTTATTTTTCCTTGACAAAAAACAAAAAATTTACTATCAATCGTTTTTTATTTGAATTTTACATAACCCCCATGCCCTATCGGGCACAACAACACATGAAAGCTGTTAGCCATTCGCTTTTAGCTGATTACTGACGGCTTTCATATAAACACATTGTAATTGACGAACAGAAGGAGTACACGCAAATTGGCCAATCACAAATCTGCAAAAAAACGGGCAAAACAGAACCTGGTCAGAAGACAGAGAAACAGATCGGTAAAATCCACACTGAAAACCCTGGAAAGAAAGGTGCGCGCGGCCAAAGCATCCGGTGACGAAGCTGTCATGGAATTGATGCGCCAGAACCAGTCCGCCCTTCAAAAAGCATCCCAGAAAGGGATTGTCCATAAAAAAACCGCCTCCAGAAAAATTTCACGACTTTCCAGACTTGTGAATGCCTGACCGCTGATATGCACTGAGTTATGCACAGACAGGATCTGCCTGTAAACAGATCCTGTCTGTGCTGTGCGGTATAGCCATTCTCCTGGAAATCCACCACCTCCCGGGCCTGCCCGAAAAGAACAGCCCCGCCTCCTGGATCTGCCCGGAATGACCGGCAGGCATCTTCACAAACAAAAAGATAGTCAAAAGCCGGCCATCATCTGGCTGACGATCCGTTCTGCAATCCGTTGTGCAATAATTTCGATGGCTTCACTGATATTGGCTTCATCATTGATATTGTCCGCATCCACCAGAAAAGACTCTGTCGACGAAAAATTGTTGACAGACCACAAAATATCTTTGTCTGTATCCAGCAGCTGCACATCCACAACTGCCCGTATCCTTCTTTCAACCACCGTTTCCGTGGAAGACCGGGACAGGGTGGAAAAAGTGATGGCTTTGACAATGCCTTTGATCCCACGGGGGGCATCGGCGGGATCCACCACCTGTGTATCGGTTTCCTCCTGAATTTCTCTGATCAGTTCATTGGTAAAATGGATGCCGGCCCGGGTCTGGCTGCTGTTGTTTTCAAACACCGCCACCCCGACACGGGTTACCCCCTGGTGAAGATATCCGCCTCCTTCCAGGCGGTACCCACATCCGGCAAGCAGCAGAATACCCGCCAGCAGCCAGATTCCCTTTTCCTTTACATGGTTTTTCCTGTCACATCGGTTCATATTACACCACTATATTTACAAGGATCTGTTTTTTGCGCACAAGGATGATCTTTTTTATCGAACGGTCCTGAATATGTTTGGCAATCTTGTCATCTGCAAGGGCGGCTTCTTTGATATCCGCTTCCCGTGCGTCAGATGCCACGTTGAACCGGGAGCGCAGTTTGCCGTTCACCTGAACCACCACCAGCACCTCATCGGTTTCAAGGCTGTCTGCGCGGAATGCCGGCCAGGATTGTTCCAAAATGGACCCCCGGTGCCCCATTCTATCAAACAACTCCTCACAAAAATGCGGAACAATGGGACTGAGCAGCAGCACCATATTTTCCAACGCAGACAATACCACTGCCTGCATCTGTTGGTCAGCTGTATCCAGGTTCACTGCATACACGGTATTCACCAGCTCCATAACCGCTGACACAGCCGTGTTGAAATGAAAGCTTTCATCGATATCAGCGGTTACTTTCTGGATGGTCTGGTGTGTTTTGATATACAGGGATTTGGCTGCCGGATTTTTCAGGTCAGCCGCAGGGCCGGTGAATACGGATACCTGCTGCTTGTCAATTGTGTGCATACATTCCAGGGCCAGGCGCCAGACCCGGTTGATGAAACGGTTGCTTCCCTCAACCCCCTCTTCACTCCATTCCAGGTCCCGTTCGGGCGGCGCCGCAAACAGACAGAAAAGCCGGGTGACATCTGCCCCGTATTTTTCCAGAAGGTCATTGGGGTCCACCACGTTTTTTTTGGATTTGGACATTTTAATGACCCGGCCGATATCAACCGCTTTTTTGCACCGGGTGCACACAAAGGTATCGTTGGCTTGCTTTTCGGCCTGCTCCGGATACAGATAGCCATGATTTGGACAGGTCATGGTCTCTTTGCACACCATGCCCTGGGTGAGCAGCCGGGTAAAGGGTTCTGTAAAATCGATCATGCCAAAATGGTGCAGTACCCGCATGAAATACCGGGAATACAAAAGATGCAGCACCGCGTGTTCTACCCCGCCGATATACTGGTCCACCGGTGCCCAGTATTTTACGGCCTGCTCATCAAACATGCCCTGGTCAAACCTGGGGGAGCAGTACCGCAGATAATACCAGGATGATTCCACAAAGGTATCCATGGTATCAGTGTCCCGCCTGGCATCTTTGCTGCCGCAGGCAGGACAGACCGCATGGGTGAAATAATCCAGGGTGGGCAGGGGCGAACCGCCTTTTTCCAGCAGGTTGACCTCTTCAGGCAGTTCTATGGGAAGGTCTGCTTCCGGTACCGGGACCACCCCGCAGTCCGGGCAGTGAATGACCGGAATGGGTGCCCCCCAGTACCGCTGGCGGGAAATGCCCCAGTCCCGCAGACGGTAAGAGACCGCCTTTTTCCCCCTGCCCTGCTCTGCCAGCCAGTCGGTTATGGCTTCCATGGCTTTTTCACTGTCCATACCGTCAAACCGGCCCGAATTCACCATGATCCCGGGTCCGGTATAGGCGGTTTCCATGGTATCCGGATCCAGGGGATCATTTTCCGGCTGCACCACCACACGGATCTCAAGGCCATATTTTTTTGCAAAGTCAAAATCCCGCTGGTCTCCGGCAGGCACGGACATGATGGCCCCGGTGCCGTACCCCATGAGGACAAAATTGGCGGTATAGACCGGGATCGCTTCTCCTGTGGCAGGATTGGTACAGTACCGGCCCGTGAACACCCCTTCTTTCTCATATTTTTCCAGGCCCTCCAGGGACCGCTCCTGGGCAGCGACTTTTTCCAGAAAATCTGCCACATCCTTTTCCTGCCGGGTTCCCCTGCACAGGGTTTCCACCAGGGGATGCTCCGGTGCCAGGCACATGAAGGTGGCGCCGAAAACCGTATCCGGCCGTGTGGTAAACACCGGGATCTGTGCATCCATACCGGCAACCGGAAATGTCAGTTCAGACCCCACGCTTTTGCCGATCCAGTTTTTCTGCATCACCGTGACCTTGTCCGGCCACCCGGGCAGTTTGTCACAGTATACCAGCAGGTCTTCGGCAAAATCGGTGATCCTGAAAAACCACTGCCACAGTTTTTTCTGCTGCACCGGACGGGCGCACCGCCAGCATTTGTCCTGTTCCACCTGTTCATTGGCCAGAACGGTCTGGCATTTTTCACACCAGTTGACAAAGGACTCCCTGCGGTATGCCATGCCGTTTTCCAGCATTTTCAAGAACAGCCACTGCTCCCATTTGTAATACTCAGGCCGGCAGGTGGCGATCTCCCGATCCCAGTCATAGGAAAACCCCATTCGTTTCAACTGGGCCCGCATGGTCCGGATATTTTCATAGGTCCAGGCAGCCGGATGGGTGTTGTTGTCTATGGCGGCATTTTCCGCGGGCATGCCAAAGGCATCCCACCCCATGGGATGCAGCACATTGAATCCCTGCATCCGTTTATACCGCACCACCACATCACCGATGGTATAGTTGCGCACATGGCCGATATGTATTTTTCCTGACGGATAGGGAAACATTTCCAGCAGGTAATATTTTTGCCTCCCAGGATCTTCAGAAACCTTGAAAATATCATGTTCCTGCCAGTATGCCTGCCATTTGGGTTCTACAACAGCTGGGTTGTACCGTTCCTCCATTCTGTTTTTTCCTTTCACGAGCAGCGTCACAATGGTTTTTGATTATCAAACTTTATTAAATGCCACAACACAGGGCAAATAGCAAGGCAACAATTATGTGGGAATGAGGTATGAGTGGTGAGGAATGAGGGATGAGAAGTACAAAATTCCATCCCTCACCCCTCACCCCTCATACCTCATACCTCATACCTCTCTTATCGAATTGGGTCAGCATACTGCCGACTGGATATTTGCCATAGCAGCGTACCCGCTATGGGGAGCCCCTGTTGGTGGCCTGTGAACGGACCGTCAGATCCGGAGGGGGCCTGGTAAAATTCGCCGGGATGATCCCAAACAAAGGGCGGGTGGCTGCACTTAATTGTTCTTATGCAGACAGGACCCCGAAGATCTCGGGCCGGGCACAGGCCACCAACAGGGGCGGGCCCCGGGAAAGCGTGCTGGATAGAACGACCAAAAACCTGGCATGCTTATGGCAAATATCCAGGGGCAAGATTTTGATATTGACCGCACTACCTTGGAGTGATATATATAATGGTTTTGATAAGTACCTGATCGGCAGGTACTGCTGTATGTAATCCTTGCTCCGGAACCGTTCCGGGGCTTTATAGCCGCAAGGAGAAGAGATGAGAAAGTATGAAACCGTTGTGATTTCTGACCCTGATCTCCAGGATCAAACACGCACAGAGCTGTTTGATAAAATCAGAAATATCATTGCCAGGGAAAACGGCATTTTCCTGGATCTTGATGACTGGGGCAGCAAAAAACTGGCCTATGAAATCAGAAAAAAATTACGGGGTCACTATGCCTGCCTGACCTATGGCGGCACAGGAGACCTTGTACGGGAACTTGAAAGAAATCTGCGCCTGTATGACAATGTCATGAAGTTTATGACCATCCTGCTCTCCGATGATGTGACAGCTGAATCTCTGGCACAGGAACTGCAAGATGCCGAAGCAGCAAGGGCTGCTGCAGAAACTGCAGAAACTGACCAGACAGCTGCCGACACTGAAGCAGAAACTGACGCTGCGGTATCTGATCCCGGCACACCGGCCGGCGAAACCGGATCAGAGGAACCAGCACCTGAAACAGAACCAGAAACTGCTGAAACAGTCAATGACCCACAGAACTGATTCAGGATCGAAGGAGAGATATTATGTATAAAGGCCAGAGAGGCGACAGCAAAAACCGGTTTTACCAGCGGCGCAAAATCTGCAGATTCTGTGTGGACAACGGCATGGACATTGATTATAAAAATCCCAAAGCCCTCAAGCAGTTCATTACGGAACGGGGAAAAATCATTCCCAGACGGATCACCGGCACCTGCGCCAAACATCAGCGCAAACTGTCACTTGCCATCAAGCAGTCCCGTCAGATAGCACTGCTGCCGTTTGTGGGCAGACCCCCGCAGTAAACCATACGGCAGGAGAATCTTACGGTGACCGACATCATCCCCCGCCCGTCCGCTGCAAAAGATATGCTACTGGGCATCTGCCTGTGTATTATGATCTTTGCCATCAGTTATACATTCCCCTTTTTGGGGGTGTTTGCCCTGCTGGTACTGCCTTTGCCGGTGCTTTTTTACCGGCTGAAGCTGGGACGTAACAGCGGCGGCATCATAGCAGGGGCCAGCTTTGTGGTGCTCATGGTGATGACCCGGGGATTTGCCTTTGATTCGCTGTATTTTGGTGCACTGCTCATTACAGGCCTGTTTCTTGGTGAATGTATTGAACGTAACATGGGTATTGAACGGACAATGGTCTTCACTGTCACAGGGGTTACCGGCACAGCGCTGGCGGTTTTTCTCATATATGCCGGCATGCAGGCCACACCCATGGGAAATATGGTATCTGATTATATCTCCCAGTACTTCAGCCTGACATCTGCCCTGTACAAGGATATGGGCATCGAAAAAGAACAGATCGCCGCGTTGAATTCAGCATTTCTCATTGTTCTGCCCGGTATGTTCATTGTTTCCTATATGACCACGGTGTGGCTGAATATTCTGATCATCAAAAAACTGCTGGCCAGAATCGGCATCCCCTTACAGCACATGGAAAACCTGAACCGTTTCAAAGCACCTGACCCGCTTGTGTGGGGGGTGATCGGCCTGGGCGTGCTCCTGGCGCTGCCTGTCGGGGCTGTTAAATACGTTGCCGTCAACTGTCTGATTGTATTAATGCTTGTGTATTTTTTTCAAGGAATTGCTATTATATCATTTTTTTTCCAGAAAAAAGGATCCCCTGTTTTTTTAAAGGTATTCTGCTATGGGCTGATCGCTGTACAGATCTATTTTCTCATTCTGGTCATAGGACTTGGATTCTTTGACAACTGGCTCAACTTCAGAAAACTGGAATTTCAAAAATGATACCAACCCCTGTCAGCCTGTTTTTTCAGGCTGAATCTTTTTGGAGGTCTACATGAAAGTCATACTGAAAGAAACCATAGATACCCTGGGCATTGCAGGCTCGGAATGTGAGGTTGCAGCAGGCTACGGCCGCAACTACCTGCTTCCCCAGGGAAAAGCAATGCTTGCCACGCCCCAGAACAAACGCGTCATGGAACAGGCCAGGGCAAAACTCGAACTGCAGATTGCAAAAGAGAAAAAACTGGCAGAGGAGATGGCTAACAAAATCAAGGATGTGGTCTGCAAACTCAAGGCCAAAGTCCGTGAAGAGATTTATCTGTACGGATCTATCACCACCCACGACATCAAGACATCCTTGAACAGCCAGAACATCTCTGTGGAGCGCCGCGCCATACTTTTGGCTGAACCCATCAAACAAACCGGTGAATACAAAGTTCCCATAAGGCTCTACAAGGATGTGGAACCGGAAATCACCGTGGTTGTTGAAGCCGAAGAAAAACAGGAAAAATAATCCCCCCTGCCTGTGCTGCCCGGCAACCCGGCTGTTGGCAGCACAGGCCTGACACTTTTTGGAAAATGCGTGGTCCACACCAAACCGAAACATTCAGACCCCCTGCTTGACCGGACACCGCCCCATGATCTGGATGCGGAAGCCTCTTTATTGAGCGCTGTTTTTATCAACAATGAGGTGCTGTTTGACATCACGGACATTATCACCCCGGACGATTTCTACAAAGGGGCCCATAAAAAAATTTTCCGTGTGATCCTGATGCTTGCCGCCCAGGAAGAGCCGGCAGATCTTGTGACGGTTGCCAATGCCCTCAAAAAGAAAGATGAACTGGAAAGTATCGGCGGGGCCGCATACCTGGCCTCCATTGCAGACGCTGCACCGGTTGCGGTCAATGCGGTTCACTATGCCAGAATCATCCAGGGCAAAGCATCTTTGCGCGCCATGATCGATGCGGCATCAAAAATCATTCAGTACTGCCTGGAAGACAAGGATGATGTGGAAGAAACCATCGATTTTGCCGAATCTGCCATTTTCCAGATAGCAGAAAAAAAATCCAGCGGTTCCTTCAGATCCTTAGGGGAACTGATCAACCTTAACATAGACAAACTCGAAGAGCAGCAGGGAAAAGATGGCGGGCTTTCCGGGCTTTCCACCGGGTATATGCGCCTGAACAATATCACCTCAGGGCTGCAGAAATCAGACCTGATCATTCTGGCGGCCAGACCCAGCATGGGCAAAACTGCCTTTGCGTTGAACATTGCCAGAAATGTGGCCTTGGAAGAACAAAAACCCGTGGCGGTATTTTCCCTTGAAATGTCCAATGAACAGCTTTCCATGCGGCTTTTGACTGCTGAGGCCCGCATAGATTCCAAGCGGCTGCGCACCGGATTCATCAGCCAGGAAGACTGGCAGAATGCCACAGATGCCGCCGGCATCCTCAATGAAATGCCCATTTTCATAGATGACACCCCCAACATCACGGTCATGGATGTGCGTGCCAAGGCAAGGAAACTTTTTCAGAAACACGGGGACCTGGGACTGATCATCATCGATTATCTCCAGCTGATGAAAGCCCCGATACACGCTGACCGCAGGGACCTGGAAATCGCTGACATTTCCCGGGGACTCAAAGCCCTGGCAAAAGAGCTGGATATCCCGGTCATGGCCCTGTCCCAGTTGAACCGCATGCTGGAACAGCGCAGCGACAAACGGCCCATGATGTCGGATCTGCGGGAATCAGGTGCCCTGGAACAGGATGCAGATATCATCGCCTTTATCTACAGAGATGAAGTGTATAACAAAGAGCCGGACAACCCCAAAAAAGGCACCGCTGAAATCATTGTTGCCAAAAACAGAAACGGGTCAACTGGCACGGCTTTGATGCATTTTCACGACCAATACACCCGGTTTGAAGAACTGGCACCCGAACACTTTCAGGAATTTCAATGAAAAAACAGGTATACGGCAATCTGTCAGGTCTGGCCAACACCCAGATCAAACGCATTGAAAACCTGTATGCTGTAAAATCCGCCCCGGAATATATCATCAGCCCTGATATTGCGGCCGAACTGGTCGAGATAAGCCATGATATCCGCCGCCAGGTGGGGATCATGGTGGACAGAAACGGCAAAATCATCTGCGTTATTGCAGGAGACGCCCACCGCATCGTGATTCCGGTGACACCGGACCATATGGCCATCCCGGGCCGTCTCAAAGGTCTGCGGTGTGTCCATACCCATCTGCAGGACGAGCCCCTGACCCAGGATGATCTCACCGACCTTGCACTGCTCCGTCTGGATTTTATCACTGCCATCTGTGTGGCAAAAGCGGGCCGGCCCGGCCCGGTGTATTCGGGCCATGTGCTGCCGGATGAAACACAGGCCCCCTATCAAGTGCTGCCTGCTGCCACCATCTATGATCTGGACATCGACTGTCTGTCCCGGATCATGGCCCTGGAAACCGAACTATCCCGGAAAAATGCCCTTCACAAACCGGCATCCGGCCGGGAAAATGCCTTTCTGATCAATGCCGTCACCCAGGATCCCAAAGAAGCCGCAGCCTCCATGGATGAACTCAAAGAGTTGTGTAAAACCAGCAGAATCAGTGTTGTGGGCATTGCGGTCCAGCGCAGAAAAAAGATCGATCCCAAATTTGTGGTGGGAAAGGGAAAATTGTCCTCCCTGGTAATCAAGGCTATCCAGAACCATGCCACCATGCTGGTTTTTGACCGGGAACTGGCCCCTTCCCAGATCCGATCCATTACCGATTTTGTGGAAATGAAGGTGATCGACAGAACCCAGCTGATCCTGGACATTTTTGCCAGGCAGGCCAAATCCCGGGAAGGAAAGTTTCAGGTGGAGCTGGCCCAGATGGAATACCTGCTGCCGCGGCTTATCACCAAAAACACTGCCATGTCCAGGCTCACAGGCGGCATCGGCGGCAGGGGTCCCGGCGAAACCAAGCTGGAAATCAACAGACGGCGGGTGCGGGACCGGATCACCCGCCTGAAGAAAGAGATCGTCCAGATCCGCAAACAACGCAGCCAGCAGAAAGCAAAACGGCGGCAGAAAAACCTGCCGGTAATCTCCATTGTGGGGTATACCAATGCAGGCAAATCCACCCTTTTAAACACCCTGACCCAGAGTGATATCATCGCGGCAGACCGGCTGTTCGCCACCCTGGATCCCTCGTCCAGAAGGCTGCGGTTCCCCAGGGACATCGAGGTCATTATCACCGACACCGTGGGCTTTATCCAGCATCTTCCCAAAGAACTGCTGGAAGCGTTTCATGCCACACTCGAAGAGCTGGCTGAAGCGGACATGATTCTGCATGTCATTGACATCAGTAATCCCCGGTATATGCAGCAGAAACAGTCTGTGGAAAAAATCCTCAAACAGCTGGATCTGGACAGAATTCCGGTGCTGTATGTTTTCAACAAACAGGACATGGTGGACCTTACCGATTTTGATGACAAATGGCTGCTGCACCAGGGAATCTGCGTAAGTGCCATTGACAGACAGACCTTGGGTCCTTTGGTGGAAAAAATGGCCTCCATGGTCACCCTATCCCGTGTTGATTAGGTGTTGACCAATGGGTGTTTTTGCTTTACATATACACACATTTTTGACCTGTGTGGTTGGCTTTTAGCTGTTGGCTGTTGGCTTTTAGCTGTTAGCTTTTAGACAATTGCACAGTTTGCAAGTTTTTATAAATACAAGGTACATACAGGATAACTGGATCAGATGACTATCAGTGACCGTGAGAAAGAAGATGCAATGGATATTCCTGAATGTTTTGGCGAATTCAGTAAACATAACAAGCTGTGCTTCACCTACTGCGCCATGTCAATCCAATGCTGTCTCATGCGCAGCAGACATCCCAAAACCGACATACTGGAAAGACTGCTCACCCACAACCATTATGCTGAAAAACCCCACTGACAGCCATGCCCCGGGGGCAAAACAAAGCATGAAAGAACCGATCAAAAAAAACCGGCCACAAGATTGTTCTGCCTCTTTTGATACAAGAGACGTCACCCGTCAGCATTCAGTTATCAACTTCCAGCAAACAAATACAACCGCTTCCCTGCTGCCATCTAGCAGCTAAAAGCTAACGGCTAACATCCATCAGAGAAAAATCTTACCGGGATTCAGCATCTGGCGGGGATCAAATACCGCTTTGATCT
>Ga0102940_1000921_pt1 | contig 19742 bp, 23 predicted proteins | sample SalPonR2_C_D1_MG_FD_78215 | JGI IMG/M metagenome (GOLD analysis project Ga0102940, IMG submission 78215) | Salt pond soil microbial communities from South San Francisco under conditions of wetland restoration - Salt Pond MetaG R2_C_D1_MG | ecosystem: Environmental > Aquatic > Marine > Intertidal... | reverse complement strand
TTTATTAAGTTGTATACATCTTCACTTTCGCTTTCTCCGTCCATACCACCTCCTCCTGTAAAAGTGGCTTTTACATATTTTCCTTCTGTAGGCTCCAATATCCCTAAAAACTCATCTGACTTATATTCGTACCTAAACCCATCTCTAAATTCTTCAATGGTTGGTACATAGTAGTTGTTATTGTTCATTTTTTCCTTTTACTATTTCCTTAATAATATGCATCATATACTTCTCTTTCAAGTCGTCAGGCATCTTAGTCCCATTAACATATACATCCCCTATGTCCCTACCTGTCTCAACAAACATTCGTAATAGTTCTAAGTCCCCTATCGCATTACCGTTGATATCTACCTCAACTAAACCCCCTTCTAATATTGAAACTCGAATGGTAGGATTATCCGCTACCCAACTCTCGCTCGACAATAACCTATATACCATATCAGGGTCTTTAGTTGCTACTCCCAACTTTTTGCTTTGGTTATATTTATACTCATACTTGCTATCTGACATATTTTTTTTATCACTAGGTTCAATGTATTGATCAATAGTTTCGTAATAATCCCTATGACCGTTTATTTCAATAGAAACACCACACTTTGTTTTTTCAATTAGTTTTTGTAGCTTATCCATAATTTTCGATATGTTTTAGAAAATGAGCACCTGACTGGATTCGAACCAGCGTGAGCGGATTTGCAGTCCGCTACCTAACCACTCGGACACAGGTGCTTTAGAAACTAACATCTTCCACCATTTCATCGTTTTCAAAAACTTGCATACGTTCATCAACGAGGTTATACTTTACTACCGGCCGCCCTGTTAGGAAACAGCCCTGGTCAATTAAATCTTCTTCTTTTTCAAACAGTTTATCTCCAGACCATCCTTTTTCGGACACTGTGATGTTCTGAATAATTCCTTCTCTTAGTTGAAGGAATAGGTTAAATGGACGTTTTCCGTCCATAAATTTACCTACCCTCTTTGTCATAGACTTTACGTCTTGTGAAAGATTTCCCATTATTGTCGGTCTTCGGATTGTCTTTTCTTAATTCCGTCCTTAACTCCTCTTACATAACCGTCTCTAGCAGTACCTAGACCAGGTTTAGGATTTGGTGGTATCGGGTCGACCGGTTCTATACAGTCAGGATCGTTATAACAGTAACCGTCTTTGTACCCAATGACATACATCTTCTCATACTCAGTATAGAGGTTGTATGTTACTGTTACATCCTCCTCTGGTAATAATTGCTGGTTACCATTTTGGGCCGTTAAGGTGAGTGAGAAGACCGTTGATAAAATAAATACCGATAGTAGCGATTTCAAATTTTTCATTTTTTCTAAGTTTTTGTTTAATTTTCTAAGTAATCAACAATGCCAGGTATGCATTTGTTCCGACGATTTTCATTTAATTCTAACCAACCGACTAAACCACTGTGCTTAATCTTTTCTATTTTAGGAAAACATGGGTCAGCTACTGAGTGATGAACCTGCCCCGGGTCTCCACAAAAAATCAACTTACTTGTTCTACCCAATCTAGTCAAAACCAATCGAAAGTCGTTGTAGTTTAGATCTTGGAACTCATCAATAATCACAGCGGATCCAATAAATGTTATTCCTTTCATAAAATCTACAGGTTTGATCTGCAGTTTATTGCTATTTAACATTTTTTCCGTTGTGCTATGACTCTGGCACTGGTTTATGTTATGCATAATGGGCTCTACCCACTCTTTCATCTTATCGTATACGTCACCTGGTAGAAAACCTAAACCATTTTTGGTTATAGGCCTACTTATGCCTATTTCATAAATTTCTTTCTTTCTGAAAGACATTAGTGATTGGTGAATAGCTGTAAATGTTTTACCGGTTCCGGCCCTGCCGATTATAAAGTTTACATCAAATTTTTGATACAAGTCTTCAAAAACTTTTTGTTCTTCGCTTAAAGGGTGAGCCATTCTCGGGTTCTTAGCTCCTTTGCTTTTACGAGGCGTATGTGACATCTATTTTGTTTAAATTTTACAATTCTATTAATCCAGCCCTGTAGAACCATGTCCTCCAGATCCCCTTTCTGTTTTAGTCATATCATCAAGACTGACTATGTTATATTTAGGTTTATAGTTTCTTTGAAAGATACACTGAACTACCCGGTTCCCTTCTTCGTAAGGGAACTGTTCTATTTCAGCTCTAACGTTCCCGTCTTCATACTGAATTTCTTCATAAGGGCCCGTGTAATCAAAAATGGCCAAGTATTCGCCTCGATAATCAGGATCTCCAAGTCCAACACAGTTCGAAAGAATCCAAGAACTTTTACCACTATTTGATCTTGGAAGTAATAAGACTTCCCAGTCAGAACTAAACTCAAAATGAACGCCTAGGTGAATTTTCACCTTAGTTGGGCTGAGGTATTCTATTTTTCTAGCTCTAAGGTCATCTCCGGCAGCATCTGCACTTCCTCTTTGTGGGGCATACTTTTGACCATAAGGTAAAGCTACATTAACATCTAAATCAAATTTTTTTTCTTTCATTTCCATTACTGCCTTGTTATATTCTTCAATTACTTGTTGAGAAATGTCTTGAGAAATATTTTGACAAACTCGTTCAAAAATGTAATCCACTAGGAAACGATAATCGTCGGTAAGTTTTAATTCGGACTTAATGCGTATGTATTTTTTGTAAAAGAATGTTACCATAATGGCTAAATGATCATCATAAGCAGTGTCTACCATCTCAATAGATACTAAATTATTGTGGTGCAGTAAGTGCTGATTTACTTGATCTAGAACTTCTTTTTTAATTCTTTCTTTATTCATTTTCTTCTTGATTTTTAGGGGTTATGGATAACATTATGTTTATATCAAAATCTGCGTTAGGCATTGGTACTTTCAACGACCGAGACGCTCTCATTAACTCGTTTACTAGGTCATAGCGGCTACCAACAACTTTACAAAAATTGAAGAGCATTTTGTACAGAAAATCGTTATCTAGAGATTCTATACCCACATGGTTTACAACAACTTTTTTTATATCGGATATTTCACTAATGTCAACAAAAAGTACACCTTCATCCTCCTCTCCAGTGTCTACTCTTTTTCTAGCTAATGGTTTGAGTATGCAAGTTGATCCATGCTCTGCTATGAGTTGATATTGTGTGTTTTCGTACACACAAACTTTTACGAGTTCATCTTTTTCATTAGGTCCTCCCATGATGTGAATTTTACTCCAGAGTAAAGCATAGCTAGATTACATACGCTAAAAATCTCATTCTGGATGTGATTAAAACTTTCAAATACAAAATATACGCTTTGGAAATCATCCAAATTGTTATCTCCAGTAACTAATTCTGAAGTAGTGAAATCAACCAAGTGTTTATTTTTTGTCAACTTAAAATGATTCAGCTCGTCGGTAGAAGAAATTATCCCGGCACCTAAAGCCCTAACTTCTCCATCTTCCAATATGGCACCGAATTCAAATATCCTCCAATATAAGTTTTCTATCATTTTTCTACCAACAAGGTTATCACTCATCGCTACATGTAAGGATCCAAGTAGTCTCAGTGTTTCACAATACTGTTCGTTGAAAAGGTGAGGTACGTGGCCAAACATGTCATGAAAAAAATCTCTTTCTTCAAGGTAAGAGACCTCCTCCATTGTTCTCATTTTATGATTGACGACAAATTCACTTCGCGACAGTCTTTTGAAAAACTCTTCATTGCTCACCTTACCGTAGGCCGGTATCAAGGTCATTGTTGGGGGGTTGATGTCTAGAATGTTTGGTAGGTTTTGAAGTTTGCTTCCAATGTTCAGGTTGTAAATCGAATCACACCATGTGTACGATGTCGTGGCCGGGATTAGCTTATCAACCTGAGAATTGTACAAAGTGCTCCAAACCATCCTAGCATCTTCGATATTATCTTTAGTTATTAATTTAGACATTTTATCTTTTTTAGTTAGTTAATTCTTTACAAGGTTTTACCTAAAAGTTTCATCGTTCCATATCTGGCTACAAGTGTGGCATCTATGAGACCGTCGTGGTTTTTTGAAGCCGCTTTAGACTTAGTGAAATCTACCCCTGGGTACAGCCTCATTGCTGTTGATTCCGAAGTAGCTTTTGTGTCAATTTTATTTTTCTTCTTGTTAGAGTATACTTTATCGATATTGCTCCACAGGTGGGATTGCCACTCTTTAGGTTGCACAAAATCGTAAGGTATTTTGGCCATGGCTAACATTCCTTGCTTTATACCAAAAATCTCACCAAAGCTGAAATTTGATTTTTTGCCAGACATTCCTAAAGAGTGGACCTCTTCGATGTAAAACACTTCAGCTCCATATTCCCAACAAAACTGGAAATGCTCTGCTAGCTTTTTGTAGTTAACGTTTGATTTAATTCTTGGCATCGGAAATAGCTCAATGACTTTGTAATCTTCCATTAAACAAACACCACCGTCTTTTCCTGGATCTATCCCAACTATTTTTCTCATTAGGCTTTGAGTTTATTGATTAATTTTTCTTCGATTTCTAAAGCAAGGTCGGGATTATCTTCCAACATCTGTATTGCATTCTCTCTACCTTGGCCTATCTTGACATCATCGTAACTATACCAGCTCCCTGCTTTATCAATTATGTCAAAATCTACACCCAGGTCGACAACTTCCCCATTTCTATCTATGCCGGTACCGAAGCGTATTGAGAACTCAGCAATTCTGTAAGGCGCGGCAAGCTTGTTCTTTATGACTTTTACTTTATGGTTATTGCTGACACCAACGCCCTCTTTATCTTTATTCATTGAACCTATTCGTCTGATATCTAAACGCTGGGAGCAATAAAATTTTAAAGCTTCTCCACCACTGGTTGTCTCTGGGGAGTTGTGCACTAAAACTCCTGACACAAAATAATTTGAGTTCCCTTCTACCTCAATATCGTATTTGTATGGAGATCTTATACTTTTGACTTTATCTTTTGAAAGTATTGGCACTTCCACTAGTACATCTTTTTCTTCACTTTTAGTGTTGTAGGAGTAGGTTTCACACAAAGTTCTTAATTTGGGATGTATTTTATAAGACATGCATTTAGGGACATACTCTACTATTGTTTGTTGGAATTTTTTATTGTTTTCTCCAGAAAATAAAAGTCCCGTATTAGTTACAGTGCAATCTAGTCCAAAGCTTTCTTTTAAATGATAAGCTATGGCTATTTTTTCTTGTCTCGAAAATCTTGTACAGGCTATTTCTGATTTTCCGTGCCCCCATTTTTCATAACTTCCTGAAAAAGTACCATCATCCAGGTACCATATTGCTAAACTTATCTTGTCTATACTATTTATAAAATTTCTGTCTATGTTTTTGTCATCGTACTCTCCTAATTCTGGAACAGCGTGAGTTTCAAAGTAAAATTTTTCATTTTTACCCGTAACTCCTTCAGTACTCACAATTTCCCCTAACAATCGTGACTTCCACTTACAGTATTCGTTTTGTTTTGATGAATGTGTTTCTCTATATCTGTAAGTTATTCCATTTAAAGTTCGCAAACTACCATCTCCAAGAATCCCTCCTAAGATTACAGACTTTTGATCTTTGTTTAAGTAAGACTTAGAGGTAGTTAAAACATTATCTCCGACTTTTAAATCAGATAAACGTCTATCTCCAGTTTTGGTTATAAACGTATGATCGTCAGCAACCCTCAAAAATATATTTCCAGACTTATGGGGAGATTTTGTCCCAACTTTCCAAAGATGTTCATACTTCCCATTATTGTACCAGTTGACTATTTTCTTGTATTCTATTTTTCCTGTTTTTTTATTCCAAGATTTAACCTTTAAAGGTAGTTTGTTGTTTACAATTTTACCGATCTTCATTGTTTCTCCATTTTCAAGCTCAACTCTAGTGGTATATGGGAAACAACCAAACATTACACCAATTTTCATCCGGATTTGGTTTATAAAAATCAAACAGCATTTGGACCTAGAAACCGCTGATGTAAGTTTTCGCATAGCTTGTGACATTAGACGAGCTTGCAAACCTATCTTGGAGTCTCCCATTTCGCCTTCGATTTCAGCTTTTGGTGTCAATGCTGCTACCGAGTCTACTACAACTAAGCCTACCTTATTTGAACGAATCAACCTCTCAGTTATTTCTAAAGCTTGTTCTCCGTTGTCAGGTTGGGAGATAATCAGGTTAGAGGTGTCTACACCTAGGTTTTGTGCGTAAGTCTTGTCAAAGGCATGTTCTGCGTCAATGAAAGCACAAACGTCTCCATTTTTCTGAGCATTAGCGATGGCGTGTATCGTTAGCGTCGTCTTTCCGCTCGATTCCGGGCCGTAAATCTCAACTATTCTGCCTTTGGGGAAACCCCCGGTACCTAAGGCCTCGTTTAGGGTCAGACTGCCGGTGTCGATAACCTCACCATCGAAGATGTTAGAACTATCGTCTAAAAGCATTACTGAGGATTCTCCGTATGTTTTTCGAATATCGTCCATAACCTTAGCCAATTCTTTGTCTTTCTTATTACCCATTTATTCCTATTTTACCCTTACAACCACGAAAGTAACAATAAAGTTTCAAATAAAGTAAAAAAAAATAAGATTAATTGTTAAGTGTTAATGTTTTGTTAAATGTTATATCTTTTGAAACTTTTTTGCTTCCACCCGCCTTTAGAGTATAGACTCTAGTAGAGCTTAACTACGGAGTTATTGGTACTTAGTACTTATAAAGTATAATTTAAAGGTTAACTTAAAGTATATACTCTAGTATAAAGAAAACAAATAAAAGAAAGATAAAGTTCATTATGAGACATGTTATTTACAATTGTTTATCAGGATATCATAGTCACGGATGTGGCTTAAAGGATACCCCCAAGATTAATTTTAGCATATTCATCGAAGACCCTTATAAAATAGCAGGTATCACGTATGAGCCAGACACTGTTGATGCAGGAACTTCCACTTACTATTGTGAAATAGGTCATTACTTGAAATCTATCATTAATGGATCAGGTAGAATACTTTTAACAACAGTTGTATCTGAAGAACTATCGAACATAAGGGAGGTTGAGTACCAGGATATGGTTGAGAAAATATTTCCATTACTCACATCCAAGTTTATAGCTAGATCTATGATCGAATACGCTTACGAAGAAAAAGATCATAACATGAAATCTTCTATCTATGCTTTACGTTTTGCCAACAACATGCTTGAGATGGGTAAGATATCCCCGGTTACCCCGACCCAAGGAAGGGTTACCGAAGATATGTTTGATAGGACAATGACAAAAACTCATGACCTTTTGGCCACATCCCAAGTTAGATTGAAACCTGAAAAAGTTCTCATAAACGACGAACTATTGAAAATAAGAAAAGCATCGATCAATGCTATTTCTTAAGGAAATCTTTGATCATTTGCTCACATTCCCACCGTCGGTACGTCAAATGATACAACTTTTGACCAATTTCTTTTGTTCGTTCCTTATTGTAAACCAGGTGAGTAAACCCTAAGTTTCTAGGTGTTAGCCCATGCATCTCACACATGTACGCGTAAAACGATATTTTAATTTCATAGATGTACCGGTTACAATCAGGTAAGTGATCCAAAGGGTAAAGAAGTTTTTGCATTCCTGTATTTTTATTAAAGAACCCTTTTGTCTTAATTTTTTTATCAGTTTTCCAATCATCCAAATCTAAGTACCTAACACCATTGACCGTTTCTATGTAAGCTTTATCAGCCTGACCAGCAGTCTTCCACGGGTGCCAATGGACCAAAAACTCCGGATAGTAACCATCCGGGATCTCAGATAAATCATCAGCCATCGATACGTTATCTAAATCAGAATACTTTTCTCTCATTTTGTAGTAATGATCCGGTATCAATGTTTTCTTTTCTGTATATGGGTTCATAGACCACCCCCTTTCGACATCAATCTTCTCCTTCTCACTATGACGTTCTGTTCCAAAAGAAGAACCCTCAATTCCTGCCTGGGTCCACTGATCAGCGTATTCCTTAGCTTTCTTTTTAACTTCTTCAAATTGACCTTTCGTCAAAAGGTTGTCATCTTTTACAATTTTCATGAACTTTTTAGCGCGGTCACGGGCTTGCTTCTTAACCTTATCGTAGACCTCTTTTTTCAAATAAGGCCTAGTAGCTTTCATTAGCGTTTTGTTATCCCTATCGAAAGGTTCTTGGAATTTTTTGAACAATCCGCTAGCTGAAGTGTATTGTATACCGTCAACTAAATATTTATGATCTTTGTCTGTAAACTTTACTAGTGACATTATTAAGTTTTTTGTTCATTAAAGATTTACAAAAATATAAATTTACAAAATTATATTTCGTTAAGCCAGTTATTTTTTGTATCATTGCATTACAATAACATTAAACAACAACATTAAAACAATGGAAAATGAGGAAAAGTTCTACGCAAAGCCTTTAATTTTAGAGGAAAACGATATTTTATCGTACCTAGAATCTTTGACAAGAATTCAGTCAGCTTCAATCCAAGTAGAAAAAAATCGTTTAAGAAAAGCCGAGGTGAAATTTTTTGCTTTGGTTTGCTATTTGAACTACCTAGGTTACTCTATTGATAATCACCGGGAGTTAGTAAAAGGAATGAAAGATGTAGGTAGTCCTATGAAAAGTACTACAGTATCTCAATATAAAGTTCGACTATCTTCTAAATTATGGATACGGTCAGGACTAAACAAATTGACATTACCTCCTAGGTTCGATTTGAAAAAATATAAACCAAGCTTTGAGCTAAAAGTGTTTACTAATTTTGATGAAGATGGCGATGAGACATAAACCTTCTTCGCAGATGATCGATGAGGTCTTTGAGGAAGTAAAAGAAGATTTTGATTTAGAAGGGTTAACAAAAGAACAAATAGTTGATTTTCATAACAACATGTTCAAAAGTTACCTCACCCTGTTACAGAACGATGAGTTTAACCGGGTTTATATCCCAAAACTAGGAACTTTCATCCCAATGGAGCACAGAATAGAGGACATACTTTTAAAAAAAGAAAACAGCTTAAGCTACCATCCGTATGGGAGTGAAGAAAGAAAAAAGTTAGAAAAAAAGATAGTTAAGCTTGAAAAGGAAATGAACCGGGTCAAGCACGTAAACAACAATTATAATAAAAAGTAAAATGGAAGAGAATACAGAATTAACCAAAAAGGAAGAGGTAGCTTATTTGATAGATTGGTTGAAAATACTCCACAATGGATATACAAAACCGGATATGAAGAGCGATGATCCGAACAATTTAAACAGTACGGGTGTTGTTAGGGATACAAGAGAAAATATAAAATACATACGTGCAGCCAATGAAAGGTTAGTTAAACTTTTAGGTTGCAGCATGAAGGACACGATTGATAAAATCACTTATTAAACAAAATTGAATTATGAGTTCACCAAAATCTAAGATTATCGGCGGAGGAAGTGTACAAGGAGGAATCATTAAAGGATCCAGCCAGTACAAAAGACCTGCTAAAGAGATCACACCAGAGGTTCTTGACCAAGTAAAAGAATCATACGAAAAGTTCATTGAAAAAGAGTTTTATAGCCAAGAGTTGCTTGACAATTACATATTCATGCACGACAGTCAGACAATTATCGAATTGTTTGTGTGCAATCCTTTTCCTAAGAAAGAGTCAACGATTGTAGACACTGACTTGACTCCTTTTAAAACGGCCAGGAATGTAATATTTGCTATCGGTAAAGTTTTAGCTGTTTCTCCAGATGTCAACAAGAGAATGTCTGCTGATGGAACCACCATGGTTGACGTACCTGAACAGAGAAAGTTGAAAGTCGGGGATATTGTAACATTAAGAGATTACGATGTTGCAACCATGATTAACCCTAAGTATGAGGTTATACATTCAGCAAAAGCGATGAATAAATCCAACGCTACTGTGACATCTAAAGCTCCCGATAAGTACATGAACAATATTGGTAATAAGGTTCGGAACATATTCTTACCGAATAAGTTGGACCTTAGAACCCAATACTTAGATAATTATGTATTTGAGGTAGGAACTCCAGAAATTCGTTTTAAATTGAAAGATCCTCGTGTTCTTATAAACTCAATGTTTGATTATGCGGTTCAAGAAGACTAGACTAAAAGATTGGATAAACCCTGTAAAGTGGATATCTTTTTTAGTATCACTTGTGACAAGGTTTGTATATGCTCCTCATATCGTTGAACAATATCACATGAGGTATGTTCGTTGTCAAGAGTGTATTGGCTTAAAGAGTTGTAAGTTTTGCGGATGTAATATGCCGGCCAAAGCAAGTGTACCGTTTGAAAAAGACTCTACGGACCCAGAAGATGCTTACGACGAGCCGAGATGGGGACCAATAATTTTTAGTAAAAAGAAATGGGAGAAAGTGAAAAACGATTACAAAATACACTTTTTTTTCGATTCTGATAATTTCTAAATAAAAAAATAAAAATGAAAGCAGCTAAAGAAACAAGAACGATTGTTCAAGGTGTTATATTTCCTCAGCAAAAAGGAGTTAAGGTTTTTGTACCATTTAGGGAAGGTGTCCGTAAGTCAGATATACAAACGATAGTTCCCGGGTGTGGGTGCACAGCAAATGTGACTTGGGATTCTGATGGAGCCACGGCTTCTTATTCGGACAACACCCCAAAGGCTGATGTTGAAAAATACCCCACAAAGACGAAAACTGTAACTAAGCATTTGACGATTTACCATAATGACGGTAAGCCGTTGAAAGTTTCTCATCCAGGTAAAGGTAAGATTTACAACCCCAGGAAGAGTAAAGAGGTAGTATACTTTGATGTAACCGTATCTACCAATTTAGAAGTTTAACCTTCCTTTTTACATCAGCCCACCCCTTGAGTGTTTGGCGGGAACGTCCTGTTCCCACCAGGCGCTCAATTTTTAAAGGAGGGTTGGAAAAAATATGGGTCCGACATGGAATCGACAGGGCGGATGATGTTTTGTAAAACAGCAGTCAGATTATTCTCACAGACTTAAAAATGAGGAATAGAATTTTAATTGGCGATAATGTAACCAATCAGTTAGCTACACAAGCAGTTGAATCTGCAGCCAGAAATGGTGGTAGTCTAGCCGGGGTCAACGCGGACCTTGTCACCCAACCTGCGGACTCTATGCTTGCGGAAGCGGCGTAGTTTGAGAGTTTCTTACTTCTCTAAAAAGTAAGTGGTGGAGTGGATTCAGTTGAGTCCCCCTTTTTCTTGGGCAGAAATGAAACACAACCTATGCTGTTAAATAATTTACAAAGTTGAAACGTAACTGGACGAGGGTTCGACTCCCTCCGGATCCACAAAGCTCAACTGACAACTACATGAGCATTTTGTACTAAATTTTAGTTGTTGACAGCCCGGAAAGTACGGGCAATATTGCGCGGTGGACAAGTGGTAAGTCGTTGGGCTCATAACCCGAAGTCGGAGGTTCGACTCCTCCCTGCGCTACTAATTTTAGGGGGGTGAATGTACCAAGGCCGGCGAGTTTGATTTGCAATCAGACTGTGGTGGGTTCGATTCCCACGGCCTCCACTAAAGTATCTGAATCAAGCTAGTCTTGGTAGTAGGATACACCCGTAATAAGATGTGGCGGAATTGGTAGACGCGCCAAAGCATTGTAAACTAATTAGCCGTTAGAATATGTGAGGATTGTCGGTGGCACCGACTGCAGGTTCGAATCCTGCCATCTTATTGCTTTTTTTACTTTTGCGCTCTTAGCTCAGTTGGTTAGAGCAGCTCACTCATAATGAGCAGGTCGGAGGTTCAAGTCCTTCAGGGCGCACAGGCTGTGAATCGGATACTGGTTAGCCGAGCTTGTCTGTGACTCAAGTGGTTTTAACAAACCTTGCGGGTTCGATTCCCGTCACAGTCCCAATTTTAAAACAATAACAATGAAAACAATAGAGAGTCTTAAGGTAGTATCCACCAGAGAAGAAGGAGATGTTAAGATTTTACTCTGCACCGAAAGAGTAGCTATAGGCTCCGGTAGGGATAAAGATTTTCATGTCATACAGGTATACAAAGGAAGAGAACAATTGTTTAAGAAAACAAAAACATATTTCAGGGACGCAATGGACATATTCAACTCATTAAAAAATGGCAAATACAAAAATTATATTAAGGCTAGAACAGAGAAGGGGATCAGACCCTAACCCTAAGCAGTTAGAAATAGAAGAAAAATTCACCAAAAGGTTGTCGGAAAATAAAGCAGAAGTTTTTAGAATCAGCGAGAGAAGATTGGGAAAACTATTAAACAAAAAGATAACCAACAGACAATGCCACTAATTCACGGTAATTCCACTCAAGACTTTTTTGAGCAAAACCCGGAGTATAGATATTACGATGCTATACAAAATTTAATAAAACAGTACGGACAAGACAGAGCGTCTCAATTAATTTGGGCCGTTTATTTAGCTGAGCACCCTAGTAGCCCATTTTACAAAAAAGAAAAAAGCGAAAGGAGAAAAATCGTATCTAAGAATTATCTTAACGATGAAAAATTTGATTGGGAGGACGAAGATGTTAAAATTTTGATATCAGACTTTCCAGGAATTTTTATGAGTAAAGGTGAGATAATGTTTAAAATATGGATGGATAAATTTGAGGAAGGGACTGTGTGGTTAAGAGAGCAAAGTTTCGATACCAATGCTTCTGGACTCTTCAACCAGCTAGGTAAAGTAAAAAGCACCTGGAAAGATTTTCTAGAGATGAAAGAAGCCTTTGATGCGGAGCAGTCTAAAATTGCTCAGAGTAGAGGTGACAGAAAGATAGGTGCTGCGGCAAAACGAAGAATGCAGAGAGGGTCAGAAAAAAAGACTAACGGTTAGGTTTGGTCGTAACTGAGAAAAGTAAAGTTAAATCTGAACATAAGAAAAAGAAGATAACAGGTAGGTACAAGCCGGTAAAACTAATACCGTTCGAATTGTACAACATAAAACCTTTCATTAACAGGGAACACGAAACCATATTCCCTGAAATGCCGGAGTATTTTGAATACTGGGACGACCAAGCCGAGAAGTGCATTAAAGGCTTTTGGGGCCGCGACTACGATGAAAAGAAAGATAAGGGCGGGTGGAGATGGATGCCCGGTGAGCTGTATTTTTATATCAATTTCACAAAGATTGAAGATACAGACTTAATGAAGAGAACTAGCTACATCAACCCTAAACTTAGGGATATTGAGTGGTTAGTTTTTTACGCATTAGCTACATGTGATGGTTTTTCAGGTTTTTCGGAAGATGATCAATATACTTGCTACCGACCTATAGGTAAGATAGAAAAAGATGGTTACGAAAGCCTTAGCGGGTACGAGCAAGAAATGCTCAAGAGGTATGAGGAAATGCACCCTAATGCTTTAAGAAAACCAAACGGTGAATATAAGGAGTACGTAGAGTCTAGAGATTATTTATACCAGACTTTCGATAAGCCAATGGGCGATCCTTATTTCATGAACCAGTATAAGCACTTAATACTACTGAGTACCAGGGGTGGGGGAAAGTCTTATATGATGTCTGGTCTTTTGACACACGGGTTTACTTTCAACGATGCTAATAATTTAGATGACTACATTGATGGAGTAACACAATGTATAAATATCGTAGGGTCTTATGATACAAAGTATAGTTCTGACTTGCTAGACAAGTTCGAAAAAATGTACTTAAGGCTTAAAAATAACTACGGTGATTACACAGAAGATGGTTATTCCGAACCAGGGTACTTCTACCAACCATATGATGGGTCCATTGAACCAAACAAAAATGTGGTTAACCAAATACCAATAAAAAGTGGTAAAGGTTTCATAGGTGTAGGTTCTAAGGTATTCCATGTGTCTTTTAGAAGAAACGCATCTGCCGGTGTAGGTAAGAGGGCTAGGAGAATAATTGTGGAAGAGGCTGGACTTTTGGAAAACTTTATAAAAGTTCATCAGGAAAATAAAGGTACTTTTGGTCGTGATGTTTTAACCGGTTACGGTATTTATATTGGTACCGGTGGTAATATGCAAAAGATCCAAGGTATCAAGGATGCCTATAACAATCCAGACAGATATGACTGTTTAGGGTTTGAGGATAAGTTCTCTGGAACAAACAAACAAGTTGGATTATTCATACCATCCTATTATAGGAAATCCATATATAAAGATAAAAACGGTAACACCAAATACAAAAAAGCTTTTGCTGATGAAATGCAGGAAAGGCATAGGATCAAAAACGATAAAGACGCTGACTCAAACTACCAAGGTCATATAATATCTTACCCGGTTATACCGGCGGAAATGTTCCTTGAGTCGGGAGAAAATATATTTGACACAGAAAGAGCTCAGTCTCGAATAATGGACCTTGAAGAAGGACTATGGGACGAAAAAGCAAAAGTAGGAAAGCTTCATTATATTGATAAGAAAAAGTCCATGGTTAAGTTTGAAATTGACATGGATAATAAATTAAACCCTATCGTTAGAATGGGCGACGAGGATGGAATGAAGGATAAATCCGGAGCAGTCATAATTTACGAATCACCACTCAAAGACTTACCTAAGGCTAAGTTTAAAGGGGCCCAGTACATCGTTGTTTATGACCCAGTTAGACAAGATAAAGGTGAAGGGTCTTCTTTAGCATCAGTTCTTGTATTCAAGACATGGCAGCCTGATGATTTGAGTAAGATACAATATAACCTCGTGGCTGAATGGATAGGTAGACATTATAATTTATCAGATGATCATGAAATTGCTTTAAAACTAGCCGCGTACTATAACGCGAAGATCTTACCAGAGGTTAACGTAAACCACTTCGTAACGTATGCTGAAAAGCAAAGAAAATACGACATGTTGCAACCGGAGCCATCAAGAGCTTTAGATGCCACTGTGGCCACTAAACGAAAATCTAGAAAAATTGGAGTATACTTGGCACCAGGAATGAAACAAAAAGTATCTGGATATGTAAATGATCTTTTTAGGACAGAAGTTGCTTACGATGAAAGGGTTATTGATCAAAAACTTGTAAGAAATAAAGTTTTGATGATTGACCAAATACACTCATTAAGGCTTCTTGATGAAATTGTTGCTTACAGAGATGGTGGTAATTATGATCACATGTCCTCTATGATGGTTTTATCCTTACAACTATTACAAGAGGTTGAACCTACATCCAAGCAAGACGAAGAGGAAATGAATAGAATTGAAGAAGAGCTAAAAGGAATGCTAACGGCTAATAAAACAAGACATCACGTAGAGGAAAACCCTGCATATAACTATTAAGAATTATGGCTAATAATAAAATTTCTAACAATTCTGCAAAACCCGATATATCCAAAATGCCGTACTTTGCTACTTCTCGGCAGAAAGGACTAAAACAGCAGGAGATTCCCAAAAAAATGATGGAATACTACACCGACTACCATGGTCCGAATGACGGTGTTTCTGAATTTGAGAGGAAGATCATGGATAATTACGAGATATATTCGGGGCAATGGCGGTCCATTGAAAATTATAAACCCAATACTAGCTTTACTGTAGGTAATGAGAATGTTAGTCTAAAAGGGGATAGTATCAAGTATTACCCTTTTGCTGATCAGATATTAAGAGCTATTGTTTCGGAAGTGGCTTTGATGCCATTTAAACCAATGGTTCACGACATATCAGCCTCCGGAGCTAAGATGCGTAAAAGAATGAAAAGGGAGGCTGTAGCTAATTGGCTAAACGATACTATAATTAGGCCTGAAAGGGAAAGGTTGACTAGAAAATATATGCAGGAGTACGGCATACAGGACCCTGGGTCTTTGCAACCAGAGCAGCAGGAACAAATGAGAGCAGATGTTCAAAGAAGGGTCCAGGAAGAAACAGATCTTCTCGAGCATTACTTATCAACATCCAAACTACCGGTGGAGTCTATGGCTCAGGTTTTTGCAAGAGACATGATAGTCGAGCAGGACATGAGAAATAAGTTCATTGATGGGTTTAGGGATATGATTTTAGCGGGAGCACAGTACCATAGAGTTTGGGCACCAAATGGAAAAATGCTACATGAGGACTTAAACCCAAGGTTTGTTAGACACGGGGGTTCTGATGCTACAAAATACGTAGAAGATGGAGAATACGCCACTTACAGACAAAACATACAATTACCTTCAATTTTAAGTAAATATTTTGTTGACAAAAAAACAGCAAAACTTTTAAGAGATAAATACGATCCTAACCTAGGAGGAGCTAGCGACAACAGGGACGCTTTTGCCAATGACGATATAGAAAGGAGAATGTTGTATGGTGCCATAAATGGTGAATATGATCAAACACAGTTAAACTATAAGACTAGGGAGGGTCAAGCCAAGCTTCAAAAGTTATACAAACATTACGACACAAACACCAATATAAACGGTGAGCGCTTTACTGGAATAGAAGAGTGTTATGTAACCTGGAGATGGAATAGAATTATGCAAAGGGTTACTAGGATAGAAAACAATCAAAAGAAGATTTATTATTTAGATGAACATTACGAATCTTCCCCTTTAAAAGGAGACATAGAAGTTGAGGAATTTTTGGCACCTCAAGTTTGGCATGGTGTAAGGTTAGGAGGCTCGGGTTCCGATGTCTATATGAATGTGGAACCAGTTCCGTATCAGTATAATAACATAGACAACCCTTTCGATACCAAACTAACAATCTATGGCGGTAAGATGAACCGCTTAAGAAATAACACTCCGCATAGGACTTTGGTAGATCCGGCCAAACCTTGGATATACCGACACTCGTTATTAATAAACAGGTTAGAAGAATTCGAATCTACAGATGTAGGTCGGGTGATGTTAGGTACAGCCACAATGAAGCCTGACAATTGGACATGGCAACAGTTTTTCACAGCAATGAGGTATGGTAAGTTTGTACCTATCAACCTACATGGAGAACACATTACCCCACAAGATGCTTCATTTTTCAAATCAATTGACGTTAGTCAGGCATCTGACATAGCCGGCACATTGGATAAGTTAGAATATACCGAAAGGAAAATATCTACTCAGTTGAATTACAATGCGGCCAAGATGGGTATAAGTAGCCCATACACAACTTCTAAGACTAATAACCAAAATATTCAGGCTTCTGATAAGAAACTATACGAGTACTATAGGATGCATAACACTATAGTAAATAGGGTCTTACAAGCAGCATTAGATGTATCCCGGGTTTGTGCTTCCGAAAGTGACATAACTAAGAGTGTTCTTCTCAACGATCATCAGATCGCGGTATTGGAGACTGATCCAATGGATATGAAGCTTGCTTCCCTTAGAATAAGAATAGACACAGACTATAGTAAGGTTGAGCAGTTTAATGAAACAAGGCGAGCAATTGTACAATATGTAATGAACGGGCACGGCGACCTGGAGGATTTCATAGAAGCCATGGACACCGAGTCAATGCCTGAACTCAAAGAGCTAGCTGATAGGATTGTTAGAAAGAAACGAAAATCTGATAAGCAAGCAATGCAAAGTCAGAAACAACTCGAAGAAGAGAAAGCTGAGGTTCAAAAAATGTTAGAACAGCTGAAACGAGATACTAAGCTAGCAGTTGTCGATAAAGAAAAACAATACGAAATGGCAATGAGTGAAATAGAAGCAGAGAAATTTGCTAATCAGTTTGATATCGATAAGAACAAAGTTAACGATAAGATAACTGAAAGAGAAATGATTCTTAGAAGCGAAGATGCTAATAAAGAAAAAGACCGAGAACTCGAGCGTTATAAAATCGATAAAAGAACTGAAATAGAAAGAGAAAAAATGAATAGGCAATAATAATTTGGTTTTACGCTATAGTCGTAAAACAAATACAATTTAATATTTGGTATATCCAAATTAATTATTTAAGTTTACATTATAAACATAAAAAACAACATGGCAAAAGAAGGAATAGAAAGAAAAGAGTTTACCACTCCTTTTGATGACGATGATGGATTAATTGGTTCTTCAACTCCCGAACCTGTCAATAAAGACGATGGTTCTGAAAAAGGAGATCCAGGACAACAAGAAAAACCCTTAGAAGACAATAAACCAAAAAATACTGGTAATTCTAATGAAGGGCCTGATGGAGAAGGAGATGAGGGAATAGTTTCTAAAGAATTCAAATCTAAAGAAATAGGTGATCGTAACGACCAAGATGGCGACCAAGATGGCGACCAAGACGATCAAGGCGGTAGCGACGAAGACCTTTCTGAAAACGATGTGTACAATTTAGCTAGACATTGGCAAAAAGAAGGATATTTACCAGAAGATGTCGATATAGATAAAGATATTTCTGATGCAGATCTTAGCGAGTTATATAGAAAGTCAAAAGAACAGTCTATTGCTCAGGAGATTGAGCAAAAGAAAGTTGAAGAGTTAAAGCAAAAAGGTTATACGGATGAGGACCTCCGAACAGCCCGGTTAGTTAAACAAGGGATCGACCCTCGCAGCATAATTGAAGCTGATAATTTCGAAGCTTTATCTAAAGTAAACATTCCCGAAGAAGGGGAGGAGCGAGAGAGAATGCAAAGGCAGCTTTTAGCCATTGACTACAAAAACCAAGGAATTACCGATGAGAAGAAGATAGAAAGGCTCATAGATATTTCGGTACAGGAGGGTGAAATTGACGATGAGGTCGAGGCGGCCAGGTCAAGGTTTGCACAACTTTCCGAGAAAAAAAGGAAAGAGCAGGAAGATTCTATTAAAAAAAGGGAAGAGAAGAGAGCTAGAGACCAAAAGAAAAACATTGAGAGAGTAAAAAGTTACATAAAATCCAGAAAAGTCGGAGAAGAAGAATTCCCTGAAAAAGTGATGGATAAAGTGAATGACGCTTTTTTTAAGAAAAATGAGGTTTTTGAGGTAGACGGTAAGAAAGTAAAAGGAACCCTTTGGCAAAAAATCAGACACCTGAAAAAAACAGATCCTGATTTTGCAATGAAGATGATGATAAGGCAAATAGCTGCGGATGAACTAGTCCCTGACCCCGAAGAAGTGGAAAGGAAACACAGCGATAAACTAATAAGAGGATTGTCCGGATCTTCTTCATCACAAGAATATAAACCTAGAAGGAGTAATAACGGTAGAGCTTCTAACAGAAATGATAAAGCGGCGATTGAAAGGAGGCCGTTAATTTAATAACTGACGTATATAAATAATTAATAAGAGATGCAACCAATTCAATTTGAAAAGTTTAAAGTCTGGGAAGAAAATATAAACCAAGACGACTATTTTAGTAAATTAGTTGATGAAAGGGCCCTGTTCGAGGTGTTCCCTGACATGGTGGATTATGAGTTCTTGGACCAAGTAGAAAAAGCCATCCCGGCTTACGCAAAAAGTAATATCCTTAAGAAGGATGGTCACTTAATGCGAATGTTTGAAAAGAACGCTAAAGTCCAAAATACCAACAAGCACCACGTAATGTGGACCCTTGAGACCGGTGAAGGGGACATTCGTTCCACGTTTATGGAAAACGTAAACGGTAACAAAACACAATTAGGGGCTAATGGTGACGTTTTCTACATCAAAACTGATGTGAATTGGTATGGACCAAACAACACTCTCATTGTGGAGGGTATTCGCGAAACCCCCCTATTAGTTAAGTCAGAGCCGCAGGTTCACGGACAAGGTTACAAATACGCTGTACAATTGTTTACAGACGATGAGAACCTTTACATTACTCCAGAAGACATCTCTCCTGGTTTCCAAATGATGCAAGCTGGTGGTTTCGCCGGAGAGGCTCAGATGGAAAGAAGCCCGATTAATTTCGGTATGGGACA
>Ga0102940_1000919_pt1 | contig 19773 bp, 18 predicted proteins | sample SalPonR2_C_D1_MG_FD_78215 | JGI IMG/M metagenome (GOLD analysis project Ga0102940, IMG submission 78215) | Salt pond soil microbial communities from South San Francisco under conditions of wetland restoration - Salt Pond MetaG R2_C_D1_MG | ecosystem: Environmental > Aquatic > Marine > Intertidal... | reverse complement strand
GCCGTCCCTGATATCAATGCCAGTAGGACAAACCTGAACACACTGGCCGCAGTCGATACAGTCGCCCAGCCCGGCCTCGGCCGGATCCACGCCTTTTTTGCGGCCGCCCCTTGGCTCGCCGCGATTCGGATCGTAGGAAACCACGCGGGTGTTGGGGTCAAACATCACCGACTGGAAGCGGGCATACGGGCACATGTAGAGACACACCTGTTCTCGCATCCAGCCGGCATTGAGGTAGGTGGCGACGGTGAAGAAGCCAACCCAGAAATAGGCCCAGCCGTTGGCCTGCAGGGTGAACAGATCTGCGATCAGTTCGCGAATCGGGTAGAAGTAGCCGACAAATGTCAGCCCGGTAGCCAGTGCGATCAGAAACCAGACCGTGTGCTTGGCGGATTTTTTCGCCACTTTGTTTGCGGAGCTGGGGGCCTTGTCCAGTTTCATGCGCTTGTTGCGGCTGCCTTCAATGCGTTCCTCAACCCACATGAAGATGAAGGTCCAGACGGTCTGAGGGCAGGTGTAGCCACACCAGACCCTGCCAAACAGCGTGGTAATGAAAAACAGGCCAAAGGCACAGATAATAAGCATCCCCGAGAGCAGGATGAAATCCTTCGGGTAAAAGGTGGCCCCGTACAAATGGAACTCACGGGCGGGGAGGTCAAAATGAATGAGTGGTTGTCCGTCCAGGGTGAACCACACAAACGCAAAGTACATGCCCATCAGCAGTGTCAGGCTGACATTCCGGATGCGTTGGAAGAAGCCTTTGACTTCCTTGACGTAAATCTTTTTACGGCTGGCGTATAGCTCGACGGTTCCGGATTTATTGTTGTTGTCGGAGGGGTCAGAGGACGGGTCAACCTGTTTGACCGGGATCTCACTGCTCATCGTTACCTCCAGGGAAATGATAATGCGGGGCAACAGGCCGTTAGGCTGCTGATCTTTTCAAGCCTGTGCCCGCGGCGCAGGCACAGGGTTGAAAAGACCGGGCCGGGGCTCTTCACCCCGGCCGGCTGACTCAGTTCGACAGGCTGTAGACGTAAGCCGCGAGAATCTGAATCTGATCGTCTGAAAGCAGGCGATCCTGTGCAGGCATCTGGTTCTGGCGTCCGTGCACGACGGTCTCCCTGATCCACTCGTAGGTTGAACCATAGAGCCAGGTGTTGTCCGTCAGGTTGGGGGCGCCCATGGCCTGCATGCCTTTGCCCTCGGGGCCATGACAGGCAACGCAGGCCTGTGCGTAAACCTGTTCACCGGCTTTTGCGGCTTCGGCATCTTTTTCCCGACCACTGAAGCTCAGGACATAGTTAACAACCTGATCCACTTGCTCGTTGGTCATGCCGGGCATGGTGCCCTTGGCCGGCATATTACCCATGCGGCCATTGTGCAGGGTTTCCAGGATGGCTTCCGGTGTTCCGCCCCACAGCCAGTCGTCGTCGGTCAGGTTGGGGAAGCCAACCTGACCACGAGCGGCTGACCCGTGGCAGACCGAACAGTTGTTGGCGAACAGACGCTGGCCTATTTTCATGGCATCGCTGTTCTCGGCCAGTTCGGGAACCGGAGTCTCACCGTACTGAGCGTATATCGGGCCGTATTTTTCCTCAGCCTCGGCGACCTCTGCTTCCCACTGATTGGTGGAAGTCCAGCCAAGCAGACCCTTGTAGTTGCCCAGTCCCGGGTAGAGGGCCAGGTAACCGAGGGCGAAAATACAGGTGGCGAGGAACAGGTAAAACCACCACTTTGGCAGCGGGTTATCGTATTCCTCAATGCCATCAAAGGAATGGCCCATGGTGCGGTCGGTTTCGGTATCGGTTGTCTGGCTCTTGCGGGTCGCCCAAAGCAGCCACCAGCAGCCGAACACGGTACCGAGCACGATCACACTGATCCAGATGCTCCAAAAGGTACTCATTCTTTTTTCTCCGTTTTTTCCTGTTCGAGCGTACGCTTTTCCACGTCGTCATCGTCGAAGGGCAGGTGAGCTGCCTCGTCGTTGGCCTTCCTGCGGTGGGCGCTGTAGGCCCACCAGACGATTCCCAGGAAAACCGCCATTACCAGAAAGGTGTGAATGCCGCGTAACTCATTAATATCCATGGTTCACCGTCTGTCTGAAATCACAGTACCCAGCTGTTGCAGGTACGCGACCAGCGCTTCGATTTCGAATTTACCTTCCACCTGAGCAGCTGCTTCGGCAATCTGCTCGTCGGTGTAGGGCACGCCCAGAGTCTGAAGTGTCTCCAGCTTGGCAGCGGTCTTGGAGTGGTCGATCCTGTCTTCAAACAGCCAGGGGAATGCCGGCATGTTGGATTCAGGCACTACGCTGCGCGGGTCGTACAGATGCTGGCGCTGCCAGGCATCAGAGTAGCGTCCGCCAACACGGGCCAGATCCGGACCGGTGCGCTTGGAGCCCCACAGGAACGGGCGGTCATAAACAAACTCGCCCGCAACGGAGTAGTGGCCATACCGCTCGGTTTCCGCCCGGAATGGGCGGATCTGTTGGGTATGGCACACGTGGCAGCCTTCGCGGATGTAGATGTCCCGGCCTTCCAGTTCGAGCGCTGACAGGGGCTCGAGCCCCTCTACCGGCTCGTTAACCGATTTCTGGAAAAACAGGGGCACTACTTCGGCCAGAAAGCCACCACTGATGGTCAGGATGATCAGTACGATCATCAGACCAATATTTTTTTCGACAATTTCGTGTTTCATGTGATCTCTCTCCCGTTACGCCGGCTGCGTTGCCGCGTTATCTTGCGCAACCGCATCTTTCTGCCGCACGGTCATGTACACGTTGTAAGCCATGATCAGCATGCCGGACAGGAAGATGACGCCGCCGAGGAACCGGACGAAGTAGCCAGCGTAGGATGCCTCAAGAGATTCAACGAAGCTGTAGGTCAGAGTGCCGTCTTCGTTAACCGCACGCCACATCAGGCCCTGCATGATGCCGTTAACCCACATTGCAACGATGTACAGTACGGTGCCAACAGTGGCGAGCCAGAAGTGCACGTTGATCATCGCTGTGCTGTACATTCCCTGCAATCCCCAAAGCTTCGGAATCAGGTGATAAACCGCGCCAATACTGATCATGGCTACCCAGCCCAGAGCACCGGAGTGAACGTGGCCAATGGTCCAGTCTGTATTGTGGGAGAGTGCGTTCACGGTCTTGATAGACATCATCGGACCTTCGAAGGTGGACATGCCGTAGAACGACAGGGAAACCACCAGGAAGCGCAGAATCGGGTCAGTGCGCAGTTTGTGCCATGCGCCTGACAGAGTCATCATACCGTTGATCATGCCACCCCACGAAGGTGCGAGCAGAATCAGGGACATAACCATGCCGGCTGTCTGCGCCCAGTCCGGGAGGGCGGAGTAGTGCAGGTGGTGGCCGCCGGCCCATACATAGGTTGCGATCAGAGCCCAGAAGTGAACGATCGACAGGCGATAAGAGTAGACTGGACGGTTGGCCTGCTTGGGAACAAAGTAGTACATCATGCCCAGGAAGCCTGCGGTCAGGAAGAAGCCTACCGCGTTATGTCCATACCACCACTGCATCATGGCATCGGTAACGCCTGCATAGGCCGAGTAGGACTTGAACGCACTGGCTGGAAGCGCCATGTTATTCCCGATATGAAGCACCGCAACGGTCAGGATAAAGGCGCCATAAAACCAGTTAGCCACATAGATGTGCGGTGTGGCCCGTTTCATGATGGTTCCGAAGAACACCAGAGCGTACGTCACCCAGACGACGGCAATGGCGATATCGATGGGCCACTCCAGTTCGGCGTATTCCTTGGAAGTGGTAAGGCCCAATGGCAGGGTAATGGCTGCCGCGACAATGATCGCCGTCCAGCCCCAGAAAGTGAACGCAGCCAGGCTATCCGAAATCAGTCGAGCCTGGCACGTGCGCTGAACGACATAATAAGAGGTAGCAAACAGGGCACTTCCACCAAAGCCGAAAATAACGGCGTTGGTATGCAGCGGCCGGAGACGGCCGAAGTGGGTAAAGGGCAGGTCGAGGTTGAGGGACGGCCAGACCAGCTGTGCTGCAATCAGCACACCCAGCGCCATACCTACAATACCCCATACCACTGTCATGATGGCGAATTGTCTCACCACCTTGTAGTTGTATGTCAGGTTTGCATTTACTGTGCTCATAGCCTTACCAATGGGTTTAAAGTGGGGAAAGATGCGGGCGCAAGTATGGAGAAACGATTAGCTGTTTGCAATGACTCAGGTCAACTCCTGATATCCATCAAATGCGCCGAAATCAGCAACATGGCTTCCTTTTCAGTGCCGTTCTTGGAGTTGTCTCAGCGTGGGGAATATGTGTTGCCTGAGTAGCAATGATAGTCGCTTAATTGGATGAGGTGAATTCTGTGGAGTTGATTAAGATCAAAGGCAACGAAACTCATTCGGAAGTTGTATTGATTCTGGCTCATGGCGCTGGCGCACCGGCCGATTCTGCCTTTATGGAGGCACTGTCTTTTGCACTTAGCCGGGAAGGCATCGGAACGGTCCGTTTCGAGTTTCCCTACATGCAGAAACGTCGCCTGGACGGAAAGAAACGCCCGCCAGACCGGGAGCCGGTATTACTCGAGTATTTCTCCCGTGTAGTTGATGAGGTTCGCGGGGACCTTGGGGCCGGAATCAGGGTTTTGGTGGGCGGCAAGTCCATGGGCGGGCGCATGGCAAGCATTCTGGCCAGCCAGCGGGAGGGGATCGATGGCGTTGCCTGCTATGGCTACCCCTTCCATCCACCGGGTAAGCCGGACCGCTGGCGCACCGGCCACTTTCAGGAATTGAAATCGCCCATGCTGGTCCTGCAGGGAACAAGGGATCCATTTGGCAAGCCCGCCGAAATGGTCGGCCGTGAAAAGGAGCTCGAAGCGATCCAGTTACACTGGCTGGAGGGGGGCAATCATGATTTCCAGCCGCTGAAACGCCAGCCTCACACCCAAAGTGAACTGATCGCCGAAGCTGCCCGGGAAACCCGGGTCTTTATTGATCAGGAGCTGGTGACCTGACGGTTACTCCACTTCACTGGTCTCAGAGAGCATGGCACGGTTGCGGCCGTCACTCTTTGCCCGGTACAGGGCTTCATCCGCTCTCTCGAATAGCTGGCTCTGATCTTCGCCGGGGCCAAGAGAGGCTATCCCGGCGCTCAGCGTCATTCTGACTTCGGTGCCGTCCGGCGCCAGCAGCGGCGTGTTCGCAATGTCCGCAAGCAGTGCCGAGCAGACCTTCCGGGCCCCATTGGCGCTGGTGCCTGGTAGCAAAAGCGCGAACTCCTCACCGCCAAACCGGATAGCGACATCCCTGGGGCGTTTTACGTGGCGGGTGAGTATTTCGGCAATAAACTGAAGACAGGTGTCACCAAAACCGTGGCCCCAGGTATCGTTGATGTTCTTGAAATGGTCAGCGTCTACGAGGGCCAGTGTCAGTGGGCAGCCCGTGCGGCGGGCTTCGGCGCACAGCTCCGGGAAAATATTGTCCAGATGCCTCCGGTTGTGCAGGCCGGTGAGTGCGTCGTTGAGACTCATGGTTGACAGTTTCCGGTTGGCCTTCTCCAGTTCTCGCATGGTGTTTCGCAACTGGGCAGTGCGCTCGTGCACCTTGAATTCCAGCTCGGTCCTTGCACTGTGCTCCACGTCCAGGAGCTTCTGGTTGAGCAGGCGCCACCGCTGCACCATGGCATAGTTGAGCAGAATGACCTGTCCACCCACCGCCGATTGCATCAGGGCTTCCCGCGCCAGGAAGTCGGTCAGATAACCGAAGGCCGCCAGGGCGTATATCAGGCCACCCACCAGCATGATCAGCCAGGCCAGCAGATACCACATGGCAGGCTGATACCCTTGCTGCCATCGAATTGCTGCAATAATGAACAGGCTCGAAATGACGGTCAGCGCCAGGACGGTGTTAAGCAGAATCGTCTTGTTGTAAGGGAGGATCAGTGTCAGGGCCAGAAACCCGATGCAGAACCAGGCCTGGCCCCTGAGGACGGTCTCAGGGATTGTTCCTTTATCAATTTCCAGGAACGAGCGGCCGAAAAGTATCATGGCCAGGGCACAAAGTGACAACGACAGGGGGATGGAGGTATTGGCAAAGCTGGCGTTGTCCGGCCAGAAATACTGGTTGGCGAAACCGCCCATGGCGAACAGGAAAAGCCCGAGCGCTGCCAGGTAAAAGGCGTTGTAGAAGTAGTAGCCGGTTCCGGAGCTGAAGAAGAGCAGCAGGTTGAAGACGGCAAAGACCAGAAGCGCCCCGTAGAAGAGTCCGTGGGTAAGGGTCAGGTGATTACTGCCTGAAATGACTTCTGCGGCTGTCTCGAAACTGAGTGGCACGTTCAGGGCGCCATTGCTGTGAACACGGAGGGTTAAAGAGCGTGTCTCACCGCCATCCAAAGTGACGGGAAGCAGGAAATACCGGTAATCCACCGCCCGTGATGTAAAAGGCCGTTGATCTCCGGTAGCAATCGTCTCTGTAGTATCATTTGCTGTTTGCCAGAAAGTGACCTCGTCGAGCAGGGGGTAATTGAGCTTCAGATACCAGACAGCGCGCTCGGTCCCGGAATTCCTGACGTCCAGATGGACCCAGTACACGGAACTGGTGTGACTGAAAACCAGGTCCCGCCCGTTTGCCGGTTTCCATTTGATATCGACGGGTAGCTGGTCCGGCGCCGTTGCGTCATGGCCGGGTGCGCCGGGAGAGGCACTGTAATAACAGACGTATTGCATAAGGGATGCCCGGGCTGCACTATCGGTTGCCTCCAGGGTGGGGCATCCTGCCATGACAGATCCAGTATCTGGCAGTGCCAGGGAAGGGATCAGCAACAGGCTGATAATGGCAATCAAGCGCAAAACGGACGGCATTCAAGACTTCCCGCGGTTATCAGAGCGGGAAGTGTAGCCAGAGAGGACAATCTGCGCTGTTAAACAGATTCAACTTTTACGGGTTGGTCTCCAGACCTTATTTCGGATAGTGCATGGAACAGATTCTTGTGTTTTGTCGGCCCGGTTTTGAAACCGAAGCCGGCCGTGAAATAACCGACTCCGCCGCGGAACAGGGTATCTTCGGCTATTTCGAGCCTGTTAAAGATCAGGGGCTGGTGCGTTTCTACCCCGCTGCGCCTGAAACTCCGGATGATCTGATGGCGCGCGTCGCCCTCGATGATCTGGTTTTCGTCCGTGACTGGATGGTGGTGCTTGGGGAATTCAGTCTCCCTGAAGCGGACCGTGTTGGTGCGGTAATAGAAGGGCTCAGGGGCCTCGGGCGCGGTTACCCCGGTTGCGCGCGGCTGGAAGTCCGGTTGCCGGAAAATAACGCGGATGGTGATCTTGGTAACTTTGCACGAAAGTGGGTATCGCCTCTCTCCCGGGGCTTGCGAGGAGCTGGCCTGCTCAAGGCCGACCAGAATGCTTCGGCCCCGGCCCGTCTCGAGGTGTTCCTGCCGGATTTCGCCTCGGCGGTTGTCGGTTTTAGCCTTGCGGATAACCGCGCACGGTATGTCGGTGGTATACCACGGCTTCGGTTACCAGCATCAGCTCCCAGTCGGTCCGCCCTGAAGCTTGAGGAAGCCTGGAAGGTGTTTCTGCCACCTGATCAGGAACTGGACTACCTTGGTGGCGGCAAAAAAGCCGCTGATTTGGGAGCCGCCCCCGGAGGCTGGACCTGGCAGCTCGTGCGCCAGGGCATGATGGTAACCGCTGTCGACAACGGCCCCATGAACCCCGAACTGATGGCGTCGGGGCAGGTGGAGCATGTGGAAGCGGATGGTTACGGCTGGCGCCCCAGACGGGGTATCGACTGGATGGTTTGCGACATTGTGGATCAGCCCCGGAAAACTGCGAAGCTGGCTGTAACCTGGCTCGGTGAGGGTCTTTGTCGTTACACGGTATTCAATCTCAAGTTGCCGATGAAGAAGCGGTACGACGAGTGGTTGATCTGCCGTGATATTCTTGTTGATGGACTGAGAAAGGCGGGCATTGGTTTTCGTCTGAAGGCCCGCCACCTGTACCATGATCGGGAAGAAATCACCTGTTTCATTGAGCGTACGGGTTAAACCGCGCTTTGCTCCAGAACCGTGATCTGTTCTTCCTCGTCCATCATGGGGATCAGCTCCAGCATGAGGCTGCGGCGTTCCTCGGAGTGAAACCAGCGGTCCCAGTCTGCTTCGGATCGCCAGTTCGCCAGGGTTATCCGGTGATTGGCGTCGTGGCTGTCTATCAGGGTTTCGCCGGAGATGAACCCTGGCGCGCTCACTGCCTGTTGCAGAACCTTGCGCGAGCGTTCTTCGTAAGCTGTTTCCAGGGTTTCAGCAATGTGACGTTCAATAAGAACCCGGATCATGGCAAACCTCCAAGTGTTTTAACTGTTATAAACAATAATTTAGCAGGTTTTTACGAAAAATCAGGTTCATTGACAGGAGACGTAGTGTGACTGCAACCGAATACGACGTGGAGCTGGATGCCCGTGGTCTGTTCTGCCCAGAACCGGTCATGATGCTGCATAACCGGATCAACGATGTTGAACCCGGCGGTGTGTTGCGGGTTGTGGCCACCGATCCCTCGACTACCCGGGATATCCCCCGATTCTGCCAGTTTCTGGGCCATGAGCTGGTCAATCAGTCTGAATCCGACGACCTGTTTATCTACCTGATACGCAGGGGGGAGTAGCTCCCTCTTTTACACCTCCGGGCCTACTCTCCGGAGGTGACCGAGGAATTCCTCCCGATCCATCTCACCAAGCACCCTGCGCTTAGGCAACTCTTCACCATTACTGCCATAGAACAGAATGGCGGGCGGTCCGAAAAGGCCAAGTTCGTCCAGCATGGCCTGCTGTTCAGGGGTGTTGTCGGTCATATCGATCTGCAGCAGGGTGTAGGGGCTGAGCGCCTGGATCACATCCGGCTTGCTGAACACATTGCGTTCCATAACCTTGCAGGAGATACACCAGTCGGCGTAGAAGTCCAGCAGGACGGGACGGCCCTGTTGCCGGGCCTGCTGGAGCATGTTCCGGATCTCACCGGGCTGTTCGACGCGCACAAAATCGGCGTGCTGGACACCGGCGTTGCCGGCCCCGCCGAATGACGCGGAGGCGACCGTAAAGGGTGCCAGAGGCTTCAGCGGGTCATTGGCCCCGGCCACAGCGCCTGCGAGCAGAGCCAGGCCATAGGCGAAAAGAACCAGCCCCAGCCCCTTCCGGGTCCGTTCCCAGCCGGCCTTGGCAGCATCAAAGGCGCCAAGTTGCACGCCGGTGATGGCGATAAGAAGGCCCCAGAGCGTGAGTGCCAGCCAGCCAGGTACCAGGCGCTCCACCAGCCAGATCGCCACGGCCAGCAGCATCACACCGTAGAAGTGCTTCACTGCGGTCATCCAGTGGCCGGTAGTCGGCAGCAATTTCCGCCCGCCGACCGCCACAAGAATCAGCGGAATACCCATGCCAAGGCCGAGCGCAAACAGCGCCACCCCGCCGATCACGGCGTCCTGGGTTGTGGAGATATACAGCAGGCTGCCAGCCAGAGGCGCCGAGACACAGGGCGAGACGATCAGGGCCGACAGGGCGCCGATACCGAATATGCTGAATACCCGGCTGCCGGTGAGCCGGTGACTGGCATCATTGAGGGGCTCACGAATGAAGCGTGGCAGCTGGATCTCGAAGAGATCGAACATGGACAGGGCAAAGACCACGAACAGCAGGGCAAAGACGCTCAAAACCCAGGGTGATTGCAGTTGTGCCTGCAAATTAAAGCTGGCTCCGAGCAGACCCGTCAGCACGCCGGCCGCTGCATAGGTCAGTGCCATGCCCAGAACATAGCTGCCCGACAGGAGCAGGGCATGGCTGGTTGTTCGGGTGTTCCTGCCAGAAACCAGGGATGAAATAATCGGCACCATCGGCAGTACGCAGGGGGTGAAGGTTAATCCCAGCCCCAGTAGCAGAAACACACCTGCAATGACGAGCGTCGATTGCTGTGCAAGAAAGCCCGCAAGTCCGGTGGCGGTTTCAGTGTTCACGGGTGCGCTGCCGCCTCCCGAAAAACCCGCTGCTGAAGCTGTTGGCGAGCCGGAGCCACCACTACCCTGATAGAAAAGTACATCCCGGGTCTGGGGCGGGTAGCAAAGCCCCGCCTTGGCGCAGCCCTGATAGGTTACCTGCAGTTCTGCCTCCCGGACGCCGGCTGGAAGCGAGATCGGAACACGGGCTTCAATCGGATCAAAAAAGACCGTGGTCTTGCCGAAGAATTCGTCTTCGGTCACCGTTCCGGGCGCCGAAAACTCGGGTTCCCCAAGCTCGACATCGGGATTGGTGGCGGTAATGCTGACACGTTCGCGATAAAGATAGTGTCCGGGTGTGATATCCCAGGTGAGAACCACCGCGTCTGCGTCGGTTGTGAAACTGAAGGGCAGAGCTTCGTCGACCGGGAGGAAATCATTACCCTGGCCGCCAAACAGGGAACTCCCATTGCCGCCGAGGGCCAATGCAGAAGGGGAGGCCAAAAGCATCAGGGCGAGTGCCATGATCAGGTTCAACGGATGCACCCATTGGCGTTTCATCTTCGGTACTGCAGCGAAAGCCATCATTGATTGTAAGATTTCCCGGTTAGTGTCTGTTTGATCAGAGTCTCTAAAAGTCGGATTGTTACAGCATTACAGCCGCCGGTTCACGCCAGCAGTGGACACGAAGGGGTGGGCAAAGTTCCCTCTGGTATTGGGGGCGCTAAAGTCGCACAATAGCCACCCAATGAATCACAGTCCAAATGATCTTATCATGCTGTTTAATGACCAGTTCCGGGAAGCATACCGGACAGTTCTGGTCAAAGGCAGCGATGAACCTGAATACTTGCCTGCGAGCGGGCCGGAGGGTCTCGCACAGGTCGTCTTTGCTCATGGTTATTATGCCAGCGCTTTGCATGAAATAAGCCACTGGTGTATTGCTGGTGAGCACCGGCGCACACTTCACGACTATGGTTACTGGTACTGTCCGGATGGCCGTACACTGCAGCAGCAACAGGCTTTCGAACAGGTTGAGATCAAGCCCCAGGCCATTGAATGGTTGTTTTCGGTGGCTGCAGGTTTCCGTTTTCACATCAGCGTGGACAACCTCTCGGGAGCTGGCGCCGCCAATGAAGAGCGGTTCCGTCACAATGTGCGGATCCAGGCGGGCGAGTATCTGGACCGGGGGTTGCCGCCCCGGGCACAGGCGTTTTTCGATTCGCTGGCAACATTTTACGGTACCGGAGAAAGCCTTGACGAGCGCTGGCAAGAAGATGCCCGGCGCATTGCTCCGTTATATTCTGAATCAGGACATCCCAGGAAAACTGAGACTCTATGACATCTGACCCAAAACACACCGGCGACCTGAGATTCAGCGATCTGAACCTCGACAAGCGTTTGCTGGATGCCATTACGGCTATCGGTTTTGAATATTGCACACCCATTCAGGCAGAAACACTGCCCTGGACACTGGCCTGTGAGGATCTGATTGGCCAGGCCCAGACCGGCACCGGTAAAACCGCTGCGTTTCTGATTACGGCGATCCAAAGCCTTCTGGAGACGCCGATTCCCGAAACAGACCGGTTTGCGTCAGAGCCGCGGGTGCTGGCCCTGGCACCGACACGTGAATTGGCCATGCAGATCGCCAAGGACGCAGAGCAGTTGTGCCAGCACACCGGCCATAATGTGGTGACGGTTGTGGGCGGCATGAACTATGACAAGCAGCGGGACCAGCTGCAGAACGAGATCGTCGATATTCTTGTGGCGACTCCTGGCCGCCTGATCGATTTTCTCGGCTCCCAGGACGTATTTCTGGACCAGCTCGACATCCTGATTCTTGATGAAGCTGATCGTATGCTGGACATGGGCTTCATTCCGGACGTGAAGCGCATCATCCGCAAGTGCACACCCAAGGATGAGCGCCAGACCCTCCTGTTCAGTGCCACCTTCAACCAGGACGTGCTGAATCTTGCCTCCATGTGGACGAGTAACGCAGAGTTCGTGGAAATAGAACCGGAACAGAAAACCGCGGAACGGGTTGAGCAGACGGTGTACCTGGTGGGCGACGATGAAAAGCTTCCGGTGCTGGTCAACTTCCTCAAGCGGCCGGAAGTGGAAAAGGCGCTGGTGTTTGCCAACCGCCGGGATCAGTGCCGTGACCTGGAAGAGGATCTGCGGAACCAGGGAGTCAAGGTGGCCCTGATGTCGGGTGAGATCGCCCAGAATAAACGCCTCAAAACCCTGGACCAGTTCAAGAAGGGCAGCATCCAGGTGCTGGTCGCTACCGATGTGGCCGGCCGTGGCATTCACGTGAACGGCGTGACCCACGTGTTCAACTACAATCTGCCGGATAATGCCGAAGATTATGTCCACCGTATCGGGCGTACCGGCAGGGCTGGCAAACATGGCGTTTCCATAAGTTTTGCCGGTGAGGACGACTCGTTCGCGCTGCCGGCTATCGAGACCTACATCAGTCAGAAACTGAAGACCGCGGTGCCTGATGAGGCACTCATGACCGCAATGGACAACCCGCCGATTACCCGCAAACGCGGCCGACGCCCACAGGGTTCCGGCGGCCGTGGCCAGGGCGGACGTAATCAGCGTCAGCGCAGGAACTGACAGGACCGGACATCATTATGTTGATCGTAGCAGATGAAAACATTCCCCTACTGGACTCCTTTTTTGGTGACATCGGGGAGATTCGTCGGGTTTCCGGCCGTTCCATGGCGGGCGAGGACGTCCGGGACGCCGACATACTGCTGGTTCGTTCGGTCACCAAGGTAAACCGTGAGCTTCTGGAGGGCAGTCGGGTCCGGTTCGTGGGTACAACCACCATCGGTACCGATCACGTCGATCTCGACTGGCTCGAACAGTCGGGGATTCGCTTCTCTGCGGCGCCGGGTTGCAACGCCAACAGTGTGGCCGAATACGTGCTATCTGTGCTGTCACTGCATGCTGAAAGGCGCGGGCTTTCAGATTGGTCCCAGCTCAGCGTCGGCATCGTGGGTGTTGGCAATGTTGGCGGTGAGCTGGCCCGCAAGCTTGACCGCCTTGGGTTCGATGTGCGTCTTTGCGATCCGCCCAGAGCGGACCGGGAAGACGACAATGAGGAGTTTGTGGCGCTGGACGATGCCATGAAGTGTGATGTGGTGTCCCTGCATACACCCCTGACCCGCGAGGGAGATCATCCCACTCTGCATATGATCGGCAACGCCGAACTTGAGACCCTGGGTGCGAACCAGCTCCTGATCAATGCTGGTCGGGGCGAGGTCATCGACTCGTCAGCGTTGCTGGCCCGCCTTGAACAGGGCAATGCGCCCGTCGTCGTGCTGGACGTTTGGGAGCAGGAGCCGAGGATTCATCCTGAGCTGGTTGACCAGGTCTGGCTGGCAACACCGCATATCGCCGGGTACAGTCTGGAAGGCAAGGTCCAGGGAACGGAAATGATCTATCAGGCTCTGAGCCAGTTCCTGGGCCTGCCGGTTCGCAAAAAAGCGGGCCAGTTTCTGCCGGAGCCGGCACTCAGCAAGATTTCCTTTACCAGCTCTGCCGAGGAAGAGGATGCAATACGCATTGCGCTGAGGGCCTGTTACGACCCTCGTCGGGACGATGCGAAACTTCGTAACGCCATGGCAGGGTCTCCTGAAGAGCGGGGCGCGGCGTTTGACAGACTGCGCCGGGATTATCCGGTTCGTCGGGAGTGCTCAAGCCTCAAGATTCAGCTCAAGGGCACCAGCAAGTCCCTGCAGGACAGTTTCCGGGCTATCGGATTCAAACTGAAAATCTGATCGTAGCCCGTTCTAGAAAGAAAGCCGGGGTCATGGGACCCCGGCTTTTTTGTTTACAGCCTGGCGCTCTGCAACGCCTGTATGCGGTCTTCCAGTGGCGGATGAGTCATGAACAGGGCACTCAGGCCGCCTCGGGCCCCGCGGTTAATGCCAAATGCCTGAAGGCTGTCGGGCATCTGGTCCGGCACCTCGCTTTCTTGCTTCAGTCTCGCCAGCGCGCTGATCATGGCCGAACGGCCCGCCAGCTGGGCACCGGCGATATCCGCCCGGAATTCCCGGCGACGGGAAAACCAGAACACGATCGTACTGGCAAGTATGCCCAGGACGATCTCGGCAACGATGCTGACCGCGAAAAAGCCGAGGCCATGTCCGCTTTCATTCTTGAAAATCACCCTGTCGACAAATGAGCCGATCACCCGGGACGCGAAGATGACGAAGGTGTTCACGACACCCTGAATCAACGCCAGTGTCACCATGTCACCATTGGCAACATGGCCGATTTCGTGGCCCAGGACCGCCCGAATCTCATCCTTGTTAAAGCGATGCAAGAGCCCCTCACTGACCGCAACCAGCGCGTCGTTCTTGTTCCAGCCCGTTGCGAAGGCATTGGACTGGGACGCAGGAAAAATCGCGACTTCCGGCATACCAATGCCGGCGTTTTTGGCCAGCTGCGCCACGGTATCCACCAGCCAGCGTTCGGCAGGCGTGCGCGGGGAATCAATGACCCGGGCCTTTGTACTCCACTTGGCCATTCGCTTGGATATCAGCAGTGACACGATGGCGCCGGCGAATCCGAAGACCGCAGCGAAAGCCAGCAAAGAGCCATACTGAATACCATTCTGGGCGAGGTAGCTATCCACGCCCAGCAGTCGCAGTGTGAAACTGGCGACAAGGATTACAGCAAGGTTGGTTGCCAGAAACAGCAGAATACGCATGTTGGTTCCCTGATCAGTTCGTCACAGAAAATAAAGCCGTCATTCAGACCGTTATATGCGGCCGCGGTTCAATCAATCAACGAGCTTACGGTGATTTAATAAATGCCGCGGTCCGCGAAGAAGGTTGTCTGCATGATCTGGCTGATTCGGGCAGAGTTACCGCTGCGCAGCGCCGTTCTGATCAGATGGATGTGAGTGGAAAGATCTTCTTTGACTGAAGGAGGCAGGGAGCTGGCCGAGCCTTCTTCCTCGGGGACTCCGAACTCCCTGGCCAAAGCCTGCGGCGCCGGGGAGCTCAGGCGGATAAAGGCGTCTCGGGTCAGTACAGCCTGGTCCAGTGCCTCCTGGCGAATGGTGTCGATGTACCTGAGCAGGCCTTCCTCCGAAAGCCAGAGGAGGGCGCCAAAACAGGCCATGTGCCGTTTGCTGTGGAGACCAAACTCGTCCGGCTCATCCGGACCAGCGATGTCCTCGACAAACAAGTTTATCCGACGCGGGAAGGCGCCATACAACTGCACCAGAGCAATGGCCGCATCCTTGTAGAATTCCTCGACGTGAATATCCGCCATGGTTTTCCCCGTTATTGCTGGTATTGACCAAGGAAATTTCCGAGTCGGCCCATGGCATCCTCCAGGGTGTCTTCCCTTGGCAGGAACACCACTCTCAGGTGTTGTTTGTCATCAATATTGAACGCAGACCCCTGTACCAGCAGAATTTTTTCCTGAATAAGCAGGTCCAGAACCAGCTTTTCATCATTGACGATGGGAAAGTGCTTCGGATCCAGTTTCGGGAACAGGTACAACGCGCCCTGAGGCTTGACACAGCTTACCCCCGGAATGTCGTTGAGCATCCGCCAGGCGGTTTCCCGCTGCTCATACAGCCGCCCGTCTGGCGCCACCAGATCGTTAATGGACTGGTAGCCCCCCAGGGCAGTCTGAATGGCCAACTGGGCCGGAACATTGGCACAGAGCCGCATGTTGGAGAGCATGTCGATGCCCTCAATCAAATCCTTCGCCCGGTGCTTGGCACCACTGACAATCATCCAGCCCGAACGGTAACCCGCGGCCCGGTAGTTCTTGGACAGGCCGTTATAGGTGAAGAAAAGCACATCGTCGGCCAGTGAGGCGGTGGAAATATGCTGGGTACCGTCATAGAGAATCTTGTCGTAGATCTCATCGGACAGGATGATCAGATTATGCTTCCGGGCCAGTTCGATGACCTGTTCGAGAAGCTCTTTCGAGTACACAGCGCCGGTCGGGTTGTTCGGGTTGATCAGAACAATGGCGCGGGTTCGCCGGGTGATTTTCTTGCGGATATCGTCAATATCCGGAAACCAGTCCTGCTGTTCATCGCATCGGTAGTGCACGGGCTTGCCGCTGGAAAGCGTAACGGCAGCGGTCCACAGGGGGTAGTCCGGGGCCGGGATCAGCACTTCATCACCGGTGTTCAACATGGCCTGCATGGTCATGACGATCAGCTCACTGACCCCGTTACCCAGGAAAATATCGTCAATATCGACTTTGTCGATGCCCCGTTGCTGGCAATAGTGCATGACTGCCTTGCGGGCAGAGAACAGCCCCTTCGATTCAACATAGCCCTGGGCAAGGTGCATGTTGTAGATGACGTCCTGCTGGATTTCTTCAGGGACATCCAGTTCGAAGGCGGCAGGGTTGCCGATGTTGAGCTTGAGTACCCGATGCCCCTCTTCTTCGAGTCGACGCGCTTCCCGCAGAACTACGCCACGGATTTCATAACACACGTTATCCAGCTTGGCGGATTTGTAGTAGTTCTGCATAAGACCCGGACGTCCTTCTTTTGAGATCGAAAAATGGCACCTGCCAACACGACAGGCCTTTATTCTAGCGGAGCGAGGGCCGGCGGCAACAGGGGAATTATGATGAATTGTGTCGTGTTAAGGCAGATTTAGCTCACAAACCTGAACCGGTTTTTGAAAATGGTCCCCGTAGCGTCTGCATTGCCATGGTTTTTTGGTCTGTGTTGTGAACAATGGTGCAAGAAGAACGCAAAACATCAAAGGGAGAATTTTATGGCAGGCGAGACGGTCTACGATTTCACGGTACGGGATATCAAGGGTAACGAGAAAAGCATGGCGGAGTATCAGGGCAAAGTACTCCTGATCGTGAACACCGCCAGCAAATGCGGTTTTACGCCCCAGTTTGAGGGCTTGCAGTCCCTTCACAACGAGTTGGGTGACAAGGGCTTTGAGGTTCTGGGCTTTCCCTGCAACCAGTTCCTGAATCAGGACCCGGGTGACGAGGATGCGATCAGTCAGTTCTGCAGTCTGAACTACGGTGTCGATTTTCCCATGTTTTCCAAGATTGAAGTGAATGGTGATGGCGCCCACCCCCTGTTTCGCTTTCTCAAGCGCGAAGCCAGGGGCCTGATGGGATCTGAAAAAGTGAAGTGGAACTTTACCAAATTTCTGGTCGCGCCAGATGGCAAGGTTGTTCGTCGTTACCCGCCCACCGCAAAACCGGAAGATATCCGGGTCGATATCGAAAAACTGTTACCGGCCTGAACTCTCGGGTGATGGAGAAGGGCGCCAACGGTTGATGACCTCCCGGAGCTCATCACGCTTGTAAGGCTTGGTAATGTAGTCGTTCATGCCTGAGGCGAGGCAGTCCTCGCGGTCCCCCTGCATTACATTGGCGGTAACGGCAATGATGGGCAGGTCTTTCCACTGCGGGTTCTGCCGAATCCTCTGTGTTGCCTCATAACCGTCCATGACCGGCATCTGGCAGTCCATCAGCACCAGGTCGTAATGGTTCTGTTCCAGCGCCTGTATGGCCTTCAGGCCGTTCTCTGCGTGGTCTGCGCGATGCCCCAGTTTTTTCAGCAGGCTGCTCGCCACCAGTTGATTCACCTGATTGTCCTCCACCAGAAGGACCGCCAGGGACTGTTCGGTGCCGGTTTGTTCATCCGGGGCAGCGTCAGGAGCGGTGCGATCGTCACTGGCCATTACGCCCGCGGCCCGACCGAGGCAGCGGAAAAGTTCATTCCGCCGCAATGGCAGCGACAGAAGCTGGTAACGTCCCCTGGCCGGAGGCAGGGTGCCGGTAGCGTCAGCAAGGATCACGCCGGCGCCTTGCCAGTCCGCTGCGAAGGCCAAGGTTTCCTCATCTTCGGCGCTGGCCAGCGCCAGCAAAATCCCCTCCGGATGCCGGCTTGCACCCCGGACAGGAATGCCCCACTTCCGAAGCTCAGCCTCAATGGCTGAACGGTGCGGGTTTTCCGGGGGGATGGCCATGGCAATGCCGATGTCCCTGAGTCGGGCGTCCACCCGGGGAAGATCCTGGTCTTCGCCGGCCTCATGGACCGGCAGCGGCAGAGTAACGGTAAAGTGAGTGCCGTTGCCTTGCCGGGAGTCCACCAGAATCTGGCCATGCATGCGTTCCACAAGCTGGCGACAAAGTGTCAGGCCCAGACCGGTGCCGCCATACAGGCGGGTGGTTTCCGCGTCAGCCTGGGAAAAGGGCGAGAAGATACGGTGCAGGCCTTCACTGGACATGCCGATCCCGGTGTCCACCACGTCGATTCTCATACTGCCGCCGGAATAGGCCGTCCGGATCTTTACACCGCCCTCGTCGGTAAACTTGATGGCGTTGCTCAAAAGATTGTTGAGCACCTGGCGGACCCGTGTCGGGTCACCCAGGAAGTTTTCCGGCAGGTCAGGGTCAATTTCGGTAACCAGGTAAATGTGTTTTCGGCGGGCCTGCTGGGCGTGGAGTGTTGCGCATTCCTCAATCAGATGCCGGACGCTGAACGGTATGTTTTCCAGGCTCAGTTTGCCTGCCTCTACCTTTGAAATATCCAGGATGTCATTCAGCAGCCCAAGCAGACTCTCGCCGGCGTTCAGGGCGATTTCCATCCGGTTGCGTTGTGCAGGATCCAGTTCGCCCTCAAGCGCCAGGCCCAGCATGCCCAGAACGCCATTGAGGGGCGTTCGGATCTCGTGGCTCATGCTGGCCAGGAAATTGGCCCTTGCCCTTGCCCGGCGAACCGCATCTTCCTTGGCTTTCACCAGGGCGCGGTTACCGCGTTGCAGGGCTTCGTTCTTCTCTGAGATTTCCCGGGTACGGTCCTCCACTTCCTGCTCAAGCTGGGTGGAGTAGTTCTTCATGGCACTTTCTGCGTGCCGGAGTTGGGCAAGGCTCGAGTCAATGGTTTCGAGATGCTGGTTGATAATGCCAACCATGGTCCCGATCTCGTCTTCCCGATGGTTTGCCGGGATTGGAAGCCTGACTTTTTCGGGAGAGCTGGCCCGCACCTGGCTCAGTGCGCTGATGACATTGAGCATGGGGCGGGTAAGCACGAAATAGAAGATGGCCAGCAAGGCTGCGGACAGGATGAGGCTCTTGAGAAGCCCGCTGATCAGCGTATAGCCGGCCCGCTGTAGAAACAGCGCGCCATAGTGATAGGTATCGATGGTGACGATCAGGTGGCCGAGTGACAGATCCTCAAGCTGTGGAACCTGCAACTCCTGTCGGAATACCCGGTCGGAGCCAAATAGCAGGTCACTGACCCAGCGATAGGGTGACTCCGGGCTGCTTTTGCTCGACGCAGCCATGGTCTCGTCGTCGTTGTCCGTGATCCGTGCATCGATGGTGGCGGGATGGCGCAGCAGGCCATCGAGTAATTCCTCCGCCAGCCGCACATCAATATTGTAGGCAATCTGGGACGCGGGGCTGTTGCTGATATCGATCAGCGCGTGGATTTCATTCTCCATCGACTCCTTTGCGCTGAAGTAGTCCAGGGTAATCTGGACCACATTCAGCACCAGCCCGAGGATCATGGCAACCAGTACCGTGTCTCGGGTCAGTCGATAGGAAAGTCGTTGTTTGAAGCCCTTGCTCACGGGTTTGCACTGTCCCTGTTGGCGGGCCTGCAATGGCGACCCGTTCGGTGCCTTCAGTCGTCGTAATCGGCCTTTTTCTTCCACTCGTCGTCGTGGAGGAAGGTATCCCACTCTCGATCCAGCTTGGACTCGCCCTGCGGGCTCTCTTTGCCCTCGGCACTCATTGCTTCCAGTTCTTTAATGCGCGTCCGGAAGCT
>Ga0102940_1000918_pt1 | contig 19778 bp, 14 predicted proteins | sample SalPonR2_C_D1_MG_FD_78215 | JGI IMG/M metagenome (GOLD analysis project Ga0102940, IMG submission 78215) | Salt pond soil microbial communities from South San Francisco under conditions of wetland restoration - Salt Pond MetaG R2_C_D1_MG | ecosystem: Environmental > Aquatic > Marine > Intertidal... | reverse complement strand
GTCGAGCGGCAGGATCAACGCGGCGTCGGACGGAACGAGGTCGGGACGTCGCCACTCGCCGCCGGATCCGAGGTGGACGATCCGCGCGTCGAACTCGCGGGCCAGGGCGGCCGCGCGGTGCAGGACCACGACGCCACGCGAGTCCACGAGCAGGGGTTCGACACCGTCGACCACGGAGATCAACGCTCGCGCGGCCGGGTCGTAGAGCGGGCGCGTCCGTTCGTCGGCGTTGCGTTCGTAGTGGGCCAGGTCGTCGCGCGCGTGCTCGGCGTCGAGCAGGCTCTGCCGCACCGCGGCCACGGCTCCCATGAGCGAGCCCGGGTAGGTGCCCGCCCCCCACCCGAGGCCGCGCAGGGCCACGGCCACGCCGTACTCCTCGCGCAGCACGCGCTCGCGGGGCGTGCCCTCACCGAGATGGACGACGGCGGCACGGCCTCGCAGGATTCCCTGTTCGGGGATCACCGCCGCCACCGCGAAGCCGGCCTCGAGCAGCGCGGTTCGCGTGTCCTCGTCGAGCACCAGGCCGTCGACCACGCGCAGTTCGGGGTGCAGGGCGGTGCTCCCCGCACTGGGGCCGGCGAGGCCGGGATCGCCGTCGGCGGCGTCTCCGCCCAGGCGCGCGTCGGCGAGTTCCCGTTCGAGCCAGGGCTCGAAGAAACCGGCGTAGACCCGCAGACCCTCGCCCGCCCACACTCGGGTGTCGGGCGGAACGTCGACGTCGCCGCGCGGCCCGACCGCGACGATCCGGTCCTGGCGGGCGACCACGGTGCCGTCGTCGATCACCTCGCCGGGGCCGACCACGACCGTGGCACCGACGATGGCGTGGGAGGTCTGGGCGGCCGCGGGCGACGAGGCGCACACGGCGACCAGGCACAGGACCGCGGAGGTCCTCGGCGCTCGGCGGGCTGCACCCGCGAGGTCACGCAGGGACAAGACGATGTCCTTTCGCTGGGAATCGGCGAGCCGCGGGGCCGGGCGGGGCCCGCAGCGGGGCCGGAGAGCGTAGCGCGGTGGGTACCGAGGGGGCAAGGGGACGGAGACGCGTGCTATGCTCGCGGCCCCCTGCGCCACCACCGGAGTCGAGAGTCCCATGCGCCGACCGACGAGTGCGACGTCCGCCGTCCTCCTCTTCTTCCTCCTCGCATTCCCGCTCGCCGGCTGCGGCGACGACGACGATCCGACCGGACCGAACGGGGGGAACGACCCGGATCCGACGGCCGCCTCGATGACCGCCGTCGTCGACGGCGAGGCCTGGACGGCGGTGACCGCGAGCGCCTTCGTGTCGACGAGCGGCTTCGTCACGATCGGAGCGTCGAACGTCGGCGGGGAGTTCGGGATCGGTCTGGGGTTCCCCGACCAGGGAGTCGGGACCTACGCCATCGGACCGGGCGCGATCACCAACGCCAACGTGATCTCGCTGGCCGGAGCCTCCTGGATCGCCAGCACCGATCGCGGCAGCGGCTCGATCGTCGTGACCGAGCGCAGCGACGACCGGATCGTGGGGACCTTCTCGTTCACGGCGCCGCTGGCGTCCGGATCGGGTCCTCCCGACACCCGCACCGTGACCGACGGTGCGTTCGACCTGCCGATCGACGTGCAGTAGGGAGACGACGGAATCGGCGCATCGGCACCGCCCTCTCTGTGCGAGCTTCTCGCGATCAGCGGCACTCGTGTCACTGGGTCCCTCGTCCCGTCTCGCTCTCGTGCCGTCGCGCCCGACTCCTGCCTTCTCGACCGCACCGCCGCTCTCGCTCTGTCCGTATCGCGCCGACGGTGCTACCCTGCCGCCTCGCTCGCACCGAGCCACCAACGTGCACCCCGACGAACCGCACCGAGCCGTCCATGAACGCACCCTCCGCCCGCACCGCCGCCGAGCTCGATCTGTCCCTCGCCCGCGTCGACGCCGTCGTGAAACTGCTCGACGAGGGTAGCACCGTTCCCTTCATCGCCCGGTACCGCAAGGAAGTCACCGGCAACGCCGACGACGAGACGGTGGCGAAGATCGCCGAGCGCATCGCCTTCCACCGCGAACTCGACGAGCGCCGCGACGCGATCCTGAAGAGCATCGACGAGCAGGGAAAACTGAGCGACGAGCTCCGCGCGAAGATCGAGGCGGCGACCACGAAGACCGAGCTCGAAGACCTGTACCTCCCCTACCGCCCCAAGCGCCGGACCCGCGCCACGATCGCCAAGGAGCGCGGGCTCGAACCACTCGCCGATCGCATGTGGGCGCAGGCCGACGAGAGCGGCGACACGCTGCGGATCGCCGCGGACTTCGTCGACACCGAGAAGGACGTCCCGACCGCCGACGACGCCCTGCAGGGCGCGCGCGACATCGTCGCCGAGCGCGCGACCGAGACCGTGGTGCTGCGCGAGATGGTCCGCCGGCTCACCCGCGACCAGGGCACCGTGCGCGTGAAGGCCGCCCGCGGGAAGAAGGACGAGAAGAGCAAGTTCAGCGACTACTACGACTACGAGGAGCGCGTCGCCCGCATTGCGCCGCACCGGATCCACGCGATCCTGCGCGGCGAGAAGGAAGGCTTCCTGTACCCGCGAGTGACCGCCGACACGGACCGCGCCAAGCAACTCCTGTTCGACCGTGTCGTCGGGCGCCGGCGCTCGATCTGGCGCGACCACGTACGAACCGCGCTGGCCGATGCCTACGACCGCCTGCTCGGCCCGCAGATCGAGACCGAGATCCGCGTCGACCTGCGCCTGCGCGCCGACGACAAGGCCATTGCCGTGTTCGCGTCGAACCTCGAGGATCTGCTCATGGCTCCGCCCTTCGGCGGCAAGCCCGTCCTGGCCATCGATCCGGGACTACGCACCGGCTGCAAGGTCGTGATCCTGGGTGCCACGGGTGCGCTGCGCGAAGACGGCCTGGTCCACCCCACCGCCCCTCGCAGAGATGTCGAGGGAACGAAGCGTGCGCTCGACCGATGGTTCGCGAAACACGACGACATCGCGGCCATTGCCATCGGCAACGGCACGGGCGGCCGCGAGACCTTCGACGTGGTGCAGGCCCACGTGCGCGAGCGTGGCTGGAGTCTACCGGTGGTCCTGGTGAACGAAGCCGGCGCCTCGGTCTACTCGGCCTCGGAGATCGCCCGCGAGGAACTGCCCGACCACGACGTCACCGTCCGGGGCGCCGTTTCGATCGGCCGCCGTCTCCAGGACCCCCTTGCCGAGCTGGTGAAGATCGATCCGCGTTCCATCGGAGTGGGTCAGTACCAGCACGACGTCGACTCGAAGCGGCTCGCGCGTGCACTCGAGGACGTCGTCGAGCGTTGTGTCAACCAGGTCGGCGTGGACGTCAACACCGCCTCGCCGGCCCTCCTCGGTTACGTGAGCGGTCTCAACGCGCGCCTGGCTCGCAACATCGTGGCCTTCCGCGACGAGGCCGGGGCGATCCGCCGCCGCGTCGACCTGAAGAAGGTCAAGGGCCTCGGCGCGAAGACCTTCGAACAGGCCGCCGGCTTCCTGCGTGTGCGCGACGGTGATCCGCTCGACGACAGCGCGGTGCATCCAGAGCGTTACGGCCTGGTGAAGAGCATCGCCCGCGACCTCGGTCGTGACGTGTCGGAACTCGCGGGCGACACCGCTGCCGTCCGCAGGATCGATCCGAAGCGATACGTGGACGACGATGTCGGGCTCTACACGCTGCAGGACATCGTGACCGAACTCGAGAAACCCGGGCGTGACCCCCGCGACCGCTTCGAGGCCGTGGGCTTCCGTGACGACGTCCACGAACTCGAAGACCTCCGGACCGACATGGTACTCCCCGGCGTGGTCACCAACGTCACGCACTTCGGCGCCTTCGTCGACGTCGGCGTGCACCAGGACGGCCTGGTCCACGTGAGCCAGATCGCCGACCGCTTCGTCCAGGATCCTTCGGACGAACTCCACGTCGGACAGGCCGTCACCGTGCGCGTGCTCGACGTCGACCGTGATCGACGGCGTGTCGCGTTGACGATCAAGGGCGTGTGACGACGAAGGGGGTGAGCCGGACGGCTCACCCCCCCTCGCGCGCCGATCCCGTGTCGACCGGCGGAACTCTAGAGTTCGGCTCCGACCTCGGTGGGCGCGGGCTCTTCCTCACGGCTCGGTGCGGTGTCGTCGGCCATGCCGGTGTCGTCGGCAACGACCGGCGCGTCCTCGTTCGCTCCGTCCTCGTCCGCTTCGAGTTCGATGCCCAGGGTCGAAGCGAAGCTCTCGACGAAGTCGTCGATCGCGTCGGCCGCACCGCTCGCGAAGGCAGCCAGATCGAAGCTCTCGTCCTCGGACGCGTCCCGCGCGATACCGCGCAGCTCGTGGCGCAGGTCGTGCGTGGCCTCGCGGATCTCGGCCCGCTGCTCCCGCGAGAGACCCGAGTTGCCGCGGGCGAAGACCTTCGTCTCGTCGTGGATGGCCTGGCCGATCTTCTGCGCGGAGCGGATCGCGCCCGGAGCGGCACCGCGATCGCCGTCCTCCAGTTCGGCTCGCCGCCCGGCCTCACGGGCCGCCTCGAGTGGAGAACGACGTTCGACCTCTTCGCTCTCTTCGGTTCCGGACACCGGCTCTGCCGGTCGACTGATCGGCAGCGGATCCGCCTGAACCGGTTCCTGCGTTCCGGGGGTCGTGGCCTGGGTCCGACTCTGGAACGAGACCTTCGAGACCAGCAACGACGCGATCGACATCTGGACCTGCATGGTGAGCGGCTCCCGGACGAAGGACTCTCGGTGACGTTGTCCGCCTTCGATTGCAGGGATCGGCGGACCCCGCGGGACCTTGAGGAGAAACCGAGAGGAACTCCACTCAACCCACGACCGCTGCACACCGCTGCCGGCTCACGCGCTGGAAGAGCGCACGGTCGACCCATTCGTCGGCGATGCGGGTGAACAGATCACGCCCACCGTCGTGCTCGCCGACACACCGCTTGTACTCCGCGAGGTAGAACGCAGCCTCGGGGACGAGACGACGGGGGTAGTGGCGCACCGTGTCCGCGAACTCCGACGCAGTCGCACGTGACAGCATGGCCTCGGCCGTGCGCCCCCACAGATGATCGGCCGCGCTCAGGGTCTCGAGGCGCGCGCGGGCCGATCGGCCGTCGCCGCGGTCCACGTGGGCCAGGGCCTCGAGCAGGCCCAGGTGCGCCGCCTGGGTCGTCGCGGCGGGGCCGGCGTCGTGCGCACGATCGGCCAGGACGAGAACGGCCGGGGAATCGGAGGCCAGCCAGCGGGCCAGTGCCGACCACCCCATCGTCCAGACCTGGTCGGGGTGGTGCTCCGGAACCGCTTCGCGTGCCCGCTCCAGGGCGGTGTGCGCGGCGTGCTGGTCGCCGAACGCCAGGGCGACCTCGGCGTCCATCAACAAGAGCCGGATCCTTCGATCGGACGAAGAGCACGCATCGATGGCCGCGGGCAACGCATTGCGCACGAGAGAAATCGCCAGTTCGTCGAGCCCACCGTAGTGCAGACTCAGGAGCGCCTGCTCCACCACCGCGGGCTGATCGGGAAAGCTCTCGACCAGGCGCATGGCGGTCCGGCGCATCACACCAGGACCGCCGTCGGCCCGGCAGGCATCGAGCAGCATCAAGGTCAGCTGTTCGGCATCGGGACCGTCCGGCCTCAGGTCCGCGAGCAGATTGCACGCCATGTCGGCCCGAGCCGCCGCCGAGTCGTACTGCGCCGTGTCGACCAGGTTCATCAGCGCGAACCACAGTTCCCGGCGCGTGCGCCGGTCGCGGTGACGAAGATAGGCGTCGGCGAGGGCCGTGTTTCCCCAGTCCAGGGTCCCCTCGACCGTGCCCAGGTGGGCCAGGCCCAGAGCACAGGCGTGGTCCAGCGGCCCTCCTTCGAGCTGACAGAACTCGCGCACGGCCTGCGCGGGCCGCCCCAGTGCCGTGGCGCACAATGCAGCCTTGTACAACGCAGTGTGCCCCTCACCTCGGTCCGGATGCGCTCGATGCAGCTCGAGGTACAGATCCCGCGCCTCGGCAAAGCGACACTGGTGCACCAACTGATCGGGAAGCGAGAGGAACGACAGGTACAGCGGCGCCCCGCGCGCTCGCAATCGGAGTCGGCGCATCCGGATCGGCTCGCGGCCGTTCGCCACCCGGAGGTGGGACCGGCTGAGGGGAAAGGGTTCGTGCACGTCGAGCACCTTGCGGCCGTCGACGGTCACCACGAACCGGGATCCCTCCGCGATCAACCCGAGCCGACAGCACGAACCCGGCGCGGGACGCAGGTCGAGCGACCGTCCCACCAGACGCCCTTGACGGGCCAGTCCGAGCGTGACCCTCTCCGACCGGCCGAGGTGCAGGCGCAAGTACGCGTTCCGCTCGTCGGTGTCGGGAGAGACTTCCACGGCGACCTCCCACGCGCAGAGATCCGTCGGGACCACGATGTCGAGCTCGGCTCTCCATTCGCCGCTCATCGCGACCGGAGTTCGGAGGGCCGCGGACGGGGCCAGGACCCACGCGCCGGATTCGCTCGCGACACTTCCATCGATCAGGAGCGGCGACTCGTCAGGAGCGTCGCTGCGACCGTCGACCCGGACGAAGTCGTGCAGTGACGATCTTCCCTCGAGCACGTCCTCGAGTTCGTCGGCCAGGACGTTGGCGTCGGCGAAGCGATCGGCCGGATCCAGGGCCAGACACCGGGTGACCAGCGGCACCAGTGGTGCCCACACCCGACTGGGGTCGAGCGGTTCGATCTCCCCGTGCAGCGTGCGGTCGACACACTCGGCCGGCGAATCGACCCCGGCCGGCATCTGCAGCGTGAGGATCTCGTAGAGGATGGCCCCGAGCGAATACACGTCGCTCGTGGGACCGACATCCTTCGATCCCCGCATGCACTCGGGCGCGAGGTAACCCATGGTGCCGCCACGACCCGCACGGTCCACGACCTCGGTCCGGCAGGCCAGTCCCCAGTCGATGACGAAGGGCTCGCCGTGCGGAGTCACGATCAGGTTCGAAGGCTTCAGGTCCCGATGCATCACGCCGTGCTGGTGCGCGAATCCCACGGCCCGACAGATGTCCAGGAACAGACGCACCAGACGCCGCCGCGGGAACTCCTCGAGAACATCGGTGTCTTCGGCGCGACGGGCATCGAGAACGTCGTCGAAGGTCCGTCCTTCCACGTAGCGCATCGTGTAGTAGGCGCCGTGCTCGGCGTCGAAGCCGATCCGGTGGACGGGCACGATCCCGGCGTGGCAGAGCTGCCCGGCGATCTGCGCCTCGTGCAGGAGCTGGCGAACCTCCGCCGCGCTCTCGGGGGCGTCGCCGCGGGTCCACGCCGTCTTCAGGGCGACATGGCGTTCCAGCGAGGGTTCGTAGGCGAGGTAGACCACGCCCATCCCACCGCGACCCAGCTCGGCCACGATCGGGTGTCCCCCGATACTCGCCGGTGGCGGGCCATCGGACCCGTCGGGCGTGGGATCGTCGTGTGGTGACGATCGGCCAGAGGCGGAGTCGGTCCCGATGCGCGGATCGGGAGGGTTGGCTCCGGGTTGGTCGAGCGCCACGGTGCGAGCGACGGACATGGGGCCGTCCTTCGGACCAGGCGTGCGCCGTGAGGGAGCCTCGGGCGGGGCGCGTCGCTCGGGACGACGCCCGTGCTCCATCATCGGCGCGTCGGCCCCGGCCTTGAGCCCGACCTCGGATCCTCGTTCGACGCACCCTGCATCGGGCAGAACGAGGAAGGCCCCGCCTCGGAATCCGAGACGGGGCCGTGCGCACGCGGGAGGTGGATCGCGGCTCAGGTCAGTTCCTTCACCTTGCCCAGCAGTTCGGAAGGCTGACGCTTCCCGCCCGGGGTGACCGACTCCGACCAGAGGACCTTGCCCTCCTTGTCGATCAGCACCGTCGCACGGTCGCTGATCCCGGCCTCGTCGAGCCACAATCCGTACTGCTTCGCCACTTCACCCTTGGGGTGGAAGTCCGCCAACAAGGGGAAGTGGATCTCCCCGAAACCCTCGGCCCACGCCTTGTGGCAGAACTTCGAATCCACACTCAGACCCAGCACCTGGGTCTCCTCCGCGTCGAACTCCTCCAGGAGGGCGTTCAGACCCGGAATCTCGATGCTTCAAGTGGGCGTGAAGTCCAATGGATAGGACACGAGAAGAACGTTCTTCTTTCCACGGTACTCGGACAGCGAGACCTCCTGGTCGAGATGGCTGTCCAGGGTGAAGTCCGGGGCCTCGGCCCCGGGACCGATCAATGCCATGTCGTCGTCCTCGGATTTCGGGGAGATGGACGGTGTCCCGCCCTGTGACGGGACGGACGCTACCACCAGCTATCCCACAGCCGCGGCGGACACGCAATGGGGCGGATCCCGACGATCGCTCGATCCATAGGTCTCACCTATTGAATATCGACGATATTTCGTCTGGCGCTCTACACGATGGAGGGATTCCGATATCATCCGTGCGGGTCCTGCTGCCGGCCACGATCCGCTCACCGCCAATTCCCGCCGCGCAGGAGCGTCCGCATGATCCGCTCGTTCTCCGCCCTGGCCCTGGCCTTCGTCGTTGGTGGCTGCGCCCCGTCGGCCGACGGCGGCCCCGATGGTCTCATCGATCCCGATGCGCTCCCGCGCGCCTTCGAGGCCGTGTCGGCCGCGAGCGTCGAGGAGGCCGTCCGCCACCTCTCCGACGACGCCATGCTCGGCCGCGGCACCGGAACCCAGGACAAGGAGCGCGCCGCCGAGTGGATCGCCGAGCGCTTCCGCGAGGCCGGCGCCGTGCCCCTGACCGGCAACGATCTCTTCCAGACCGTGAAGCTGGTCGGCTTCCGCAGGGACCAGGAGCGGTCGAACCTCGTGCTGCGCGGCCCCGACGGGGTGATCGAGCACGAGAACGAGGTCACGCTCACCTGGTGGCCGGCGAACGTCGAGGAAGAGGTCACGCTGCAGGACGTGCCCATGGTGTTCGTGGGACACGGGATCACCGCGCCCGAGGTCGGCTGGGACGACTACGAGGACGTCGACGTGAGCGGCAAGGTGCTCGTGTTCCTCAACGACGACCCGCGCGTGACCGAGAACGGCGAAGAATTGTTCGGCGGCCCCACGCGCACCTACTACGGGCGCTGGACCTACAAGTTCGAACAGGCCCGCGACCGCGGTGCGGCCGGCGCGATCGTGATCCACACCACCGAGTCGGCCGGCTACGGCTGGCAGGTGATCGGCAACAAGGGCGCCGAGATGCAGTTCGGGCTCGACGCTTCCGGCGCCGGCTACGACCTGCCGCTGCTGGCGTGGATGCACCAGGACCTGGCGAACGAACTCGCCGCCACCGTCGACGACGACCTCGAGGCCTGGTTCGAAGCCGGGCGCCAGCGCGACTTCCGCCCGGTGGAACTGCCCGTGACCGTCGACGTCCGCGCGCGCGTCGAGCTCGAGCGCACCACTTCGCGCAACGTGCTCGCCGTGATCGAGGGCACCGACCCCGACCTGCGCGACGAGGTCGTCGTCGTGACCGCCCACTACGACCACCTGGGCATCAAGCCCGACACCGGCCCCGACGAGGACGCCATCTACAACGGCGCGTGGGACAACGCCGCCGGCACCGGCGCGATCGTGCGCATCGCCGAGGGCGTGGCCGTGTCCGAGATCCAGCCCCGGCGTTCCGTGCTGTTCTTCGCCGTGTCCGCGCACGAGAAAGGCCTGCTCGGCAGTCGCTGGTTCGCGGCCGATCCGCCCGTCGACCCCGCCCGCTTCGTCGCGAACGTGAACTTCGACATGCCGCAGATCTTCGGCGTCACGCGCGACATCGTGGCCATCGGCAAGAGCAAGAGCGAACTCGGCACGATCCTGGCCGACGTGGCGAGCCGCTTCGAACTGGCCGACGGCACGAGTCTGCGCGTCGAGGACGATCCCACTCCGGGAGCCGGGCGCTTCTACCGCTCCGACCAGCTCCACTTCGCGCGACTGGGTGTGCCCGGTCTCTACCTTGCGCCCGGGACGGACTACCTGACCGGGCCGGCCGCCGATCCCGTCGAGTACCGCTCCGAGCACTACCACCAGGTGTCCGACGAGGTGAACGCGGTGTGGGACTTCGAAGGACTCGCCCGTGACGCGCGGCTGGTGCTGACCTTCGTGCTCGAACTCGCGAATCGCGAAGCGATGCCGGACTGGTCGGAGGGTGCGGAGTTCGCGCGGCCGGCACCGGGAGTGTGAGTGCATCGGAGGGAGAAGGCCACCGGGTCGATCCGGGTCGACCGGGTCGACCGGGTCGACGCTCCGGGCTCGTGCATGATAGCCTTGAGGTTTCGTCACGAGGCACCGCACGACACCCGGAGGTTGCACCCATGCCCTTGTCCTCGATCCTCTCCCGGGGCCTGCTGGCCCTCGTTCTCCTTCTGTTCACTCCGGCGGCCGCCGACGAATTCGGCGGCGTCGAATTCCCCGACGGCGGACGTTCCTTCGCCGACGTCGTCGTCGACTTCTCGCCGACGGTCTCCAACGGTGACCCGGGCGAACCCTACCTGGACGCCGGAAACGCACTGGAGATTCCCGACTACGACGGCGTGAACACCTGCGATCTCGATGGTTGCACCTTCGTGTCGCTCGGCGACGGCGGCAGCCTGACGCTGCGATTCGCCGACAACGTCCTCACCGGCGACGGCTCCACCGATCTCGACCTGTGGATCTTCGAGGTCGGCCCGGACGTCGAGGACACCTTCGTCGAGGTCAGCGCCGACGGCTCCACCTGGTTCGACGTCGGCAAGGTCTTCGGGTCGACCTCGGGAATCGATCTCGACACCTATGGATTCGGTCCCGAAGACGTCTTCACCTTCGTCCGTCTCACCGACGATCCCGACGACGGAGGCAGCAGCGGCCGCACCGTCGGCGCCGACATCGACGCCGTGGGCGCGATCGCCTCGTCGGCCGGCTGCGACCTGTTGAGCGTCGATCCGGCCCAGCCCTGGGGAGCCGGCGACGTGATCGAGATCAACGGCGTGGGATTCATCGACGGCAGCGTGCCGACGATCGACGGCGTCGTGGCCGAGCCCTACACGATCGTCTCGAGCGAGCTGATCGAGGCGACGGTGCCCGCCATCGGCGACGGCACGTTCACGCTGCGCGTCGAACTGCCGAACGGTCAGAGCTGCGAGCTGGTCGACGGGGTCGTGTCGACCGAGACCGCGAGTTGGGGCACGGTGAAGCAGCGCTTCGAGTGAGGCGGCGCTGCGCGCGATCCCTTCACGAGATCGTGATTTCGGCCGGTCCCGGTTGACGCAGCACGGGGCCGGCCGGTAGCCTTCACGCTGGATCGTGCGAGTGGTCTGGCTCTCCCGCGCCGGCGACGCTCCGCTCGCACGGAGTTCTCAGGCTCCCGTACCGAAACGATCGCCCGGTTCGACCGGCCACGGCCTCGCACGTCGTGTCCGGAGGGGTCGTGGTCGCGCATTCCGGACAGGCAGCTTGAAGGACATCACCCTCCTCAGGACTTCCGACATTTCTTCGTGTGCGTTTCCCACCGCACGGAGCGTCGGAGACTGCCCGTCACCGTCCCCATCCGACTCCGTTCCGTCCGCGAAGGGCTCCCACCCTCGTGCGGCCTGCCGTGCTGCAGGCCCTGAACCCCCTCGACGGAGGTCTCCCATGAAAGCGCTCGGCGCCTGGTGCGTCACTCTCCTCTTCGTCCTGTCGGCCGTGCCCGCGACCGCCCAGGTCAACGTCTCGCAACTCGGCGAGAACGGCTGGTACTCCGACGACACGCGGGCCGACGGTTCCGGCACGCAGCCCGCGGGGACCAATCTGATCAGCCCCACCTTGACCGATGCTCCGGAAGGAACGTCCGGGGCGGCGACATCCGCGCACGACGCCGACATCCTGGGTCAGATCCTCTTCGGTGAGCCGCCGGTCGCGCCGCCCGTCGGGACGCATCCGGCGGCGGTGCAGTTGTTCATCGACGCAGTCGGTGGGGCGGCCGGGAAGAGTCAGATCAGTCATCGCAAGGACGATGCGACCGGTTTCGGCAGCGGAGACCTGCTGTTCGATCCGAGCTTCTCCGTGGACTACTCCTGGTTCGGCAACGGAGTCTCGACCGTCAGCGCGAGCTTCAAGCTGGGGATCCGGACGTCCGAGTCCGCGAGCAGCTCACCCCGGACCGGAGAGAACGTCTGGGACAAGGTCCTGATCTACGAGCCCGGCGATGGCAACGGCAACACGTCCGACGGTGCGACCTGGTACCAGGAGTCGATCACGTCGACGCAGGGCAAGTGGTGGTTCTTCGACCGGACGAACTTCGAGAGTTCGCAGTCGTACAACATGACCCTCGATGACATGCGGACCTCCTCGCAGAGCATCGGCTCACGGACCATCGCGGACGTCGCTGCCCTGATCAACGACCCGAGCGCCGTGATCACCAGCATCCAGTTCGGGATCGGGTCGAACAACCCCGGCGGGAACGTCTTCGTCAACCAGTTGGAGACGAGCTTCTACAGCTCGGGCAACGTCGTGACCTTCGGCACCCTGCCCGTGACCAACGTCACGCAGGGGACGTCGTACGGCACGATCCAAGGCGCGATCGACGCGGCGAACCCGAACGACACGATCAGCGTCGCTCCCGGCACCTACCAGGAGTTCCTGGACGTGGACACGCCGGTCACGCTCATCGGTGCCGGCTCGGGCGCTACGATCGTCGACGTGAGCCCCTTCACGAGCGAGCGCCAAGGCCTGGACATCAATGTGGACGACGTCACCGTGCAGGGAATCACCTTCGATGGTGGATCCAATGGTAGCTGGCCTCGTTACGGCCTCGACGCGAGCGGGAACGACAATCTGCAGTTCGTCGACGTCGTGATGCAGGGGATGGATTCCTCCGGATTCAACATGAACGGTGTCACGAATAGCGTCTTGACCGACTGTCAGGCTCTCGGTAATGGCGGTGCCGGCATCTTCATGACCGACAACAAGAACATCGCCTTCACCAACCTGACGACGTCGAACAATGCCTGGGGTGCCGTCGGCGTAGCCACATGGGGCCGCTTCCACCCCATCGGCAGCACCGGCATCGTCTTCACGGGCGTCAACAGTTTCGGCGAAGCGAACGGAGACAATCTCCAGGGTCTCTACTTCGAAGAGGGCAACTTCTTCGACAAGGCGAACCCGGAACGCATCTCCTTCTCCTTCGATCCCGGTGACGGAGCAGACGTGACCTTCGGTCCCGGCGACTTCACCTGGGCCCTCTACGGTCCGCAGGACGACGGCGACCCGGTGACGAGCTCCGGCTACGACCGGATCCGCTTCTACGGCAACCAGGCCGATGCAGAAGCTGCCGCGCAGGCACCGTACGATGGCACCAACGTGAACCACCCGGGTCATCTGCTCGACCAGGGCCGCTACCTCGTCAACCTGACGGCATCCGGCGCTGCCTACGAGGTCACACCCTGTGCGTCTTGCGTCACCGTCCCGATCGACATCGGACGGATCGATGCCGGCCAGACGCGCGGCATCAGCGTGACCCTCGACATCAGTGACGACCTCGCGGTCTGCGGGAGCGGCATCGCGGCGGCGACCGGTCCCGGTAGCTGGCTCGACGGACTCTCCGCGGGCGAGTACACGGTCCAGACCATCAACAACCCTGACGGCACCCTTACGATCGACATCGCCGTCTTCGGCGCCTCGTGTGGCCCCGCTGGCGGCGGTACCGCCGTCGAGGTCCCGGTGGCTTCGAACCTCGGCGGCACAAGCGGAACGGGCACGATCGAGGTCGTCGGCGTGGACATCCGCGACTGCAGTTTCCAGCCGGTCGCCGGCGTGGCCCCGCCTGCGGCGACGGTCGAGATCGACGAGACCGCGCCACCGGCGATCGCCGATCTCGCGGTCGCTCAGGTCACATCCGGCAACGACACGGACGGGACGACCCAGGTGGCCCTGTCGTGGACGGCCTCGCCCGATCCGGACGCAGCGACGATCGAGATCTACCGCAAGGGCTTCGGCGACTATCCGGAGTACGACGACGGAACCGGGACCGCTCCCACGACTCCTGCCGACCCGGCCGCGGCCGTCGCGGACAACTGGACCCTCGTGGCGAGCGTGCCCGCGACCGGCACCGGTTACACCGACGAGCCGAGCACTCGCGATTTCTGGAGCTACGTCGTCTTCGTCTCGGACGGGTGCAACATCAGCCCCGTGTCCAATGCACCCGACGGAGCACTGAATTACCACCTCGGTGACATCAGTTCCAGTGGCGACAACGCAGTGGACACTCAGGACATCTCGGCACTCGCGAGTGCTTACGGTACTTCCGAGGGCGATGCATCCTACGACGCCTTCGCCGACGTCGGACCCACCACCGACTTCACTCCGAGCAGTCGCCCGACGACGGACAACCAGATCCAGTTCGAGGATCTGCTCATGTTCGCCGCCAACTACGGCGTGGTCTCGAAGTCGACGTCGCCGGCGCCGGTGGCGGTGAACGACGTGACGCTGCACGTGCCGACGGTCCCCTCCGAGACCGGCGAGATCACGGTGAGCATCCAAGTGGCCGGCGACGCCTCGCTGCGCGGCTTGAGCGTGCCCGTCGAATGGGACGCGTCGGCCGCCGAGTTCCTCGGCTGGTCGGCCGGTGATCTCATGGCCCGTCAGGGAGGCCTTGCTCCGGTGTACTCCGCGGAGCCGGGCCGCATCGATGCTGCAGTCTTCGGCGATCGTCCCGGCATCGCTGGAGAAGGCACCATGGCGGTGCTGCGATTCCGCGTGAAGCCCGATACGAATCCTGCTTTCGCGCTGGGGTCCATCGACGCCCGTGATTTCGACAACGAACAGATCACCATCGACGGCACCGTCGTCCGCGGCGTCACCGGCAACGCGCCCACGGCGCTGCGCACCGAGCTGCGGCCGAACGTCCCGAATCCCTTCAACCCGCGCACCACGATCCACTTCGTGGTGGGTCAGGAGGGTCCGGTGAAGGTCCGGGTCTTCGACGTGTCGGGCCGTCTGGTCCGCACGCTGGTCGACGAGACCATGAACGCGGGCGCGAAGGCGATCGACTGGGACGGCACCGACGACTCCGGTCGTCAGGTTTCATCGGGTACCTACCTGATGCGTCTGTCGACCGTCGACGCTCAGCAATCGCGGACCATGCTGCTCGTGAAGTAACGCGGTCCCGCAACCGCACGAAGAAGGGGGCGGCGCCGTACGGCGTCGCCCCCGTTCCGTTCCGCAGCAGGGAACCGGGATCAGTCCACGTACTCGGCCTTCACCCGGCCGAACGCCGCTTCGTCGGCCGACACCGACGTGTCCACGCGGACCTCGAAGCCGTGGTCGCTGTCGATGGTCCGCCAGCCGGTGCCGGTGAGCGAGTCGATCGCCTGGCCACCCGCGTAGGTGGCGTCGGACGGGCCGTTGAGGAAGAAGGCCTCACCCAGTGCAACGAGCGGATCGATCTTCACGGTGATCGCGTACTGCTCGCCGGCGGCAAGGTTGGCGGGCGCATCGCCGAAGTCGAACTGCACCGGAGCCGAGGTCTGGTCCGACGGTAGCAGGGTCGACGGGAACTCCTTCGACGTCAGCGGCGGCTCCACCGGAAGGCCGTCCTGATCGACGGTGTGGATGCCGATGATGATCGTCGGACCGAGTTGCTCTGCCCCGATCCGCAACGACACGCTCGTGAGCTGGCCGGCCAGTTCGGCCGTGAAGGTCTGTCCGCGAGACTTCGGCGAGAAGTCGACCCAACCGAAGCTGGCGAACGACGAGCCGAGAGTGTCCAGGGCATACGTCGCGGTGACGGCTTCGGTCTGGGCACGTGCGGCCGCAGCGAACGTCGACAGGACGATCACCGACATCAATGGGACGAGAAGACGACGGGACACGAGTTGTTCCTCCTGGGTGTGGATACCGATGAATCGGGGGAGACGGTCGTGTGGACCGTGATTTCAACACGACCACGCCGGCGATCCAAGCCCGGAGAGGGGCGCGACCGTCCACTCAGCCGATCGACTCCAACCACGACCGATGCCAGGCGTCGACGCGCGTCACCTCGGGGTGGAAGGTCGACACGCTCACGCGTCCCGATCGCACGGCCACCGGCTCGGAATCGATCGCGCCCCACACCTCGACCCCGTCGCCCAGACGCGTGATCCGCGGGGCGCGGATGAACGACACCACCTGACCGTCGACGGTCGCGTCGTCGCTGTGCACGGCAGCCTCGAAGCTGTCGACCTGCCGGCCGTAGGCGTTGCGATGGACAGTGATGTCGAGCAGACCGAGCGGCTGCACGCCCCCGGCGTCGACGAGGTCGGTGGCCAGCAGGATGCAGCCGGCGCAGGTGCCGAGCACGGCGTGCTCGCGGGCGAAATCGACGATCGCCGTGTCGAGACCGCTGCGCGCCATCAGCTTGCGCAGCGTGGTCGACTCGCCGCCGGGAACGATCAATCCGTCGCAGCCGTCGAGTTCGGACGGCCGCCGGACCTTCTGCACGCCGACGCCGAGCCCCGCGAGGAGCTCGGCGTGCAGCGCGAAGTCACCCTGGAGGGCCAGCACCCCCACCTGGCGTTCGCTCATGATCGTTTCGTCCTACCAGCCGCGGGCGGCCATCTTCTCGTCTTCGGGGATCGACTCGATGGTCAGGCCGACCATGGCGCCCTCGAGGTCCATGGAGATCTCCAGCAGCTTCTCCGGATCGTCGTAGTAGGTCACGGCGTCCACGCAGGCCTTGGCGCGCGCGGCGGGGTCGTCGCTCTTGAAGATCCCGCTGCCCACGAACACGCTCTCGGCGCCGAGCTGCATCATCATGGCCGCGTCGGCCGGGGTGGCCACGCCGCCGGCCGCGAAGTTCGGTACCGGTAGCTTGCCCTGCTCGTGCACCATGCGCACCACGTGGTAAGGCGCACCGAGGTTCTTGGCCTCGTGGAAGAGCTCGTCCTCGCGCATGGTCTGGATCCGGCGGATGCCCTCCTGCACGGCTCGCATGTGGCGGACGGCCTCGACCACGTTGCCGGTGCCGGCCTCGCCCTTGGTGCGGATCATGGCCGCGCCCTCGCCGATGCGACGCAGGGCCTCGCCGATGTCGCGGCAGCCGCAGACGAAAGGCGCCGTGAAGGCGAACTTGTCCACGTGGTGGGCCTCGTCGGCCGGGGTCAGGACCTCGCTCTCGTCGACGAAGTCCACACCGAGGGCCTCGAGGATCTGCGCCTCGACGAAATGGCCGATCCGGCACTTGGCCATGACCGGGATCGACACGGTGTCCTTGATGTCCTGGATCATGCGCGGGCGGCTCATGCGGGCCACGCCGCCCTCGACCCGGATGTCGGCGGGAATGCGCTCGAGAGCCATGACGGCGACCGCCCCGGCATCCTCGGCGATCTTCGCCTGCTCGGCGTTGGTGACGTCCATGATGACGCCGCCCTTGAGCATCTCGGCCAGGCCGACCTTCACGTTCAGGCGCTCGCTGGCGCCATCGTGACCGTTCGTGTGTGTGTTCATGACCCTGCCCTCCTCTGGGCTCGTGGATCGCGCGGCCGCGACGCCGTGCTGTCGAACAGAGGGTGAAAACCTGCGGTGGATCGCCCTAAATGGTGGCGCGGGAAGAGTATAGGCAGCTCGGGGATCCCCGGCAATCGACAGGAACCGTCGCACCGGGACGTGAACTGTACTGGTCCCCTACCCCAGACGACCCAACTGTATTGGTCCGACCGGCTTCGCACGCCTCCGGGGTGACTTGTCCTGGCGCCGCCGGCGGGCGTATTCTGATGCTGATCAGCCGCGCGGACCCGTTGGCCGGTGAGCCTCTTTCGCCCGACCACTTCCCTGCCGCGCCGACACCCGGGCCCCGGACCGCGATCCGTTCCTCCTCGTCGATCGGAGGCCCCGTCATGCCCGGTGTGCACACCACCCTCTTCGTCACGGCCGTTCTCGTGTCGCTCGCCGTCGGCCCCGCGGCCCGCGCCCAGCAGGCACCGCCCTGCTCCGAGGGCGAGTTGATCGCCCTGGAGTACTTCGGCGATCTCGTTGCCGATCCGTTCGAGGTCGCGGTGATCGAGGACCACCTGGCCGCGATCCGCGATCTCGACCCCCGCATGGCCGACGTCCAGGCCGCGGCCCTCGAATGGGTCCCGGGCTCGGTCATGGTGAAACTCACCGACGACGCGCGTGCGGACTTCGACGCCGGCATCCGCACCGGGTTCGACGACCTGGGCGACGAACTCGGGGTATCGGGATACAGGACCTACACGACGAACCCGTGGATGGCGGTCTACTTCGACGAGCCCCTGCACCCCGAACGCCTGGTGGAATTGTACGAAACCCTTCCCGAGGTCGTCAGAGCCGAGCTCAACGCCGTCGCCGGCGACGCGAGCGACGTCACCAGGCTCGACGACACCCGCTACGTGTTCCGCATCGGCTCGGGCGACTGTCCCTCGGGATGCATCGACGAACAGTTCTACTTCTTCGAAGTGGAGAACGGCACCGCGGCACTGCTGGCGCAGACCGACGCTCCGGCGAACGCTCCCGAGGTCTCGCTGCAGCCCGCGCGGCCGAATCCGTTCAATCCAGCGACGTCGATCGCGTTCGACCTGCCGCGGGAGGGCCGGGCCAGGATCGAGGTCTACGATCTGCGCGGTCGCCACGTCGCCACGTTGCTCGACGCCGTGCGACCGGCCGGCCGCGACGAGGTCATCTGGCGCGGAACCGACGCGTCGGGCCGCGCCGTCGCCTCGGGCGTGTACGTGGTGCGTCTGCAGACCGAAGCCGGGACCGACCTGCAGCGTGTCACGCTGGCGAAGTAGTCCCGGCTCCGTCCGAAGGGGGCGGCGCCGTGGATCAGGCGTCGCCCTCGGGTGCGGGCTCGGCGACGGCCAGCTTCTCGAGTTCGCGGTCGATGTGGAACATACCGCGACCCTCGGTACCGATCAGCTCGATGCGATCCAGGATGCCGGAGAACAGGCTCTCCTCTTCGTGCTGCTCGGACACGTACCACTGCAGGAAGTTGAAGGTCGAGAAGTCCTTCGACGTGAACGCAGCGTCGGCGAGCTCGTTGATCTTGCGAGTGACGAGTTTCTCGTGCTCGTAGGTGAGTTCGAAGATCTCCCGCACGGTCTCGTACTCGGAGCGCGGCTCGTCGATCTGGCCGAGCTTCGCCAGGGCACCGGTCTCGCTCACGTAGTCGAACAACCGCTGCATGTGCTGCATTTCCTCGACGGCGTGTTGTCGGAGGAAGCGGCCGGCACCGGGCATGCCCTTCCATTCGCACCACGCGGCCATCTGCAGGTACAGGTTGGACGAGTAGAACTCCAGATTGATCTGGTCGTTGAGCATGTCGACGAGCTTCGAGTCGAGCATCACGGGCTCCAGCGATTCGGGGGAAAGGGCTCGGGACTCCGCGGTCGGTCCGTCCTTCGATCATAGAATCGCACCAACGCACCCGCTCCCACGGAATCGTGAGGGCGTACCGATTCCCGCACGGACCCGGTCGAAGGTGTACGACCGGACGCTACGGTGTACGGGATGACGGACGACAGCCGCGCGATCTGGTCTTCACCCCCGACGTGTCAGCGCCCCGCGTCGCTCTCCACGCTGGCCTGGACCGAGCGCATGTACGCCAGCACGTCGGCCACCTTCTGCGAGTCGGGCAGCGCCTGGACCATGGTCGTGCCCGGCGCAAAGGACCGTGGCGCGAGGAGGTATTCGGCGAGACGGTCGCGCGTCCACGTGCCTTCGAGCTGCTGCAACGCCGCCGAGTAGGCGTAGTTCGGATCGGCCGCGATCGGACGTCCGAAGATCTCGGCCAGGTGCGGGCCGAAGTAGGGCTCCTGCGGATTCTCGGTGAGTGCGTGGCACGACGCGCAGGTCTCG
>Ga0102940_1000915_pt1 | contig 19802 bp, 18 predicted proteins | sample SalPonR2_C_D1_MG_FD_78215 | JGI IMG/M metagenome (GOLD analysis project Ga0102940, IMG submission 78215) | Salt pond soil microbial communities from South San Francisco under conditions of wetland restoration - Salt Pond MetaG R2_C_D1_MG | ecosystem: Environmental > Aquatic > Marine > Intertidal... | reverse complement strand
TTCTTGTCTCCTTCACTCTGTCGCGAAGGGAGTGCAAAGATAACAGCTTTTTAAATCCAGGCAAAATTTCTCGGCTTTTTTAAAACACTTTTTTTGCCCCGGCCAAACCGTACCTAAACCCTCATTTCAAAAGCGAGTGCAAAATTAACACTCTTTTTGTTACCGCGCAAGCTTTTGAGGAAATAATTTCCGAAAGTGCGCAGCTCCTCTTTCAATTATCGCCCTTTCTTGCAAAGGCGGCTGCAAAAGTAAGACGCTTTTTGAAAGCGCCAAATCTTTTTACCAGGAAAATTCAAATTAATCGCTAAAAGAGTGGATCAGCTTGAGCGCTGGTGCTTTATTTTAGCGGGATGATTAATATACGATGATCTTAACATATTGTCAAGGGGCTAAGCAAAATTCTTATCTTTTTTCGGGTATCGGAAAAAAATGACATTTTGGCGAAAGCCGTACTTTGCTGGTGAGCAAGCGAATTCTATTTTTGCGTAAGCCTAACCATCAAACAATACTCAAAACACAATTGCCATGAAAAAACATAATTTCAGTGCCGGCCCTGCCATTTTGCCGGCCGATGTATTCTCTCAGGCTGCCGAAGCCGTACAAGACCTGAATGGTATCGGCTTGTCTGTCCTGGAAATCTCTCACCGCAGCCCGGAATTTGTTGCGGTGCTGGAGGAAGCGGTCGCTTTACCTAAAGAATTGCTGCAGATTCCCGACACCCACGAAGTGCTCTACTTAACCGGAGGGGCCAGCTCGCAGTTTTTTATGACGGCCATGAACCTCCTTCCCCATCATGGCAAAGCGGCTTACCTCGATACGGGGAGCTGGTCAACCAAAGCCATCAAAGAAGCCAAACTGTTTGGAGCAGTCGAAGTACTTGCCTCTTCAAAAGACAAGAACTACGCCTACATACCAAAAGACTATACCGTGCCTCTAGATGCCACTTACCTGCATTACACGAGCAACAATACCATTTTTGGTACTCAGTATCAGCAGTTGCCTGCAGCCGATATTCCTCTGGTCTGCGATATGTCATCAGATATATTCAGCCGCCCCATTGACGTGAGCCGCTTTGCCGTCATCTATGCTGGTGCTCAAAAGAACCTGGGGCCGGCAGGAACCACGCTGGTCATTGTCAACAAAGATCTTCTGGGGAAGGTAGAGCGGGAGATTCCTACCATGCTGGATTACCGTACCCACATCAAGAAGAATTCGTCCTTTAATACTCCGCCTGTATTCCCCATTTACGTCAGTATGCTTACTCTGCGATGGATTAAAGAGCAGGGAGGACTGGCAGAAATGGCGCAAAATAATGAAGCTAAAGCAAAACTGGTCTACGATGCGATTGATCGCAACCCACTATTCCAGGGTACTGCCGCCCGGGAAGATCGCTCGCGCATGAACGCAACGTTTGTCGCCAACGACCCGGAAGTAGAAACAGCCTTTTTACAGGCTTGCCAGGAGGCGAACATTGCCGGCATTAAAGGACACCGCTCGATCGGCGGTTTCCGAGCCTCTATCTATAATGCCATGCCTACCGAAAGTATTGAAGTGCTGGTCGAACTGATGGACCACTTTGCACAAAAGCACGGCTAGATCAAAATAGCGATCTATCGACCCTCATGGTCGGTAGATCGCTTTCGCAAAAAAGAGACATGGCCAAAATGACGTCCAAAATCATATATATTGAACTGCCCAATACCGGACGTATCCCCGTGAAACTCGTCCGGGAAGCCCGGCGCGATGCTCGAGCCTCGGTAGGTAAGAAACACCTTATTCTTCGGCGCCCCCGAAGATCGACCGCCAAGCAGGATCGCGCCAGCTGGGAATGGTTTATGGAATGGGGCCGTAAGGTAGATGCTAAAAACCAGGGGAAGCAACTGGCTCATCTGCGGCAGCGCCATTATGAAGCGGGGCAGCAACTCAAGGTGGGTGAACGCACCTATTACCTCGACCTGCAAGAGGCCGATCGCAAAACAGCTGCCGGCAAAATTGCCGGCCACACCATTTATCTGACGCTACCAACCGGACTGACTGGCCCGTTGCGCGACAAAACAATTAAAACGCTACTCAGCCGCTGTGTGGCAGCAGATTTTCTGCCCGCAATAACGCAGCGAGTTCATCAACTCAACCGGCAGCATTTTAAGCAATCCATAAAAGAGGTGCGCCTGAAGTACAATCACTCCAGTTGGGGCAGTTGTTCCAGCACGGGAAACATCAACTTATCTACCCGCCTGCTTTTTGCACCGGCCGGGGTTATTGATTATGTCATCATTCACGAACTGGCGCACCGCCTGGAATTTAACCACTCTCCTCGCTTTTGGCACATCGTACAGCAAGCCATGCCCCATTATCAGGAAAAAGAAGCCTGGCTAAAACGCCATTATGATCAGTGTGATTTCTAATGGGTCGGATTGCTGCGAGCAGTGCAAAGAAAAAAGAAGCCCCGAACTCCAACAGGAATTCGGGGCTTTCATTGGGTAATTCTCCGCTCGGGAGAATCAGATATACTTATTCTGCAATCACCTCAAAATTGAGGTTGGCGACGACTTCACTGTGCAAGTTAATCTGAGCCGTGTAGGAGCCCAGGTCTTTAACTTCTTCCAGGATTTCTATCTTCTTACGCGGAATATCAATATCGAATTGATCTTTCATAGCGGCGGCCAATTGCACATTGGTTACGCTACCAAAGATTTTGCCACTGGCACCAGCTTTGGCACCAATTTTGACAACTTTACCTTGCAAATTCTCGGCGATAGCTTCGTATTCGGCACGGCGAGCTTCCTCACGCGCTTCTTCTTCCGCCTTGATTTTGTCGAGCTCAGCCATATTTTTCGCATTGGCGATTTTGGCGAGCCCTTGAGGGATTAAGTAGTTGCGACCGTAGCCTGGCTTGACGTCCACTACCTCATGCTTATCCCCCACTTTATCGATGTCTTGAAGCAGAATTACTTCCATGATTATATTTTTACCTGCCTGTGGACAGAGGGTTTACAAAAATTATTTCAGCAAATCGGTTACGTATGGTAACATCGCCAGGTGGCGAGCACGCTTAACGGCCGTAGCTACTTTACGCTGATATTTCAGAGAATTCCCGGTGATACGACGAGGCAGGATTTTCCCCTGCTCGTTAACAAACTGCATCAGGAAATCGGGATCTTTATAGTCAATGTATTTAATGCCGTACTTGCGAAAGCGGCAGTATTTTTGGCGTTTCTGACCAATCTTCGGATTGCTAAGAAACTTAATATCATCTCTATTTGCCATGGTTCTATTGCGTTTACATTAATGAATTAAGAGGGCGAAGACTACTCTTCCTCTTCCTTTTTGGCAGCAGCCTTCTTAGCCGGTGCCTCTTTCTTAACCGGTGCCTCTTTCTTAGCTGGTGCCTCTTTTTTCGGCTTGTCGTCGCGGCGACGGTTGTCGCGGCGGCGATTGTCGCGATTATCGCGCTTGTCTTCTTTCTTCTTTTTCTTTTTGACCGTACCGATCAGTCCGTTGCGCTTATCATCGTTATATTTCACACCGTACTTGTCGAGTTTAACGGTGAGAAAACGAATGATACGCTCGTCACGGCGCAGAGCCAGCTCTGTATTGGGAATCACATCGCCGCCTTCCGTTTGGAATTCGACGCAGTAATAAACACCAGACGTACGCCGGTTGATCGGGTAGGCTAATTGCCGAAGCCCCATCTCATCAACGTGAACGATAGAACATCCTTCGTTCTTCAGTTGATCAACGTATGTCTGAGCTGCCGCTTTGCTTTCTTCCCCCGACAGCACGGGGTCAACGATAAAAGTGATTTCGTATTGATTCATGGATCAGACATGTGTGTTAATAAAAAATGCGGCTGCAAATGTACAGTCTTTTTGGGAATAAAAAAAGAGGCAGGGGAAATCTGAAATAGGAAATTTATAATCAGAAGTTTGAAACGAACGTAATTTCCAGTTTCTGGCCTTTAGTTTCTGGCCCCAATTTCTAATTTCTCCTTAGCTTTCGCAAAAAACAACCGCATATGTCTTCTCGAACGTTCTGGCCGCAGGGCCGCCCCCATTGCAACCTTTTCCTGTCCGCCCCCTCACCGGAGCTGATCGACGCCCTTTCCACGATGGGTATGGATTCACTCACTATCGACATGCAGCATGGCCTGTTTGACCCCGCTCACCTGCGCGGTGCTATCCGAGCCAGCAGGATACCGGCTTTGGTACGCCTGGCCGATAATACCACACAGCGCATCGGTAAAGCCCTCGACTACGGAGCCGCCGGCCTCATCTGCCCCATGATCGAATCAGTAGCCGATACCGAAGCCTTTGTCGAAGCGTGTTATTACCCTCCGCGAGGTACCCGCAGCTTCGGCCCGGTACGGGTGGCCGAGCCCACCGGCTACCTCGAGCGCAACCGGGCCGATACGCCACACATCCGCTCCTTCGCCATGATCGAAACCACTGCTGCCTGGCATGCCGTAGAAGACATCAGCCGGGTCGACCACCTCACCGGCCTCTACGTAGGCCCCTTTGACCTCAGCCTAAGCATGGGACTGGAGCGTCCTGGTGACCTCTCCCAACCTGAACTGCAGGCTGCCGTAGAGCGGGTACTGACGGTCGCCAAAAAGCAGGGGCTTCACTGTGGCATCTTCCTGCCCGGCACCGATGACGCCCGCTGGGCTGCCGCGCAGGGGTTTGATCTGATCAGCCTGGGTACCGAAGAGCAGGTCTTGCAATCAGCATTAAAAGAAAAATTGAATGCCGTACGCGGTGGCGACTGAGGGTCTTGTCTACTGCAAACTGTTTCCCCTGCAATGCGTTAGGCGCAAATAGGCCCCCATAATCTATACATCAAAGCGAAACGACTATGCGTTCTTTTTTGGTTTTTTTGCGCAAGCATCGATCCTTATTACTTTTTGGTGTTCTACTGACGTACTTTTCCAGCTACGGGCAGACCTTTCTGATTTCCCTTTACATCCCGGAATTGGAGCGTGTCTTTGGGTTTTCCAGTACGGAAGTCAGTTCACTGTATGCGGTAGCTACGATGGGGTCGGCATTTACCTTACCATGGGTAGGCCGCCTGGTCGATACCTGGGCGTTACGTCGATTCACCTTGTTTGTTTTGGTGGGCTTTACCGTAGCCTGTGGCATATTGTCGGTTGCCTTTCACCCGATAGTCGTGGTACTGGGCTTTTTTGGATTGCGCTTTTTCGGGCAGGGCCTAATGAGCCATACGTCGATTTCCACCATGGCCCGCGCTTTTGAGCGGGACCGGGGCAAAGCCATTAGTATAGCCACACTGGGGCATCCGTTGGGGGAAGCCACTCTCCCCCTGCTGATTGCGTTTTTGATCGGTAGTATAGGCTGGCGTACTTCGCTACAGCTTTCCGGTGCCTCGCTACTCATCCTGGTTGTTCCGCTGGTTCTCCTTTTTTTGCGCAAGCAGGATAAAAATCTCCTTCATCCGGCCCTTTCCCAAGCCGGGGCAGATGATCGGGTTCAGGCTTCCGCCAAAAATCCGCTCCGGGTCTTTCGTGAGCGTACCTTCTGGACGATTGCTCCGGCAGCATTTATTGTCGGCTTTCTCAACACGGCTATTTTCTTCTTTCAGGTCAAACTTGGGGAAAGTCGTGGCTGGTCAGCTACCTGGGTCGCCGGCTCACTCAGTGTATTTGCCGCTACCAGTGCCCTGGCTATGATGGGTTCCGGCCCTCTGGTCGACCGCCTGACGGCCCGGCGGCTCTTTCCCTTCATGCTGATTCCCTTTACGATAGGTGTGGTCTTATTAGCCGTGCTACAACACCCCCTTGGCTATCCATTGGCTCTGGTTTTCCTGGCCCTGTCGCACGGGGCAGGCAGTACGATCAAGAACGCCCTCTTTGCCGAAGTCTTTGGCACTAAAATAATCGGTACGGTACGCAGCGTATTCACCACCGTAATGGTCTTTAGCACAGCCCTTGGTCCGGTAACATTCGGACTACTGCTCGATGCCGGATGGAGCTATAGTGCTATTTTCTGGGCAGTCGCTGCTGTGTTAGTAGCCATTATACTGTGGAGTATGCGAATTAGGCACGAATGAGTATCCAGGTAAGCTCTTTCCGCACGTATCGCCCTACCCGTAGCGGTTAACGTTCATTTCGGGAGGGTATATTTTAGAGAAGATATACCCCACAATCATCGCAATCAAAAAAGAAGGCGCCAACACATCGAGCTTAACAAAATATTCGCCCACGTTGGGCAAGTTCTGGAAATAAAACTTGAAGAGGGGCACACACAAAAAGCCCGAGATCATCGAGGCAATAGCCCCCTGCTCCGAATAGCCTTTCCAGAACAGCGATAAGATAATGACCGGACAGAAGGTAGCCGCAATGCCTGACCAGCCAAAGATGATCACCCAGAATATTTGTCGCTCGGGGGAGAGTAGCGCGATGGCCATTGCTAATCCTAAAGCGACCAGGGCAATGCTCACCGTCACGATGCGCGACACGCGCGTCAGCTCGTGGTCTTGCAGGTCGGGACGGAAAATCTTTTGGTAGAAGTCGCGTACAATAGCACTCGAGGCCAGTACCAACAGCGAATCAATGGTCGACATAATCGCCGACAATACAATGGCTACATAAATGGCAAAAACAAAATACGGCAGGAAATTTTCGGCCAGCATTTTCAACACATCAGTTCCTCCGATGCCAAAGACCGCTTCCGGGTCCTGGCCCGTCTCGGTAAACAACACCCGCGCCAGAATACCAATCGTCACGGCAGCCGCATCGGTCAGTAACGTAAAGGCAATGGCAATCCATTTTCCCTGATCGATCTGTGATTCTTTACGGATGGACATGAAGCGTACGTAGACCTGGGGAGACCCCAAAAAGCCCAGCCCGATCATGGCAAACCCAAGCATGGTAAACGCACTCATCCAGGGATCGTCATACCCGCCCCAAATATTGGTCATGGCCGGATCAATAGCGTGTAATTGTTCAAACACCCCCTGTGGGCCGTCCATCGAGGTCCATACCACAATCGGCAACAGCAACAACCCGACAAACATCAGTAAGCCCTGAAACAAATCGGACCACACCACTGCCACGAAACCACCGACAAAAATGTAGACCAGCACGATCAGAAAACCCAGCAGGGCCCCCTGATAATAGTTCATATTCAGGAATGATTCGAAGGCAATGCCCGTAGCATCGATCTGAGAACTCACGAAAATGGTGACAAAGACCGACAGGACAATGGCCGCAATGACGCGCAGTCGGTGAGTTGGGGTTTTGAAGTGGCTCTCCAGGTAATCGGGTACCGTAATGGAATCGTATTCATCCGTCTTTCGTTTGAATTTTTTGGCCATCAGAAACCACGAGGCCGCTACGCCCAACACTTCTCCCAGTACCACCCAGTAGGCCGAGACGCCCGCCAGGGCTCCCATTCCCGTCACCCCGATTAGCAGCCAGCCCGATTCGCCGGTCGCCCGGGCCGAAAAGGTGACGGCCCAGACACCGATGTTTTTACCGCCCACATAAAAGTCGCTCATACTTTTAATGCGGCGCGAAGCTACAATACCAATGAGGAATAAAATACAGACATAGAGAAAGAGAACAATGATCTTGGTCGCCATACCTTGGGTGTTCGTTTTGCGAGCTGAATATATACGCAATCTTGAGATAAATGTGAAATCCGAAATCGGAAATCAGAGATTTGAGATTTCGGATAAGATTGAGTTTGAGGTAAATGCCCACTGTATTTCACCACTAAGGAAGAAGGCCACAAGAAACACTGAGGTTACGGCTGATATAAAGACTTCCGAATTCCGTCTTCTGAATTCCACCTTTCGAACGGCCCATTGCCTCTTGCCTACTGCTCAATACCTACGCGATCCAGAGGATCACGGTCCACATCTCCCATCTACTGCTTTTTCATCCACGCGGCCATGCGGTCGGCCAGTTCGGGGCCTTGTTCTTCCTGAATGAAGTGGCCGGCATCGAAAACAGCGTGGGGTTGCCCCTGGGCACCGGGGATACGGGCCTGTAACATTTTTTCGGCTCCACGGGTGATAGGATCGTGTTCTCCAAAAAGGGTGAGGAATGGTTTATCCCAGGTTTCCAGCACCGTCCAGGCAGCGCGATTAGCTTCCGACTGCGGATCATTTGGTGTGATAGGAACCAGCGACGGAAAAATACGCGCGCAGGCTTTCATGCGTTCCTCGGGGAAGGGCGCATCATAGGCGGCGATGACCTCCGGGGATAGCTTCATTTTAGTGCCCGCATCGATCAGGCGCCCGATATCGAAGCGGGGTGCGTTTTGCGAGAAGTTCAGCCAGGTGCGGAACGCTTCCGGCACCTTTTCGTGCCCCGTTGGCAGGGAAGTATTCGCTGCCACTACCCGCGCAAAGCGTTTAGGCTGTGCCGTCAGCAAACGCAGCCCCAGTAGCCCGCCCCAATCCTGGCAAAAGAGGGCAATATCCTGCAAATCGAGCTTGTCAATAAAAGTCTGCATCCACTCCAGATGCTTAGCGTAGGAATACTGCCCGGGATCAGTGAATTTTGACGATTTACCAAAACCGATCAGGTCGGGCGCGATTACCCGGTAGCCGGCTTGCGCCAAAACCGGAATCATATGTCGGTACAGATACGACCAACTGGGCTCCCCGTGTAGCAATAGCACTACCGGGGCATCCGGATCACCCTCGTCTACGTAGTGCATCTGCAGGGCCATGTTCAGCTGTACATAGTTGGGAGCAAATGGGTAATCCGGAATACCTGCGAACTGCTCCTCCGACATATTGATGACTTCGACCATGGCTTTTGTTTTTTAAGGTAGGTATTTTTGAGCGGAGTACGGCAGCTGTAGCAGGAACCTTCACTCCATAAAATATATTTATCTTGTATTACATCCATCTACTTACCTGATGCATCCTCTATTAGAAACACACAAAGAAGATATAATCGCGATTTGCGCAGCTAATCACGTGCAATCGCTCTATTTTTTTTGGATCGATCACTCAACCTAAACGCTTTCGGTCAGACAGTGATGTGGATGTTCTGGTATCGTTCCAAGAGCATATTTCGATGGAAGAATATACAGAAAGTTACTTTCAGCTATTATTCTCGTTAGAGGATATCCTGGAAAAGGAAGTTGACATCATCACCGAGCGCAGCGTAAAGAATCCTTACTTTCGTAGGGAATTAGAAGAAACTAAAGTACTATTTTACGATTCGTTTTCTCAAGTTCATGGATAATAGAATCAAACAATACCTTTTTGGATAGCATCAGTATAAATTGAGATTAGAACTAAGGCCGTTCTGGAAATCCACAACCCGGGAGCAGGCTATGTGGTTTTTCTAAACCGCTCGTCATCTACGGTAGGCTGGCAAGTAATTTGGATTGGCCAGACATGGATTTCCTAATCAATTAAGCTTTTACATTCTCATTAATCATTCCACATTCCTATCTCAAGCTGCTACCAAAGCTACTACGCCGCCACCAATAATTCATCAGCAAAGCCGAATCCCAGGCAGCCTCGCTGCTCAAATAAATTAATCATTCACCATTTCCCGCGGCCAATTCACCTGCTGCTTGGGTACGGGGAAGAAAATATCATTGCGCTCCAAAGCTTCCTTAACCGCTTCCAGTTGCTCCCAGTAGGTGGGCCAAAAGTCGTCGGGATGCACCCAGCAACGGGCTTTCACTTTGAGGTCGTACTCGCCGATCTCGTCGAGCCACAGGTCGGGCTCTTTGTAGTTGATCACCTTGGGGTGCTGCTTTAGGGTCTGCAGGACTACCTTCCGGATCTTTTTAATATCAGCCGTATAGTCAAACTTCAGTCTAAAATCCAGGCGGCGAGCGGGCTCCATCGTACGGTTGTCAACGTCGCTGTTGGCTACATTCCCGTTGGGCATAGTGATGATGCGGTTGTCGAAAGTCCGCAGGCGGGTGTAAAGGATATCAATTTGGGTGACCTTACCCAGGTTGCCATTGACAAAAATGAGGTCGCCCACTTTAAATGGCTTAAATAGCAGAATCAGTACCCCTCCGGCAAAGTTGGCCAGGCTCCCCTGCAGCGCCAAACCAATCGCAATACCGGCCGCACCGAGAATGGCCACAAAGGAAGAGGTCTTAATGCCCAGGGTAGTACCGATCGTCACGATTAAGGTCGCATAGAGCAAGAATTTGGTCAGGCTCTCTATGAAGGTAGCCAGTGAAGGTTCCAGGCTATACTTGCGAAAGGATTTCCGAATTAATTTGGACACCAGGCGGATCAGCATAACCCCGACCACTAATAGGATCACCGATAAAATTAAATCAGGTCCCACGTCAAAGATAAAATCAACGAAGCGGTCTTTAATCTTTTGCCAGGTATCCTGGTCGAGTTGTGGTAATTGTTCCATGCGCAATAGAGCTTTCTTATCGGAAAGCGTAACCCGGGAGTTTGTTCGGAATGTGGAAGTGAGAATGCGGAGTTGGGAGTGTAGAAGTGGGAAGTATCTCTCAGTCTTTCCCTCGCGGCGCAAAATAAGACGTAATGAGAAACCTTCCCTAGGTGACAAGACCTGGCAGCTGGGCTACCGGTGCATTATGCCTTTAGTGGTATGGTGATTTGGAAATACACAATCTTGCGATGCTCGCTATGTCGGAACAAAGAAATTATGCATTCAATACCAAAGTGGGCACTTCTAGTTATGATTGCCACGACCTTAAGGTGTTTCCTTGACAGTAAACGTTAATCCTGCTCGCTCCTGCAGGCGCTGCAACAGGGCATCCCCCATTGCCGAGGCCGGCGTAATCACTCCGTACTGATCCGTCAGATCATCCTTAGCCAGACAAACGGCCGCTTCCGCCAACATTTTGGACGTGGAGCCATAGCCAGGGTCGCGATCACCCTTAATACGCGACTTAATCATTCGTCCATCGGGTAGCAAGCCAACCTGATCATAGACCCAAAAGCCCGTTTCGCGGGTCTTTTCATCGGGTCCCTCCCCCGGATCGGGCGTAAAGCGGTCGACCAGCCAACGGGCAAGACTTCCCGGCTTGGCCGACATCACGATCCCCAGAGGAATGCTTGTCATATATCCTTTTACCTTGCCGGAAAAACCATCTCCGGTCAGGGTTACTTCTTCGTAACGGAAGTCTTTACCGTAAGGAAAACCGCGCAGAGCATGTCCCCGACGCACCACCCGGGTGTTAATGGAAGCCATCACAAATGGACATTTCCAGCTACGGAAATGCTTATCGTATTTAACGGAACGCAGATCGCTCCGGTCGGGGCCCTCCTGTTGTCCTTCGGGATTGAGGCTGTAAGGATTAAATAGGATGCCGTAGATACTTTTATCTTCTTGCGCTTCGTCCATGACGTTGAGTAAGCTAGCAATGGTGCCACCACTAAATCCACCCTTGGCAGCTTTCACTCCGGTCTTGATATGCTGACAGTGCATACCGGTCAGTTCCTTAGCTTGTTGCTGCAGCCAGTATACGCCCATATCGGAAGGAATAGAGTCAAACCCACAACAGTGCGTGATTTTCAGTTTTTTGGCGGCAGCCTCTTCATGGTGTGCATCAACCATCCGACGAATCCACTGTACTTCTCCAGTCAGGTCACAGTAATGCGTGCCGGAGCGTACACAGGAAGCTACGGTTTCGTCGCCGTATTTGGCATATGGTCCAACGGTGGTACAAAGAACCTTGGTCTGTCGCGTCATAGCGTCGAGCGCTTCCGCATCAAAACTATCGGCTTGAATGAGGGGAATTTCTTCGTTACCCAGCTCGCTGCGCACGCTCTGTAGTTTTTCCAGATTACGACCGGCCATCGCCCATTTTAGTTCGTTATCGACCCCATAGGTTTTCAGCAAATAGCCAGCGACCAGGCGGCCGGTAAATCCCGTAGCCCCCATAATCACTACATCATAAGGTCGTTTATCTTCTTTCGGTTGATCCATGCATTACAATTTTCCGAATGATACGGCAAAAATCATGTTCATACTAAATTCCAGCCTATTTCGTTAAAAAAAATGAAAATCATATCATGATTAACCCATAAATATTTAACCTAATGATCCGTAATATTCATTCCCTCTTACTTTTTTCCCTTTTCGCCCTATTGATCTTAGGCTGTAACAACGAAGACATGCCAGACAACGAAGAGCTCATTACCGAGCAGAACGTACGTGCTGTCTTCAATTTTCTGCCGCCGGTAGGCTATTCTACAACCGGATACAATGAAACTTTTCCCAACGCAGCTAACGGCTTTTACGACAATGATGCCACCGACCAGAACGTCACGGTGTCGGCCGTGGCTAATTTGACAGGAAATACCATTAGTGTCGATCAGGCGACCATTGAGAGTAGTTTTGTGTCGGCTACCGACATCCAGACCAGCACGGTAAATGGTACCGATGTACATCAGGCGATGGACGGCACCACCTACCGGGCCGTTATTTTCCGGGGACAATGGCAATTCGACATTACCGTACCCAACGATCCCGATCCTGCCGTTGGAGTCGCCGAAGCTGCCAAATTCGTCGATTTGGTGACCGAGGCAATGACCACGTTTTAATTATTGGTGTCGCGTTGATGGTCTGGCCTTTCGGCAAAAACTGTATTTTCGGGTCCGTGACAAAAACAACCAATATGCAACGAACGACATCGACCTTTTCTCTTTTGCTACTTTTCTTCTTTTTAGGCGTAGGTATCGCACCACAGTATTTTGCGGCGCTACAGGCCCAGACCACCGGCCCTGCCAACGGATCGTTGGTCATAGTAGGTGGTGGTGGCGCCGGGGAAGAAATTCTGCAAAAATTTATTGACCTGGCTGGTGGTCCCGAAGCTCCCCTGCTGGTTATTCCTACAGCCGGCGGCGGCGATGAATATGATCAGGACGCCGGTGTGGCCGATCGCCTGCGCGATCTGGGAGCCGAGAATGTGCTGGTGGTGCACACTTATGATCCAGAAGAAGCGGACACCAAAGAATTTGCCCAACCCATTGCAGATGCTATGGGAGTTTGGTTTGGCGGCGGCCGGCAGTGGCGGCTGGTTGATGCGTACGGCGGTACGCGCACCGAAGCTGCTTTTCACGGGGTACTGGAGCGCGGTGGAGTCATTGGCGGATCCTCCGCCGGAGCGACCATTCAGGGGTCTTACCTGGCCCGCGGCGATACCCGCAACAACCAAATTATGATAGGCGACCACGAAGCGGGCTTTGGCTTCATCAGGAATATTGCCATCGACCAACACGTGCTGGCCCGCAATCGCCATTTTGATCTGTTCAACATTCTAGATAAACGACCGGAGCTGTTGGGGGTCGGTATTGATGAAAAGACGGCTATGATCGTACAGGGCAACGTATTTGAGGTAATGGGGCCCAGCTACGTGCTGGTCTACGATCGGTCTTTCTGGTCACGCGAAGGCAGCAACCTTAAGGAATTACCCAATACCAACCGCCTGTTCTATTTTCTGCGCGATGGTGATCGTTACGATATGCTGCAGCGCAGGAAAATCAACGAATAAACCATATTTTCAGGCAAAATAACATGCTATGCCACGAACGATGCGCCCCCTTTACCTGCTATGTTTTTTGTCCCTGCTAGGGATATCCCATTCCCTGCCCGGACAAACGGATTACCGGCAGGCTATTGATCGGGTGTTGCCGGATGTATTGAAAACACACCGGGAATTTGTGCGCCTGCCCAACGTGGCGGCCAATTCCGACGATATGTACCGCAATATCGAATGGGTAGACCGGGCGTTTACCCAACGCGGCTTCGAGGTGCGTCTGCTAGAATCGGAAACACTGCCTGTAGTAATGGCCGAACGCACCGTTGATCCAGAGGCGGGTACCATCCTCTATTATTTTCACCTCGACGGCCAGCCCGCTGACCCCACCCGCTGGAACCAAGACGATCCCTTTGAGCCGGTACTGAAAGCACAGGACGCCGCAGGCAACTGGCAAGCCATCTCGTGGGACAAGCTGGACGATCCGATTGATCCGGAATGGCGTATTTTCGGACGGGCGGCGGCCGACGACAAGGGCCCCATTATGATGATGCTCACCGCCCTCGACCTTTTGGCGGAAGCCGGACAGACCCCGGCCTATAATGTAAAAATCATCCTCGATTGCCAGGAAGAAGCCGGCTCGGAGGCCTTTCTCTCTACCCTGGAGCAATACCGCGACGACTACGCAGCCGACTATATGCTGATCCTCGACGGACCCGCCCACCCCACCAATCGGCCTACCCTGACCTTTGGTTGCCGGGGCATTGCTTCGTGCAGTATTTCCACTTACGGCGCCAAACTCCCACAGCACAGCGGTCACTACGGCAACTATGCACCCAACCCCGTCTTTGCCCTCTCGCGCCTGCTCGCCAGCATGAAAGATAAGCAGGGCCGAGTCACGATTGATGGCTATTACGACGGTATTCGCATTAATGCCGAAACGAAAGCCCTCTTTGCCCAAATGCCCGATGATGAGGAAGCGATCCGGCAGGGGTTGGTCATTCATCAGCCCGATCAGGTGGGGAACACCTATCAGGAGTCGTTGCAATATCCTTCGCTCAACGTGCGGCAAATCGAGACCTCGTGGAAGGGACCGGGGTTGAAGACGGTCATCCCTGAGTTTGCCACCGCCCACCTCGATGTGCGGCTGGTCGAAGAGACCGACGGGACAGAGCAATTAGCCAAAATCAAGAAACACATTGCCGGGCAGGGATTTCTGGTACTCGACCGCGAGCCGACCGACGAAGAGCGGCTGACTCACCGGCACATCGCTACCTTCAGGGGGGACCCAGGGGTTAATGCTTTTCGCACCAATATGGATACCCCTATTGGCAAAAAACTGTCGGCAGCTATCGAGGGAGCCTTTGGCCAACCGCCCGTGAAAATTCGTACCATGGGGGGCACCGTACCCATTATTGAAGCGGTAAATACCCTGAATATCCCAGCCATCATCGTGCCCATGGTGAATATGGACAATAATCAGCACAACCCCAACGAAAACATCCGTCTGGGCAATATGCGCGACGGCATCCGCATCTGTGTGGCCATGCTGCGCATGGATATCCGGTAGAGACGCAAAATCTTGTAGAGACGCAAAATCTTGTAGAGACGCAAAATCTTGCGTCTCTGCTATGCCCCAGCATTCATTTGCCCGGCCAACATTTTGGGTTATCCAAAATATATTTCGCGATGCGTTTCCATTCCCTATCGTTGCGAATTATGCGATCGTGATACCGGGCCTGCCACCCAAAATCCACGCCCAAATTTCGGGCCCGTTTGGTCACGCCAATTTTGAACCCGCGAATAATGGATCCCAAATTTTTCGATTGGGGCCCAAATTGGTTTTTGTTGTATGGCGTATTTTTTTTGTAGAGTAGAGACGCAAGATTTTGCGTCTCTACAGGGTTGATTTCCACAACGTTTCCACCAACCATTTCCCGGACGGTCAGAAATCGTTTTTGGATGGCGATGATACCGTGGACGTGATCAGGCATCACGACGTGTGCACCCAACCACACAAAGGGAAAATGATCGGGTATGGATAACCAACATTCGTGCGCCGATAATCCAATTTCCGACAGGTGCATATTACCATCATGAACCTGTCCCAACCACGGGTGTCGGTCCCTGGTCACGATGGTCACAAAATAAATCGCATCCCATCCATAATTCCACCAGGCTGCGCGGGCTGTATCTACGCGATATTTATTTTGGAATTTTTCAGCCATATTTTTTAGCACGATATACCAGCGACAGTAGAGGCGCAAAATCTTGCGCCTCTACTGTCGCTGGTGGTAATGGGACAGTGGTAAATCTATAGCTCACTATGGTACTGGGTTAATGAATACAACTGATCATATTTTCAATGGTAAGATCTGTAAAAGAAGAGGGCATTTCTGGACAAAAGAACGCCTCTTGTAATATCGCTCTGTAGCTGTCTAACTAAAACATTATGCGTTAAATATTTGATTATCAGGGCATGCAAAACAAGACCCGCAGCAACGGATAATACCATTGCTGCGGGTCTGTGGAAAAGAAATGCGATAATCAGACAGACGTGATAAATCGTTTTTATGACGAGCCCGGGCGGTAGGTCCGCTCGGCGCGCTGTTCTACGTCTTCACGGTAGTAGGCGGCATCTTTGAATTGACAATCAGCGTAGCGCTGGATTTGGTCGTCAAAGTGGGGAGAGTCGGGGTCGCCACTTTGCCCGCCGGCCAGCAAGGTTTTGGCTTTGACCCGGTCGCCGAATTCCACCACGGCCACAAAACTATTACCCGAGGTTCCGTAGATGCGTTTGGTATCTTGCCCGCGGCGCGCGCCGTAGCTGGCCAGGGCTCCGTAGCGGCCCGAGGCCATACCCACTGGGATACTGGGCTTACTATCGTCAAATTGCTGGTCGATACGGCCGTCGAGGCGTTGAAAGCGATTGACTTCGCCCCAGGGGGTATTGATGCTGCCAAAATCGTTCTCCAGCGCATTGAGGGCGATTTCAAATTGCTCCAGCCGCTCGGCCAGCGGGGCTTCATCGCGCATGTACTGGATTCGATCCACGTAGGAGCCCTGGCGGGGAACCAGTCCGGAACGGTAATAAGAATTAATGTAGTAGAATACCTGCGTCATAGCCACCGATTCCTTGGAAACGGTGAAATCCCAATCCTGCAATTGCTGCATCGCTTCTTCCACCCTGGACGGTTGGTTGGGCAACGCCTGATAAGCTTCTAAAAGCCCGGTCGCCGCCACGTCCATCGCTGGCAGATAGGGGTCGTAGGCCAGTTTGATCAGCCCGTCTAAGGTGAGGTCGTCGGCCTCCCGCAGCAATGGAATAGCATGCATACCGCGGAAATTCTCTGGATATCGAGCCATATAGTAGGGATAATCCTCTTCGTCAGGACTATATTGTGCCGCCGCCGTAAAGGGCGTCGAGTTGCAGTTTTGGATCCATCCGTTAGGAGGATTGAACAGGAAAATGGTCTCATCGACCGGATGTAGCCCCTGCCAGTCGGTCGCCGGATTGCTGCCGTCGACGGGTTGACTATAGTCAAAACTAGTATCGCGCCGGGGAATAAAATTCCCATGATAGTAGGCTATATTCCCATCAGCGTCGGCATAGACAGTATTGTTAGAGGAATTGGTTCGGATATCCATCATCTCGCGAAATGCCTCGTGGTTGGTTGTCTTGGTGCGCGTATAGGACTGCCTAAGCGCATTGACCGGATCCCACATAATTTTGGTGGCAACCCATTTATCGCCATTGGTGTGGGTGATGGGTCCGTGGTGGGTGCGGTAGCCGGTGATGGTGCGCTCGGCCAGGTCGCCTCCCTCAGTGCGATATTGCAGCGTCACCTCTAGAGAATCCACGCCGCGCAGCTGCTCGCCGTACTGATACTTCAATCCTTCATCGGTGCGCACGATCGTCTCCTCGAATTCGTCGATCATATCCACGCCGGTCGAGGTATGCATCCATCCGTTGTGCTCGTTGAAGCCCTGATAAATAAAAAACTGTCCCCAGGTGACGGCCCCATAGGCATTAAGACCCTCCTCGCTGACCATATGTACTTCACCCCGAAAATAGAAGGAGGTGTGCGGATTAATGAGCAGCATGGCGTTGCCCGAAGCTGTTTTTTCGCCGGCGATGGCAAACCCGTTGGAGCCGCGCGGCTCATTATCGGCCGGCCGGAGCAACCCGGGATCCACATAAGACAGTTTTTTGGCGGAAGCCGAACCATAAAAGTCGCGGATACCCCGCGTCGATACCCGCTCGATATCGCCCCCGATGGAGCCTTCGCTGAAATACATAGGCATCCACGGCTCGAAATGGGTCAACAGCCTGGGTTCTACCTCAGGGTGGGTCTCCAGATAGTAATTGATGCCGTCGGCAAAGGCCACACACAATTCCTGCAGCCACTCGGGGCTGTTTTCCAGCTTCTCCATAGCTTCCTCCTTTGTCATGTAGAGACGGGCCCGCAGGTCGCTGTAGAGGGCAGCTTCACCCTCTACCTCAGCCAGGCGACCGATGGCCCAGGTGTAGTTGCGCTCCACGCGCGGGAAGTCGTCTTCACACTGCGCATACAGCATTCCAAAGACAGCATCAGCGTCAGTCTTACCGTAGATGTGAGGCACCCCGAAATCGTCGCGGATGATTTCGGTACGGGCAGCGCGGGCTTCCCAGCGTTCCTCTTCGGTGAGGGCGCTGAAATCCAATTTGGGTTCGGTACGGCAACCGGCCAGGACCAGTAGCACAAGAAGGATCAGTCGGTTCATAGTTGGTTGTTTTTGTTTTTCGGAAAATCTGCTTTTATACGCAGATAACCAAGCCGGGTACAGGTAGTAAGACAGATAGCGGGCTATTCGAGGCTTGGTGGAGATTCCTCTGGCTTAATTGGAGAGCAGAATTGTCGTTTTCGCCGACGCCTGTGTAAGGGCAACAGAATAGGAATCAGCAAATAGACAAATCCTGAATATTCCGAATAGTTGCCGCCAAGAAGAATCACAATGAGCATGGACAAAATGGTAATGCCCATCAGGATCAGGTAAGCCTGAATGTGGGTTTGGGTAATAAAGATTTCCAGGTCATTGAGTTGCAACAGACTTTTTTTGCGCAACGCGTGGACATACATCAGGCTAAACAGGAGATAGATAAAAAAAAGGCCCAGACCAAAACGGATCATGAGGTCGGCCCATTGTTGGGTATTTAGGTTGGATTTTGACAGTTCTTCAACGGCCAGGTTTAGAGCGGGTGATTGATCACCGAGCGAGATACTGATGGTGGCCAGGATGGCTGTCCCCAGAAAGGAAAATAGGTACTTCAGCGGATAAACATAGAATAGTAAAAGGAATAGAAACAGGAAGTTCAGCACCTTGGTAGTGGGGTCTTCCAGACCGAAATACTGAAAAAAGCGATTGTGGCTGTTCCAAATACTCAGCAGAAGCATCGTACAAAAGACAAAACCAATAAAACTATACATAGAGGCCTGAAGCTGCACATAACTTTGAGGAACTTCAGTAGAAATGACCAGCAGGGTGATGGCGAAACCAAACACGGCATCCGTCATATTTTCCAGGCGGGAAATTTCCAGGCCCCGGTAGCGAAATCCCTCCGGAGAAGATTTTTCAGCGCCTCTGATCGATTGGCGAATCATTTTTCCTGTAAGATAGGTATTCCCGGGCTTTCCCGAAAATGACAGGCGGAGCATGGTACGCTGATTGGCTGAATAATATTAAGAGGCAATGACGAAAAATATTGCCGATGAGGTTTGACCAGGTATGAGGTTCGAGGTATGAGGTATGAGGTTCGAGGTATGAGGTTCGAGGTATGAGGTTCGAGGTATGAGGTTCGAGGTTTGAGGTTCGAGGTTTGAGGTGAAGACCGGCCCGACGCCTTCGTGGCGATCGGACGGTAAAAATGGGGTATAAGGTGTGAAGTATCATTCCAGTACCACTTCTTCACCATCCGGAGTGCGGATAGTAGCTTGCAATTTACAGTTGAGCCCTTCGGTGACGGGCAGGTCGATGCCAAGAACGTCGAGGTAGTGGCGTACCCGATCGGGCTCGGGGTGTATAATCTGCAGTTCCTGCAGATCGCCGGCGTGGGGCAGACTGTGGGCCGGATGAGGGGTGTTCCCCCAGGCAATCAGAAAGGGCAATGCTCCCTGTAGGGGGAAGACATACGGATCGGTCAGGTGCCAGGATAGTTGTGTACCATCGGGGCGGGTACGGCTACTTGCCTGAATATCGCCGAGCAGCAGACCCTGTTCCCGGGCACTTGCTTGCAAAACGTGGATATCCTCGGCCCGCAACACCCAGGTTGCCAGGCGTGGCGGATGCTCATAGCACTCG
>Ga0102940_1000912_pt1 | contig 19840 bp, 19 predicted proteins | sample SalPonR2_C_D1_MG_FD_78215 | JGI IMG/M metagenome (GOLD analysis project Ga0102940, IMG submission 78215) | Salt pond soil microbial communities from South San Francisco under conditions of wetland restoration - Salt Pond MetaG R2_C_D1_MG | ecosystem: Environmental > Aquatic > Marine > Intertidal... | reverse complement strand
GAATATTTATGTTTTTCATAGTTCTTAGGTTTATTGATCCTGGATCTTAGATCTGAGATATTTGATCTATGATCGCTGATCGTTATGTTTTGAATGTACAGCGTTAATGAAATTGTATAGTTTCTTACTTAGATGTATAGTCCTTGTATGGATCTCATTGAAAAGCTCTTCATTTTTAAGAGATTTGGTTTCAAACAGCGTTTCTAAATGATCCAGCGTTTCATATGTTTATTTTTAATTTTCAAAGGTCATATGGAACCTCCTATTACCTGTTTTACAGCTTTTTAACTGTAATACTCCAAATAATCATGCTCATGTGTGTTTAATGGTCAAACATGGAGGTTTCATAATTTGAGGCTAAAGAAAATGTCAAAAACCGTATAAATTCCAGTTTATACTCTTTCCTTCCATATCCTTCCACAATATTGGCTTTTACAGACTTTGATGACCTTCTGATCTGAGATCCGGTTTCATATAATTCAAACTTAGGTAGAGTTTGAATTGTCATTTCATGAATTTGACTTACATTCTCTCTTGCTAACTGCCAAATATCTAGTTTTTTATAACTCATCTCTTATTTGTTTATCGATTATCCATTATCTCAGATTCTTTTATTATTTCTCAAGTAAAATCTGCAGCGATACCTGTGCCTGGTTCAACTTAATCTCATGAATCTGTTGCGAAATTTTTGCGGCTTGCTCCTTGAAAAGCTCTTCGATATAGGCAGATGAAGTGACTGTACCCTGCTTAAGCTGTGAGCTATAGTCCCTTGTGATCTTTTCGCGCAACTCGATAATCTCTTCATCTTTTACAAGCGCTGCACGATACTGCTCCATTTCGGCCAGGTATTTTTGCTGCTCAATATTCACTTGCTGCAGAAACTGCTCTCGACTGTGATCCACCATCTGGCGCTGTACCTTAAGTTGCTGCTTTTGCCGGTTGGTCTTCTTCCAATCGAATATATTCCACGAAACGCCTGCTCCGGCCATAATCCAGCTATCTGCCTCATTTTTGAGCATGTTGAGTCCGGGTTTCCCGTATCCTGCCTGTGCAAAGGCGTTAAATACCGGCATCCGGTTCTTTTGTAAAACGTCAGCCATACTAACCGCAGCATCTTGCTGTAGTTCATAAATAGTTAGCTGATGCCGTTTTACAGTCTCTGGTACCCGTGCATTGGGTGATACAAGAGAATCGGAATACTGAATATTCAAACCTGTGAGCACATTCAGCATGTCAGCCACAGCCTTAGCCTGGAATTTCTGGCCTGAAAGGTCCTGCTCTGCCTGTAGCTTTTCTGCTTGCAACACGTATTTTCCTGCTTCACGCACCACGCCCTGCGTTACGGCTGCATCCAGCTCATTTAGTTTTTTGTCCAGGGTGCTTATTAATTGTTGGGTCAGCTCCAATTGTTTTTGCGAAAGTATGAGCGCAAAATACAAACTGGTTACGCGTTGCTTTACAGAAAAAAAGGCATCTTCCGTTTCCGCTTTTGTCAGAGCCGTCTCTATTTGTTTGTTTTGTCGCAATGCTCTGGTGCGACCGCCATCCCAAATGAGTTGGTTAATTTCAATTGTGGCTTTGTATTGTTCTTTTGAAGGTTCATCTATGGAAAACCCTGGCATGGGAATTTCCACGCTGGTTACATCCGATTGCCATGTGGCCTGGGCATTGGCATTTAGTTTGGGTAAATAGTTGGTTTTCAAAATCAACTGCTCCAGGCTATCCAGTTGATCCAATGCCTGCAGGTTTTGTAGCACAGGCATCTTTTTCCGGGCATTGCTCCAGCATTCTTCCAGTGTGATGGTTTGCTGTGCAGACAAACTCATTGGAAGAAGCATGAGTAGGATAATGGTTTTTAGATTCATAACGCTGCGATTTTACTGGTTCTTAAGTGTCTTTATTATCAGATCGGCTATTCGCTCTTTTCTGCCCTCCAGCGCATTTTCAAATTCCTCTTGATCGCCATGAAAGAAAACATGTGTAATTAAAGGCTGACCTACATATGGAAATACGACAAGAGAAATGGTATTAAGTATTAATTCGAATGCCTCCGCATCTGTCTTTCCAATTGCCTGGGCAAGCAACGGCAGCAATTGCCTGGGATCAAACCCCGATGATGTCATAAGCGAATATAAATTTCCTGGATCGCGCTGAATTTCCTGCATAATAAACAGTGGCAAAAAACGATTCTTCTCAATCACATCGATATACTCGCTGATGAAAAGCCGAATACGTTTTTCGAGCGGAAGATCCTGATTCGTGAGTACCTGCAACCTTGGCTGTAAATGTCCAAAAGCCTCCTTGAAAGTATGCTCAAACAATTTTTGTTTGCTGCGGAAATAGTAATGTAATAAAGCCTTATTAATTCCTGCCTCATCGGCAATTTCCTGCATTCGGGTGGCTCCCATACCCTTTTTCATAAAAAGTTTGCGAGCCGCATCCAGAATCTTTTGTTCGGTTTGTTTTTCAGTCATTTTACCTTTTGGTTTAACTATTTGGTTAAATTCAACGGTGCAAATGAATAAAAGGTTTCGCAAACGGCCAAATAATTTAACTAAAAAATTTAACCGTTTGGTTAAAAACACAACAAATGACTAATAATAAGATGTTTGCTTGTTCGTTTCGATTCACACAACGCAACCCCCGAAATGCAACTCAACGAACTACGCTGGTACTTAATATCAAAATGTAATCGTTCCTTTGTCCTACCAAAGGCCATTGAGTGGCTGGTGGGGTAGATAACGGGAATTGAAATGGCCATTGAGTGGCTGGTGGGGCAGATAGCGAGAATCGAAATGGCCGTTTATCAGTAAAACTTCCGCACATCAATGTATTGCATGCCGGCATTTTTTGCGGCCTGAAAACCGAGTTCAGCATCTTCGAAAACAAGGCACTCTTCGGGATTAACATTCATAAGTTCGGCACATTTCAGGAAGGTGTCAGGATCGGGTTTATGCTTATCCACATCATCGGCCGTTACTAGCAGCTCAACACTGTCAGACAAACCAATTGCTTCCAAGATCTGCAGTGCGACTCTGCGAAAACTTCCGGTTCCAACAGATACAGGTACCTGATTGGCATATCTGGCAAGCAATCGCATAACTGGTTTAATCGGCTCAACTTTATGTAAGTTTTCCAGAAAACGGGCCTCTTTATGGCTTGTTATTTCGTCAGGGTCTAACTCAAGATTTTGTTTTTCGTTAATGATCCGAACGATCTCGCCGCCCGACATTCCGGCATATCGGTTTAAATCTTCTTCGGTGTATTCAAAACCATACTGTTCTCCAACCTCCTGCCATGCGGCAAGGTGTACTGGCATGCTGTTGGCCAGTGTTCCGTCTAAATCAAAAATAAATCCGCGTGGTCCGTTACAAATTCCCTGATCCATATTAATATTCAAAATTAAATTCTTAAAAAATGAGCAGGCTGCAAAAGTAGGCAAACCTGCTCAAAATAATGTATCAATAAACAACAATTTCTATGTTGTATAAACAGAGTTAAACATTACATAGTCTGTAGTAAGATCTGCACCCCAACCTTTGGCTGCCGCTTTACCCTGATGCAAGTCTAACTTAATATGTAAATGCGATTCGCGCAGCAATTTCTTCATCATGTTACGATCAAATTCCTGTGGTACGCCCTGTTCAATTACTTTTACAATTTTCTCATCACTTCCGAGGTATAAATCCACCTTTTGGTAATCGAAGGGAATGCCGGCATTTCCTGCAGCTCCAACAATACGGCCCCAGTTTGGGTCGCGACCAAACATTGCTGCCTTCACCAATGTTGAATCGGAAATTTCGCGTATCAAAGTTCTGGCTTCATCTATTTTAGACGCATTCACAACTTCGTATTCAATAAATTTGGATGCGCCTTCGCCATCTGAAACAATTTGTTTGGCGAGGTGAATCATCATTTGCTCAAGGTTTTCCTTAAACTCTGCGTAACCTGCATCCTTTTTTGTTTTAAGTGTATCGTTATTTGCTTTTCCATTGGCCATAACCAGCACCATATCGTTCGTAGAAGTATCTCCATCAACAGTAATCATATTAAAGGATTTGTCTGCTGCTGCTTTTACAGTCTCTTGTAAAAGTTTGGATTCAATGGCCACATCAGTTACAATAAAAGCCAGCATCGTAGCCATGTTGGGGTGAATCATTCCGGATCCCTTGGCAATTCCGCCCATATTGACTTCGTAACCATCTACACCAAATTCGACAAAACCCTCTTTCGCATAAGTGTCGGTAGTAAGAATAGCATTAGCGGTAAATGATCCTGCGTTAGATTTTGTGGTAAGCTTACTCACATTCTCCCGAATACCTTTCACAATATCCTCTGTTGGAAAAGGTTCGCCAATAAGCCCGGTAGAGGAAACAAGCACGAGTTCCTTATCAATTTTCAACTCCTCGGCCATGGCTTCAGCCATCGCTTCAGCGCCAAGCCGACCTTGTTCGCCGGTAGCTGCGTTGGCATTACCGGCATTAATTACAATAGCCTGTGCTTTACCGTCAGCAATATGTTTTTTAGTAAGATCTACAGGTGCTGCTGTTACCTTGTTTTGTGTAAAAACACCAGCCGCACTGGCCGGTACATCCGAATAGATCATAGCCAGGTCACGACGCAAAGATTTAATTCCCGTGTGCGCACCCCAACACTTTATTCCTCTGACATTGGTTAAATTCTTAATCATTTCCATGGTATAATATTTTGTTTTGGTAATTTAATTCAATTAAAGTTTGTTTTTGATTCAACTGTGATTAAGGTTGAACTGGCACTAAATTCAGACCTGCTCTTTCTTCCAGACCCAACATAAGGTTCATGTTGTGCACGGCCTGGCCTGCTGCGCCTCTCACGAGGTTATCAATCGCACTGATCACCAGGATCATTCCGGTACGATCATCATAAGTGGTGTAAATGTCGCAATAGTTACTTCCCCTTACATCTTTTGTTGCGGGCACCTGGTTTCGCAATCTAACGAAAGGTTTGCCAGCATAAAACTTACTGTAAATCTCCTGCAAATCATTATCTGTAATTGATTTTTTAGGTTTTGCATAGATGGTGGATAAAATTCCACGATCTATAGGCAAAAGGTGTGGTGTAAACTGCACGGCAATATCATTTCCGGCTACAGCACCCAATACTTCCTGAATCTCAATGGTGTGCCTGTGTTTTTTTAATCCATAGGCTTTAAAATTGTCATTCACATTAGAATACAAGTTCACAGGTTTTGATTTAATTCCGGCCCCGGTCACCCCGGTTTTTGAGTCGACTATTAAAGGTGAAGCTTCAATGTAGTCGTCTGCTAATAAAGGCGCAGCTCCAAGAATTGCTCCTGTGGGAAAGCAACCGGGATTGGCTACCAGATTACTCTGCTTAATTTCATCTGAAAACAATTCCGGTAACCCAAATTTAGCCAATGAAAACCCTTGTGAAAACGAGTGTGCTTTCTGGTACCATTCTTCATAAACTTCAGGTGTTTGCAGTCTGAAATCACCTGAAAGGTCAACAATCTTAAATGGCTTATTCTGAAACCGTTTCACAAAATCCATTGATACGCCATGCGGCAATGCAAGAAATACCAAATCCGCATTGGCCGCATCAATATCCTCGACCGAATGAAGTTTATAATCTGCAATACCCTGTAAAAAAGGGTGTACATCTGTTATATTTTTACCGGCATAGGTTTCAGAAGTGATCATGGTAATTTCTACTTCCGGATGATTTACAAGAATTCTTACCAATTCTGATCCGGTATATCCTGTAGCGCCAATAATGGCAACTCTCTTTTTAGTCATGGTTAATTTCTTTTAATGATTGCTTAATAACTTCAACAACTTTTTCCATCTCGTCATAAGTAATTACAAGCGGGGGTACGAGCCTTAAAACATTGCCTGCAGTGGCGTTAGCTAAAACACCGCGTTCAAGCATTTTTGCAACCAGGGGTTTTGTTTCAAAATTGAACTCAATACCAATCATTAAGCCTTTTCCCCTGATCTCTTTAATAGAAATTTCATTCAGTGCCTGAATACGTTCTACCAGCCATGCTCCTTTTTCATGTGCTTCCTGAACCAGATTATCTTGTTCAATTGTTTCAAGTGTTGCTAATGCTGCTGCAGTTGAGAGTGGGTTACCGCCAAAAGTTGTTCCGTGGTCGCCAAAGTCAATAGCATCGCTGACTTTTTGATTTGAGAGAATGGCCCCGATGGGCACACCGCCTCCCAGGCCTTTAGCGAGCGTAATGATGTCCGGCTTCACTCCGTAGTGCTCCCACGCTAACATTTTACCTGTTCGGGCAATTCCACACTGTATTTCATCGAAAATAAGTACAATATCATTCTCATTGCAAAACTCCCGCAAGTCATGCATAAAATCAACATCTGCTACATTTATACCACCCTCGCCCTGTATGGGTTCAATAATTATAGCGGCTGTAAGGTTTGAAGCAGTCTCCCTGAGCTTTTTCATATCTCCGGCAGGTATTTGGTGAAATCCTGCAGGGATAGGCTCAAAGCCTTTTTGCATCTGCGCTTTCCCTGTAGCAATTGTGGCCAATGTTCGGCCATGAAAAGAGCCTTCAAATGAAATAATTTCTCCTCCTTTACCCTTGCTGTGGGCATATTTCCTGGCAATTTTTATTGCCCCTTCAACCGACTCCGCGCCACTGTTAGAAAAGAATACACGGTCGAGCCCAGAAAGTGTAGTTAGTTTCTCAGATAATTTGACCTGAGGCTCGCTCAAATAAAAATTAGAGATATGAATTAACTTCGAAGCCTGCTCCTGAATTGCCTTTACCAGAGCGGGATGATTATGTCCAAGGCTGTTTACTGCAATTCCCCCTAAAGCATCGATATACTCATTATCTTCTACATCCCATACACGTGCGCCCTGCCCTCTTTCGAGAGTAACCGGGTATCGCTTAAAAGTTTGTAAATAGTGTTGTTGATCAAGTTCGTGATAGAATTGATTCGTTTTTGATGTCATGATATATTTTATTTTTTAATGTTCGTACCTATGGTAAAATCTCCGGCAATTTTTTGTAATTGTCCGGGTTTGGTGCCATTAATAATACGGGCCGATTTGGTGCCTTTATTCAAAGCAATTTCGCAGGATTCTATTTTTGGAATCATACCTCCCTGAATGGTACCATCATCAACCAGCATTTTAAGTTCATTCAGCTGAATAGCGTTAATAAGTGTAGATGGGTCATCTTTATCTTTCATAAGGCCATCTACATCTGTAAGCACAACGTACTCGTCAGCTTTAAGGGCTCCGGCCAAATGCCCGGCAAACATATCACCGTTAATATTATACCCTACTCCTGCTTCATCAGCTGCAGTACAGGATATTACCGGGATAAAATTACTTTTTAGCAGTAAATGAATAAGCCGGGGATTTACCTTGGCTACATCTCCAACCTGACCAAGATCAACGGCTTTCATTTTACCATCGATTAAGGTCTCATGGTGTCGTTTGGATGCAATCACAATTTGGCCATCCTGACCTGAGAGACCGACGGCCTTATGTCCCAGGCCATTCAACAGACTGACTAAATTACTGTTTACTTTGCCTTTGAGTGTCATTTCTACGTATTCAAAGGCTTCAGCTGTGGTTTTGCGCTGTCCGTCGATAAATTCTGATTCAATTTTAGCCTCGTTGAGTGCTTTTTTAATAAACGGGCCACCTCCATGCACAATTACAACATTAAAGCCCTGTGCATGAAGAGCGCCAATGCTTTTTAAAACTTCTTTTTTCAGACGATCATCGCTCATAGCGTTACCGCCATACTTAAATAAAAGTATAGGTTGCGACTCGGGATCTTCGAGTTCCATAAGTAGATTTTTTAGTTAATAAAACAGCATTTTAATGATGACAAACAAAATTAAGTGATAGTAGCAAATGCCTGTCATAATGGACAATACTCATATGTTATGATCTTTGAAATGTGTTTCATACAGTATGAAAACGATTTATTCAATTATATTGTTCAAAAAAAATTTCTAAAAGGAGGCTTCACGGTCCTTAGCGACAAATTCCTGTCTTAAAAATCAATAAATAGTAAGCATCTGCTGTCATATTCCTTTCTCAAACAATAATTCTTGTTCTCCCTGGTCAGGAAGAGGTTTGAAATTTAATTTTTGTAGATATTTATAATGATGTTTGCTCCTTGCCTCTGCAATAATTTTATTAAAATTTTGCTCTTTAAAGAAGTTGACAAATTTATTATAAATGTAATACCCATTTTTCAGGTCTCGGTAGCGCGGTCCGACATAGTCCAATACCACATGTAGTGTATGATCATTTTCGGGATATGCAATGAAAAGCCCGGCAACCTGGGCATCACGCAATATAAAAAAGCAAAAAGAGTGTTTTTGTGGATCGAATAAAAATCCCGGGAAGTATCTCTCGATTTCGTTTTCATGAAACTTGAGATACCGCGCTAAATATTTATTTTCCGGACTAACCTCAAGTGTTTCAAAATACTCTTTTCGATTGAGTAATAAATACAAATAATAAATATTGACAAAAACAATAAATAAATTCACAAACCCAACCGGCAATGAGCCAATAAGAAAACCATAAACTGCAAAAGTCCCTGAACCTATGAGATTAACAATCCTTAACCTTACAATTGAAGTAAGCATTAATGATATGGCCACAAGTATCGACGCCAAATAACCAATCCATTCCAATATATCTATTTCCATATCACAATTATTTAATACAAAGGTGTAAAAAGATGTGATAATTACCTAATTAGATTAAAAAGACATTCTTTATTTGTTTTATCAGAATAAATATTTAGCTTTGAAACTTAAGATTATGCAAAGAATACACACATATTATTGGTCTTACTATTATTTCTTAATGAAATAAGGCGGGACCGTAATGTGTAAATTTTTAATAAAATTATTACCCCGCCACAAGCGGGGTTTTTTATTTTACAGAGAATGAATACAATAACTAACAATCACATGGCATATTATTATTGGTATTATTACAATTACCAAACGGGATAGCTACGTGGTTGTGCAATATTTTGTATACAAAACAGAAGGCGTCCCAAATTTGAGGACGCCTTTTTTTTATCGAATAAAATCGAAAAATATGAACATTGAACCGGCGGAACGAATTAAAAGGGTCGAGACCTACTACTTTTCAGGTAAACTCGAGGAAATAAGACAACTTCAGTCACAGGGCCATTCCATCATTAACCTCGGAATTGGAAACCCTGACATGGCAGTACATGAGCAAGTGCTGAACACATTAAGAAAAAGCTCAGAACAACCACAGAGCCATTACTATCAGCCTTACAAAGGAACTGCAATGCTCAGGAATGCATTCTCTGACTGGTATCAGCGCATATACAATATTAAACTAAATTCAGAAAATGAAATCCTGCCGCTTGCCGGTTCCAAGGAGGGCATTATGCTTGCAATGCTGGCTTTTGTAAATGCAGGAGATTCTGTCCTGGTACCCAATCCGGGCTACCCTGCATATACTGCAGTGGCAAAATTACTTGGAGCAAATGTAATACACTACAACCTGAAAGCCGGCAATGGATGGCACCCGGACTTTTCTGAATTGGAGCAACTTGCCCGGGAAAAGCCCAAAATAATGTGGGTAAATTACCCGCACATGCCTACAGGAGCTAAAGCGAGCAATGAACTCTTCAAAAAACTTATAAAATTTGGAAAACAGCACAAAGTGCTTATTGCACATGATAATCCTTACAGTTTAATTCTAAATGATAAACCGCTAAGTATTTTATCTGTCGCTGGCAGCAAAGAAACCTGTTTTGAGCTAAATTCATTAAGCAAATCGCACCGCATGCAGGGATTTCGGGTAGGCATGATTGCCGGACACCAGCAATTAATTAAGCATTTATTAAAAGTGAAAAGCAATTATGATTCAGGCATGTATTTACCCATACAAACAGCTGCTTCTGAAGCGCTCCACCTCGATAAGCATTGGCATAAAACCACAAACCAGGTTTATAGCAGGCGCCGTAAGCTGGTTTTCGAAGCCCTTGACCACTTAAACTGTAGTTATTCTAATAATACAAGTGGTATGTTTGTTTGGGCTAAAGTTCCTGATGCTTTTTCAGATGGATATGCATTTGTAGATCATCTGCTATATAACCATGGGGTATTCGTTGCTCCTGGTGGAATCTTCGGCTCAAATGGCAATCAATATGTAAGATTCTCGCTTGCTGCCCCAAATGAAGGTTTTGAGTTGATGTTAAACCGAATTAAGAACCAACAAAAAATCGCAATATGATAATTACTGTAATCGGCCTTGGGCTTATTGGCAGCTCCATGGCTATAGACCTCAAATCTCGCGGATTTGCACAAATCATTATTGGTGTTGACAGCAATGCGATACATTCCGAGGCTGCCTTGCAACTGGGAATAGTGGATAAAATTATGAAAATGCAGGAAGCTATAGCGCAGGCAGACCTTATTTTACTGGCTACGCCTGTTGATGTTTCACTAAAAATGCTTCCCAAAGTACTTGACCAGATAGATGAGCAAATCGTGGCTGATGTATGCTCGACCAAAGGCAAACTCAATGAAAGGGTTTACTATCACAAAAAACGAGAAAACTTTGTGAGTACCCATCCAATGGCAGGCACTGAACACAGTGGACCACGTGCAGCATTTTCGGGTTTGTTTGATGGAAGGGCAACCATCATAACCGATGCAGAAGACAGCAGCGATAAAGCTTTGCAAACAATTAAAACGATGTACGAATGCTTAAACATGCGCATTATTTATATGAATGCATACAACCATGACGTGCACGCAGCATACATATCGCATATCTCTCACATCAGTTCTATGGCCCTGGCGCTTACTGTACTGGAGAAAGAAAAAAACGAAAAAAACATTCTTGATTTAGCAAGTGGTGGCTTTGATTCCACAGTGCGTCTGGCCAAAAGTCCCGCAAGTATGTGGACACCCATTTTCATGGAAAATTCAGGAAATGTAGCAGCCGTACTCGACACCTACATTGAACACTTGCAGGCCTTCAAAAAAGCCATATCAGATCAGGATAGCACAAACATTACTGAATTAATTAATCAATCAAATAAAATTAAACGTGTACTAAATAGATAATTATGGAAAAGCAACTTAATTTACTTCCCATAAATCAATGGAACCTGACAGATACCAATAAACCCATCATCATTTCGGGGCCCTGCAGTGCCGAAACAGAAGAGCAGGTAATGACAACCGCCCGCTCGTTGAGTAAAAACGGAATAACAGTTTTCAGGGCAGGCATATGGAAACCACGCACCCGACCCGGGTCTTTCGAGGGTGTGGGCAGTATCGGATTACCATGGTTAAAACGTGTTAAGAAAGAGACCGGAATGCATATCGCAATTGAGGTAGCAAATGCCATGCATGTAAAAGAAGCCCTGGAAGCTGGAATTGATATACTTTGGATAGGAGCTCGAACATCGGCCAATCCGTTTGCCATGCAGGAAATAGCCGATGCTCTGATTGGCGCCGATGTGCCAGTGCTGGTGAAAAACCCGGTAAACCCGGATGCAGATCTTTGGGTAGGGGCCATTGAACGTATCAACAAAGCAGGCATAACGCGAATCGGGGCCATACACCGGGGTTTCTCGAGCTACGATCGAAGCATTTATCGCAATGTGCCCCACTGGCAAATTCCCATTGAACTGAGAAGTCAGTTACCTCAAATACCAATATTCTGTGACCCCAGCCACATTGCCGGAAGGCGCGAATTATTGCAAAGCATCTCACAAAAAGCTATGGATCTTGATTTTGATGGACTTATGATCGAAACTCATTGCGACCCGGATAATGCCTGGAGCGATGCAAAGCAACAAATTACACCCGAAAGTCTCGACATTATGCTCGAAAGCCTGGTGATTCGAAAAATGAATCCTGAAGGTGTATCGCTCAACACACTTGAAGATTTACGGTTTAGAATCGATAAACTTGATAATGAACTGATGGATTTGGTGCAACGACGCATGGGTTTAGCTACCGATATAGGGCTTTACAAAAAGCAAAACAACATGACCATACTGCAGCAGTCGCGATGGGAAGACATACTTGAGACTAACATTAAAAAGGGACAAAAAAGAGACCTTAGTTCCGGCTTTATCATGAAAATATTTAAGGCCATCCACCAGGAATCTATTAATAAACAAACGCAGGTAATGAATGAAAAGCACTCCATTGCAGCGGACAAAAAAGAAGAGCGCATAAAAGCCGTAAAATAATTTGTATTTTAGAAGTTTAAAACTGAATTCATGAACACATTTGGACGACTTTTCAGCATACACATATTTGGGGAATCACATGGAATGGCTGTAGGTGCAACTATTGACGGTTGCCCGGCCGGCATCCCATTGAGCGAAACCGATTTTGAAGCCGACCTGGCGCGTCGTAAAAGCGGTGCAAAAGGCACTACTCCACGTAAGGAGAGCGATTTACCCGAACTTCTGACAGGCATATTTGAGGGAAAAACAACAGGAGCACCACTGACGATCTTGTTTCGCAATGAAAATGTACGCTCAAAAGATTACAGCAACCTGAAAAACACTCCCCGCCCGGGACATGCTGATTTTGTAGCTCAGGAAAAATTTGGCGGACATGCCGATTATCGGGGTGGCGGGCATTTCTCAGGCCGGCTCACACTGGCCCTCACTGCAGCGGGTGTGGTAGCTAAAAAAGTTTGCGCAAACCTGGATATTGAGGCCCGGATTATTGAAGCTGGTGGTGAAATCGATATAGAATCGGCTATCAACAAGGCCATTGAAGCAAACCATTCCATTGGGGGTATTGTGGAGTGCAAGGTTAATAATTTACCCATAGGCCTGGGTGAGCCTTTTTTCGACTCTGTTGAGTCGCTGTTGAGTCACATTGTATTTGCCATACCGGCCATCAAGGGTATTGAATTTGGCTCTGGTTTTCAGGCTGTAAAAATGACCGGTGCGGAGCACAACGATAACATTATTGAAGGCACAGGAAAAACAGAAACCAACAATGCAGGCGGTATCAACGGCGGCATTAGCAATGGTAATGAATTGGTGTTCCGGGTGGCGGTAAAACCCACCAGCAGTGTGTCTACGGCTCAGAACACCATGAATATGGAAAAAGGAAAAATTGAAAATCTTAAAATTGAAGGCCGCCACGACCGCTGCATTGCGCTACGGGTTCCTCCTGTGCTAGAAGCTGCTACAGCCATTGTACTGGCAGATTTGATGCTGCTGGAGCAGCAAGCAGGAAGGGTTATCACTTAAGCTGTAATAAGATAGTGCTCTGTGATACAGACATCTTACTATCCTGTAAAACATCACTTTCATGCAGCATTAAAAAAAGCCATCGGGTGAATCGTTTAAAGCAATTCACCCGATGACCAGCTTGTCTATGTTAGTCTTTTATAATTCGTCTGGTCTCAGTTTCGCCATTACTCAGCAGTAACCTGACAATATACACACCTTCTTTTAAACCACTGAGATTTAATGTCTCTTTATTACCCGGGGCAGATTCTGACCTTACATATCTACCGGTAGCATCTATAACTCTAATCTCAGATATATCTGTATCAGATTCAATATAAAGGTTACCTGAAACCGGGTTTGGATAAACGCTGAACGCTTTATTGGCAGTATTGGCAATATTTAGAGGCTGTTCACTATAATAAAAATGCTCTAATACAGTTCCATCCCATACATCATCTGTACTGTTCCAGTCATATTCACTTCTGGATACCAATTGGTGCCTAAAGACTTCTTCAGGAGAACCGAAAGCATTGATACCAGAGTAATGGAAAGATAATGGTATTATTAGGTCATTATAAACCAGGTTGTTTTCATACTCACGTGTCCATTTTTGGCTATTGTCCCAACTATCTGTGTTTGGGTCCCAACTGGAATATATCATTTCTATCATATTATTTGATGCATCAAAACCGCGTTCATATTGATAATTAGGATACCATTCACTGTTATTCTCATCCCAGGCAAATACAGTTTCGGATGTTTCATTTTGTGAATTATCATAAGCATACGCTGTTTTAGATTGAGGCTGCCATGATGATTCCATTTTATAATAAATATACTGTGTTTGATTGCCAAAAGAATTGTACGAATATTCTGTCTTAGCATCTTCAATCCATTCATCATTGATCGTATCGCCGTCATACCGAATATTTTGCACCAGAAGACTATCATCATAGTTATATTCATATCTATATTGTTTTTTATAAGTGCTGGAATAATCACTCCAGGACATCACGTAAGAATGTGCAATCTGATTAGCTGAATTATAACCAGAATATCTAATAAAATAATTATCCCATGAGTCTGTGGATGGATTCCATGTGTTATAATTACTTTCTATTACATTTTGGGCAGTATCATAGGTTGTATTACTTTTTAGGTCAGGTAACCATGCGTTATTTATGGTATCCCAATTGAAACGAACGAACTGTGTTGCATTTCCGTATACATTATATACGTTTTCGATCTTTTCTATAGGCTCCCACGCAGAAGCTTCAGAATCCCATTCATATTCAATGTTCAAGATTTCATTCCCCTGTTCATCGTAATTGAACTCTTCTTTTGCATCATTAACCCAATTTCCGGTTACCTCATCTACAGCATATTGCAGCCACAAGGTCAGCTTATTGTCATCATCAAAGCTTAACACATGCTTCTCATCATTCACAAACTGACCGGTAACATCATAATACGATTGTTCAATTACCGAATCCAGCCTCATACCAGAGGATGAAATAGCTTTATTTACCATTCTGTCCTTAGCACCCTGATTTTGGATAATCTCATTTTCAATTTTCTTAATTTCATTTAATTCCTGCGACATGACATTGCTCTGTATCGCAAATATAGCAACAAGTAAAGTAAATTTTCTTAGTAACATAAGCATAGTCTTTTTATTGATTAACTAACTATGCAACTAACTGAAAACCTTATTGTTTAGAATTAATACAAATAATATTTATAATCATTACAAATAACCTCGGTATAATTATAACAATAGAATTCATAAAAAGCTCTTGTAGCATGTAACAGCCCTTCTCCTTTGATTCATTGTATTCGAAGCCTGCAAAAGCTCCTTAAAAAGTAACCATGATTAGCCTTCCGGATGTAGTGCGGATAAACCATTAAAAAACTTGTCGATTGTAAAAAACCACATTAATCAAAATCACCATTTGAGTTATTATTTATATGACATACAGCAATTTGGCACCCACCCCTTTCGTTCAAAAAACATATTAAAAAAAAAGAACATTCATTTTAAAAATTTGTTAAAATTTATGGCCACTAACGATAAAAAAACCTTGTAAATGGCATATATAGACTATTATAAAATTTTAGGCGTTAATAAAAATGCAAACCAGGATGAAATAAAAAAAGCATACCGGAAATTAGCGCGTAAATACCATCCTGATCTAAATCCTAATGATGACACTGTAAAACAAAAGTTTCAGCAAATTTCTGAAGCTTACGAAGTATTGGGCGATAAAGAAAAAAGGAAAAAATACGATAAATACGGTGAAAACTGGAAACATGCGGACGAATACGAAAAAGCCGGATATGGAGGGCAGCAGCAACAAGGACAGCAGTTTTACCAGAATTTTGGCGACTTCTTCTCAGGATCCAGATCGCAGGGTAATTTTAGTGGAGGCGATTTCGGTGGTTTCTCAGACTTTTTTGAATCGATGTTTGGTGGATCAGGTGGTAGCAGACGACAATCGGGTTTCAGGGGAAATGACCTCCAGGCCGAAATGGAGCTCAACCTGACAGATGTAATGCAATCGCATAAACAAACGCTCACTATCAATGGTAAAAAAATTCGCATTACAATTCCCGCCGGACTGGAAGACGGGCAAACCATAAAAATCTCCGGATACGGCAGTCCTGGTGCTAACGGAGGTCCAAACGGCGATTTATATATCACATTTTCAATAAACAATAACACAAATTTTAACCGCGATGGCAGTAATTTATATTCAACCGTAAATACTGACTTTTATACTGCTGTATTGGGCGGCACAACTACAATTGACACCCTTGACGGTAAGGCGCGCATAAAAATAAAACCAGGCACACAGCCAGGCACAAAAATGAGATTGAAAGGCAAAGGTTTTCCAAAATATAAAAATGAACAATCAAAAGGCGACCTCATCATTACCATTCAGGTAAAGATACCAACAAAATTAAGTGATAAAGAAAAACAACTATTTGAAGAACTCAAAAATGTCCATCAGTCATGAGCGAAAACCAATATATAACCATCGAGGAACTTTGTCAATTATACGAAATTGAAGCAGAATTCATTGAAGAACTAAAGGAAAATGAACTGATACAGGTAGTTCAGGAGGACGAAAAAACTAGTGTTCCGGTAACTGAGATACAAAACATTGAGAAAATACAATCATTCTATTATGATTTGGAAATAAATATTGCAGGTATCGATGCCATATTCAACCTGCTAAATCAGATTGATGAAATGAAACGAGAAATGAATGACATGAAACGCAAGCTCGATTTTCTTCAAAACAATTCACTTTAAATTATACGTAGTTAATAAAAACAGAAAACGTTTAACTGAAATTGCAGCTTTACACTGAATTCACGATTTGAGCACAGCCTATTTATGCAACTCGTTTTTTTACAAACTTTTTGCAATGACGGCAAAATCATCAACCTTTAATACTTTTCACAAATCCAGCAACTTTTTCTTCAAATGCAGGATTTCCCTCCAGGGCTTTAATAAAGGCACTGCCAATAATGGCGCCATTGGTGTATTGACAAACATCAGTGAATGTAGCCCGGTCGCGAATACCAAAACCGGCCATTAATGGCTGATTGCCCACAAGCGACTTCACCCGCTCAAAGTAAGATGCCACTGCTCCGGTATCAAGCCTACTACCTGTTATGGCGTTGGAAGATACCAGGTAAATAAATGATGTACTTAACCGGGCAATTTCCTGAATCCTTTCATCCGGTGTTTCCGGACTGATGAGCAAAATATTGTGTATGCCATGTTTTTTGAAAAGTGCTGCATAGTGCATTTGGTATTCTTCAAGGGGCAAATCAGGCAAAATCACACCATCAACACCCGTTTCAGCACACTTTTCGAGGAAATGCTCCATCCCAAATTGCAACACCGGATTGATGTATCCCATCAATACCCGGGGAATTTTTAATTGCTGTATTGTTTCAAGCTGTTCAAAAAGTCTTTGCACGGTCATACCATTATCCAAAGCCTGCTTGCTGCTTTTTTGTATCACCGGACCATCGGCCACCGGATCAGAAAATGGGAACCCTATTTCTATAAAATCTACTCCTGCCTTATCTAACTGGGCTGCCACCCTTCCTGTATCGTCTTGTTCAGGGTATCCGGCAGTAAAATATACAGAAAGCAAATTTTGTTTCTTATGCTTAAAAAGTTGATCGAGTTTATTCATTTCAGAGATTTTTTCATTAAAGAGAATCATTTCAAATCAAGTGCTTTCAGGTAGGTAGCCATGTCTTTATCGCCACGCCCCGAAAGATTGATCACAACGTTATCGTTTTTTTTAAAGTCCAATTTTTTGAGTGCTGCAAAAGCATGGGCTGATTCAAGGGCAGGTATAATGCCCTCCAGGCGGGTCAATTCAACAGCTGCATCAAGAGCCTCCTGGTCGTCCACACCAAGAAACTGAGCTTTACCTGTTTGATGCAACCAGGCATGCAATGGTCCAATACCCGGATAATCGAGGCCGGCAGAGATAGAATATGGTTCAACCACCTGTCCATCGTCGGTTTGAATAAGCAAACTTTTAGCACCATGCAGAATTCCTGTCCGGCCAAAACTTATAGTAGCTGCATGCTCTTCAGTATGCAAACCCTTACCTGCGGCTTCAATACCAACCAGCTTTACACCTGTGTTTAAAAAGTGATAAAAAGCCCCGGCAGCATTACTTCCCCCGCCAACACACGCCATTACATAATCAGGCTCACTCTTTCCGGTTTTAGCTTTGAATTGCTCCACAATTTCTGCGCTGATAACTGATTGTAATTGGGTAACAATCTCCGGATATGGATGCGGCCCCACAACAGAACCAATCACATAAAAGGTATCAGCCGGATTATTGATCCAATCGCGAAGGGCCTCGTTAGTTGCATCTTTCAGGGTTTTATTACCACTTGTAGCCGGCACCACTTTGGCTCCCAGCATTTTCATTCGGGCTACGTTTGGTGCCTGCCGCTCCACATCCAGAGCACCCATATGAACCACACACTCTAATCCCCGCAAAGCGCATACGGTAGCTGTAGCCACGCCATGCTGGCCAGCTCCGGTTTCAGCAATAATACGCTTCTTGCCCAAATGTTCTGCCATCAAAACCTGTCCAATGGTATTGTTTATTTTGTGGGCTCCGGTATGATTGAGGTCTTCGCGCTTAAGATAAATATTGGTTTGATATTGTTTTGATAACCTTTCGGCAAAATAGAGTGGCGTGGGTCTTCCGGTATATTCGGTTAAAAGATTCCGGAAAGTTTTTTGAAAATCGGGATCATTTAAAATTCCCAGGTAATGAGCCTCCAGCTCTTTTATATTGGGGCGCAGCATCTCAGGGATCCATGCACCACCAAACTCCCCGTAATATCCGCGCTTATCCGCTATTGATTTTATTTGTAACATATTATTTTGATTTTACCTCTTTTAAAAACTTCATTAATTGCAAACTATCTTTTACGCCGGGTCGAACCTCAAAACGACTGTTAAGATCAATTCCGGCAAATTTTTTATGATGAAAAGCCTTAATTTGTCCAGCATCGTCAGGTCCGATGCCGCCACTTAGGAAAAATGGGACATGCCCCTTATAACCTTTGAGCACCGACCAGTCGAATTGGCGGCCACTACCACCGTAGGCTTTGGAAGGTGCGTCAAACAAGAAATAATCGACAACTGACTCGTATTGTTCCACTGTTTGAAAATCAATTTTATGGCTCACACTAAAGGCTTTTATAACCACCAGGCTCTGTTCTTTAAGCTCCTTACATATATCCGGAGACTCATTACCATGCAACTGCACAGTGTTCAAACCATAGGCAAAAACATTCCGTATAATCAAAGAAACTGGCGCATTAACGAATACTCCTGTCCTGCTATGTGTTGATGTTAATTGCATAAACGACTTGTCAGGCACAATTGTCACATTGCGCGGCGATCTGGGATAAAAAATAAAACCCAGCAAATCAATATCTTCCAGAGGTAACGCCTTTATATTCTCCAGGCTATTCAATCCACAAACTTTAATTTTCATTGGGCCGAGGTCTTTACTTGATTCAATTTATTAATAAATGACTGACATTGTGCAGGTGGATTCTCGTGTTTCATAAAAAACTCACCGATTAAAAAACCATGAAACCCCGCAGTTTTAAGTTTTGCAGCCGTTTCAGGTGCATGGATACCACTTTCGGCAATTTTGGTGTAGATGCCGGGAATTTGCTTACATAGTGCAATGGACTGATCCAAATCGACAGAAAAATCCTGTAAATTCCTGTTATTGACACCAATAACATCTATCAAGCTATTCACTTTTTCGAGTTCCGATTCTTCGTGCAGCTCCAATAAAACCTCCATTCCATGTCCCTGAGCCAATGCTGCCAGATCTTGAATTTGCTGTGGCGATAATATTCGCGCAATAAGCAAAACAGCATCAGCTCCGGCTGCCTTAGATTGTGCAATTTGGTATGGGTCTATGATGAAATCCTTTCTCAAAACCGGAATATTAATCTGCTCACGTACCGATTCAAGATGTAGCAGACTCCCGCCAAAAAAAGACT
>Ga0102940_1000910_pt1 | contig 19845 bp, 12 predicted proteins | sample SalPonR2_C_D1_MG_FD_78215 | JGI IMG/M metagenome (GOLD analysis project Ga0102940, IMG submission 78215) | Salt pond soil microbial communities from South San Francisco under conditions of wetland restoration - Salt Pond MetaG R2_C_D1_MG | ecosystem: Environmental > Aquatic > Marine > Intertidal... | reverse complement strand
TCGTCCTTTGTAATAGCTACACTAGCACCTTTAATTTTCCAGCGCTTGATAAAGTCTTTCACCGCTTTGTCGATAATTCGGGTAGCTTCAAAATCAGAATAATCATTTTCAAGCTTAAGCGAAAAAGCTATTTCTTCGTCATTAACAAGAAAAGTACTTCCCTTATCTGAAAAGGACAAAGCGATTTCACCGAAAAACATTACAAGAATCAATCCTCCTATAATTATAATACGCTTCATTGCAATTTATCTCCTGTATTTGACATGTTTCAAATTTCGCGACAAAAGTATGATATATTTCCTACTAAAAATGACTTTGGAAAAAAAAGCTTATTAACAATTGAAGGTTATATTGTATAACAAGTTATTATGCAGACAAATAAATGAAGTATAATGTTGAGTGCGAATAGGTGTAAATTATTAGAATAAAAGACGCTTCGCACAAATACATAACAATTAATGGACAAAAGATTGATGCCGGGAAAAGAATAATGGTTGTTTATCAAATCAAATGGGTAGAACTTTATAAAAACACAAATGGGAGCCAGTTTTCACTAACTCCCATTTCGATTCCCGATTACCGTAGTTCCCGGTTCACGTCAAGTTACGGTTTATTACGCCGGCACATTGCCCGAAAGCTATGTGCCCTTACGATCATCTGGCTAACCAGACGAAAGGAAAACAATTTATTCCGTAGAACCCATTGTTTTCATTTCCTGCACTACAGTCCACCCTGGTTTTCAGGTATCCTTCAAGGCTTTCTGTTGCGTTTTGCGGGGCCTGTTACAGCCTTCGCTTATCGCTTAAGTGTCAAGACCCTTTTTACAAAGGGAAGGGTAACTTCAATACCTGTTTACATTACCCTGACTCCTTGAATCAATAAGTTTTACCTTATTGATCTTCTGAGTGCATTATCACAAAGAACGGAGTGGCTTTTATACGCTCACTTGATGAAACAAATATATTTCCAAATATCAGACCTGCAAAAAAAAATGCATCATGAATATACACATAAGATTAACACTGGTTATTAACAATTGTTAATAAGGTTTATAATGCACTAATAGCGCTTATTATCAAACATGTTGAGCGTTGCCACTTTATTCACAATTATTCATTTTTTTGAGATCTAACGTTGAGGTGTCAGGTTAAGTCAGATCAGATTTATAGTACTTCGTATTATTATTCGTCATAAATCAAATTAAAACAGCTTTTCAGTGTCATGATATTTCACCTCTTCAATTATGGTGTGATCAAATGGGTCGGCATCAGGCCTTCCAATCTTTTTACTGACGGTGAAAGCTTTCATCTTATCATCATTAAAAGGTCGCACAAATTGCTTTAATGCATGCGGATCGGTAGCGTTTAGCCAATAATCAGCCTCATCATCTTCAAGAATTAAAGGCATGCGTTTTTTAGTATTATGAATTCGCGACATAAGCGTGTTGGCCTTGGTAGTTAAGATGGAAAACGTTTTCAAAATCTCACCTGAATCCGGATCTGTCCATTCAGACAATAATCCACCTAAAGTAAATAATTCTTTCTCTTTTAAAGATATGAACCAGGGTCTTTTTTCTCCATTAACGTGTTGCCACTCGAAAAAACCTGATACGATAACCCAGCAACGATGATGTCTGAATGCATCACGAAAAGCGGGTTTGGAATCAACGCTCTCGGCCCGGGCATTAAATGTTCCTTTACTAATTCGCTCAGCATGCTCCTGGTCTCTTGTCCAATGCGGAATAAGTCCCCATTGTGCAAATGTCACCTTTCCCTGTTGGTTTGATGAAATTACCGGGATTTGGGGCTTTTCAAATGCTTTATAAAAGTACCTAAACTCAAAATCCGCTAAAGCAGAGGCATCGGCTTTAAAACGGCTTTCAATGGCATCTCTCGTTGTGCGTATATGAATAGTAAAACACATAATAAAAAAAGTATTTAACAAGTTGTAAAATTTAAAACAAAATTCGTATTAATTGTAAACAAATATTTAAGCTGCATTGTTAAGGAGTTATTAACCAACAATAATTTGAAAACTGATACAAAAATACTACCATTCTTTCCACTCGGGGTTTTTCTGCTTCCTGGTGAAGATATTCCGCTTAGAATTTTCGAGCCACGGTATCTCCAGCTTATTGAAGATGCTAAGGATGAAGGTTTCACTTTTGCGATACCTTTTATAAAGAATGATGAAATCCTGGAATATGGCTGTGAAGTTAAACTGCAACAGGTCGTTGCTGAAACCGATGCAGGAAGAAAAGTCATTACTGTTGAATCATTATCACTGATTAAAGTATTAAGCTACACCGACCGACTCGCGGACAAGCTTTATTCAGGAGGTCGTGTAGAGGTTCTCCCCTCTTCCGGGGTTATTGATAATCCCGGATTGGTAAATACGATTATTGAATATGTGCATCAATATGATGAAGAATTTCTCAATAACATTCAAGGTGCTGAACTACGCTATTGTGATGTACTGAAATCCCTCAAACTTTCATCGGAGGATAAATATGGTTTTCTCGAACTTAAAAGTGATGTACAGCGTGAAAAGTTTCTGGCGAGTCATCTAAAATACCTCATGATGATAAGGAAACAGGAAAAATCTCTCGATGATGATTTCAGACTAAACTAGTGTCTGTCCAATAATTTAACATCGCCACTTCTTTTGATTTCTACCCCTGATTCTTATCGATCCTGTTTTTAATACGCTGCATCTCTTGTTGAAGACCGGTCACTGTTTTTACAAGTTTACTTTCAGGCAGCACAGGTTCAGGCAGTTCCTGACTGATAAAATGCACAAACCGCCATATTTCTTTAATCTCTTTCACATGCACGTCAAAAGGCTCGTATATAGGGTTAAGTGAGTAGAGGGTCAGTATACCCGCTTCCTCTATCCTGTTTTCCACGACCTTAAACACCACGCCGTCATTTACGGTGAGGATCACACATGCTTCTCCCGTGGAAATATCGTTCCAGTCAACCATAAACTCGCCCGTTACATAAGCTTTCTCAGGTATGGGGAGCATCGAATCGCCCTTCAATTGAAAGGTACGGTATTTCTTGCCAGACGATAAAAAAGGGAGCTTAAAAACCGGTAGTTCGCTGATGTACTCCGGATCGGCAAACCCGCTGGTATACCCTGCCCTGGCCTTTTCATTTACCAATTCAATGTTCTCATCATTTGAACTATCAACCGTGGATGCCAGGACCCGCAGGTTTCCTCCCTTTATGAATACATCATCACCGTTTTCGAGCTGTTGAAGCTGACTCTCAGACAGCTCTTCCAGGTCAACTGTAAGCAGCGTGTCCACTGCCATGTTAAAATATTTAGAAAAAGCCAGTAATACTTCAACCCCCGGTTCCGCCACCTGGTTCTCATACCCGCTGAGTGTAGGTCTCTTCATCTTCAGGATGTGCGCCAGTTCATCCTGCGTTTTATTACGCCGCTTCCTTAGCAGCCTGATGTTTGAATGAAAATACATGATATTTTCTGTTAAAAGTATTGTGTAAGATTTTTAAAAAGATTAATTTGTAATCAACAAAATGATTATTAAATAATCAAAACTACATTAAACAATTTTAAAAAGCAAAAATCCTGGGTATTTTTTTATCAGTACCCTAATTAACATACTCAAAAATGATGGATCGCAACATTGTACACATGGATCTTGATACGTTCTTCGTATCGGTGGAGCGCCTCTATAACAGCAAGTTGAAAGGTAAGCCTATCATTATCGGGGGAACGTCAGATCGTGGGGTAGTGTCAAGTTGCAGCTATGAAGCACGACGTTACGGGGTACATTCGGCCATGCCCATGAAAATGGCCCGTACCCTCTGCAGCGAGGCTGTTGTGATACGTGGTGATATGGACGCATACAGCAAATATTCACGCATGGTTACCGATGTCATTGCTGAAAAAGCACCGGTATATGAAAAGGCATCGATCGATGAGCACTATCTTGATATTTCAGGGATGGATCGATTCTTTGGATGCATGCTGTGGTCACAGGAATTGCGGGAACGGATTATCAATGAAACAGGGCTACCCATTTCATTCGGACTATCGGTTAACAAGACCGTCTCCAAGATTGTCACTGGTGAAGCAAAACCTAACGGCGGAATAGAGGTTGCTCAAAACGTGGTGCCTGACTTTCTCTCTCCCCTGTCCATCCGGAAAATACCCATGATCGGACAGAAAACCTATCATCTGCTCAGGTCAATGGGCGTAGCCGATATAGGAACATTACGGATGATTCCTCCTGAAATGATGGAGGGATTGATGGGAAAGAACGGAAACGTGATCTGGAAAAGGGCCAACGGGATTGATCCTACCCCGGTAATGCAGTATTCTGAACGTAAATCCATCGGTACAGAACGGACCTTTGAGCGGGATACTATGGATGTGAAGGGACTGCATGACCTGCTTCTTTCCATGGTTGAAAAACTTGCGTTTCAGCTGCGCAAGGAGGAGAAGCTCACATCATGCGTGATGGTAAAAATCAGATACTCGAACTTTGACACCCATACTTTGCAGAAGCGCATTGCATATACCTCGTTCGACCATGTCCTTATTCCTGCTGCAAAAGAGCTTTTCAACCGACTCTATCAACGTCGTATGCTGATTCGCCTGGTAGGCGTGAAATTTTCCGGCCTTATCAGAGGAGTACAACAACTGAATCTGTTTGAGGATACTCCGGAGATGGTGAAACTTTATCTGGCTATGGACTCTCTGCGAAAGCGGTTTGGTGATGCTTCGGTAAGACGTGCAAGCGGAATACAGCTAAACGATCTGGAGGAGAAAATGCGCGATACAGAGAAAAATTCAGCATCTGTGAAACGACAGGAAATTGATAACCTGAAAAACAGACGATGGGGATACTGGAGACAGGGAGAGTGAGAACGTAGGAGTGTAAGTGGAAAAAGATAAGTCGTCACTGTAGCGAACTGTTAGCAGGGTTAGGGAGTGAAGGGGAGTTAAAAAAACAAGGAGACCTGGCGACGGGGTGATGGAGAAAATGTCTTCATTGACTATCGGTGTAAAGCGATAGCGGTGGTAAGCCCTGACTGCCGAAGGACAGATATGGAAAGGTAAGAAGATGTATTTGAACTGTCATTCATATTATAGTTTGCGGTATGGCACCATGGCTGTGGAGACATTGGTGGAGCATGCGGCCAGACTGGGCATCCAGGCCCTGGCGCTTACCGATATCAACAACTCCACAGGAATAGTCGATTTTGTCAGGGTATGCAACAAACATGGCATCCATCCTGTTGCCGGTATTGAATTTCGTAATGGCGACCAATTTCTGTATACAGGAATTGCAAGAAACGGAAATGGATTTCGCGAGCTGAATGAGTTTCTCTCTTATCACAACGAATCAGGACTCCCCTTCCCTGTCTCTGCACCTCTGGCTTCTGATACATGGTTTATCTACGACTACGATCAGGCACCCAAAAACCGGCGACTCAAATTCAATGAGCTCATCGGTATACGGCCCTCCAGACTTAACAGTCTGCTGTCTTCCCAATGGAGTAGTGACCATTCCCGACTGGTGGTTTTGCAGCCGGTAACCATGCTGACAAAAGATGATTTTGAACTGCACAGCTACCTCCGTGCCATCGATCACAATATTGTACTCGGTCGCCTGAAGCCGGAGATGCTGGCAGACAAAAACGAAACCCTCATCTCTCCCGACCTGTTGTTTTGTGCATATGAAGACTACCCGGAGATAGTGCGAAATACCGAAAAGTTAATGGCTGAATGCACCATCAATTTCGATTTCCATACCATCAAAAATAAACACACCTACACCGGATCCCGTGCCGATGACCGTATCCTTTTGGAAAAACTGGCCATGGAGGGTATGTTGTACCGGTATGGTGCCAATAATAATGAAGCACTGCGCCGCATTCAGAACGAACTGCAGGTTATTGACCGGCTCGGCTTCTCCTCCTACTTTCTCATTACCTGGGATGTGATCCGCTATTCTTTATCTCGTGGTTTTTATCACGTGGGAAGGGGCAGCGGCGCAAACTCCATTGTAGCCTACTGCCTGAGGATTACCGACGTAGACCCCATTGACCTGGATCTCTATTTTGAACGATTCATCAACCCGAAACGATCCAGTCCGCCCGATTTTGACATCGACTATTCATGGAAAGAGCGTGATGAGGTACTCGATTATATCTTTAAACGCTACGGGCGGCGCCATACAGCCCTTATAGGCACTATGTCTACCTTTCGAGACCGCTCCATCTTTCGCGAACTGGGGAAGGTCAGTGGGTTGTCGAAAGAGGAAATCGACCTGCTGGTAAAGCATCCCAATGATCCCATGAATAACAACCATATCGTGTGGCGGATATACAAGCTCGGGAATCGGATCATCGATTTTCCCAACATGCGAAGTATTCATGCAGGTGGAGTCATTATCTCTGAAAAACCTATCACCTGCTACACCGCGCTTGATATGCCGCCTAAAGGTCTGCCTACCACGCAGTGGGATATGTACGTGGCCGAAAGTATCGGGTATGAAAAGCTGGATATCCTGAGCCAACGTGGAATCGGTCATATCAAAGATGCTACAACACTTATCCTCCAAAACCGCGATGTCAGTGTGGATGTACATCGTGTTAACCAGTTTAAGAAAGATAAAAATGTATTGCAGCAACTACAAACCGGCGAGACCAATGGCTGTTTCTATATCGAGAGTCCGGCCATGCGCGGACTGCTCAAGAAGCTCCGGTGCGACAGCTACAGGAGCCTTGTAGCGGCCAGCTCCATTATTCGTCCCGGCGTTGCCAAATCAGGTATGATGAAAGCTTATATCCACCGATTCCATCACCCGGAAGACATTGAATATTTGCATCCGGTGATGGAGCAACAACTTGCAGAAACCTTCGGAATCATGGTCTATCAGGAAGATGTGATTAAGGTATGCCACCATTTTGCCGGTCTTGACCTGGCTGACGCTGATGTGCTACGCCGCGCCATGAGCGGTAAATACCGCTCGAAAAAGGAGTTTGAACGTATTGCTGATAAATTTTTTAGCAATTGCAGAAAAAAGGGATATCCCGATCAACTTACGAACGAAGTGTGGCGACAGATCAGTTCATTTGCCGGTTACTCTTTTTCTAAAGCCCATTCTGCCTCCTTTGCAGTGGAAAGTTTTCAGTCTTTATATCTAAAAACCTACTACCCCCTGGAATTTCAGGTGGCCGTAATCAACAATTTCGGAGGGTTTTACCGTACCTGGGTTTATGTGAATGAAGCAAAACGTCAGGGAGGCACTATCCATCTCCCCTGCGTGAATAACAGCGGAATGCTTACCTCCATTCGCCATAAAGATATTCACCTTGGCTTTATCCATATCCAGAATCTGGAGCATCGATCGGCTAATCGCATTGTGGAAGAGCGTAATCAGAACGGGGCCTATTCCGGACTGGAAGATTTCATTGAGCGGGTTATCATTGGCCGGGAGCAGCTGGTCATTCTTATTCGTATTGATGCCTTTCGGTTTACCGGTCGTTCGAAAAAAGAACTTCTATGGGATACACGCCTCCTTACATCACCTAAATCCACGAACGAACAAACAGGAACCATATTTCCCGTTCAAAAGAAAGATTTTAAATTACCCGACCTGGTGCAAAGTGCAATCGAAGACGTGTATGATGAGATTGAATTGCTTGGTTTTCCGGTCACCATGAACCTTTTTGATTTGCTGAAGACCAAATTCAGAGGAGAGATCATGGCTTCAGAAATGCTTTTACATGTAGGAAAAAAGAAGCGTATGGCCGGACGATTGGTAACCACAAAAAATGTACGCACGGTTAAGGGGGAATGGATGCAGTTTGGCACATTTCTGGATGCATCCGGTGCGTTCTTTGATGTGGTAAATTTCCCGTCATCGTTGCGGAAATACCCATACAAAGGCCAGGGAATATACATCTTACTGGGAGAGATCACCAACGAACTGGGATTTCCGGGCATGACTGTGGAAAAAATGGAAAAACTGCCGCTCAAACCGGATCCGCGCTATTAATAAGAGTATAAGATATCTCCAAACGCTACCCTAACCATCAGTACGTCTTACATTTAGCACACCCTTGATTTTTTTTAATTTTCTGGTTAATGCTTCCAGGTGCTGTTTGTCTTTTACAAATAGACCGATGGTTCCTTCAAATAATCCATCATTCGAATCGATGGAAATGGATCGCATATTTACCTGCAAGTCTTTAGATATAACATCGGAAATATTGCTAACAATGCCCATATCATCTACGCCTGTAATTCTTATGGAAACAGAGAAACGGGTGTCATCTGCAGCTTTTGTCCATTGTGCTTTAACCACCCGGTATCCATACCTTGAAAGAAGCTGGTGAGCGTTGGGACAATTCATCCTGTGAATGGAAATCCCTGCTGTGCGCGTTACAAAACCAAAAATATTGTCACCATGAATAGGTGTGCAACATTTAGCAAGCTTATAATCAATGTTGGCGATTTTCTCATCAATCACCAGGAAGTCATTCGACTGCGTAATGGCACTTTTTAGTAGCTTATCGACCTGCTCCTCTTCAATGGGAATCGCCTTTTGTTCACCTGACTCTTTCTCATCGAAAATTTCTTTAATGGCAAGTAAATCCAGGTTTTCCGTGGCAATATCAAAGTGAAGATCAATAGAGTCCTTGTATTTAAAATGTTGCAGCACTTTCCGCACGTTAGCATCATTATATTCAATTTTCCAGTTTTTGAAGCGTCTGCGTAAAATCTCCCTGCCATTTTCAGCCTCCTTCAGTTTATCGTCTTTCAGAGATTGTTTTATCTTGCTTTTGGCCTTTGATGTTGTTACAAAATTCAACCAGTCGACCTTTGCTTTCTGGCCCTTTGCAGTGATAACCTCTACTTTATCACCATTCTGAAGCATATGCCTGATAGGTACATTTTTACCATTGATTTTTGCCCCAGTACAAGAGGAGCCGATATCAGTATGGATATCATATGCAAAGTCAAGTACAGTGGCCTTCTCAGGAAATTTTTTAAGATCACCATTGGGCGTAAAAACAAATATCTCCTTGCTGAACTGGCTCAGCTTCAGATCATCTATGATATTCACAGATTCCTCTGTATCTGCATGATCAAGTGCTTCTCTGACCTTACCTAACCATTCATCTATCCCAGCCTGACCCTTTATTCCTTTATATTTCCAGTGTGCCGCCAGTCCTTTTTCTGCAATCTCATTCATCCGTTTCGTCCTTATTTGCACCTCTACCCATTCTCCATTTGGAATAACCACGGTGGTATGAAGCGACTCATAGCCATTTGATTTTGGAACAGATATCCAGTCTCGCATTCTGTTAGGATTTGGCTGGTAAGTATCAGTAATAACTGAATAGGCCCGCCAACAATCGCTCTTCTCCCGGTTTAACTGACTATCAAGAACAATCCTGATTGCAAACTTGTCGTAGACTTCTTCCAATCCAACATTCTGCTTTTTCATTTTCCGCCATATAGAAGAGATTGCTTTAGACCTGCCAAATATTTCGAACTTTAATTGCTCCTTCTCCAATTCTTTCTTGAGAGGTGTAATGAAATCCCGGATAAATTGCTCTCTTTTTGATTTAGAGTCTCTGAGCTTTTCTTTAATTTCAAGATAGACATCTTCTTCGAGGATACTCATGGCAATATCATCCATTTCCGACATGATCCCATAAAGACCCAGGCGGTGCGCCAATGGAGAATAGATTGACCGGGATTCATTTGCAGCTTCAATTACTTCATCCTGACTTAAATCCTCAGTATGCCTTAGTCTTGATAAGCGATCGGATATTTTGATTAATATAACCCTAAAATCTGTTGAAAGTGACAAAATCAGGTTTCGCATATTTTCAGATTGCTTTACTGAAGTATCATCACTCAACTTGTTAATTCTATGGAGTTCGGAAAGTATCAGGTGTATCCTGTCATTAAAATCTTTCTTAATTTTCCAAAGGGCTTGTTCATCCAATTCAACCAAAGGAGCTAAAATTGTTGAAGCAACACCCAATGGATCTATTTCCAATTCACTACTCACAATAATTGCCTGTTCATAGGAAATTTTCAGTAGTTTACTGCGCTTGTTTTCAGGGATATCTACTATTTCTTCATGCAGAAAACCAATTGCATTGCGAATTAACTCATTGCCCTGCTGATCATATTCTCCGCTACAAAAATCCAGCAGCTTATTAAATGTTGATGTGCTAATTGTATTCTTTTCTTGATTCGAGCCACTCATATTCAATAATATTTTCCCTTAAAAGAACATATTTTATACTTTACATATCACAATTAAAAGAGATGTTTACGGTAGTTCCTTCGCCTTTTTTGCTATCAATATTAATGCCGGAGTCGTGGTACTCAAGAAATTTTTTAATAATTGCATACCCCAGTCCTGAGCCTTTTTCATTTTCTGTACCTCGTTTCATCTTAGCGATTTTCCCTGAACTAATATATCCTGATTCCTCACTGCTCATCCCTATTCCATTGTCTTTCACATAGACCTCCACCCGGGTATTGTTGCTTTTTATTCCTGCTGTAATATTACCACCACGTTTTGTAAATTTAATCGCATTACTCAGCAAGTTTTTAAATACACTTTTCAACATTAACCTGTCAAAATTGCAGTAGATATCATTATCAATTTCGAGTTTAAATGTCAGTTCTTTGTTTAAAAATGATTCCTGAAAAAGACCTGCAGCTTCTTCAAGCACATCGTTTATCAAACCTCTTTCCAGATTGCTCACTATTTTTCCTTCCTGGATATTTGTCCATAGAGACAAATTCTCCAAAAGCTCTAAGGATAGCCTGGCAGAGTTTGCCAGCCTTGAAAAAACAAGTTTTCTTTCTTCCTCGTTTCGGAATTCTTCACTTCCCAATACAGACAATGCAGTTAATTGATTTCCAATGCTGCCTTTGAGGTCATGCGTAATTACAGAAAGAATAGTATTCTTTGTATCATTGAGCGAATCCAACCTTAAGTTTTGTTTTGTTATAATCTGATTCTTTTTTTGTATGGATTCGTAGTGCTGACTTCGCTTTTTTTGGTAATAAACAAAAAACATGAGGAGCACAAAAATTAAAGCAATCACAATAATCACGGCCAGGTTTATCTTTCTTTGTCTCTTTATGATTTCCTCATCAAGTTGTGCCTGCATTTTCAGGCTACTGTTTTCAATGGATAAAAATTCCGCTTCGTATTGCAATTCAACATTGTTTACAGCTTTTATTTTGTTCTCATTTAAAAGCGAGTCGCTATACTGTTTATAGAGCTCTGCAAAATGATATGCATCCTTGTATGCCTGTTTTTTTTCAGCAACTTTCATTTTGACATAATAGGCCGTAGACGTATGCTCAATGGATCCCGTTCTTGCAGCATAAAGTATTGCTGAATCGGCATATGCTTCTGCCTGAGTAAATTGATTGTTTGCAATATATGTGCGGCTTATATTGCTAAAGCATCTTGTAAGTCCGGCAAGATCATTAACTTCACGTTTAATAACCATGGCTTTTTTATCTAATTCAATGGCTTCTTCATAATTTTCTCTGTGGTACCCGATTTGCGCCAAAAAATTATAGCCATTAGCAATGGAGCTTTTATCACCCAGCTCTTGCTTTATGGCAAGTCCTTCCCTGATATAGTCATCCGCCAACTTGTATTTACCCTGGGAAATGTAGTTTGTGCCAATATTAGACAGGCATTTTGATATTTCAACCTTATCCTTTAGTTTCCTGCTTATTTCAAGTGCAGCTTCATAATAATGATATGCCCGGGAATAATTTTCAAGTTTATTGTGAATTACTCCGCTATTCATGAGAGCCATCGTCTGTTGCTTAAGGTTACCGAATGATTCAGCCAAAATCAATGCTTTATTGAAGTGTTCCAATGCCCGATGATAGGAACTAAGGTGTACAAAAACAACGCCCATATTTATATAGGTATCGGCAAGAGATACTGTATCCTGTAATTGTTCCGACAGCATTATTACTTGATTGTATGTATTTAAAGCATTATTATACTCACCATAGTTTTTATAGATAATACCCATGTTATTTAAACAGCGTATTTTCCCGGTTACATTATCGTACCGTTCAAAAACAGCAAGCGCCCGATTATATCTGTTCAAAGCTTTATCGTAATCGGAAAGAAAAAGATGAGCATTCCCCTCATCAACAGTGACACTTGCAAGCTTTACCTCCTCACCCGATAGCAGAAATTGTGCCTGGGCTTTTTTATATTTATCAATTGCGGCATTGAACTGGCCAAGCCTGAAATGTAATTTTCCGTGTGTTTTATACGTTAAGCCAATTCCCAGGGAATATTCCTGTTCCTTAGCCAACATTAATGCTTTTTCAAGCATATATTTCGACTCAGAGGTATCATTTAAGCCATATTCGATAGCCAATGAATTTAACAGCCTTATTTTTACAGTATCATGTGGCTCGTCATCCAATAATTCTTTTAAGTTTTCGATGGTTCTATTATCTTGTCCCGAAACATAAAATGCCGTGAACAAAAGACTTGTAAGTAGTAAGATTCTGGTCATGGGGTATGGCTTTTAGTAATCAAAAATAAATATTTTACTTTGAAAGATAATGAACTGAAGCTTTTATCAATCATCTATTTATGTTATCAGTTGCTGGCTATTTTTTATTAGTTAACTGATCAATAGATATATACATGAAATTATTGATCCTGATTGTTATCTTGAATTACTATTATTATTTTGGAATTCAGCATATAGCCAATAGCCATCAGTTTTAATGAATAATTGAAGATTTTAAATAATAATGCATTTTTGTGATATCCGATTTATTGTGATATTTCTATATTTGACACCCATAAAATATGAATGCAGAAAATCGTATTAAAAGAGCATGATATGTATCTAAAATAAAATTATCTTGTCGTGAATAACCTCCGCTAAAAATATTTAAGGGGTGAGGCAACTAGTAGCAGAAGTGTATATAAAAATTTTAACTGATTGTAGTTTAATTACTTAAGCGAAGATTTAAAGATATGAAAAAGTTTAAGGTCCCGCACACCTATGTAATCGTCTTCGGGTTTATTGTAGCAGCAGCCATTCTCACATGGGTGGTTCCCGGGGGAGAGTTCGACCGTAAAACAGTAGAAGTGAATGGACAACCCAGAGAAGTGATCGTAGAAGATTCCTTTCATTTTGTTGAAAATAATCCCCAGACCTGGCAGATTTTTTCAGCACTGTTCGATGGATTTGTCGATAAAGCAGACATCATTGTGTTTATCATCATCATTGGAGGTGCATTCTGGATTTTAAATGAGAGCAAAGCCATTGATGTGGGGATACAAACTTTCCTGAAAGAAGTTCGCAAGCTTGAAAAGTTCAAGGCATTTAGGTTTATGGGTGTTGACAACATTGTAATCACTCTAATCATGCTTGTGTTCAGCATATTCGGCGCCACTTTTGGGATGAGTGAAGAAACCATCGCATTTACCATCATTTTTATACCACTTGCCATCTCAATGGGTTATGATTCCATTGTTGGTGTGAGCATGTGTTTTTTGGCTGCAGGATTGGGTTTTGCAGGTGCATTACTGAATCCATTTACCATAGGGATTGCCCAGGGGCTCTCTAGTCTCCCGCTCTTTTCCGGCATTGAATACAGATTGGTTTGCTGGGTAATTATAAATCTCATTGGAATCACATGGATTCTCAGATATGCAGCCAAACTGCGGAAAGATCCTACGAAATCGCCTGTTTATGAGGAAGATGAGTACTGGCGCAATAAAGAATCAACCGACTTGAATGAAGTTAAGCTTTACACACCTGTAGCTGCATGGATTACTTACGGTATACTTGCTGTTTTTATGGTGGTGTATTCAGTTATTAATCCATCGATGGTACTGAACATCGGGAATAATAACTATCCTGGTTACTTTTTCCCCATTGTTTCAGGGCTCTTTATAATCAGCAGTTTTATTGCTCTGAGAAAATCAATCCATTTTTACATTCTTAATTTGCTTATGTTTACCATTCTGTTTCTCATTATTGGCGTCATGGGGTACAGCTGGTACGTGAAAGAGATTGCTACCCTCTTCCTGGTATTGGGACTGGTTTCAGGAGCAGCCATGAATTATAGTGCGAATGATATCGTTAAACATTTTTCAGCAGGGATGAAAGATATTCTGACAGCTGCTTTTGTCGTGGGACTTGCCGGAGGAATACTTGTGGTATTGGAAGATGGGAGAGTGATTGATTCACTTCTGTATTACATGGCAAACTCCATGCAGGAATTTGGGAAGATTGCATCTATAAGTATGATGTATGTCATTCAATCTATGATTAATATCGTGATTCCAAGTGGATCTGCCAAAGCTGCATTAACCATGCCCATGATGTCTCAATTTTCAGACCTTATTGGGGTGTCTCGTCAGGCTACAGTAATGGCTTTTCAGTTTGGCGATGGATTCACAAATATGATTACACCCACTTCACCTGTATTGATTGGGGTACTTGGTATAGCCCGTATTCCATACGAAAAATGGGTTAAATGGATTCTGCCTTTTATGATCATATTGATTGTGACAGGCTGGCTTCTGTTGCTACCAACTGTGTTAATTGACTTATCAGGTTTTTAATTCAGTTTGCCCGATTATTATAGACAGCCATTATCGGGATCTACATGGATGGATTATTATCTGAGGTTTACAAATAGCGTAATTCCAAAGGCTTAATGGACACCAATCATCTGAAGCTTATGCCTATTCCTGCAGAATGCGTTGCATATAATGTTTTAGTAAAATCGTAATGAATTGTTAATACGCCCAGCTTAAACCTAATTCCTGCATTCAACCGCAAGTTGTTATTATTCTCATATGTCAGAGCTTCAATGGGATCCTCAACAACTTCATATGTCGTCTTCCCGAAATCATCACCAACCTCATCTATCAGAACTGTTCGGGGGTAATGTCCAAGCATAGCGAGTTCTGCTGCAGAGTTCGAATATCCTATGCCTTCATATACAGTAATAACAGGAATGGATTGAGATGCAATCAAATTAACTGTCCAGCCGCTTAAGTCCAGTTTTAAAAACTGATCATCAAAATCTGTAGGAGGATCAGCCATTGGTATATCAACATTAGGATCCAGATTGAGGTGTGCCGATGTCCCAATTTTTGTATATCCACCCTGAACAGACAGGTTTATAAACTTTAGTCTTTTCAGCACCGGGATCCATTGTGAAATTGAATGCTTCCCGCCTAAACCAAATAAACCTATTTCGCCATAGTCACCAAGCCTCATCTCCGGGATATAACGCAGCGTAACATCAGTCCCTTTAAACAAGCCAATTGTGGCCTGTCCCATTGGCATCGGGAGGAAGTTAATCCCGGTCCCATTGGGATGTGGAATACGCAATTCATAATCTCCGGGGAGTCCGCTGGTGCCCTTTATCTGACTATAAAGCAGCGATGGTTTTGTTTCCATATCTCCTGCCACTGTAGGGGCCATGCTACTTGCTCCGTTAGCTTGTACATCTGCAGTTAGATTATCAAGTTGTTCCAAATCATATGTCAATAATTCTGTTGGTGCAAATGCCACACTTACAGTAAAAGTGACATCAAAACCTCCTAGTTTATGCGGCTTTGCAGTATTGTACCAACCTGCATTTAAATTCGCTCCCATGATATTGGCATAGGGCCGCATGTACTCTTGAAGCAAGATTCTTGCATCATTGGTGTTTCCATAGATAAACTCCAGACCGGGCAACTGAGCATTCAATTGATTTAATGAAAGCATTGCCATAATTATTATTGATAGCCTTCTCATATCTATAAATATTCGTTTAAGTAATTAAATTATAATCAGTTAAAAATTTTTGCGCATAGGTAAACGTTGCACGCTCGCATAATATTTTTTAATCATATCCTTTTGTGGTATTATTAACAAAAATCATGCTCCTTTTATGTTGTGTGTTTTTGGTTGTATTATATTTAGTTTCTATATATGCTTGATTTCGGGAAAAACATATAGAATTTCCATAGCATAATATGGCAAATTTATGAATTTATTGCAATTTGTAACACCTTCTTATACTTTAAAGAGCGATATTTAGTTTCAGTATAATACATATTTCAATACTTTTGTCACATGAGTTCCGGTTTAAATATACCTAACAGGCCTTTGGCAGACCGCATGCGGCCGAAATCTCTCGATGCGTATGCTGGTCAGGATCATTTGGTTGGGAAAAGTGCTGTTATCCGCAATATGGTTGAATCCGGGTCTGTAAGTTCATTTATATTATGGGGACCTCCGGGAGTTGGTAAAACCACACTTGCAAAAATTATATCCAACCAACTTAATCGTCCTTTCTTCAGCTTGAGTGCCGTTCATTCCGGTGTGAAAGATGTGAGGGAAACCATTGAAAAGGCCCGTAAACAGCAGTTTTTCGATCAGCCCAACCCCATTTTATTCATTGATGAGATTCACCGTTTTAGTAAATCGCAGCAAGACAGTCTCCTGGGTGCGGTTGAAGAAGGTGTTATTACCCTTATTGGGGCTACAACGGAGAATCCTTCTTTTGAAGTCATCTCCCCATTGCTTTCCAGGTGTCAGGTCTATATACTTAATAGCCTATCAAAAGATGATCTGCTTATGCTCATAGATCATGCCCTCTCCCACGATACATTTTTAAAAAAGCTGACCGTGAAGGTTAAAGAATCGGAAGCGATAATGCAATATTCCGGGGGAGATGCACGGAAGCTGTTTAATACACTGGAGCTGGTAGTGCGTTCTGAACTGGCTGAAAACAAGGGCGAGATAGTCATTACCAATGAGATGGTTAAGCATCACCTGCAGGAAAACATTGCTGTGTATGACAAGAATGGCGAACTACATTACGATATCATATCTGCGTTTATAAAATCGGTTCGTGGTGGTGATCCCGACGCTGCTGTTTATTGGTTAGCACGAATGCTCGAGGGGGGAGAGGATATTAAGTTTATTGCCCGGCGACTGGTAATCCTTGCGTCGGAGGATATCGGACTTGCCAATCCAAATGCACTGCTTATGGCTACAAATTGTTTTCAGTCTATCCAGATGATTGGCATGCCTGAAGCAAGGATTATCCTTTCAGAAACAACAATTTATCTTACAACATCGCCTAAGAGTAATACAGCTTACATGGCTATTGACGATGCGCTTTCTGAAGTAAGGCGTTCCGGGAATCTGCCGGTTCCACTTCACCTTAGAAATGCCCCGACTAAACTTATGAAAGAGATTGGGTATGGAAAGGACTACAAATATGCGCATCAGTATGAAGGGAATTTTGTTGCCGATCAGTTTTTGCCCGATCAATTGAAAGACAGGCTGTTTTACCAACCCGGGAATAATCCCAGGGAACTTGATATGAAGAAAAAGTTATAAAAGTATTGGAAGTAGTACAAAAAATATAAATTTTAATAGATATAATAATCTAATTATATTCTTTAGTATATAATATATATATTAGTTTATTTAAGTTATATTATATTTATTAATTTATTAGAGTTATAATATCAATTATATAATTAATAGATTTATATGAATAATATAAATTATAAAAGTTATATTTCAAGCATTCAATCGTATCACAACAATGCTTTTTTGCTTTTAGCAGGTCCTTGTGTGGTTGAAGGCCGGGATATGGTAATGCAGACAGCCACAAGGCTCAATGCGATCAGTAAAAAACTGGAAATTCCATTTGTATTTAAAGCTTCATACAGGAAAGCCAATCGTTCACGTATTGATTCTTTCTCCGGAATTGGTGATATCCCTGCGCTTGAGATACTGGCAGAGGTTCGGGAAAAACTAAGCATCCCGGTTGTTACAGACATACACAGTGCTCCTGAAGCTGAGATGGCAGCAAAATACGTGGATATATTGCAGATACCCGCATTTTTATGCCGGCAAACAGACATATTGCAGGCAGCAGCTGTCACAGGCAAATGTGTGATGATTAAGAAAGGTCAGTTTTTGTCGCCCGGTTCCATGAAGTTTGCAGTAAATAAGTTATTTGATTCAGGAAACAAGAAGGTAATGGTATGTGACAGGGGAACCATGTTCGGATATCAGGATCTTGTGGTTGACTTCAGAGGTATTCCAGAGATGCAGTCCTTTGATGTACCTGTAATTTTAGACATTACCCATTCATTACAGCAGCCGAATCAGGATAAAGGACTTACCGGAGGAAAACCGACCATGATTGAAACCATTGCCCGAGCTGGCATCGCAGTGGGTGCAGATGGTATTTTCGTTGAAACGCACCCAGCACCTGAAAATGCGCTGTCCGACGGTGCTAATATGCTCTCCCTCGATAAAATGGAAGGACTGCTGGAGAAGCTGGTGAAAATAGGAAATGTTGTAAGTAGTTTTCAGGCAGATATGTAATTAACACGATTGCTTTTACTGTAAAATAATGGTACAGAATTTGTTTTCTAACCTTTATCACAAACTATTGAATGTATGATACGAAAAGGAATAATGGTATTAATGCTGGTGTGGGGCGGTTTTGTTTTTGGGCAGGACCTGCAAACGGTTTTAGATCATGTGAATGATGCCCTGGGTGTAGACGCGAGAAATAATATCCTGCATATGCAGAGCAGTGGGCATGCAATAATGGCTGGAACGGAAACAAAAATCCCGTTTAAGCTGATGCAATCGAAGCCCGATATGGTGAGGGTGGAATCGACCATGTTTGGTCTGAAGATGATCCAAACGTACGATGGTAAGAGCGCCTGGCAACTGTCGCCAACAAGTGGGATGGAAGCAACAGTCTCCGACCCCAGGAGAATGGAGTTTATGGCTGCAGCTACTGCCATTGATGGACCTTTCAGCGTGAATAAAAACAATAAATACACATTGTCGTACGGCGGTAAGGATGAATACCTTGGAAAAGAATCGCATGTATTAATATGGCAGGCGGATGAGGAGCGGTTGAAGTATTATATCAATAAAGACACATGGCTTGTGGACGGATTGAGGTATGAATATAAGAAGAATGGCGGCTGGTATAGCCTGGAATACAGGGTGAGCAAGTATCAGAAGTATGGCGAGTCTGCGTTCCCTTCGGAAATTGCGGCAGTGGTGAATGGTGTTGAGATGATTTTATTGTATATCACAGATATAGAGGCCCTTGCAGGAGTTGACAGGGTAAAATATGAAAAGCCGACCTATAATAATTAGGATGCTTAAATATGCCCGGCGACCCCATTTAGCAGCATCCCATCGCCCACACACGATTGAGAATTTATAAAGAGTATTCACGCTACTTTCTGGTAACTTTAAAAAATCTTTAAAAAAAACGGGGAGTTGATCCCCGTTTTTTAAAAAAAGTAGTTCTATAAGCCGGGTTCTGTCTCCGCTCAATGAGGGAGCCCTGTCATTTATCTAAGCGGTCTACCCCCCGACAACAAGCGGGTCGCCCTTAAATGTCGGTATACATGACCTTTCAACCGGCAAGCCAGGCAGCTGTAGCAATCGCTTGCCACACTGGTGGGCTTTTACCCCACCTTCTCACCCGTTCCCTGAAACACGTTCAGGGTGGTTTTTTTCTTCCCTGGTACTATACCCTCACGAATATCTGACTTTCGTCAGTGCCGCACCCTGTGTTGCCCGGACTTTCCTCTTTGGTCTCCCAAAGCGACAGGGCGAACTACTTTATGGCTGTTCAAGAAGTCCGATAACTGCGTTGCAGCAAAATTTTTAACTCCTCGAATACCTGAGTATGCTGTGGGTTAAAAATTTCTTGCGCCTTGTTCTCGAACTCCTTGATTCAGCCATAGCTAATTCACTACATAAG
>Ga0102940_1000905_pt1 | contig 19940 bp, 13 predicted proteins | sample SalPonR2_C_D1_MG_FD_78215 | JGI IMG/M metagenome (GOLD analysis project Ga0102940, IMG submission 78215) | Salt pond soil microbial communities from South San Francisco under conditions of wetland restoration - Salt Pond MetaG R2_C_D1_MG | ecosystem: Environmental > Aquatic > Marine > Intertidal... | reverse complement strand
TAATAGCCGCATTAGTATTGCCGGCATTTGCACAGGAAGATACAACTCAAAATTCAGATATATTGCTTGACACACCCGAGAAAACCCAGGTGAAAATTGGACAAAATGAGATTTTCATTATTGAAGATGATGGAGATACTACCAGGTTTCAGCTGGGCTCCAAAGGAATGAGCATTGTTGAAGATGTTGACGGGTATAAAATTGATATCGTCGAAATGGACGATGATCCTGAGGAAAAAGAGAAAAAAGAGAAAAAGAAAAGTAAAAAATTCAAGCCCCATTTTGCAGGGTTTGAAGTGGGGTTAAACAATTTTGTAAATCCGGATTATTCGCTGCATACCGGTACCTTTATGAATCTAAATACCACACGATCATGGAATTACAATCTGAATTTTCTTGAGTACGGACTTGGACTGGGAACATCCTATGCAGGCCTGGTTACAGGAATGGGAATTGAATGGTCGAATTATATTTTCGATGCCAATAATTCCATTGAGGAAACCGATGGGGGTAATATAATTAACATGGATCCGAACGCCGGTGTTTCCAAATCGAAACTTGGTATGACTTACCTCACAGCACCACTACTTCTTGAATTTCAGATTCCTGCAGGGAAAAAGAATGTTCATGTTTCTGCAGGTGTTATCGGGGGAGTGAAAATTGGATCAAAAACAAAAATTAAGTATCAGGATGGAGGAAAAGATGTCGTGAAAGATGATTATAGCTTATCACCAATGCGGTATGGCGCTACATTCAGAATAGGATACAGGGCAATTAATATATTTGCCAATTATTACATAACGCCTCTTTTTGGGGAGACATCAACCCCTGAAATCTATCCTTTTAGTGTCGGACTGAACCTTATATCTTTCTAAGCGGTTCACATGTGGTGTTTTATTTTGAGCACCTGCGAAATGTTAACTTTATCATTTCTTAATAATGTGTTTATATTTCAAAGCCCATTAACGAGCGGGAACTTTTGGGAAAGGTAGTATATCACATCAATAAAAAAACGCTCTACCAGCCTGATAATGCATGAATTAATACCTGTTTAATAAATTTCTCAAAAGATACATTGCATTTTAGTAATTTTGATGAAATCAAAAACAGTTATTATGAGGTTATTATTAATTAGTAATTCTACAAATCCGGGTGAACCATATTTAGATTATCCGAAACATGAAATAAAGGACTTTCTTGGAAAACAAAAAACTTCTGCATTATTCTTCCCTTACGCGGGAGTTGCTTTTTCATACGATGAATATGCCGAAAAGGTTAAGAACCGTTTTAACGAGATCGGGCACGATATTGTTTCAATACATCAGACCGAGAATCCAATAGAGGCTGTAAAGAATGCCAGTGCCATTGTTGTTGGCGGTGGGAATACGTTTCATTTATTGAAAATGATCCGTGATCTTGGGCTCATTGAACCTGTAAGGGAAAAAGTGCTCGCCGGAACTCCCTATATCGGTTGGAGTGCAGGCTCAAATATGGCATGTCCCTCCATAAAAACTACGAATGATATGCCCATTATTGAACCCGATAGTTTTGAAGCCTTTCATCTCGTTAATTTCCAGATTAACCCACACTATCTGGATAAAAATCCCGATGGACATGCGGGTGAAACGCGCGAAGACAGGATCAACGAATTTTTGGAAGTGAATAAGCAAACCAATGTTTTTGGCCTCCGGGAAGGATGTATCTTTCGAATAGAAAATCAACAAATGAAGCTTATAGGACCAAAACCAGCCAGACTCTTTGCTTATGGCAGTCAGCCCAAAGAGATTAATTCTGATGAAGAACTTTCTGAATTTATATAGTTTTCACGTTGGAATGCGTTTATATTGATAGTGAAGAGGATTAAAAACATTGCAGAGTATATAATAGCACTGATAATTATTATTTTATTGGTAATTATGATTATCAGTGCAATCGTTATCAAGTTTCACGGAGACGACCTGGAAAAGTATACAATGGATTTAATCAATGAAAAGCTAAATACTGCTTTTGAAGTTGATGAGATTGGTGTGAGTATTTTTCGAAAATTTCCGAATACATCCATATACCTCAAAAATGTCTATATCAAACCAGGCAATAACTATTCCGAAGCCGCATCACCTAATCATTTTACTGACACCCTGGTGCATGCAAAATATTTGTTCTTCAAGGTAAATGCAATAGATATCTTAAGAAATAATATGAATGTCAACAGTCTGGAATTAAAGAATTCCATTGTAAATATTTTCATTGATGAAAAAGGGAACGGTAATTTTACCTTTAACAATGAACGTGTTGGCACTAGTAATGAATTTATTTTTGATTTTAAATCAATTACACTTGAAGATGCAAAAATCAATTATCTTAATCTGGCGAAACTAACAGAGAGTCAGTTTTTTATAAAAAAAGCCGAATTGGAGGGAAATTTTACAAAATCAAGTTTCAGATTCTCTTCTGGCTTATCGGGAAATATTGGCCTGTTCAGGATACAGGACAATACATACATCGATAATACCTCTATTAAGGCTGATCTTTCTGTAAAAGTAAACCAAAATCTTTATGATATACAAAAGGGCAGTTTCAGTCTGGGTGATCTGAATGCTTCAGTTTCAGGAAAAATTCTGGACAACAAAGAAAACACTGCAAATTTGGATCTACGTTTTAACGGGAAAAATATTGATATCTTATGGCTTTCTGAAATCATAAAACTAAAAGAGAAAGTAGAAGGAAGTCTGGATGTAACAGGTAAGTTTAACATTAATGGAGAAATTAAAGGACTGGCATCACCAACTATCACACCAGATATCAGCGTTTTCTTTTCTTCGCAAAACTCTACGTTAAGGACTGATTTAATTCCTTCGCCGCTTAAATCGCTTACTTTCCGTGGTAGTTATTCTAATGGCACATTAAATAGTATTGAATCATCATCTATCATCATTGATGATTTTAAAACATCCTTTGATAACTCGTCCATAACTGGCAGTTTAATTGTATCAGATTTTTTAGAACCAGATTTTAAAACAACACTCAGTGGCAATATATTACTTTCAGATTTTAACTGGCTATTAAATAAGTATAAGATGAACTTTGCTGATGGTTCACTGCTACCCAAACTTGTAGTTTCAGGTAAAATAAAATCAAAGGGCAGTGATCGTAAAGAGGTGGAAATTAACCCCATGGGAGAACTTAAAATTGATAATGCAGTACTTGATATTTATAAAATACCACTTGAAATTCATTCCATTAACTCCAATTTGAGAATCTCAAACTATAATGTTAAAGGAACACTTAGAGGAATAATAGGGAATACAGACATTGATAGTGAAATAGAAGTAGCCAATACTCAAAAATATTTAAAGAATAACGGGCAATTGATTATCAATGGGCATATACGAAGTAAGCACACTGATCTGGATGAGTTGATAGCTGGGTTTCGTTCCGAAAAAGCAGATAAAAGAAGCATTAAATTTATCAGGAATGCTTTAATTAACGTGGGGCTCGAAATCAATAAACTCAAACTTGATAGCTTAAACATTAACAACCTTCGAAGTGATTTGCAACTTCAATATCCGGCTATTTATGCAAACAATATATACATGCAAGTTTTCGGTGGCGACATCTCAGGAAATATGCAATTAGATAATTTAAATAATGATCCTTATCAGCTAAGTTTAAATGCCGGTTATAAATCTATAAATATTAAGCATCTTTTCAGGTCTATGAATAATTTCGGACAAGAATTCATCATTTCTGATAACATCGCTGGAAATATTAATGGAAACAGTGAAGTTGTCCTTCCTGTTGGGCCGAATTTCAGATTTACAACATCCGATTTATCGGCCGAGAATAATATAACTATAACCGATGGAGAATTGATAGATTTCCAGCCCATGATAGAAACATACAGCTTCTTAAATATTGAAGAGCCTGAACACATTAGGTTTTCCACTTTAGAGAATAACCTGATTATTAGTGATAATGAAATTACAATTCCAGAAATGGAAATCAGATCAAGTGCCATAAATCTAAATGCATCGGGGGTACACACATTTAATAAAACATATAAATATCACCTGGCATTAAGACTATCTGAGTTACTCTATAAAAAAGTAAAAATGAACAGTAATGAGGAATTCAGGATTTCAGAAGACCCTGATGATACAAGGACAGTGTTTTTAAGATTGTATAATGAAGGGGAGGGAATGAAAGTAGAGTTTGATGAAGAGCAGGCAATTATGAAAGTACGAAATGATCTCAGGGAAGAAAAACTAGAACTTCAGAAAGTTTTGAAAGAAGAATTTAGCAGGAAAGATATTTCTCATGACAAGGAGATAAATGATGCTGACAATTCGCAACCCGTCTTTGAATTTGAATTTGGTGTTGAAGACACAGTTGTAGAGGACAAGCCTAAAAAAGAAACCCGAAAAAAATGGTGGAAATAATTAAAGTAAAAGATAATACATTGATATTTAAATAATTATTTTTAAAAAACTTGGATTACAACATAGAAGGGCTCGCCGAACCGAACAAAGTGAGCTCATGAACACAAATAAAATTAACTTGTCGTGAATAACCTCCGCTGAAAATATTTAAGGGGTGAGGCAATTAGTACCAGAAGCTTAAAAGATTTTTTAACTAATTATAATCTAATTACTTAACCGAAGATATGAACATATACGAAAAAAAACAGCGATGGAAATATGTGCTGCTGATTATAGCATTTATTATTGGCGGGGGATCGCTGTGGTATACAAGCAAGCTTGTAAACACAATTTCGGAAGATGAACGAAAAAAGATTGAATTATGGGCTGAGGCAACAAAAATGCTGGTAAATAATGATCTTAGTAGTGATGCCATTTTATTTCCCCTGTTAGTATTAGAAAACAACACCCAAATTCCTGTAATTTTAACGAACGACGAAGGAAAAATAATGACCTATAATAATCTTGATTCCATGAAGGTAAAAAAGAAAGGTTATTTAGAGAAAATGCTTGTCAAAATGAAAAATGAAAATGACAGTATTGTCATAGACCTTGGAGATAATAACTATCAGTATTTATATTACAGAAATTCTAATCTTCTACGAAAACTGGCCATATTTCCTTATGTACAATTAGGGGTTATAGTTCTTTTTATCAGCGTTTCATATTTCGCATTCAGTATATCCAGAAAAGCAGAGCAAAACCAGGTATGGACAGGCTTATCAAAAGAAACAGCACATCAGCTCGGCACACCAATATCATCTCTTTCAGGATGGGTTGAGCTGCTAAAGCAATCGGATGCTTCTCCTGATACCATTCAGGAACTAGAGAAAGATTCAGAAAGGTTAACTAAAATTGCAGATCGATTTTCTAAAATTGGGTCGAAACCTACATTGGTTGAAATGGATATCATTGGTATAATTGAAAACAGCCTGACATACCTAAAGACCAGAAGAGGAAAATCTGTAGCATTCGAAAAAGAATTTCCTTCTGCACCTTTAATTATTAAAGTAAATGAAACCCTCTTCGACTGGGTAATAGAAAACCTTTGCAAAAACGCTATGGATGCCATGGAAGGATCGGGTACAATTACTATAAAATGCATCAAAGAATCAGGACTAACACATATAGATGTAAAGGATACAGGTAAGGGTATCCCAAAAGCAAAATTCAATACAATTTTTAAACCAGGCTATACTACGAAAAAGAGAGGTTGGGGATTAGGGCTATCACTTTCAAAAAGAATCATCGAAGTATATCACTATGGAAAACTGTATGTGCTAGAGTCCGAAACAGGAAAAGGTACAACTTTCAGGATTACTTTTAGGGCTTAGACTAATTATTTTTTAGCGTTCGCTCGACAACCTTATATAGTTTGTCTGATCTTCTCACCAGCTCTTTCACAGGTAACGAACATTGTTCTCCCTTTTTTGCTTTACTACAAGGTTTTTCATCAACCCTTAGCTCTTCCACTGTTGTTTCTATGACACCTGTTGTCGGGCCAATAATGATGATGTTATCCCCCACCGATAATTCACCTGTTTCAATAAAAAATTCTGCAACACCTATTTTATCAAAATAATTGGTAACCTTACCAATAAAAATCTTCTTTGTAGTAGCAGCAGAACCGTAAACCTCACTCCATTCTCCTAATTTCTGACCAAGATAATAACCATCCCAGAACCCTCGATTAAATACACGCTTCAATCTTGTAGTCCAATTTTCAATTTTCTCCCTGGTATAGTTACCTTCAATGTGTGCCTGAATAGCTTCATTATAGCAAGAAACCACTGTTTTTACATATTCTGGCGATCTGGCTCTTCCCTCAATTTTCAGTACACTAACACCTGCATCAAGAATTTTATTTAGAAAGTGAATGGTAGATAAGTCTTTAGGAGACATAATATTTTTATTATCTACTTTAAGTTCAATATCTCTTGATTGATCTTTCACGAGATATGAACTTCTGCACACCTGAAAACAATCTCCTCTGTTAGCACTATGATTATGCTCATGAAGGCTAAGGTAACACTTACCACTAATTGCCATGCATAATGCACCATGAACAAACAACTCAATTCTTATCAGCTCTCCTGATGGTCCCCTTATCTCCTCATCTTGAATTATGTGATGTATCTCAGCCACTTCCTGCAGATTAAGTTCTCTGGCAAGTACTACAACATCGGCAAATTTTGCATAGAATTTAAGTGTTTCTATGTTGCTAATATTTAGTTGAGTAGATAAATGTATTTCAACGCCTGATTTAGATGCATAACTTAAAGCTGCCTGATCAGATATTATTAATGCATCGACCTGATATTTTTTTGAAAGATCGATCATTTCCCGCATCTGATCCAATTCATTATTATAGACTACAGTATTAAGTGTAAGATAAGATTTACAATTGTTTTCTTTTGCTGTAGAAATAATCTTTGGCAAATCGTCAACTGTAAAATTAGCCGATGACCTTGCACGCATGTTCAACTGTCCGACACCAAAATACACAGCATCAGCTCCTCCCTGAATGGCTGCCATAAGCGATTCATAAGACCCAACTGGAGCCATCACCTCATAATCTTCTCTTCTTTTGGTCATCTTTCAAATAAACCATTAATAATTGATCTGCCTTCTTTTCTCACATTTTTTCCATAAGGAGATAATGCTTGCACAAGTTTTCTAATAGGTAGTGATTGAAGCCAAACAGTGCCTGTGCCGCTTAATGTAGCCAGAAAAATTCCTTCTCCGCCAAAAACCATTGACCTGAGATTGCCTGCAGATTCAACGTTAAATTCTATTCCCGGTGTAAACCCTACAATACAACCGGTATCGATACGCAGCTTATCATTTACAAGCCGTTTTTCCATTACAGTCCCGCCAGCATGAATGAATGTTTTCCCGTCACCTTCTAATTTTTGAAGTATAAACCCTTCGCCACCAACGAGTCCCGCACCAAGTCGGCGGTTAAAATATAACGATACCCGTGTTCCTTTGGCAGCACACAAAAAAGCATCATTTTGTACAATAATCTGGTTTCCATAATACGCCATGTCCAATGGTACTATTTTCCCGGGGTAAGGGGCCGAAAAAGCTACCTTTTGCTTTGCCCTAATCTTATTAGTAAAATGGGTCAGGAATAATGACTCCCCCGTAATTACACGGCCTCCGGCCTCAAGAAGCTTGTTAAACAATCCCTTATTAGGAGCTGATCCATCTCCTAGTCTGGTATCATAAGATATTCCATTGTCCATATACATCATGGAACCTGCCTCAGCAATTACCGATTCATCCCGATCGAGTTCCACTTCCACTAATTGTATATCGTCACCTATGATTTTATAATCTATCTCGTGTGCTTTCATAGCTCATGATTTTAAAAATTGTATAATCAATATTGAGGGGGTTATTCAATACTATTATTAATGTATTTTAATTATTAGCGGTTATTAATTATTCTACTTGACGTTTGTTGAGAACAATTTTATAAGCAGCTCCTTAATTGTTTCCATTTTTGCCGGTTTGATGATATAGTCATTCATACCTGCTAAAATGGTTGCCGATTTTATTTCATCACTATCATTTGCAGACATGGCAATAATAGGCATTTCCATTCCCTTCTCCCTTATGGCTTTTGCAGCATCAATACCATCCATTTCTGGCATAAGTAAATCCATGAATATTATATCGTAATCTTTTTTAGTAACATTATCAACTGCCAGTTTTCCATTATGTACAACATCAATTTCATAGCCAAAATATTTAAATATCGATTTTGCTACCTTCTGATTAATTGGATTATCTTCTGCTAATAATATTTTTAATTCCGCAGGAAGAGAGTTTAATATGGACAATACACTATTGCGGTCTTCCAATTCCGGGAAGGTCTGATTTATTATATCGTACAGCTCCTTGCTTTCAACAGGTTCAACAAGGTAATAGTCGATAAGAAGTTTTCGTGCAATCTTGTAATTCCCCAGCTCATCACTGTTTGAAACCAGAATAACCGGGTACTGACGCATCAAAGCTTCTTGATGAAGCCTGTTTGCGAGTGCAAAACCATCAACATTGTTTTTATCCGATATAATAATTAAATGGTATAAGTCCTTTTTGCTCTTTATATGGTGAATTATCGTATCTACATTACTATCCTGATAAATCTTTGTTGTTGTATTGATCCCAAAATTAATTAATAACTTGTTCAGGCTGTTTTTTCCCGGGTGGGGATCCTTGGTTAGAAACAGGGTTGAAATTTGATGGAGCTTTTTAATTTCTCTATAATTGAATTCTTTTTCAATTGGTTCATTTGAATAAACAAAAACGGTGAAACTAAATTTCGACCCGGGATTATCATCAGAAAGTGCAATTCCGGATGGACTTTCGACCCAGATTTCACCATTCATTAATTCAACCAATTGCTTAGAAATAGAAGTACCAAGACCTGTTCCACCATATTTCCTGCTCACTGACCCCCTTGTTTGTGTGTAACTGCTGAATATAGAATTGATCCGGTCTTTCGGTATTCCAATACCTGTATCTTCTACCCAGAACAATAGCTGTAAAGAGGATTGTTCAATTTCCATCATTTCAGCACCTATGACTACTTTTCCGACCGAAGTAAACTTCAGGGCATTACTTAACAAATTAGATATTACCTGTCTTAATCTGAAAGGATCTCCAATAAGTTTATCAGGGACATTCGTATTAATTTTTGTCTCAATAGCAAGGCCTTTTTCTTTCGCCAGAGGTTCAAACATTGCAATAGAAATTGAAAGCTCTTCACGAAGGTTGAATGGTATTTCTTCAAGTACCATTTTCCCTGCTTCAATTTTCGACAAATCAAGCAGATCATTAATAATGTTGAGCAATAAATCAGAAGATTTCTTAATTAGGGTTATCTCTTCTTTCTGTTTTTCTGGGAGATCAGTTTCAAGCAATTCTGATACCAATCCAATAATTCCATTCATTGGAGTCCGTATTTCATGACTCATTGAAGCTATAAAGTCTGATTTGGTCCGATTTGCTGCAACCTCCTGTTTACGGGCACGTTCAATTGCTGAAACATCTATCAATCCTATCAATATAAGATCTTCTCCCCCAATTCTCGTTTTTTCCTGAAGGCGGTAGACAACCGTTTCAATGCCATCTTTTTCATAATAAAGATATTCCGATTTATCATTAGCATCTTTGTTATCCTGTAAAAGATATTTATTTGACAATAAAAATTGCTGTGAAAAGTCAGAACCAATCAGATCTTTTCTTCGATCAACGAAAAGAAGATGCTGGGCTTTACTATTAATATTCCTAATAGTGTTGTTTGAATCCAGGATAATAATACCGACAGGAAACTTTTCTATAATCTGTCGAAACACTGTTTCAATCATCATGTGGTTTTCCTCCCGCTTGCCAAGTTTAACTGTAATGGTAATCAAATGAATAATTAACCCGAGGGAGATCAGGAATGCCAATATCGAAATTAACAGATTTTGCTGGATGAAATATTTATTAAAATCCTTTTTGCTGGCAGTAAATACAATGCCAAGGTTTTTGTTAAAAATACTCATTGGATAGTAGGATGAATAAACTTTCTCACTTGCACCGGTAGTATCTGACAGATAATGTTTTAAAATTCCTGTTGCAAACATATCTATGCTATCAGCAATAGCATTTACATTTTCCACCTCAAAAGGACTGTCAAAATCATTCGATAAAATTTCTCCATCAGCAGTAACCACCCACTTCCAGGATATCGTTCTTCCACGCGGGTAAAAGGAAAAAATCTTTTGGGCAAACTGGTTGAAATCTACTTCTACAATAATGTTTCCGCTTACCTTATCTGCTTCAAAAAATGGATAATGATACAAATAATTGTTCCCTTTTTTCTCTACCTTATCCCGAGGAGAAAGATCATACTGCTTTTGACGGGCAAATGTATCTATAACAAATCGGTCCTTGTCATTCAAATACAAGCCATAATAATTTTTGTTATTATCATAAATTAAGATGTTGCTTACAAGGTCTCTGTACTTTGAATAAAAAATCTGTAAATTTTGATTACTGATTTCTAGTTCTTCATTGTCCCTAAATATCATTCGGAAATCATATTCAAACAACAACTTATTTAAGTCATTTTCAAACTGAATGAGCTGTGACTCCATATAATTCCCGCAAGTGGAGGTCTGCTGTACTAAAGAGTTATTTAAAAAAGAAATAAATCTTGTATTTACATTGAAAAAAGAAAAAACATTCAATGTGATGAGAATTATCAGGAATATTATCGTAAAAAGGTTAACTTTTTTCACACAAAATAAATTTATTATTCCTTGAAAATGTTTTGTGTTGATAAACAATATTTAGTGCTTATTTATGCAGTCCAACAACTGCATTATGCTTGTTTTCAAAATGGTCATTTACTCCAGTAAACTCACATTTTTCGAACTACGCAAGCCTTGTTATTGAACTTTCTGATTCAAACACTTGACTTTATTGACAGACAATATTTAGTCATCAACCCAGTAATAGATTTTAAAAATACATAATTATTAGTATTAAAATAATTTATTTCCGGTATTTGTCATGAAGGTCTTCCATCATACTGTAATAACTTTGATAACGCGTTTCACTGATAGAGCCATCAATAACCGACTCAACGACTGCACAGCCAGGTTCATTTATATGTAAGCAATTGTGAAACCGGCAATTTGTACTGGCCTTAAAAATTTCCGGAAAAAAATGGAAAAGTTCTTCTTTCTGAATATCAATTGTCCCAAATCCTTTTATTCCCGGCGTATCGATAATTTTTATATTATCCTGAAGAAAAAACATTTCCGCGAAAGTGGTGGTATGCTGGCCAGATTTATGGTATGCCGATATATCAGTAGTTTTTAGATTTAGTGAGGGATCGAGATAATTCAGCAGGCTGGTTTTCCCCACGCCGGAGTTTCCGGAAATCACAGATGTTTTATTTTTTAAAACATCCTGCACTGCGTCCAAATTAATTTGCTTATCCACTGATACTGTCATCGAAACATAACCTGCATTCTTGTATATCTTTAACAGCTTATCCTTTTGCTTAATGAGGGCGTTATCATATAAATCAAGTTTGTTAAACACCAACACAACCGGAATTCTAAAGGCTTCAGCAGAAACCAAAAAACGGTCAATAAATGTTGTGAGCGTTTTTGGTTTGATCATGCTTACCATGAGCAGCGCCTGATCGACATTTGCAGCAATTAATTGATATTGTTTCGATAATTTTGAGGATTTTCGAATGATGTAATTTTTACGATCCTCAATTTTTTCTATAACACAAGTATCTTCCGGTTCTTTATTTTGAATGATTACCCGATCGCCTACAGCAACCGGATTAGTTGCACGTATGCCTTTAAGCCGATATTTACCTTTCATCTTGCAAGGAACAATCGTTCCCGATTGTTCCTTCACATAATACCAGCTACCTGTCGATTTTATAACTAATCCTCTCTGCACTTTCAAGTCAAGTTTTAGACGAAAATAAGAAAAAGTGTATAAAATCTGATTATGGAACCTGTTATCGTTTAATAAGAATATACAGATATGGTATGAGCATGATATTCTTTAAGGATATGAACCCCTTATGATTGAGATAAGATGAGAACAGTAAATGCTTAATCATCAGCTCTTAATGGAGTTCTAAACTGCAGGAAGCGTGATTTAAAGTATACACCTCTAATATCACCTTCTTCATTCCTGCTGGCAAGAATTTCAGCCTCGGTTCCTGCTCTTTTATTTAATTCTTTAAGTCCATTACTCACAAGACTAACCAACAATTCATCTTCATTCTGCAAAGCATTTGTCACCCTGTTAATCTGATTTCGGGCAACATCCTGAACAGAAACAGAAGATAAGTTAACATCAGGCGGATCGATAGGATTTAATTGTATTCGATCATATTTAACCGGTAATTGTGAAGTGATGTTGGAAGATGCTTGTAAACTGGCAATCCTACGTTTTTTATTTTTATCAGCAGTACTTTGAACGGGTTTTTTATTTTCATTCTTCTTTATTACTTCTTTTTCCTTTTTAAAACTAGATGCTGGTACCAGTGCCTTATTATTTTTTATCACATTAATTGTAGCGCGTTGACGAATAATCGTTGAACCTTCCTCATTATTTTCAGTTTCATTTTCAATGTCGTTATTTGGGTTTTCGTCGGGTATTTCAACTGAGGCAACTTCCTCAAAATTAGCGGTTTTCGGCAAGTTTATAAAAACTATAAATAATATTGCAGCCGCAGCTGCCACAGGTACCATATATCTCAAGAAGAATGTCTTTTGATCTGATTTTCTAAGCTTATTTTTATTGGGATACTCAATCTGTGGTGGTTCAATATGGGTATTTCGGAGCCGATTAAGTTGCTGGTTTAATTCAGGGTGCTTAAGCAAATGGTTTTTGAATGCTTTTTTCTGCATCTTTGTCAGATCGCCTTCTAAAAATGCAATGGCAAACATTTCAAAATTATCGGGGCTGAACACATCTTCACGCACCGGGATATACTTCTTTAGATTTTCCTTTTGGGAAAATTCAATTTCTTCAGGCTTAACCTTTTGAATATACAAACTTGCAAACTCATCTGCCAGATCGGGATTGAACTTTAGAAACCGATCAACAATTTCCCGCTGGTCGGGAGATAATCTTCCCTCTAAATAATCCAGCAAAAAATGCTCATAATTGTTTCTGTTAATGTCCATCTTACCTAAATCTTATATTATGTTTTCCATCTTAACCAAATAATTCTTTAAACTTAAGCGACCACGATATATGTATACTTTTACCTGCGACTCGCTCAACCCGGTAACCGCTCCAATTTCTTCGTATGAATACCCTTCATAGTCACGTAAAAGAATCACAGAACGTTGAATATCAGGCAATCGTTTAAGAGCATCCTCCAGGATTTCATTGATATCAGTGTATTGCTCGGAATGCTGATGGGTTTTATCCTCTGCTGCATCGAATTCAATATGTCTGTTTTCTTTTTTTAACATATCGAGCATTGTATGATATCCTGTGGTGAATAAATACGATTTTACCTTTCTACCATCAACAGAATCAAGTTTAACCCAGAGTTTTGCAAAAGATTCCTGTACAACATCATTGGCCAAAGCATCATTGCCAACATTTTTGAGGATAAACCGGTAAAGGTTATCCGCATATTGATCCACTGCTTTATTGTAATCCTCTACTGTCATTTTAGCCCGGGTTCCAGAAATAAGACGTTGAAATATATTAAAAGTTACAAAAGATAATTATTTTTTCAATGTAATTTGATATTTACTGAGTTTATCGGGATTAAAGCAGATCATGTTATTTGTAGTTCTGCCTCCAGTTTAATATTATTCATCAATAAGTTCAAGGCCTTGTTCCGTCATGTGCCACATTTTATCCGACATGCGCCAGTTGGAAATATGGTTTTTATTATATGCATTGTCGAGGATGTTCCGTGTTTCTCTCTCCAGGAAGATGTATTTTCCTTCAGGCACTTCAAGGGTCATGTGCACAGAAGGGAAGCGCCAATCGTCATCTCCGCCGATAAAGAAATATGGATCAAGCACCAGGACATTATTTGTGGTTTGGAAGTAATATTGAATCTTTCTTGCATTCTCGTCGGCCGATGCATTATTTCTCCCTTTAGACCTTTTTTCTACTTCCAACCTGAATTGGTCTGTATCTGACGCTTCAATATCCAGTTCTACCTCACCATATATGCGATCCAGATCATTGGTAATAAACCATTCTTTGTCCAGATCGAAGTTAAAATCAATGTTTCTTTCAAAATCGTTTTTCTGATCTGTATTGATGGTAATATAAAGCGTATCTGATGTTACTGATATGTCACTCACATTGCTCGTTCTGCCCGGATCTGAATAATTCCCCGTTTCCATTACCAGGATTCCCAGGGTTAGAAGCAATGCAACCAGCCACAGTGTAGCAGCGCCGATGGTGGCTCCCCTGTTATGTGTTTTAATGGCAAAGATTAGTTTGATGATTCCGTAAATCATTGCTATTACAGGTATAATAATCAGTAAAGACATGGCGATGATTAAAAGGCTGAGGTTGACAGGATCAGTGAAAGGTGTCAGTAATTCTCCAAGTGAAAATCCAAAATGGTTAAATGGGAAGATATGCAGTCCAACAAAGGCACCTGAAATTAGCCCAATCAGAATCCCGATTCCGCTGATAATAAATAAGGTGCCGATGATGATTAGAACGATTTTAATAAATACCAGCAATACCTTCCCTAAGTCCGAAAAAAAATCACCAGTTGCTTTTTTTGCTTTTTTCGCCTGCTCTGAGTTTGCTGCGGCTTTAACATTTTCTTTTGCAGTATCGTATTCCTCTCGAACTTTTCGTTCGATGTTTGAAACATTGACCGGCTCGCCCCTCATTTCAAGCTTTTGTGCAGCAGTAAGTGCTTTTGGAAGTACAATCCATAAAATAAGGTAGAGCAGAATGGAGGCTCCGCCTGCGAATAGGAAGACTATGAATAGAACGCGAAAGATTAATGGATCAATGTTGAAATATGCACCAAGTCCGCCGCAAACACCACTAAAGACAGAGTTCTCAGGATCTCTGTAAAGCCTTCTTGTCTGACGGGAGGAATAATAGGTGCCTGAGGATTCATTTGTGGAACTGGCCTGCTCGCTGCTGTCAATGATCTCCTCCGGATCGCCCATAATTTCAATCACCTGTTCTACGAGGTTTATAGAAATAACTTCGTTTTCTTTTGTTTTCTTTTCAAGAAACAATTCTGCAATCCTTGATTCAATGTCTTTTAAAATTTCTTCTCCTTCAGTTTTATTGGAGAAGTGTTTCCCAATAGCATCCAGGTATTTTTTCAATCTTTCATATGCATCTTCATCGATGTGAAAGATGAGTCCGTTTAAATTGATTTTTATTGCTTTTTTCATTTCTTTAAATCTTTGTTTAAACTATTTATTTTAAATAAGTTAACTATTTTCTAATAAATTGTATATAAAATAATTAAAACTTTGAAAACTTATGTAATCGTTGCGTTCTTACATCTTTTTTCATTTATTTTCTTCATCAATAATTGAGTTGATGGATTCCACCAGGTCTTTCCAGGAGTCTGTAAGTGCTTTCATGTATTCCCGTCCCTTATCTGTGAGCGCGTAATACTTTCTGGGAGGACCCTGGGTTGATTCTTCCCAACGGTAGCTTAATAAACCGGCATTTTTTTGCCTTGTAAGCAGAGGGTATAAAGTGCCTTCAACAACAATCAGGTTTTTTTCCTTCATGATGTTAATTATTTCGGAGGTATAGCAGTCTTTCTTGTTGAGAATTGCAAGAATGCAGAACTCAAGGGTGCCTTTTCTCATTTGTGCTTTTGCGTTTTCAATACTCATACCTGACATTTGTTATCGAAATTGTATAATACTATCTGTATGCAAAGATATATAAAAAAGATAATACCATGCAATACATAGTAGTAAATATTTTCAAAAAGTCTTGATATTTTTGTTATTAGAGGGTTTTTGTTGCTGTTCAATATCCTGTTAATCTGGCTGATTATGCATATATTCGTATTTTCCATACGGAAAAAATTTACTTAGTGCTTGCAAGAACCGTAGCGAAGCGGAGCTCGACAAAGTCAAAACGTCAATAGCTGCGTTATGCTCGCCTTAAAAGCAACTGCGTTAACTTTGCAACCAGTTAAGGCTCGGGTCAGTCATCGCATGCCTTGCTCTTGCCGCCTTCTTATCAAGCGCGGCTAAAAAACAGGAGTTTTCTTTCAGGCACTACTTAAACATTTAATAAAGAATCAATGGAAATTCAAGGAATTATTCGAAAAATGCGTGTTGAAGATGATGATCCAGTGTCATATTTTTTCAGGGCCGGAGATAATGAGGTTTATATGAATGAATTGATAGGAAGCAGAATTAAGTTGGAATATTCTGGCGGTATATTTTGTATCAAATGTGGCAGGAAAACCTCTAAATCATTTGCACAAGGTTATTGTTATCCATGTTTTATTAGTGCGCCTGAAACAGAAGAGTGTGTGTTAAGACCGGAATTATGCCGTGCACATGAAGGGAAGGCACGTGATATGGAATTTGCCAGACAGCATTGCCTGATTGAGCATGTTGTTTACCTTAGCTTAACCAGTAAAGTTAAAGTTGGTGTGACAAGAAACACCCAGGTACCTGTAAGGTGGATCGATCAGGGAGCTGTTCAGGCGTTTGAAATCGCTCGCACACCTAACAGGTATCTGGCCGGAATGATAGAAGTAGGCTTAAAGAAGCATGTTAGTGATAAGACTCACTGGAGGAATATGCTGAAGAATCTGATTGATGAGTCGGTCGACCTTGTCACTGTTGCCAATCAGCTCAGAGAAAAAGTTGAGGATGATTTATCTGGTTATATGGAAACAGATTATACATCCATAAAAAACCTGAAATATCCGGTTATGCATTATCCGGAGAAGATAAAGAGTATTAATCTCGATAAGCAATTCTTAATTGAAGATGTTTTAACCGGGATAAAAGGGCAATACCTGATGTTTGGTGATTATGTGATTAATATTCGGAAATATGGAGGGTATATGGTTACATTTTCTGCATGATAGCTGTGATTTCTCTGCGCAGGATCTCCCATGTTGCTTCGTCCATTTTAGCACCGTAATCTTCAATGACCCTTCCTGATATTATAGCACCTGCTTGTCCGCAAACATCCATTGGCATATTATTAATAAGACCATAAAGAAAACCTGATGCATACATATCTCCTGCTCCTGTTGTGTCAACTGGTTTAGAGGGTCTGACTCCCACATCATATAGTTTTCCGTTATTGAGAATCATTGAGCCTTCAGCGCCATTTTTCACAACAGAAATATCCACCATTTCCCCAATGGTATGAACTGCGGTTTCGGGTTTTTCACCTGTAAGCATTTCGGCTTCAGTGCTATTAGCAAAAACGATGTCAATATAATCCCTGATTATTTCGAGAAAGAAAGCTTTATGATACTCAACAATATTAAAGCTTGCCAGATCAATGCAGGTTTTTAATCCTGTTTTTTGCGCCAATCGGAGGGCCTTCTTTATCAGGTCGTAATTCTGAACAAGATAACCTTCAACATAGAAATAATCATAGCCCTTAAAAATCTTTGAATTCAGGTCGTCATCAGACAGTTCAATAGCCGCACCCAGATAAGTGGCAAGTGTTCGCTCTGAATCGGGGCTAACCAGGGCAATTGATCTTCCGGTATCTTTTATGCTTTTAAAAAGGATGGGGTCAATCTTCTTTGATTTCATATCTTTATAAAAGAAAGAACCTAACTCATCGTTTCCGACTGTACCTATGAAACCGGTATCGATACCAAGATGAGCCAAACCGTGTATTGTATTGGCTGCAGAACCTCCGGATGCCTTCTGTTTATAAAGACCTGATGTTTCAACATTGATGAAATTCAAATTTTCAAAGTCAACCAGTGTCATGCTACCTTTTGGAAGTCCTAATGTTTTTAGCAATTGATCATCTTTCAGACTTGTAATAATATCAACGAGGGCGTTGCCCATCCCTATTACTTTCATATGTTCAGAAATTCGTGTTTAATAAATTTGTACTACAGCATTTGCAAATGTAAGATTTATCCCATAAGAACCCCTCATCATTGGGTAAAGTTTTTTCGAGCGCAGAGACAAAAGTACATTAACCGGAATCGGCTTATCGATGAGCTCACTATGTTCGGTTCGCACACTGTCGCTGAAGCTTTAGCGACAGTGTACGAACCTCCTTTAAAAATATTTAAGGGGGTGAGGTAACAACCGGAACGAAGTGGAGCTCATGAGGACGACGAAGGAGGACGAGTAACTACAAAGGGCTTGTTAAAAAATAGTTAACTTATTAAAAATAAACAGCTTAAATATAGATTTATAGAGATATAAATAAAAAGCCGGGATAAAACTTACCCCGGCTTCTTTGCTCCTCAGGTAGGACTTGAACCTACGACCTACGGATTAACAGTCCGCCGCTCTAACCAACTGAGCTACTGAGGAAGAAAAACTTGTTCCCGCTCTTACCGAAAACAGCGTCGCAAAAATAGAGTCTTTTAGTTAATTATACAATAAAAATAGAAGAAAACTTGTATTATTATGTACGACATGTTATCACAAACGATAATTAATTGTATGTATTCTAAGAACGTGTTAATGCAAAGATAAGTTTTTCAAGGAATTTTATTTGCGAACCAGTAAAACGATCTTACATTTTGCTAATACGAATGGTTTATCTATGAAAAAAATGTGCGACAGCTACAATTTTTTTATTGACTATTATTATCTTCAAAAAAAAAATGATTATGCGAAAAGTATTTGTCACGGCACTGATTAACTTTCTGGTGGTTTCTGCAATAATTGCACAAAATCCGGAAGAAATGAAACTCCCTCTTGACCCTACGGTTAGGTATGGTGTATTGGATAATGGTATGACATACTATATCAAGACCAATAATGAGCCGGAAAACAGGGCATCATTTTATATGATACAGAATGTTGGCGCAATATTGGAGAATGATGCCCAGAATGGACTGGCCCATTACCTGGAGCATATGGCATTTAATGGGACAAAAAATTTTCCAGGGAAAGGCATTTTAAATACACTTGAGAAGAACGGAGTTGCGTTTGGGCGAAATATCAATGCATATACGGCTCAGGAAGAAACGGTTTATAACCTGAGTGAAGTGCCTACTAATAAGCCGGGTTTAATTGATACATGCTTGCTGGTGCTTCATGACTGGTCAAACTACCTTTTACTTACAGAAGAGGAAATAGAAGCAGAGCGAGGTGTTATCTCCGAGGAATGGAGAACCCGAAGGACGGCAAACTTTCGTTTATACAAGGCTTCTATGCCATATTTGTATAACAATTCAAAATATGCTGAAAGGGATGTCATCGGAGATATTGATGTTATAAAAAATTTCGAATATGATGTGCTGAGAGAATTTTATCATGACTGGTACAGAACAGATCTTCAGGCAATAGCTGTTGTGGGTGATTTTGATGTAGATGAGGTAGAAAAGAAAGTAGTTGATCTTTTCTCTGGTATTCCTGCGGTTGAGAATCCTAAGGAGCGACCTGTCATTAAAATACCAGATAATGATGAGGTCATATATGGTCTTGTGACAGATAAAGAAGCAGATCAATCAAGCATTGCTATCTATATTCGTGATTTTGATGAAAATCCCGGCATTGAGAATGTAGCTCAGTTAAGGGACTCATATATTGAAAATCTTTTTAACAGGATGATGTCCCAACGCATCTCGGAATTGCTACAAAAAGGGGAACCGCCATTTGTAATGGGAAATGTGACACGCGGCTCTTTTACAAGAAATTATGATGCCACACGGATAAATGTTGTTGCTAAAACCAACGAAGAAGCGTTGGCATTAAAGTCTATTCTGGAGGAGGTTGAACG
>Ga0102940_1000903_pt1 | contig 19962 bp, 13 predicted proteins | sample SalPonR2_C_D1_MG_FD_78215 | JGI IMG/M metagenome (GOLD analysis project Ga0102940, IMG submission 78215) | Salt pond soil microbial communities from South San Francisco under conditions of wetland restoration - Salt Pond MetaG R2_C_D1_MG | ecosystem: Environmental > Aquatic > Marine > Intertidal... | reverse complement strand
TTTGAGTTTCGAAATCAAGCGCAGGGGCCCACAGCAATACATTACCTATATTTTAAATGGTTACGATGCCTATACTTCAAAAAATATAGCATCATCCTCGGGTGCAGGCGAACCTTCATCTGCCGCTACACCCGATGTATTGCTCGAAGAAGCTGTTTTAGCTCATATGGATGAGTTCAACGACCGGTTGATGAACCACTTTAAAGATATGTTCGAAAAGGGTCGTGAGGTTACTATTCAGGTACTGGTAAATGATGCAGCCATGGATAACCTTGAAAGTGAATATACATGGAAAGGTAAAACCGGAGAACTGTCACAACTTATTAATGCCTGGTTTATTATGAATACTGTAGAAAAAAGATTTTCAAGGGCAACAAGTACAGCAAATCTTTTAATTATGGATCAGGTGCGTATGCCAATGTTTACTGAAGACCCCTGGACCGGCGAGAAAGTTGGACAGGATACTCAGGATTTTGCCTACAAGTTAAGAGATTGGCTTGAAGATGAAATTGGGCTTGCCGATCCAATAAAAATTGCTCCCAAGGGTCTTGGAGAAGTATGGCTTATAATCGGGGGTAAATAAAAAACCGACTGTGTTGAATTTAAATTCTCAATAATGAAACAAATACTTATATTATTGACCTTGCTAGCTGTACTTTTCAGTACTGTAGTCAATGGCCAGAACAACCAAGGAAAAGCAGATGACGAGGCGCGTATTGCTGTTGCTCCCGTAGTGAACAACAGTGAACTGCCCGCTCATGCTAAAAAGATGCTTAAACACAAAATGACCCAGTTGTTGTCGTTGAACAACATGGCCGGCGGTGACGAAGCATCCTTTTTTACCATCGAAGGTGATGCCACTGTGCTTACACAGGAGACTACACCAACTGCACCTCCAATGGTGTCATTACAATTGAGTGTATCATTCAAAATTACAGACAAGCAAAGTGGTAAAGTTTTCAGTGAAGTAAGTACAGATGTAAAAGGTGTAGGTACGAACGAAACAAAAGCATACATGACCGCACTGCGTTATGTAAACATTCGTTCTGCACAGTTCAGAGCTTTTGTAGATAAAGGCAAAGAGCGTATTTTACAGTATTATAATTCAAACTGCGACTTCTTCCTTAGCCGCGCCGAAGCATTAAAAGAGCAAGGTAATAATGCCGAAGCAATAAAGGTGCTTAAGGCTGTCCCGCAAGTGAGCAAAGAGTGCTATGATAAAGCCATGAAACTTCTGGGTACAATCGATATGCCTGAACCACAACAAACACAAGGTGGAGGTGGTGATGTAGCCCAGTCTTCCGGTGGTGGCTCTCCTGCCAGTTCCAGCGGTTCAGAAGTGGAAATTGATGATAATATTTACCTGGTTTACAATAACATGAAGACTTTTGGTGACAAAATTACCATGTACTTCCAGCTTGAGAACCGTGGCGGTAAAGATTATGAATTGAAAGACTATAACCGTGATATCCGCATTTTAGCTGAAGGAGGCATCGAAAAGAGGGTCAACAAAGTTGAAGTGGCCGGGAAATCAGGAGCCAATACACGGGCAACGCTTATGCCGGGTGTACCTGTCAAAATGGAGTGCCATTTCGATAAAGTCGACAAAGTAATGATGTTTGAGTATCCTTTTAACGATAGTGATTTTCGCATAAAGGATTTCGGACAGGCCTCAGCCTCTAGCCAGGATGATAGCAGATCTGAAGGCGGTGGTCAGGTTACCGGGGCAATAGATTTCGCTAATCTTGGCGGATATGAGGGCGCCAAAGTTGTTTTCAATAAAGTTACCAAATGGGGCAAGTTTAAGTTGCCGATCGATCAGTTTGGCAATTTTTCTTTTGATTCACCAAAAGAAGTGCAGGGTAAGGTTACCCGTTACCAATACACAACTGCACCGGAGAACAATCCCGAATATCTCTTGATGAAGTCGAAACCCAATTTTACAAATAAGGGATTTAAACTTCTTGTAGATCGGGATAATGACAATCTGCATTCACGTGCTTTCCGTGATGGTTATATGCGTACACTTGATAATGAGCGATTTGGTAAAAAATACTCTTTATCGCCATGGGATAATAATAATGCTTATATGCTTTTTAAAGGCACTAGTGGTGGAAAAACCATTTATATCTCTGTGTATTTTCTGGCAGGTAAAGATTTCACACTTATTACACAAGATGTTATAGAAGTGCAATAGAAATATTGTGTGAATTTATTGGGCCGGATTCCATTGGAATCCGGCTTTTCTTTTTGGTAGATTAACTATCTGTTTATCAACAATTTTAATGGTCGGGTGTTGTTGATATAAATTATTAAATTATCATTATGAAGAAAATATACCTGATCATTATAGTTTTTTTTGCACTTAACACGGGACTGATGGCGGATCACCATCAGATCAATATTAGTGGCTTTTCATATTCTCCTGATTATTTAACCGTAAATGTCGGAGATACTGTTACAATTAGTGCAAGTGCGACACATCCCCTGGTGCAGGTTAGCAGCACTACCTGGTATGAAGAAGAAGAAACCCCATTATCCGGAGGTTTTGGTCCCACAACTTCAGACTATACTTTTGAGATTACATCGCAGGACACAATTTTTTATGTTTGCGAAAACCATGTAGGCTCCGGAATGAAAGGCAAAATAGCAGTATCTTCAACTACAGGAGTACCCCCTGAACCCACATTTGATTTTACCATTTATCCCAACCCGGCACCCCGGGGTTACGTGACTGTATCTGTTCCGCACACAGAAGGACAAAACAAAGTACTACAACTATACAATGCAGTGGGACAATTGATGCATGCAGAAAACTTCTCATCCGGGAAAATATCTATCAATACAGGACTGCCCGCAGGAGCATATTTCATAATTGTGCGTAGTGAGGAATTTATGCGCTCCAGAAAGCTGCAAATTTCCCGATAAATTAAATGAACTCAATCAATAATTAAGTTATGTAATATAAGGTAACTTGTTGGTCATGTTTTTTTCAATTAAATTGCAGCAGATATTGCATATAATCTGCTGTTTTTTTATCCAAAAAATCTATTGCTATGAAAAGGTTAAAGCTATTTATTTTTTTATTGATTGCATCTTCTGTTTTTACATCATGTGGCTATTTTTGGCGGGCTCTGGTTTACCAGAAAGTTGATATAGATGATTATAAAATATTTCCTAACCGCGTGGTGGAAGCCGGTGAACATGAACCATGGGCCAAATCTGCTGATTACAATAGCTATACCTTGTCGGATACAACTTTTGAGCGGGCAATGGACCTAAAATCAGTAGCTTACATGGTCATACAAGATGAGGAAATTTTGTACGAAAACTACTGGGATAATTATACAGACAGTTCCTGGAGCAACTCCTTTTCGGCTGCCAAAAGTATTGTAAGCTTATTGGTAGGTGTTGCTATTGAAGAGGGGCACATTGGTTCTGTAAATGATCGTGTAAGCAAATATGTAACTGAATATGATAATGAAACCAACCGGGATCTGCGTATAAAAGATGTTTTGACTATGAGTTCGGGACTTAACTGGCACGAAGCCTATGCCAACCCATGGAGCAAAACCACCAAAGCCTATTATGGGCGGAAGTTGGAAAAAATGATACTTAAACTGAAAATGAAATCGGAACCCGGAAAATATTTTCATTATTTCAGCGGTGATACAGAGCTCTTAGCTATTATTCTGCGCAGAGCCACTGGTATGAGTCTGGCAGATTATGCTTCAGAAAAGTTGTGGAAAAAAATAGGGGCCAAACATGATGCTTTATGGAGTCTGGACCATGAAGGCGGAATTGAAAAGGCTTACTGTTGTTTCAATAGTAATGCCCGGGACTTTGCGCGCATTGGTCAACTTGTACTCAACAATGGCTCCTGGGATGGAGCACAGGTAGTGCCAAAAAGTTGGCTCGAGCAATCACTCAAACCAGCTGATCATCTGTTAACTGAAGACGAAAACAAACCTGTGGATTTTTATGGTTACCAATGGTGGATGGTAAACCACCAGGGGCATATGACTTATTATGCACGTGGTTTGGCCGGCCAGTATATTTTTATTGTTCCTGATTTGGATATGGTTATAGTGCGGTTGGGGCATAAACGTAGCAAAGAGCGGGTAAATAATCTTCCATCTGACATTTACCTTTGGCTTGATACTGGATTTAAGATAGCGCAAACTAAAAACGCACAGTAAATACAGTTTTTCCCGGTTCTGAAGTTGCTGTAATGTTCCCCCCCTGGGCGCGAATAAGCTGACGCGATAAAGAAAGACCAATACCCGAACCATTTTGCTTTGTTGTAAAGAAAGGGATGAAAATCTTTTCCAGTACATCGGGTAAAATTCCCTGTCCATTGTCAATTACCTGAAGCATTACATTACCATAATTGCCATAACCAGCAATAAGCTTTAATTCCGGGTTTTCTGTTTTTTCAAGTGCATGAATTGCATTACGCATAAGGTTGATGAAAACCTGCTCCATCATTGTTTCATCTGCTGTAATTTCAAGGTTTGTTGGTTCTATAGTTGTGGAAAGTTTTATGCCCGATCTATTCAGTTCTTTTCGCATGAATTGTTCCAGGTTGGCATAAAAATCATGGACTTTCAGTATTTCGAAATTGGGTTTGGGTATTTTGGTTAAACTGCGATAGGTCTGCACAAATTGTAAAAGTCCTTCGCTGCGTTTATGGATGGTTTGTAAAGCTTGTTTGATGTCTGCAGTCACTTCCGATGTATCTTCACCTGCCTCGTGGCTTTGTTGCCAGTCGTCGACCATCAGATTTACAGTTGTTGACAGGGAGGTAATGGGCGTGATACTGTTCATGATTTCATGCGTTAAAACCCTGATAAGTTTTTGCCAGGCCTCCATTTCGTTTTGTTCGAGTTCTGACTCAATGTTTTGAACCGATACAATTGTAATTTCTTTGTTTTCTTGTTTAAATTGCTTGGCATATACCGACAATTGCAACAAATCGTCGTTGACCTGTACTTTTATGAGTTTACGTTGATTGTTCTGAATATTGCGCAATATTTCTACCAGTTTTTCACTGAATTGTGCGATGTCAGCTATATTTTTGACCTTCTTTATCTGAAATAATTTATTGGCCGCATTGTTGAGCATTAAAATTTTTCCATCGGCTGCGTAGGCCATCATTGAAATGCCGATGTGTTGAACCACATTTTGATAGAAGAAGAACTGCTCTTCTTTCTCTTTCCGTATATCGTGAAAATCCTCAAGTACCTGGTTAAAAGAAGCTGATAGACCATCAAAAGCTTCGCCCAGGCCTGCCGGCTTAAATGAGCGGTTAAACTCAGCGTAGCGAATAGAATCAAGAAAAACAGTAAGCTGTCGGTTGGTTTTGTTCACCAGTTTAATGAGCCAATAACCCTGTAAAAGGGCCAGTGCAAATGAAAAAGAGGCTGTAAAATAAAATTCTGTTTGATAATAGAGATACCCTGCCACCAATGCTGTGACGAGTATCAAAAGTACACGAATTACGACTTGAAATGAAAATTTTTTATAATCCATGTTTTTCCATTCTACGATATAGCGATGTGCGGGTTAAACCTAATTCGCGTGCGGCATGACTTATATTACCATGTGTTTTATCCAGTACTTTTTTTATCACCTTTTTTTCTACTTCGTCCAGGTCAAAAGTATCGAAATCCATATCGCTTTTAGCCTTGCTTTTGTTGTAAAGCACAAAGTCATCGGGTTCGAGCATGGTTCCTTCTGCCATAATTACTGCTCGCTCTATGGCGTGTTGCAGCTCCCTGATGTTGCCGGGCCAACTGTACATTTCGAGTTCTTTCATAGCTGCAGCAGACACTTTTCTTATGCGTTTTTTATACTTCTTACCAAAAATTTTAAGATAGTGGTCGGCCAGCAAAGGTATGTCCTCAATACGTTCTCTTAGCGGCGGAAGTTCTATTTCTACGGTGTTTATTCTGTAAAGCAAGTCCTGCCTGAATTCTCCATTGTCCACCATGTCGTAAATAGATGCATTGGTGGCACAAATTAGTCTAATGTCAATGTCTTTGGGTGTTTTGGCACCAAGCCTTTTTACCTGTCGGTTTTCAATTGCTGCAAGTAATTTTGCCTGTAAAGGAAGTGTGAGATTTCCTATTTCATCTAAAAACAGTGTGCCGCCCGAGGCTACCTCAAAACGTCCGGGTTTGGCATCTTTAGCATCAGTAAATGCGCCTTTTTCATGACCGAAAAGTTCACTCTCAAAAAGTGTATCGGGTATGGCTCCGAGATCCACATTCACGAAAATGGAATCTTTGCGCGTTGAGTTGCGATGCAATGAGCGTGCTACAACTTCTTTTCCTGTTCCGTTTTCGCCTGTTATGAGTACGCTGGCATCGGTTCCTGCCACCTTATTAATTGTGGAAAAAACCTGTTTCATTTTTGGTGCAACGCCTATAAAATCTTTGAAGGGCTGGTCGGTAGCTGCTGAGAGTTCACGGGTGCGGTTTCGCTCTGTTGAGACCTCTTCCTGGCTAAAACGCAGGCGCAAACTGGAATTAACGGTAGCAATAATTTTTTCGTTCTGAAATGGCTTCAGTATAAAGTCGGTTGCCCCTGCTTTTATGGCCTGAACGGCTTTGTCTGTGTTGCCATATGCCGTAATAAATACCACAACAGCCTGGGGATCTATTTTTAATATCTTTTCCAACCAGTAATAGCCTTCCTGTCCGCTACTGGCATCCTGCGAAAAGTTCATGTCAAGCAGTATTACATCGTAATCCCGCTCCTGCATTAGGTCTGGAATGTTGTCTGGATTGGGCTCTATTTCTACATGGTTTACATGATGCTTAAGCAATAGTTTTAAGGAAAAAAGTATATCCTCGTTGTCATCTACAATTAAAATATTTCCATGCTTACTCATAGTGGGCTTTTTAATGAATTATGATAGCCCAAATTACGCTTTTTTGTTTTTTAAAACAAAAATGTTCGTTATTGAACAGCATAAAAGCATAATTGAACACTTTTCTTATGCTTTTTAATATGGTTAGTGTCTAATTTACTGCTGGTTAATGTTGGTTGGATTGGTTTTAGTACTGATTATGAAAATCGAATTATGGCTTGTAAAACACTAATCCTGATGTTAATCTCTGTTTTTACTATGTTATCATGCAGAGAGGAGATGAATGTAGCGCCATCGTCACTACAGGTCGATACTGTGAAACAAATTGCTGTTTCAGGTAAATACATCGTATTAGGAGAATTACAAAGAATCCAAACTGCTGTTGCTTCGCCTTTTAAAGGAAGTGTGAAGTGGCTGGTAGCAAATGGCGATATAGTAAATAAAGGTGACACGATTGCCACAATTAATTCCGGTACAAAGCTTCAATCCAATGATAAAAAAGAAAGGCTTATACAGGTTCAAAATAGGTTAGAAAAAAATATTGAATTGCTTCAGAAAATTTTGGCAAACAAAAATATTGCAGACAACACAACTGAACTCATAGCACAACTTAAAGCATATGGAATAATGGATGAAAAGGTATTGCTTTCGCTTAGTAATGCTGACCAGTTGGAAAATATACTTCATGAAGAAATCAAAGCCACAACAAGCACTATGCAACGTATTGCTCAACTTCAGACAAAGAGTCTGAGTAGTATGCTCTATCATGTTATAAGTCCGGAGGTTGGCGAATTGAAAATTATAGAATCAGATAGCAATGTAAAGCCGGGACAGGAACTGGGCATCGTGTTTAATAAATCCGATGATGTTTTTGTATTTCATGCAGAAAGATTACCACGAAAGTCCTGGAATAATATTGTAAATATTTTTACACAACAAAAGAGGCTTGAAGGTAGAATTATTGAATGCGGCGATAAATCGCTTTTTTTAGAATTGTCAAAGAACCCTGAAAGGCTTGATGGTTTTTTGAATACCAGATCAAAATTGAAATTAATTACAGAGCCAGAAAACAAAATTCTTATAAAAAGAAGTGCAGTAAATAGAAGTGAAAATACAGAATGGGTGTTTAAAAAAGATGGCAATACCTTTAAAAAGGTACAGGTAGGGACACGCCATTATAACGGAGCATTACTAGAAATTATATCGGGTTTGCATCATAATGATCAAATTATTGTATCTTCAACAAAACCAATTTGGGATAAAACGCACCTTAAAATATCAGGTTTTTATGCTGAAAATTAATAATTTAATAAAGGTTTTCCGTGCTGATGAAGTTGAAACAGTTGCATTAAACGACATCAGTTTAGAAATACACGAAGGGGAATTTGTTGCAATTATGGGTCCTTCAGGTTGCGGAAAAACCACTCTGCTCAATATTTTAGGTCTCATAGATTTGCCTACGTCGGGCCAGTATTTTTTTAGGAACAAAGAAGTGAGCAAATTGAAAGAAAAAGCCCGCGCAAAGCTACGTAAAGGTAGTATCGGTTTTATTTTTCAAAATTTTAATTTGATAGAGGAGCTAAATGTATTCGAAAATGTGGAGCTCCCGCTTATTTATATGGGAGTATCGGCACGCGAGCGCAAACGAAAGGTGATGGAAGCGCTTGAGAAAGTCCAGATTACACATCGACAACGACATTTTCCTGTGCAGCTTTCTGGTGGGCAACAGCAACGTGTAGCAGTAGCCAGGGCAGTAGTGGCAGATCCACCTTTGATACTTGCAGATGAACCCACTGGAAACCTCGACTCTGCGCACGGAGAGGAGGTAATGCAATTGCTGAATGATTTAAACAGCAACGGCACCACAATTGTTATGGTCACACACTCCCAGCGCGATGCTGATTACAGCAGAAGGCTCATCAGGCTTTTTGATGGTAAAATTATACATGAGAATGTGGGAGCCGGGTTTGAAGAAAAAATGTAGCACAAAACTAAAAGCAAATTATTAAAATCTTGAAATGGCGTTGTTGGCATATGGCACTGAGGCATGCGTTGAATAACCGCATGTATTTTTTTGTAAACATCCTTGGTTTGGTATTGGGCCTGACAGCGGTATTTTTGATAGGTATTTACCTGAACGACGAGTTAAATTTCGACCGTTTTCATAAAGATTCCGACCGCATTTATCGTGTTATACAATTTGGTAATTATGGCGGATTGGTTGAACGTTCATCTAGCTGTCCTTTTCCGCTCGGCCCTGAAATAGATGATTATTTTGGCGAAAAAATTACTTCCCATACCCGGTTGTTCAATTACCAATCGCCCAGCACACAAATTGCGTATCGCAATATTGTGCATTATGATAGTGGTTTCTTTTTTACAGATCCGGGCTTTTTTGAGGTTTTTACAGTTGATACCATTGACACTAAAGATGAAAAATGGCTTGAGAAACCTTTTCAGGCAGTAATTACCTCAAATGCTGCTCGCAAATACTTCGGACATATCGATGTTGTTGGGAAGAATCTGACAATAGAAAATCATTTACAGGTTGAGGTGCAGGCGGTTGTAGAGGATTGGCCAGTGCACTCACATTTTGATTTTAGTGTGTTGGTGTCGCTTGACAGTTATGCGCAAATGCGTGGAGGAGAATTGCCCACCAATTGGGTCCAAAACCCTTGCTGGACCTATATTAAGGTAAGTGAGCAAACCAATCAAAGTGAAATACAAAAATCCTTGCCGGCATTTGTGAAATCTCATTTCGATGCGTTTATTCGTGATAATAATGCATTGTTCCTGCAGCCTTTACATGATATTCACCTTACATCTCACCTTGAATATGAGATACGTAAGAATGGAAATATGGAGTATGTCTATATTTTTGGGGGGGTAGCACTCTTTCTTATATTGATGGCAGCAATTAACTATATTAACCTCACAACTGCAACATTTGCCTCACGAGCCAGAGAAATTGCTGTTAAAAAGGTGCTGGGTGCCACTGCTGGCAATATTCGGTTTCAATTATTTATAGAAGCGTTTATTATTACATTAATTGCTGCAGTTATTTCACTTGTATTTACAGAGCTTTTACTTCCATGGTTCAATCAAGTTACAGTAAAAGATTTTGAACTATTAGATTTAATATCCTGGCGTAATTTGTTGTTCTTCTTTTTGGTTTTAGTTGCCGTAGCCGCAGCCGGCGGAATTTATCCGGCCATTTTTATTGCAGGTTTAAATCCGGCACGTATATTAAAAGGCAACCTTAGACGGGCCGGAAAAACTGGTGCGAGTCGAAAGGTTCTGGTTGTAAGCCAGCTTTTTATATCGACTTTGCTCGTTTTTGCTGCGTTGACCATTCATGATCAGTACAAGCATCTTCTGCGCTCCTCAAATGGTATAAATCGCGATAATCTGTTCGTGATAAACGCTCGCTTTTCAGATTTGTACAAGAGCTATCCGGAGTTTAAAAAGGAGATAGAAAAGCACGATGCCATTTATAAGGTTACGGCATCGGATTATATACCGGGCATTGACCACAACCGGCACGGTTTTTTTGTTGGATCCGATACTGCTGTAAACGATGTGGTATTTTTGCCGGCCCTGCGCGTAGTAAACGATTTTTTTGAGGTTTATGGACTGGAAATCAATGAGGGAAGAGGCTTTGAAAATGATTCTTCTGATTTGTTATCAGCTGTTTTAATAAATCCGGAAATGGCACGGCACCTTGGCTATGAAAAACCAGGTAATGCAATAGGTGCAGATTTGAATGTGTATTACGGTAATGAACAAGTTGTTGGAATTTTTGAAGATTTTTATCCCAAAACGCTACACGATGAGCCCAATCCATTTGCAATCGACCTGGTTTCTGAAGAGAAAAATCCAAAAATGGGTATTCAATATGCTGCGGTACGCTATAAACCGGGCAATAAAGATGAAGCCCTGACTTATATCAAAAGAAGTTTGAAAAGACATGCGGGAGACAAGCAGGTTCAGATTAATGAATACAAAGATATTTACTATAATCAATATGCCGAGGAAAGGTTATTTAATCAATTGGCCGGTATAATGTCTGTACTAAGTTTGATTATTTCAGCTGTTGGACTATTGGGACTGGTTTCATTTATGATTTTGCAAAAAAGCAAGGAAATTAGTGTGCGTAAAGTGCACGGAGCTTCCAACAGATCTATACTTGGACTTATTGCAGGAGAGTTTATTCGAATTTTTATAGTAGTAATTCTTTTTGCATTGCCTGTAGCATGGTATTTAAGTCGTTTGTGGCTTGATAATTTTGCCTCTCATGTTAGCTTTTCATTGATGAATTGGATTTTGGCCGTTTTGACTGTGGCCTTGATGATTATTATTGTGGCAGTACTTCGCTTACGCGAGGCTGCCCGGGTTAATCCTGCAGAAATATTAAAATATGAGTGACCTATGTGGAAAAATTATTTGGCAATAATATATCGCAACATTCTTCGTCAGAAGCTTAATACCTTTATTAATATTCTGGGACTTGCTGCCGGTATATCAGCTGCCTCACTCATTTTTCTATACGTACATACCGAACTTAAATTCGATGAGAGTTGGGATAATGCAGATGAACTGTATCGTGTAAATGAAACCTTTGAGTATTTTCGAAAAGAGAGCACGCCCTATGCTTTAACTTCACATGTGTTGGGTAAGCGCATGCGATCAGAATTTCCTGATATGCAAGTGTGCAGACTAGAAACCGGAGATTATGGAAATAACATATTTGTAGATGATAAATGGTTGAATCCAGGCAGAATAAAACACGCCGATGACAACTTTTTTAAACTATTTACCTATCCGCAAACGGTATTCACCACAAGGACCGATACTTTGCCTAAGGCCTGGATTGCCAAAAAAAAATATGAAAAGTACTTTGAACCATTTAATACCAAAACTTTTCGGTATGGAGAAAAATGGTATGAGCTCGCAGGAACTTTTAATAAGAGCGGTTATCAAAGTCACCTCGATATTGATCTTATTGTTCCCTACGATTCACTAATACTGAACGATTATAAGCACACCCAGGACTGGACAAGGCTAAATACCTTAACTTATGTAAGAACTGATTTGGGTGCCGGAAAGCTGGAACAGCTTATAAACCAAAGGCTTAAAAATGAAGTGGATGCCTTTACACGTAAGCATAATATGCAAATGAACTTGCATTTTCCGGTTATCTCGCTGCCCGAAATTCATTTTAACCATGTTTATCAATATGATAGCTTGTCTAACAGAGATAAAAATGTTGTATGGCTTTTTAGTATAATCGGTATACTTATTCTCACTATTGCCAGTATAAATTACATCAATATGGCTATAGCTCAGGGTGGCATTCGGGCAAGGGAAATTGCCATTCGTAAAACCATGGGAGCTACCCGGAAAAATGTAATTATACAATTTCTTGGTGAATCAGTTGCCATAACATTGCTGGCAATTATTATATCTGTAATATTTACCGAAATGCTGTTCCCGGCATTTAACGAAATTACCGGATTTGATTTCCATATTTTCGAGTCAGCAGTGTTGTCACGGTTAGTTGTGTTTTTATCCATTGTATGGCTTCTGCTGGGATTTTTGAGTGGCTTTTATCCGGCTTTTGTTTTGTCGCTATTTCAGCCCATTACCATATTCAGGGGAGGGGCCGACCTGATGCTTTATCGCAATGTGCGGTCATACTTTGTATCGTCTACAAAAGTGCGAAAACTCATGTTGGTAGCCCAATATCTGGTAGCCGGTACCATCATTATTGCAACCATCATTATTCAGCTGCAAACAAATTACCTGGTAAACCGTGATATGGGTTTTGATATGGATAAGCTCGTAATAATGGAGCTGGAGAAAGACAGCACGCGGGCCCCACAGTACAGGAGCTTGTTAAACGCAGTGCTTGAATTAGACAATGTAGAAAAAGCCACATTGGCTGAAAGGGTGCCGGGATTAAGGACCGGAAGGTTACTTTTTTATTTCGAAAGTGATTCGGGGCGCTACCAGAACGGTTTCAATGTGTTCAGTGGCCGTCCCGATTATCTTGAAGTGTTAGGCTGCGAGGTTGTGGCAGGGCGCTGGTTCGACCCTTCGGCGCGAAAAGGCGAATTGCGAAATGAAATACTTGTAAACGAGGCTTTTGTAGAGACAATGGGGTGGTCGCAGCCATTAGGTAAAGAGTTTGCATCAGGATTTTCCGATGAGCATAAAGTAGTAGGAGTGGTGAAGGATTTTAACTACTATTCACTGCATCAAAACATTGAACCACTGGCTATTTTACCCAATATCTTCACAAATCGTTACCTTGTAATTAATGCGCGCGACCCTAAAGAGCTGATGAATTCAGGAAAACTGGAGCACTTATGGAGCGGTTTTTTCCCAAACCAGGTTCCAACCATCAACCGGCTTCGCAATACATTTAATTCACAATACACACATGAACATCGGTTGCTGAGCATATTTGCCTATTTTTCAGGGTTGTCAATCATAATCAGCAGTCTTGGCCTTTTTGCATTGAGTGCTTTTTCGGCACAAAAGAGAAGCCGCGAAATCAGTATAAGAAAAATTCTGGGTGCCGGCCACAAACACATCCTGGGTTTGCTCTATGTTGATTATATGCAGATATTTGCCATTGCAATTTTATTGGCATGGTTAGGTGCTTTTGTTTTTGCTAATCAATGGCTCGATACTTTTGTTGCTGCAGTATCACCCGGTTTATTGCCCTATATACTGGGCTCTGTGTTTATTTTAGGTATTGTGGCTGTTACAGTAAGTTATCATACGCTTAAAGCCACACGTACAAATCCTGCCGTATTTCTTAAATACGAATAGTTTTTGTATTAGGAAATGCATATCACCATGGTTAAAAAGACATGCCAACCGTTATTCCAATGACATGTAACTCATCTAATCGGTACATCCTGAAGTTATATCTTGGCCCACTTTTAAGATGATAAAATTCATAGTTAAAACCCAATATTACAAAATTGCATGCAGATTAGTTACCACGCCATTTATGGCGTGGATTTAGACAAAACTCAAGAGCGTTAAGGCTTCAGCCGGGAAACTAATGTGTTTTTTTAAATTCTCTCTAATAAAAAAAGTAGTTATAGCTGAGCACTTTAAACAATCGTTTGCATAACCTGTTTGTATGGAAAATATTACAAGTATGGAATACAAGAAAATTTTTAACAGGTTATGGGATGCTTATGCTGAACAAAATGTTTCAGCAAAGCGTGTAAAGGAGCTTTTTGAAAGTAAAGGCGAAACGGTTGTCAACGATCACGTGGCTTTTAGAACCTACAATGATCCGCGTGTGAACATTGAAAAACTGGCACGAATTTTTAAAGATGCCGGTTATGTTGAAAAAGGCGCTTATGATTTTGAAGCCAAAAAATTGAAAGCGAAACATTATGAGTTGCCCGGTGTGGAAGATGCACCACGTGTTTTTATCAGTGAATTACTCCTGGAAGAGTTTAGTCCTGAGTTACAGGAAACGGTGAAAAAAGCACTGGATAGCGCTGATCAAAAAGCACTGGACGATAAAGAACTGGTATTTAAAGGACGGCCATGGAATCCTGTTTCATATAAAACTTACGAAAAGCTACGGGAAGAATCCGAATATGCGGCCTGGGTTTATGTGTATGGCTACAGAGCAAACCACTTTACTGTAAGCGTCGATTATTTGGAGCATATTGGCGATATAGAAGCTGTAAACCAACTTTTGAAAGACAATGGTTTCAAACTCAATAGCTCGGGTGGTGAAGTAAAAGGCACAAAAGAGCAATTACTCAAGCAATCGAGCATTATGGCAGATATTATACCTGTGCAGTTTGAAGAGGGTGAATATCATATTCCTGCTTGCTATTATGAGTTTGCTCAACGGTTCGAGGATGAAAACGGTGAGCGTTACTCTGGGTTTATTGCCAAATCAGCCGATAAAATTTTCGAATCAACCAATTATTATAAAAAATAATCGAGATCTTAAAACAAATATGCATATCAGTAAGGTAGCAGAAAACAATTGGTTTATTTCAATTGGTTTTTTGCTGCCTTTTTTTGATATTTTTACAATAAAATCAGCGCATGACCGTAAAAACCATCGATAAACAGTTGCTTGCAGATGTTGTTCAGGGACTTACATACTCACCTAAGTACCTGGAGAGCAAATATTTCTACGATGATGAGGGAAGTAGAATATTTCAACAGATCATGCAAATGCCCGAGTATTATCTTACCAATTGTGAATATGAGATTTTCGATCGCAAGGCAGATGAAATACTCGATTGGTTTGCCCCAAATAAAGAACCTATAGATATTATTGAACTGGGAGCAGGAGATGGTTACAAAACACGGGTATTGCTTGAGCACTTTATTTCAAAAAGTGCCGATGTCAGGTATCTGCCAGTTGATATAAGCGAAGAAGCCAATCGCAGACTTTTGTCTGCTACAAAAAAAGCACTGCCCGAACTCTATATTAAACCCTATACAGGCGATTTTTTTGAGGTTTTGTCAGGTTTACAGGTTTTGAACAATCGTCGTAAAATATTTCTCTTTTTAGGTTCGAGTATTGGTAATTTTGACAAAGCCTCAGCCGTGAAATTTTTCAAGCACATCGGTCAGTTTATGTCCGCAAACGATTTACTACTTGTTGGGTTCGATTTAAAAAAAGACCCTGATATTGTGCTTCCGGCATACGATGACCCGCATGGTTACACCGCAGCATTTAATCTAAATCTGTTAAAGCGAATAAATCGTGAGCTCGATGCAGATTTTAACCTGAAAGATTTTAAACATTATGCTACCTACGACCCACTATCGGGTGATGCAAAAAGTTATCTCATTAGCCTGAAATCCCAAAAAGTGAATATCGGTGTAACCGGACAAACCCTGTTTTTTGATTTATGGGAGCCGATATTTATGGAAATTTCTCAAAAATACGACAGTGAAATGATTCAAAGTTTAGCCCGGGATAGTGGATTCTCGGTAGTTCATAGTGTCGATGATCAAAAACATTATTTCAGAAATAGTTTGTGGAAAAAAATATAAATCCTGCTATTTAGAATGAGTATAAATTAAAAATTAACATTTCCATAACAAAACTTCGCACAGGTAGTTTAAATATCGATATTTATTAATATTCGTCTACCGAATCAAAAACACAATAAAAACGTATATTTATCAACCAACTTTTGAAAAACCAACTATGCGAAAAATTTTGTTATTACTATTTGCTACTGCTTTCAGTTTGGTATTATTGAAAGCTCAAGCTCCTACTGATTATTACAATACTGCTACAGGGACAGGTTATACTTTAAAAACACAATTACACGATATAATAGATGGACACAGTTCCCAAAGTTATGATGCACTGTGGACTCATTTTCAGACTATTGAGGTGGATAACTATTACGAAAATGATGGTAGTCCGCTTGATGTGTATTCGGAAAATCCAACCGGAGCAGATCCATATAACTGGACATTTGTAAGCGACCAATGTGGGAATTATTCAGGCGAGGGAAGTTGCTACAATCGTGAACATAGCTTCCCTAAGAGCTGGTTCAATGATGGCTCACCAATGTATACCGATTTGTATCATCTTTATTTAACAGACGGATATGTGAATGGACAAAGGGGCAATTATCCATTTGGTGAGACAGATAACCCAGGCTGGACATCCCAAAATGGTTCCAGGAAAGGTCCGTGTTCTTATCCCGGCTATACCGGAACAGTTTTCGAGCCCATTGATGAGTTTAAAGGCGATTTTGCACGCACCTATTTTTATATGGCCACACGCTATGAAGATGTGCTCACAAGCTGGAGCAGCCCAATGCTCAATGGAACAGCCGATCAGGTATATGCAGATTGGGCTTTAAATATGCTTTTGGAGTGGCATGCCAATGACCCGGTTTCTCAAAAAGAAATTGATCGTAACGATGGTGTGTATAATATTCAGGGAAACCGAAACCCGTTTATTGACCATCCGGAATGGGTAAATGAAATTTGGGGCGGTGGAACTATTAACCCCGAACCCGATAATCAGGCAACTTCATTTTCTGCAGTTGCTTCAAATTATTCAACAGTCGAGCTCAATTGGACAGATGCCACAGGCACGAACCTGCCTGACGGTTACCTTATAAAAGCCAATACCTCAGGTACTTTTACAGCACCTGTCGATGGCGCTGACCCAGCCGAAGATTTTGACCTTTCAGACAACACTGCCCTTGTAAAAGTGGCATACGGGAGTGAAAATTATATTTTTAATGCGCTAAATGGAGAAACTTCGTATTATTTTAAAGCCTGGGCATTTAGCAATTATGGAGACAATATTGATTACAAATTAGATGGAACAGTTCCCACTGCTGACGCTACCACGCCGGTGGCGCCTGTCCCAATTTTAACAGATAATTTTGAAACAGATCTGGCACAGTGGACTGTATTAAATGATTCTGATCCTGATGCTGAGGTTATTACAACTAATTCATGGGGCGGGGCAGAGTCTACCGGTAATGCGTTGCTCTTTGATGCACCAAACCCTTCATCTATCTCTTATTTTACCTCAGCTATTGAACATACATTTGATCAAACGTCTGATATTTCGCTCAATTTATGGTATTATTTTGAAGATTATCGTGGTGGTGAAATTGGCATTTATGTAAATAATATTCAATATTATTCAATTGCCACAGAAGGTGGTGGAGATATAGCAATAACCGAAAGCGATACCGATACCTGGAAATACCTGCAGCTCGATTTAGCAGCCTATACCTCTGTTATTGGAGATTACACTATTAGAATTGAAGGAACAGCAAAATGCTCAGATACCTGGAAAGACCGTGTCGGAATTGATCAGATAGAGATTTTCGGCACACAGTCCGGCAATGGAATTAATAGTGATGGTGGACCAATAGAGCAAATATTCCCTAATCCTGCCACCACCGAAATCAATATCGTGGCAAAGGGGCTAAATACCATTGAAGTATATGACAGTCAGGGAAGGAAGGTTGCTGAGAAAGATATTCAGAACAGAGGGACCATTCAGGCTACACACCTTCGTTCAGGGGTATATTTTATCCGGATTCAGGGTGAAGATAGTGCTGAAATCCGCAAGGTTTTTATTCATTAGACCTGAAGTTTGAATAAAACCCGCCTTTTTGAGTTTAAAATTTAACGAGATATGAGAAAATTTGTTCTTCTTTTTGTTTTATCCTCAATTATTGCATGGGGACAGGCACAAGTACCGGCAGGATATTATGATGCTGCAACCGGAACAGGGTATACCTTAAAAACCCAATTACACGATATCATTGATGCCCATAGTGCACAAACCTACGACGACTTGTGGACTCATTTTCTGACCACTGATGTGGATAACTATTACGAAAATGATGGCAGCCCATTAGATATGTATTCTGAAAATCCAACAGGTTCTGATCCTTATAATTGGGTTTTCATAACGGACCAATGTGGCAATTATTCAGGAGAAGGTAGTTGCTACAACCGCGAGCACAGCTTTCCCAAAAGCTGGTTTAACGATGCCGACCCGATGTATACCGATTTATTCCACATTTATTTAACCGATGGTTATGTGAACAATATGCGGGGGAATTACCCTTTTGGAGAAGTCGGTACAGCCGATTGGACCTCACAAAATGGTTCAAAACGCGGGTCATGTAGTTATCCGGGGTATTCGGGAACTGTTTTTGAACCCATTGACACTTTTAAAGGAGATTTTGCTCGTGCCTATTTTTACATGGCTACGCGTTATGAGGATATTATTTCAGGCTGGCCGGGCTCAGATATGTTAAATGGTACAGCTAATCAGGTTTTTGAAGACTGGGCCCTGAATATGCTTATGGAATGGCATACCAATGATCCGGTATCACAAACAGAAATAGACAGGAACGATGCTGTATACGGAATACAGGGAAATCGAAATCCATTTATAGATAACCCCGATTGGGTATACGAAATTTGGGGTGATGGAACTTCCGATCCGGAACCCGACAATCAACCAACCAATTTTGCAGCAGTTGCAAACGGAAGCGATCAAATCGACCTCACCTGGACTGATGCCACAGGCACAAATTTACCCGATGGTTATCTTATAAAAGCTAATACCACAGGCACATTTACTGCACCTGTTGATGGTACTGACCCTACGCTTGACAATGACCTGTCTGACGGGGAGGCTGTTGTGAAAGCTGGTTATGGTTCACAAAACTATGCTTTTACAGGGCTTTTAAGCGAAACAACTTATCATTTCAGTATCTGGTCTTATGCCAACAGTGGTACAAGCATCGATTTTCTGACGAGCGGTGCACTTACAACCTCTGCAACAACTGAAGCTGGTGGCACCGGAGGCATAACTCAATGCGAAGATTTCGACGATCAAAGCGGTAACCAGTATTTAAGCACTTTTACAACCGATGATTTTGGTACATGGACAGCCAATGAGGCCGGTAACTTCGGTTTGGCAACTCCGAATAATGGTGCTGCCTGTGTGGCCATAAATGATGACACGCCCGGGGCACATATTACAACGCCGGCATTCAATACAGTGGGAACCGTAAGTTTTTGGTATTACCAGCGAAGTGGTGATGCCAACGACCAGTTTGAGTTGCAGGTATCTGAAGATGGAGGAGCTTTTACAACAGTTACCACACAACCGTATAATGTAGGTGAAACATACACTGAATTTACATACGATGTGAATTCGTCAAGCAGTAATGTGAAAATAAGAGTATTGAACGATAATATGGCAGCACATTTAATCATCGATGATTTCTGTGTGACAGATTATGGCGGAACACCCGAAATTAAGCCTGAACCGACTAACCATGCAACAAATTTTAGGCGCGAGCGCTCTGTAAATCTAAGTTGGACCAACAGCGAAACGCCTGATTATTACATGATAAAAATGAATAACACAGGTTGCGGAGATTTCTCTGCACCGGTAGACGAAACCACATATACCGGGAGTGATAATTTGAAAATAATTAATGGGACATCAACAAATTACGAATGGTCTAACCTGCCAGCAGATGCCACCTATTACTTTATAATTATTCCGTTTAACGGAA